>Ga0137423_1000147_pt1 | contig 23186 bp, 23 predicted proteins | sample EasRivERMZT600_2_FD_102326 | JGI IMG/M metagenome (GOLD analysis project Ga0137423, IMG submission 102326) | Soil microbial communities from meander-bound floodplain in the East River, Colorado, USA - East River MetaG ERMZT600_2 | ecosystem: Environmental > Terrestrial > Soil > Floodplain ...
CCCGCCGTCCCCGCGCCCGCCGTGGCCGCCGCACCCGCCGTAGCCGCCGTAGCCGGCCCCGTACCCGGAGCCGCCGCCGTAGCCGTAGCCGTAGCCGCCGCCGTCGCCGTAGCCGCCGTAGCCGCCGCCGCCGTCGCCGTCGTCGCCGCCGTAGCCGTAGCCGCCGTCGCCGTAGCCGTAGCCGTAGCCGCCGCCGTCGCCGGAGCCGGAGCCGCGTGCCCACCGCAGCGGCAGTGTCGCATACTCGGCCGACCCCCAGATTGCTACGCGATCCTCGGGCGTGATGATGCCGGCGTCGTCGGCCCACTGGATCTGGTCCTCAGTGAGATGACGCACATCACGACCGAGCAGGCCGTCAACACCGCACGCGCCAGCGAGCAGCGCGCGCACCAGGTGCTCGCGTGTTACTTCCATTATTTCCAGGGCCCCTTCTCCCACCGCTCCGTGGCTTCCGGCGTGCAGTCCACAACAGCCGTGACCGCATTCAACTCGATCGACTGCACTGCATGGGAGATGCGGCAGCTATCGTCTGGGCCGACGTGGGCCAGTCCCAGCACGCCGCGCATCTTCGCTGACCAATACACGGCCATGCGCGCGCGCTGCAGCGTCACGATGCCGTTTTGCGCGTTGTCGCCACTCAGGTATCCGAAAAAAACGCCTCTGTGCTGCGTGGTCACGAGTACCGCCCGTCCGTCGTCGCTCATATAAAACCATCCAGAAAAAGGGGGTGATGGTGGTTCGCAAAACCGGCTTCGCTATCGCCGTGCGCCAGCGAGTCGAGCGCGATGCTCGTCGCATTCCTGCTTGTCCACGCCGCCCATCGGCCACCACGTGATGATCGTCAGCCGGCCTTCCCGCTCGCAGTCGCGGCAGCTGGCCTTGCCTGGCTGCACCTCGCCGAGTCGCAGCTCAATAAACCGCGTTGCCGTCTTGCCGGTATCGTTCGCGTGCCGCGGCTGCTCCATGTACTCGCGGCCGTTCTTTTCGCAGGTGACTGTGCCGTCCGTGCCGATGATGCTGAAGTGCTTCAGGAACACGCCGACCTCATGATCCCATTTCGCTTGCTGCTTCTCATCAGTGACCGGCTCCGCGCGTGCGATGCGCAGCTCGGTGCGCATGTCCATGTCGCCGCGAATTCGCGCGGAGATCACGGCACCGCGTGGCAACACAATCCAGGCCCAGTCTTTGTCGTTCTTTCGGTCCTCATCGTTCTTGAGCTTGGCGATTCGGAAGGCTCGGCGCCGGAGCTCGGGCAGCAGCTCAGACAGAGGCGCGGTCCATTGCGCGGCGCCGGCCTTCTCGAACAGGGGATGATTCGGCATCAGACGGGCAGACCGTCGTCGTCATCGAACGGCGAGCGTGACCCGATCGGCTCCGGCTGCTGCTCGTACTGCGGGCGCGGCCACTCAATTTCCGTTTCGCCACGCTTCAGCATTTGCACGGCTTCCTTGAACTGGAATTCAGTCCAATCGTTCGTGGACGTCGGGAAGTTGTGCTGCTCGCTCCACAGCTTGCGCTCGGTGTCGCCCCACTCGGGGCAGTATTCTTTGATCGCAGCAAAGAAACCATCGTGCGCGCGCTGCCACGTTGTTTTCTCGCGCGTCGCTTTCTTCGGCGCTGGTGACGCGCCGCCCTGGGGGACGGGTTCAGCCGGGGAGGGAACCGGCGTCGCCTCATCCGCCAGGGCGGGCGCTGGGGGAGCCTGAAGGCGGGCCGCATCACCCGCAGTGGTGTTCATCCGATCCTTGAGCGTGGCCAGCTTGTCGCGCGTGGCTACGGCCGTGCGCTCGCTGGCCGCCGCGTCCTGGTCGATGATGTCGTCGAGCACGCGGCCGCCATCGACAAACTCCTCGGGCGTGTAAAGAGCGGTCAGGTTGAACGCGCGCCGGTGCGCGGCCGTGATGACGCGCGTGTCGAACATATCCGGCTTGTAGTTCTGCCAGTTGGATTTGCCGAAAAGGTGCTTGTAGTCGCCGATTTCGCGCACAATCCAGATCGGCGGCTCGTCCTTCAGGTACACAATGCAGTAGGCACCGATCATCTCGCCGCGCGGGAACCCATTGATTTCGTGCACAACCTCGAACGTCCCGGCCGCAGTGTCCTGCCGCATCTGGAACGTGTCGTTCGCGTGCACGATGCCGGAGCGGTAGCCCATGTACCTCGGGTCCCGCCGCGCGATCTTGAGGAATGCATCGCGGCCGGTCAGGATGATGATTTTGCCGCGCTCGTCCTTGGCTAACCAAATTTCCTTCGCGAGGGGGTCCAGGCCGTAACGGTCCGCGATCGAGAGCAGCATCACGACGTCCGGCACGCTCGCCTCTTTCGGTGCGCACACCTTCCACACCGTTTTCACGCGCTCGTTCGGCCAGACTTGCGGGTCCAGCGCCGCACCCTCGCGGATGCGGTTGATCGTGTTGTCGGCCACCTGATCGAGCAGCCCGTTTTCCTCGTGCTGCTGCGTGGGCGCCTGCTGTTGTCGTGTTGCCACTATTCCCCCTGCTGCGCGCGCAGCGCAAAGACGTTCAGAGTTTTGCTGGTTGCTCCGACCCTCTCGTGCTCCGAGAAATTCAGATCGCAGCCCTTGAGCTTCTCGAGCAGCTGCTCCGGAATGATCCCGTAAAAATTGAAAAGCGCCTCCGCGACCTTTGTCCGGTCCAGCGGCTTGGCCATCCGCACAGACTTGAGCGTTTCGGCGTGCTGTGCCTTGCCCTTCTGCTCCGAGTAGTAGACCCGGAACAGGTCGCGCGCCTCGTACTTCCCGAACTTCTGCTCGATGACCTGGATGATCCGCGTGCGTGCCTCGTCCTTCACCGCCGCGGCTTCCGCCTCGAGATCGCGCGCGGCGATGTAATCCTGCGCAGCACTCACGAATGCCGCGTCAGTGCGGAATTCCATCTCGCCCGCAACCTCCGGCAGTCCCTTGAGCGTGGGGATCGGCACGTTGTCCGGCGGCTCTTTGTCACCCTCGACGTAGGTGTGCCACCAGTCGCCGCAGACCTCGATGATCCGGCGGGAAACGTTTGCATCGAACGGCACGGGGAACGTGAGCAGCTCAAAGTCATCCGCGCCGAAGATGGCGAACTCGGTATGTTCGTAGCCCCAGACGAGCGCCTCCATCTGGCCTTGCAGGACGATGTAATCGGGAAGCCCCTCGCGCTTCCACTTGAAGAAATTGCGCGAGCGCGGGCACTTTACCTCGAGGCAGGACGTTCCGAAATCGTCCTTGGCGAATACCTGGCGATCGATCGACGCGAGCAGGAAGGGGAAATCGACCATGCGCTTGAGCGGCTGCCGGCGCGTCTTGCGTCCGGTGCGCTTCTCGTACAGCTGCACGGCGACGTCCTCGAGCGCGCGGCCGCGCAGCATGTCCGGAGTCGCCGGCTTCTCGCCCGCCCGGCCGGTTTTCTCGCGCCACACCTCTTGCTGTGACTTGAACGGGTGCAGCCCGAAGATGGCGGCCACGTCCGACCCGCCGATTCCGCGCTTGCGCTCCTCCAGCCATTCGGCCTCGTTCCGATACTGCGCGATGGCGGTGCTCATAGGTCCTCACCATCCAGCGCGAGCACGACGTTGGCCTGGTCCTCGACAGCCTCGCTGTCCGTCGGCGAGCGCATGAACACTCTTTCCAGGGCTCGGAACTGCGCATGGCAGGTCGCGTGGTACGCCTTGCTACCGTTCGGGTGTAAGTACAGCGCAGCGGGGTCGGCCCACACGGCGCAGTACGCACATTTCATCCATCCAGCGCGACCGCAGGCATCGAGCGCACGTTGCCGCCGGTGAAGCAGCATGTGATACGCCCGGTCATTGCACACAACCAGGTTGATATTCCGATTGTCCGACTTGTCGCCGTTGACGTGGTGAACTTCTGCGGGAGCATTTAGAAACCGGCCCAACGCTCGTTCAGCGATCAGGATGTGCTCAAGCACGTACCCGGTCCTGCTCGCGCGCGGGTGGTCCGGAACGTAGGCGGACACATACCCGCTCACGTGATGCGTGCGGAAGTGTTCTCGACCCGGTGCCTTGCGAACGCGCGCACCATGGCCCTTGATAAACCGATGCAGGTCTCCCTTTTCGTAGCCACGTCGCGTCTGCCCGGCACGTGTGGTCTCCAATCCGCACCCACACTGACAAAGACCGGCGGGGACTTGCTGCTGCAGCCAACTGGCCAACTCATCGGCGCAGAGGCTACGCTCGTCAGATGCTATCTCCCGCCCGCTCTGGCGCAGCGTCCTGGAACGTTCCCGCCAGCGCTCGACCAGGTCGGCCAGCGACAGGGGCCGCATGGGTGGTCTAGGCATGGGGCTGCTCCTGCTCCGGCTCGCCCGGGCTGTAGTCGTCGTCGGCCGTCTCAAGGCCCACGTCCCACGGATCCATTCCCGGGTACTCCGGGCCCGGTCCGCGGCCGTGCGCGTAGTCATAGGCGCGATCCTCGTCGTCGTCCTGCTCGCAGGCTTGCCATCCGCGGATGTAGTCCGGGGACTCCTTGAGCAGGCTCCACCCCCGCCGGAGGAACCGATCTTCGTATCCGAGTCGGGCCTTGCGCGCGGCCGGCCCTTCAAGACCGAGGCGCAGTAGTGCAGCGTCCGCGCGCTGATCGAGGAGCCCTGGCCTCATCAGCCGCCCCGCCGTGAGCAGTGTCTTGTCGAGCGTGGGGTCTTTTGACACCTCGCCCTCCGTGTAACGCGATATGGTGGTTGACATTGGAACGAGCCTTTCCGATCTTGCGGTTGCGTTGTTGGTTGTTCAAGCGTCCCGGTTCCAGCCGGGCGCTTCTTTTTGTGCTACTTCAGCCGTTCGACCCGCCGCTTTCGCTTCGCCAATTCCCTGTGAATGCCAGCGCGTTCGAGCGCCAGCTCGCAGCTCTGCATGTCGTACTCGGCAACCTTGTCGTGCTGGTCCGGCGTGCGGTCGCCCTCGAGGTATTCGAGCGTGGCCGTGTTGCGCTCGCGATCGACGCGGATCTCCTCGCGCGCGATCTTGCGCAGCCGCACCTCGAGATCGTCCGTACTGGCTTCCTCGATCTGTGCGTGGAACACGACGGCGAGACCTTCCGCCGCCAGAGGGATGGCATTCACGGCCTCAGCCTCGGCCAGCGGTTGCAGATAACGCGTCGCGTGGCTGTGCCGGTCGCCATTCTTCGCGCGGTTGGCGCGGGAGCGGTCAACGCCGAGGGCGTTTGCGAGCTGCTTGTCCGGACCGGGCGCCGCGCGCTGCATTGCCCGTGCACCCTGCTGGATCAACTCGTCCAGGCGGACGGGATCCTCGAGCGGGAAACCGAGGCGGCTCACTGCTCGACTCCCTTGATCTGCTTGCAGAGATCGAGGGAGACTGTCGCCAGTTGCGCCCACCGCATGACGTTGCCGCCAGTTACGCCATCGATGACCTCGGCGGCCGTTCGGCCAGGATAATGCCGCGCGGACCGTGTCCCGCTCCGTGGGTTGGCGCGCGCCCAGCGCTCAAACGCCAACACCTGATTCGCGGCCTCGATGACGGCCTGCACTTCCTCGGGCGTTGCCGCGATCACACTGCAGCGCAGGGCTACGATGTTCATTCGCGCACACTTTCGGGTTCAGGTGTGCGTGACTTCTGCCCATCGATCAGTGCATCAATCCATGACCGGGGCGCGCCCAGGTCGAACGCTGCCGCGTCCCGGATGTCATGGGCGGGCCGCCACTGGTACGCATTGAAGCAGGCGGACACAGCGGACTGCGCGAAGCCGTGCCGGGCCGCAAACGCAGCCTGTCCGCCGAGCACTGCCGCCAGCGCAGCAGCCACAGGCCGGCCCGACCGCATGAGCGTCAGCACCGCCTGCATCTTGTCGGTCAGTCTTGGCCCGTTATGTTGCATTACTGTTTCACGTGGCACGGCTACCGTCCGTTACGGGATTACTCTTCGCGATAACAATTATAACGAACTAATGGCAGCGGTCAAGAGGGGCGTAACCAAGAGGCTGGCGGACTCAGAAGTGGTCGATCAGATCCTAGAGAGAATCGAGCACATCGAGGAGAACACCGTCGCGGCTTCGGAGGTCGGGATGAGCGAAGCCACGCTCCGCCGCTGGCGCGAGGGAGATCGCAGGCCCTTGCGGAAACAAGTGCGGGCTAAACTCCTTCGTTATCTCGAAGGAGTGACGAACTCTGATTCTGAGGGGGCTACTTCAGAGGCTCCGCCGCTGGCGGCGCTTTCAGCATTGGCCGACATGAAACAGCGGATTGAAGAACTTGAGCGTTACTGGCAGGCACAACTCGAACTGGCGCGCGCGCGACCGAAGGCTATGCCGACCCACATGTTCAAGCAGGGTGGTCAGCCCCTAGGCTGAGATCTACTTGAGCCCTCGGACTACACTACTCGTGGCTGGAGCCATAGGCCTGATCCATTACCTGCGCATCGCGTACCAACACCTGAACTTCGGCTATGCGTCCGGCGCAATTCTCGGACTGGCCGTGCTGCATCTGATTCTCCTGATCCCTGCGTTCGCGGTTCGATACTTCGTCGCGAAGAAAGCGTTGTCGACCAATAGCGCAGTTACGGGGTCAGTGCTGGTGGGTGGATTGTTGTTCATCGGTCTGGACGGTGTGGCTCTACCGACGCAGGTGGCTCTACCGGCGCAGGTGGCGGTGCTGACCTTTATGGTGCTGAGTCAGCGAGCAGAAACTCCCGCGATGCTCGAAGCGAATCACGAACCAGAACCGCCACCCTCAGACCTTGGGGGCGGGTCGTAGTGATTGAGAATGCTCAAGGCCATTCGCTCGACGGACTGCTTGGCGTCGCGATTGAACACGCGCAGCTCGCAGACCTTCTTGCCATTGCTATCGATCGCGCACACGAGGCGTGCGCCACTGCGGTCCAAGTAGGGCGGCCACCAGATGCCGCGGGGGAGTAACTTGTCCATCGTCGGGGAAGCCCTTCGCATCGGGGGATACTCAACAGATTATGCAGCAGTGGTCTGACAATGCGCCATAGCTGAATCAGCCATTAAGGAATTGTAAATCTGCAACGAACACCAACCCGTGGTCTATTGAAATGGAACTGGACGAACCCGAATCGAGGCAGGAGCTCTACCGTGCGCCCGTCTGGATGGACTATCCCAGCGGCCGACGCCAGATGTCCGTTTATGTTGGCCGGTTACCGCTCCGAAATCTTCCGTGGTGGAGCAAGTCGCCCTGGACTAACCCCTGGCCAACGGCCGGGACGGCGGTTGCCCGCCGCGCTCTCGTCATCTTTGGTCTGCTGATGATCTGGATGTTCGTGGCCTAACGAGGTTGTGCGGCAGCGGGCTCTTTGCCTCCTGGAACGCGACGCCGCGCAACCCGCGCTGATTCGACCCGCGTCTTTACGGCTGCCTTCCGATCCTGCGCGGTTTCCCGAGCCCCCGCAAACCGGTCACGCACCACACTTCCACGCTCGTTTCGCTTGACGGCGTCCGAGGCCAGCCGCAGCATCTCGCGCGTGAGCGCGCGCCGCTTCTCGTTTTCCGGTGTGTACTGCCGCACGTAAAGCAGCGCGGATACGGCCTGCGCTGCGTCGCTGAGCTGCAGCCGCTGCTGGCGCTGCACTTCGTTTTCCGTGCGCCGATCAGAGTGCTGGCGCTTCTCCGCCTTGTCGAGTGCCTGGTACAGCTTCTCGACACTGCGCGGGCGCGTGCCGATCTGCCCTCCACGCTGGAACAGCCGGCCTACGATCGGCAGGTCTGCTGCTTCCTTCTCGCGCGGGATCTCCTTTGCTCCCAGGCCGAGCACGCTCAGGACGTCACCACCGACCGGCCCGAACGCCGAACTGATCGCATGGTCGATGCGCTGTGGTGACTGGTTGAAGATGCCGCCCAGTGCGATGGCGGCGCGCGACGTGTACTCGTTGAACTGCTCCTCGGCCGGCTTGAACTCATTCGCTTTCGTCACGATCGGCCGGCCGAAATAGAAGTCCTTGTTGGCGGCCTGCTCGATCGCTTCGGACACCGGAACCGGTAGCACGGGCGGCTTCGAAACCTGGAACGTGGTCGTGAACCATTCCGTCATCGCGTCGGGATCTGCCTGATACGCTGCATCGGCGAGCGACTCGGGCAGGGCAGAGAAGAACTGCCCGATCTCGAACGATCGAGGGATACGCACCAGCAGGTCGTCGCCAACCGGGAAGTGCCAGTAGGTAGCGCGCTCACGCGCGTCCATCTCTTTCCACCACTCATCATCCTTGTGCAGCCACCAGAGCATCAGCGTTAGCGCCGTCAGCTGCGCGCCGCGCCAGGCAAACTGGCCCGGGTTGCGTTTCAGCGCACGCAGTGAGGCGCGCGGGCCTTGAATCGCCGCGTTGTGGAAGGGCACGATTTGGTTCACGACGCGCGAGATCTCTCCCGCGGCGGTAAAGTCGGTCGTGACCTGCTTTAGCGCAGTGAGCAACCGGAGCGACTGCGAGAAGGACATGTTCTCGCCCGGTTTCCAGCCGATCTCCTGCGCGACCAGCTTCAACTCGGCCGTTCGCGGCGCCGACTCCGGAAATTGAACGAGATCCCGGAACCCGTCATACCAGTTTCGCGGATCAAGCAACTGCTGCTTTCGTCCAGCGAACAGGCGACGTGCCGCGCGCCGCGTGTGCGGGATGTCCTGGCCAAGCGGCTGCGCCATCTCCCCGCCCAATCGTACGAACGCATCGACCCATTCAGATTTGCGGCCCGCAGTACGATACAACGCCGCATCCTTCAGTCCTTGCAGCCATGCCTGCAGCAACTGCAGGCCGTTGCCCTTCGCGCGTGTGTTTACGTACAGCGTCTGCACGTCACGCAGTGGGTTCGTGACCAGTCCGAACGATGCGCGCAGGCCGGTGGTGCCGGCTCGAGCGAGACGCGCAGGTACGCCCAACACCAGGTCGACCGCGCGCGGTAGCCGGTACAGGTCAAGCCCTGCCAGTGACCGATACAGCTCACGCGGCACAACGAAGTAGCGCAATTTGCCCTGGTCGTAGAACGGCACAACCGGATTCTCGCCGTCGCTCGGTTCGGAAGGGCCAAAAAACGAGATGGTCTGCTCCAGCAGTTCTGCCACCTCCTGCTTTGGCATTGCCTCCATCGCTTCCACGTCGAACGGCACACCCGCGTGGGCGAGTTTCTTCATGAGGTCAGAGACCGATTCTTCCGCGACCTTCTTCTGTGCGGCCGGGATCTCCTCGAGGAAACTGCCCATTCCCTCGATCTTGTTGAGCCTGAAGATCTGATCGAGGATCAGGCGTTTGTGCGCGGCGAGGATGGTCTGCTCTGCCAGCGTGATCATCGACTGGAACGGATCTTTGATACGGCGGCCCGAACCCTTGAGTCGCTTCACGGGACTGTTCTTCGTGGCCACGCGGGACGCACCGCCCCACACCTTGTCGAGTTGCTCGAACTCTCGCATCAGAGGGATGTAATCGCGGGGCCCGTTCTTCTTTTCGTCAGCGCGAATGCGATCGACCACCAACTGGAACGTGGGGCTGGCCTGGGCGGCGTAATTCAGTACGCCGGCATTCCACTCGTACACCTTGGACGCGGCGAGCTGGAAGGCCGGGCTGCCCAACTCTTTGATGATCTGCTGCGCGTCCTGAACCGACAGGCCGGGATTGCGGCCTGAATTCCAGAGCACCAGTGAGCGCCGCGCCCACAGATAGATCGTGAAGTCGTCTTTTCTGCCCTGCACGAGCGCGCGAATGTCTTTAAGCGGGTCACCGACCGGATTGCCGGCCAGGTCGATCATGTGCTCTTCGACCATGTACCGAGCGCGGGCCGTGTGCGTCAGCCGGAGCGCGGCCGTGGTAAAGAACGGGTCATTCGCCACGTCGAGCGAACGGCCCAGCTTTTCCGCCGCGGCCTGAGACAGCCGCTCAAGCGAGGCGGCACTCTCCACGAACAGGCGATACACGTCGACGTTCTTTACCGCGTCGACGCTCGCCTGCAAACGCTCCGATGGCGCAGCCGGATCGATGACTGACTGTTTTGCTCGGGTAGCTGCGCCCTGCGTGCGCCAGCGCAATGCCTTGTCGCGCGCTTCCTCGAGCGCCGCTCTTACCTCGGGCAGCTTGCCCAGGAATTCGGACTCGAACCATTTCGTAAATTGCGGAGCTGCGCTGTCGACGTGATCCGGATTCCCACTGTGGTCACTCTCGGTCACCCAGATGCGCACGAACTCGGCGAAGCCCTCGCGCTTGTATCCGCCCACCGGCTGAACGTTGCCGTACAGTTTCCTGCCCAATGCGGCCAACTCTCTCGCCATCGGGCCCGTCACCAGCGGCGACTTCCACGGGCCCTGCTTCGGCCAGCCGTACAACGCTTTTTCCAGTGCGTGAGCCAGTTCGTGCGCAGCGGTCGGGATGTCGTTCGCCTGCTGCAGCCGGATGACTTCCTCCTTGATCCGGAAGTAGCCGCGCGCATTGCGCACGCGCTGCAGGCCAACGCGCATGGGAGCTGAGCGCCCCACCGCTTCCAGCACCTTGCCCAGTGCGTCGATGACCTCCGGCGCGCTGGTGGGATCGAGAGGATTGGCCGGAGTTTCCAGACTACCGCTCAACGCGCGAGAGATCTGGTTGGGAAGGTTCGCAGTTGCAGGCACGAGAGGGTCAGGCGGCGGCGTCGAGCGCGCAGCGGCTGGCAAGCTCTCCTGAAACGCCGGGTTGCTGGTGGCCGGCTCGTCTGGGGAACCTGCGACTTCTCCGAACATGTCGCGTGTGTCGCGCGGCTGCCGCTCGCCCTCGGCGCGCAGCTGCACTTCCTCGGTGCTCTGCTTCTTGTCTCGGCGCGCGAGCGCGAGCGCGTCGCGGTACTCCTGCCTCTGCTCCTCGGTTGCCTTGCCAGCAGAGATCAGCGGACGCAGGCGCTCAATCGTCCGGCGTGCGCGGCGTTCGGTGCGGGCCAACGACCCCCGCGTCTCTGGCGCAAACAGCTCGCTCTGCGGATCGCCCGTGACCTTGGGCGGACCGCCAAAGATGTCGTCCTGGATTTCGGGGAAGCCAACGGTGCTCCGCGATGGCCGACGGTTCGCCGCTGGTGCTTCAATCAAGCCCGCACGCGGCTCAACGCCGAACGCACGGATCGTGTCAAACACCTGCTTCACGACCGGAGTTGTATCTCTGCCCCAGCCGCCCTCCTCGGAAACCTCTGCGGCATGTTCAAGGCTGCCCGGCCACCCATGCCCGCCAGGACTCAGTTGGTGGATAAAGTTCGTATACAGCCCCTGCGCAATCGAGTGCATGACTTCGGTACTAATCTCCGAAGCCTGTCCGCTCGATCGTTGGAACAGCAACTCGTTGTCGAAAAGTTTGCGAGCTGCAGCCTCAACATGCTCGATCGGCACGGGCCCAACCTTCGGGAGTTTTGCCCGCACCACCTCGAACGATTGGTCATCGAGTGAAGCGCTAACGGCATCGCGCTCGCTGTAGAGCTGTTCCAATTCGGGATCAGCACGGAACATCTCACCGAGCGGTGTGGTGATGACATCGATCCCGCGCGCCTGCAGTACGTCCTCGCGTTGATCGATGAGCCCTTGCAATTCCTCGTAGGTCCGCTGCGGCTTGTTACGACTTGGAGCAGATGGAGTATCGGGGAGCGCTACTCGGCTGGTTCCTCGCCTGCCTGCTTCACGGGGTGCTGCGGGTCGTGCAGGTGCTTCCTGACTTGCTGGCGCACTCGTGCCTCGGCCTCCGGTGAGAGCTTGGAGCTCGCTAGAGATGCCGGCGCGGGCGGCGTCGTAGAGGTCTGCCCGGATGGCGTTTCCATCTTCCCCCTTGGCGAGCCGCGCGGCCGCCTTGTTTAGTGCCGTTGCTACTGGGCCGCTCATGGTGGAGAGGCGGTTATACACCTCTCCCAGCTCCTCGGCCTCCGTCTTGAGCGCGTCCGCCCGCTCAACATCGATTTTGCCTACGCCGGCCTGCTCGAGCCGGGACGCCCGGCCGGCCTTGAGCACGGCGGAAAACGCGGCCTTGTCCTGGGCCAACCGCTGTTTGATATAGGACGAAAGCTCTGCCTTTTCAATGGCGAGGCTCTGCGTGAGCGTTTCCTCGCCGAACAAACTGTCTTGCGTGGTCTGGGTCTCGCCGGCGCCGCGCACGAACCGGATCAGCTCGCCGACCTGCTCGTTGGTCAGCCGGCGGCCGGTCTTTTCCTTGCCGCGCAGCATTTGCACAAGCGAAAGCTGTTGCGCCTCGTTGAGCCCTGCGCCGCCAATGACCGCGCCGCGCGCGATCGGCAGTCGGCCGGACACCACATCCTGAAAGAGCGCCTGCGGCAGCTTCGAGATCGCCAGTGCGTCGCGTGCAACCGCGCCGGTGCGCGAGATACCCATCTGCTCGAGCGCGGGCGCGTCGATGCCCTGGTCGCGGAACAGCTTCGCCGCGTCGATGGGTGTGCCGCGGCCCTCGGCGATGTTGGTGCGCGCGCCAATCGTGCGCGCCTCGGCCGCGTCCTTCGCCTCGATATACCGCACCAGCTCCTTTTGCTGGCCGGTCCGCATGGCGAGGTCGTGCCGGTGGTGGCCGTTGACCACATAGGTCAGACCGTCGGCCGGGTCGGTCCACACCTGCACCACGCCGGCGAGGTTCGCGTCATACTTCTTGACCGACTTGAGCTCGCGGCCGACGCCGGTATCGTCGACGTCGAGTTTGTACTGGAAGCGGCCCGGATCAACCTTGAGCGTGCGCGGGTCGACCTCGGCAACATCGCTCGGCGCGGGGGCCGCCTGCGTTGGCGCTGGCTGCGCGTCGACCGGCGGGGTCACTGGCCCCGGCGACGGAGGCGTGCCGCGGCCCGCACGACGGCGCGGCACGGGCGCCGGCCCGATTGGCTGGTCGTACTCGGGTGCGGGTGGCGCCGGAATGTCCGGCGGAGGCCCGGGCAGGTCCGGCCGGCGAGCCGCGCGCGCCTGCTCGTCCTGGGTGGACCGGCCGGCCAGCCACTCGGCGAAGTTGGCGGGCAGCGGGTCAGGCTGCGGCGCCGGCGGTGCTTGCGTCGCTTCCTGCTGCTTCACGCCGGACGCGCCGCCGAGGATCGCGCCGGGGACCGTACCGGCCGCCGCGCCCTCGAGTGACCGAATCAGGTTTTCCTTGGTGAGAACCGGCTCGCGCTTCGCACGCGAGGTCGTTGCCTCCTCGAGGAACGTCTGCGCGCCTTCGGTCGCTCCCTCGGTGAGGATGGACTCGGCCGCACCCTTGAGCACGCGCGTTGCCAGCTTGCCAGTCGTGCCACCTACCAGCTTCGACGCGAGCCGCGTCGGCGTGATGACGTCGAGCGCGGCGATCGGCAGGCCCATGACGTCGGCGACGACCGGGTCCTGGCCCTCGGCCTTGAGTTGCTCGGCGAGCGCGCCGGTGTTCTGAATGATCGACGGGATGGCGCCGGCGGCCGCCATGGCCGGCACGCCGAGAGGCGCGGCGATCGTCGCGGCCGCCAGCGTCGGCATGGACGAGGCGATGCCCTGTCCCGCCGCGTGCGTCGCCCAATCGACAAAGTCTTGCAGGGATTCGATGTCGCGTGCTCGAGGGACGCGCGCGAGGTACTCATGCGATGCCTGGCCGTGCTCGCGCAGCCAGTCGGCAACCTGCTCGAGCTTCTCGGGCACGACGTCGTCAGAGCTCGGGTGCAGCTCCTGCGGCGTGACCAGTCCGCGCAGTCGCGCGCCTCGCGGCTCGCGGATCCGGGCCGCGCGCAGGTCGAGCCACTCGGCCAGAGACCGCACGTTGCCCTTTTGCCCCTCGAGGAAGCTTTTGATGAAGCTGACGTCATTGTTCTTCTGCTGTGCAGCTGGCACCGCGCGCGTCGCGTCGGCGGCCATGGGAGCGGGCGGTTGTATACCGGTAGGTACAGATGGGTACTCATGGGTACTGATGGGTACTGCCGGATCGCGCTTCGCGGGCGTGAACATGGACCGGCCGGGCGCGGCGTCCGCAGCCATGGGACGCGGCGGGGCAATCGGCGCCGGTGCCGGCAACAGCTCGGGCGGACGCGATGGTTCGGGCGGGGTGTCGGCCTGCGCCTCCGGCTGCTCGGCTTCGAGTCCGAACTTGCGACGGTACTCGGTTGCTCGCTGCTCGCGCGTGGCCGCGCCTGGCCCGCCGCCGCCGTACTTCTTGAGGTACTCGCGCGCGCGTTCTTCCCGGGAACTCATCTATCGCGGTCGCGGTCCGAGGTCCTGCTCGGCGGCGTCATAGCCAAAGTCAGCCGCGTGCTTGTCCCATGCGGCTTGCTGCGCCTGCAGTGTGGCCTTTGCGGCGTCGTTGTTCACGGACCGGTTCGCGCGACGGCTCCGGTCTAGTGCCTCCTGAAAAATCTCCTTCGGCACCCGCCCGCCCTTGAGTGCCTCGCGAAACTCCGGGTTTTTGTTGCGGTCCAGAGCGGTGCGATACGCATCCGTGCCGTGCGCGGCGACCAGCTTGTCGGCGACGTCCTCCCAATAGGCCATCTCGCTACGCCGCCGCTGGAACGGGTCGGGTCCCTGCCGTGGCTGCGCGTCCGGGTCGCGGCCGGCCTCTGACCACTTTTTTTTCCAGTCCAGCACCTTCGTTTGTGCGTCCGGGTCGGTAGACTGGCCCAGCTCGACACCGCCCTCGCCGTGCAGGTGGCCGGTGTGATCAGCGGCCGGCCGGTTGACCATGCGCTCGATCTCGATGCGTGACTTCTGCGTATCGAGCTCGCGCTGTGTCTCCTCTTGCTGCTCGCGGCGCTGCTTGGCCGCGCGGTCCTCCTCCTCCTGCTTCTTCTCAAGAGCCTCCTGCTCGCCGACGCGCTCGCCAGCCCGCCAGGCCGACATGCCCGAAGCCGCCTTGCGCACCAGCTCGCCAAAGAAGCCGGCATCAAACGCCATGGCTACCTCCCGCCCGCGCGGCGCCGGGCGATGTTCGCGGCGATTTCATTGGCCGTTTGATGGTCGCCCTGCTCGCGCAGCGAAGCTTCGTAAGCCTGAAGTGCCGCTACCGGATCTGCACTCGCGTCGGCGCGAGAGATCATGTCGAGGAGCTGCATCTTCCGGCTGAACGAGCTGTTCTTCATATACTCGCTGAGCCTCGCGTCACTCTCTTTGTCGGCGACCACGTCCCGCCCAACGCCATACTGGTAGCCGCGCTCGCCGCGCAGCTCGTTCCGCTGGGACTGGAGGAACCCGGCCTGATCGAGGTCCTCATTGCCCCACATACTGCCCACGTTGGCGCCGAGGTTCGCGCGTGCGATCCGGTCCGCCACCTCGCGGTCGGCAGTGTCGAGGCCCAGCTCCTGCGCGCCGCGCACACGCAGCCGCTGAAACTCGGTACCCATGTCGGCGAGGTCAGTCGTCATCATGCCGGACCCCATGATCCCCCATGCCGCGCCCTTCTGCCCCAGTTCGCGCGTGCTGCGTGCTTCCTCGCGTTTGAGGTCCCCGAGCAGCAGGCCGTAGCGGTCCTGTGCGATCTGGCCGCGGTCCGGGCCGGTCATCGCGTTTTCCAGCGCGCCCATGGTCAGCCCGCGCGCGCGCTGCGATTCGCTGGACGGCGAGAACGTGCCCGGGTCAATCACAGAGAACCGCAGGTCATCCCCTGGGCCGAATGTCCGGCGGTCCTCGTTGGCCGACCCGCTGCCGCCCAGGTTGGTGGCTGCGCTGGGACCAGCGCCCGGCGGGATTCCCCGGCTGGACGATGAGCCTGATCCCTGATTGGTGCCGCCGACGTCGGCCGGCGGCGTCGTAGGACGAGGCGACTGGCCCGTAGTCGAGCCGGGATCAACTACGGCGTCACCGCCCAGGATCGGGCGGCCGCCACCGGCGGACACAACGGTCTGCGCCTGCTGCTGGACCGAAGGCGGGACCACGCCGCCCCTCGCGTAGCTGTTGTTGCTCGGGTTCTGCGCCGTATCGAGCGCCATCAGCCGGTCGAACTCGTTCTGATTATTCGAGTCCATGGCCGCCTGTATCGCGGCCGCGTTGCTCTGGTTGACGAAGTAGTGCGCGCCCGTTCTGTCGGTCAGCTGCGCGTATCCGGGCTGCACGTTGTAGGAGAGTTGCCCGTCCGGACCGCGCGTCTGCGTGAACCGCTGGTTCGGGTTGCCATAGCCGAAGCTGCCCATCGTCGCGGTCTGGTTCTGCTGGCCGAGCACCTGATTCGCCTGGGATGCCGGGACTGCCTGCCCGGTGACCGGGTCGACCACCCAGCCCTGAACCTGCTGGTTTTTGTGCTGCTCCTCGCGCGTCGGCACGGGGATCGACGTCGGCGCGACGTTGCCGCCGCCCTGGTCCGTGGCGCCCGGCGGCGCAGTCGCCGGTGCCGCTGGTGCGAGCGGGGCCCCGCCCGTAACGCTGCGCGTCGTGGGCCGCACCTGACTGATCATCGCCTGCGCCTGCTGCTGGATCGGGTACATCGGCGCGGCGGTCGTCGCGCCGCCAGCCATGCCCGGCACGGGTGCGGCCGGCGCGGCGCCCGGTGTTGTGGGCGTGCCTCCCGCCGGCGGTTTGGGTGGCGCGGCGCCCGGCTGCGCGGCAGGCGGCTGCTCGATCGGCTGCGGCGCCGAATAGCCAGCCACGCCCGGCGTGGTCGTCTTGCTGATCAGCGGCTGCACCTGATCTATCAAGTTGCGGCGCGGGTCCTGGGCGGACAGTGCCATGACGAACCTCTCAGTAGTATGGGTTGCGCGTGTCGCGCAGCCGGACCGGGCCGGGCTCGTCGCCCGACTCCTTTTCCATCATTTCCATGAGCTGCTTGAGCATGACCTTGCGCAGTTCGGCGGTCTCTGCTGATCGCTTCTTGGCCGTGCTGACCGCTTCCTCGCTCGCCTTGTTCGCCTTGTGCTGGTTCCACGCGCCCATGCCCATATCGGCGGCAGCCAGCACGATGTCCGGGTTGTTCTTGAGCCAGTCCCAGAAGCGGCTGGGCAGGCTGCCTCCACCAGTGCCGCCGTAGGTGCCCCCGCCCGGCCCGATCATGGGCGGGTTACGCCCGATCGGCTGCGGGTAGCCGGGCGCGCCGCGCACACTCGGACCCACGACTCCCGGCGGGCCGAGGCCCGGACCTGACTGGTACTGCGCGCCTGGTGTCGGCGCGCCTCCCCGCTGAGGCATCATCGGGCCACCCGATGACCATTGGTTGTAGATGCCTGGCTGCATCGAGCCCCAGTTCGTCGAGGCCGGTCGCCGCGGCAGTGGTCGCACGATTCGAGACATTTTGCCCTATCCCTTTGGTTTCCAGACCTCTGCCTTGATGATGACGCCAGCACCGCCAGCACTCTCGAGCGCCTTGAGCGCGACGCCCGCACCCGTCGTCAGGCGGCCATCCGTGGCGACCGAGTACAGGGTTCCGGCAGACACGGAGCCGCTCGTTTCGATTCGCACGATCGCGCCGGGCACTGCAAGGAATCCCGCCTTGCCGTCTGCAGTCGCGACACCGGAAAAAATGCCATCCGAGGCCGGGACAATCGGCTTGCCCGCGCCCGTGCCCGCGCTGGTATCCCACCGAAACGCGCGATACGCCGTGAAATTGTCACCGGCGAAGTGCACCATGGGCGGCGGGGCGCCCGCCTCGTTCGTGTTGCTGTACGCCATTACGCTTGCATCGCCTCCCACACGAGCCGGTCGCTCGGGTTGTTGGCCGCGTCCGGCGTCATCGAAGCAAAAAACGAATCGCCGGATGGTGTGCTGTACGTCGTCGCGCCGGGATCGCAGCTGGCCTGCCCGCCCAACGGACCGACTCCGCGGTCCGTGCAGAACACGCGGAGCCGGTCCCCAGCACCGAGGCCGGGCGCAATCGTGAGCACCGGCAGCGTATAAACGACCGTGTCGTTGTTGTAGCCGCTCACGCTCTCCGTGAATGGTGTGCCCGTGACCCATCCACCGCCATCGTTGTAATCGATGCGCAGCGTTATGAATGAGGTGCCGAACACAGCCGCGAGGCCGGCACCAACGTCGCCCGGGTCGCCGCCAGGACTCAGCGTAATTTCCAGCGACGGCGTGTAGCGGTCGAGGTGTGCGCCGCCCACGCTCAGGTCGCATTCGACGTTCTGCGAAACGCCGGCAACCGTGCCCGCGTCGAAGTTGTCCGAAACCGGCGTAAACGCGCCGCTGTTCTGCACCCACCGGCCGCGAGGGTCGAATCCGGTCTCGTCAACGTCTACCGCGATGCACTCGGCCACGGCCGGGATCGCCGGATCGAAAGCCCCAGTCCAGAACGCGCGTCGCATCTCCGGGTAGCCGTTCGGGATGATGCGGACCTTTGGCACCACGCCGGCCGGGTACTCCTCGGGGAAAGTCACGCGCGCGCCGTCGGCCCAGCTCGAGCCGCTGACCTCGCCGCCCTCGCAAAACCCTGTCTGGTACCGCGTCACCGGGCCGGCGCCGCCCACCGTGAAATCGCCCGTGACGTGCAGGTCGCCGTCGACAATGGTGTCACCATTCACGATCAGGTCAGCATTGATCGTGATGTCCTCGTCGAAATCGATGTCAGCCAGCGCGGCGCGCAGCCGGCGGAACGCGTTGTTGACCGACGCGCGGACCTTCGGGTCGTTGGAGTAGTCGAAGGTGCCCATCTATTTCGCCGTGGGCGCGTCCGCCGCGCCGATTGCCGTTGCTGTGCACCAGTTGAACGCGACCGGCTGCGTAGCCACGGTTGCGTTGATGATGCGCAAGCCCGCCTGTATCCAGCGCGCCTGGAAGCCAATGCCGTAGTTGACCTGCGATTCCTTAAAGCCGGCCGGGCCGGGCAGTGTTGGCGCGTTCAGTGTTGCGCCGTCTACTGCGATAACTGTCGATTCAAAGCTGCGGTCATTGGAGTATGCCGCGATGTAGGCGTCCGCCTCGGCCGCGTCCGCGAGTGGCGCCGCGCGCACGCCCCAGCTGACCTTCTCCCAGTCCTGCTCGTACTCGCCCGCGAAACCCAGCTTGCCGGTCAGTCCGCGCGCCGTGATCGCTACGGACGCGCCGCTCGAGTCGGTGTCGTACCAGATCATGTCGACCGTACTCGATCCGCGTGTGAGGCCGTGCGTGTAGACGCGGCTGCTCGCGTCGCCGTGCACGAGTCGCCACTTGCGGTCACCGCTCGCTGCGCTGGGATCGAGCAGCAGTCCGATGCCCATGGTCACGGTCGCGAACGTCCACGCTCCGACAAAGCGGCCGGTCGCGGGATCAAACGTCAGCGCATAGTTCAGTGCGGTCGCGTGCGAGGTGCCCAGGTCGTTGCCGACCGTCATCACCACGAGGTTCGTTGCCGAGTCCCAGACCACAGAGCACAGCGCAGCGCGGTCGATCTGATTGCGCCGCGCGGTATAGAGGCAGTCGGCGAAAAGCGGCTCGCCATCGAACTCGCCCTGCACGCCGCCCGACAGCGTCATCCGCTGCGGCCGCAATTCCTGATCGAGGAAATAGAACCACTGCCCGACCTTGAGCACGCCGTCCGGCGAGCGCGTGCCGACGGATGGGCTGACCTCATCGTGCGTGCCTTTCGTGCGAAACTCGGTCGAGACGCGGCCGCTGATCGCGCCAATCGAGCCGTCGCGCCAATAGAGCAGCGCGTCGTTCGTGCCGTAAATCACATAGAGCGCGTCCTGATCCGACTGACCCAGCTGCCACGCATTGACGAAGCCGCCCGCCTCGTAGCCGGTGTTCTCCTGCAGTTCCTCGCTCCAGACGATTGTGCGGCGTGCACTGGCCTTGATGAAAAACAGCTTCGCGTAATAGACGGTCGGCCGGCCGTAGGCGACCGGCGCGTTGGTCAGCTCGGTTAGTCCGCCGTTGGTTGTGCCGTTCCACGCCCAGGGCGTGTTCGCGCCATCCGTGACGATCGCAAGGTCGTTGAACGTCCCGAAGTAAACGCGGTTCGTGCTCGAGAGCGTGATGGACGCGCCGCTCAGTGCTGCCGCGTTCACGGATTCCGTCAGTGTATGCGCGCCGGCCGAGTCCCAGGTGATCGTGTAGACCTTGCCGCCGGCGATGACAATGGACTTCTCGGTGCCGTCCAGTTTGCTGTACTGCCAGCAGCCTTGAACATTGCCGGCGAGCGTGGTCGACGAGCGCACAAAGCCGGGCCGCTGCTCCCACCCGCCTTTCGTCGGGTAGGCGTTTTCCGCCCAATTCAGCCGGTTGCCCGGCACGAGCTGCGGGTCCGGCGCGTCACACACGCCATCCCACGGGCCGGCCGTTTGCTTGCGTTCCGGCTTCGGCTTCCACGTCCGCGCGCGCAACCCGCGTGTAATGCTCACTGGAAGTCAACACTCCGATACCAGCGATTGCCGCCGGAGTACTCGCCCAACTCGAGCTCGCCAGGCGCGTACAATTCCTTGAGCTGGCCAAGGATTCCGATGTCGCCCGGCAGCGAGGGATCGCCCAGCCACGCCGCTTGCATCTTGTTGATGTACGGCGCCGGGTTGTGGCGCTCACCTTTCGCGGCCCAGCTGGCGGCCGCGTGGTACACCAGCAGAATGCGCGCAGTGTGTGGCGTCAGTGTCGGATCCACCGATGCAGTGATCGGCGGAGGCATGGGCACGACGCGGCAGAACGGCGAGAAAGAAAACGATCTGTTGTAGGGCAGCCGAATGCGCGGCCGCACGTTGCCAGCCGTGGCCGGCTTCTGCTCGAGGATGTACTGGTCTTTCTCGAGGATCATGCCGGTCGCGCTGTCGCGCACGTCGATCGCGCAGACTTCGTAGAACGAGGCCGCATTGAGCAGCGAGTCGGGCACCTCGTAGAACGAGCTCGATGCTGTCATCGCGGCCCAATCGCCCCACAGCGCGGCCGGGATCACGCGCGAGATCGTACGAACCCAATGCTCTTGCGCGCGTGAGAGTCGGTGGTACCACTCGGCATCGGCGTTGTCCTCGTCGACCGACGGCCGACCTACCTCGTATCGGCATTTCGCAAGCAGGTCCGTTCGGTCCCACTCAGCCATCGACGCCTCGCTTTCGTGCGGGCCGGCCGCGCAGTCCGCCCTTTACGCGCACACAGTCCGGCGCGTGCGGCGCCTGGTGACAGATCGGGCACGGCTCCGCGCGCGGGCCATAGTCGTGCGCCGGCGGATCCGTCGGTAGTGCACTGAGGTCGGCGACCAGCTGGCCGGGCTCCTCGAGCAGGTTCTCCTCGAATCCGATCGCGCGCGCGACCAGCTCGGCGAACGCTTCATACGCAGCAATGATCTCCGGGTAGTGCGCCGGATCCAGTTGCCGCGTGCCGGTTGCGCGACCGATTGCCTTTGCACGCACGCCGGTCATCTGCGCGATGTCCTGACGAAACACGAGCTGCACGTCGCGCGCAGTGATGGATTCGCCGCGCCACTCGATGGCCGGCACGACCAGCTCGCCCGCAGGTACCGCTATTTGCATATCAACCGATCAGCAGAAAGAGGATTACACGCAGCGTCGCCCGCATCCGCCGGCCGACAATGCCGCGCCGTGTGCCAGTCGGGAACGCGTCGCCCGCCTCGGCCTTCGGCGCAAACGCGGCCTGGCCAGATCGCGGGTCGCCCCTTGGCGAAAGTGAGGTAATCGCCATTACACAATGATCGCCCGGTCGCCATTCGCGGGCGCCTCAGTCAGAGCTGATATGGTGATTCGCTTGGTCGCGCCGTCGTAGTCGGAGATCGTGCCGCCCTGGCGTGCCAGCGCGCCCGTGATGAAGATGACCGAGCGGCCGTTGTAGTGGTCGTTGGTGGCCTCGGTCAGGTTGGTCTCGATGACCGTTGTGGTCGAACCGGTCTGCACCGTGAACGGCTCGATACCGTTGAAGCTCTCGCCGAACGTGCCCTGCGCGGTGTGGCTGGCACGCGCTCGATCCCAGACGGCGACCGCAATCTCAACCCCGAGGTCTGCAGCTGCGGCCGCGGCGTCGATCACGCCCGCGCCGGCACTGCCGATGTGCGAGTCCATGCGGCCGCTGACGAGCGCGGCAGGGATACGGGTCTGGATGTTGTCCGTGTCAGCCTGCACGCCAGCAACGCCAGTCGTCAGCGAATCGCGTTGCGCCTGCAGCGAGTCAGTGGTCCGGTCGTAGGTGGCCGTGCCGTCATCCATGATCTGGTCGATGTACGTTCCGGCCGGAATCGCCGGGATGCCGGTGGCCGTGCCGGCGATGTGGTCGAGGTTGTTCGCCTCGATTGCTGCTTGCACGGCCGTCTGCACGTCCGCACTGCTCACGTCATTCAGTGCGGCGACGTCTGACTGCACTGCGTTGATCTCGCTTACCAGTTCCGCGTTGGTGGGCGGGTCGTACGCATTGAGAGCATCGGCGACCTCGCTCTGCACTTCGGCATCCCAGGCGGCGTTCCAAGGAATGGCCGTAAATGCGGAACCATCGCCACCAGCGCCCGTTGGCGCCTGCTCCAGCGCATTCGCCGTGAAGCGCGACACACCCGCGTCACTCTCGACCAACTCGTTGAGCAACGCATCCGCAGCGCCCGGCTTGGCGGCCGGGTCGTAGGTGGCAGCCAGCAGGTGGTCCAGATGGTTAGCCTCGATAGCGTCCTGCACTTCTGACTGCACTTCGGCGTCCCATGCAGCATTCCACGGTACCGCATTAAGCCCCGCGCCGGCCGCGCCGATATCATCCGTCTGCGCTTCGATGTCAGCCAGGTTCGCGGCCACAGTCGCGCCGCCGCCGAGGTTCGATGGCGTGCCGATCCGGCTTTCCAGATCATCGACCAGATTGTCAATGACCAGAATGTCCGCGCTCACCGACGCGCCGGCTGGCGCACCCAGCCGCGCGAAACTGTCCCCCGTCTGCGCCGTACCGTAGCCAGCGGCGCTCGCGCCAAACAATGCATCGTAGACCGCTTCCTCAAGCACCCAGTACCGCGCCCACACGATCAGAGCGCCGGCAACCGCGACAAAAACGTACAGCTCACCAACCGTATCGGTGTCCGTGGCATCGAACGTCAGGTGATACACGCCGCTTACGTCGTGCGTCGCACCGCCGCTGTTCTTGGCCGCGTCGTTCGCGCCGTTTTTCTTGAGCCGGATGTCCGTATTCGCAATCGTCAGTCCGGTCTCGGCTGTCTTGAAGTCCGTGTCGTCCACGAACGGACCGAGCGAGCGCGTTTGCGAGGCCGTCGATTGCTTGAGGTACATCTATGTCGCCGCCATCTGCTGGTAGTGCAGCCAGGGCTTACCACCACCGCCGCCCGATGCGGCGTAATCGACATACATGCTGATCTTGTAACTCGCACTGCCTTCATTCGCCGGCCATGTACTGGGCATGTCGTTGGCGTGGGTGCGGCCGGCAAAGAAAACATCGAGCCCC
>Ga0137423_1000150_pt1 | contig 22942 bp, 35 predicted proteins | sample EasRivERMZT600_2_FD_102326 | JGI IMG/M metagenome (GOLD analysis project Ga0137423, IMG submission 102326) | Soil microbial communities from meander-bound floodplain in the East River, Colorado, USA - East River MetaG ERMZT600_2 | ecosystem: Environmental > Terrestrial > Soil > Floodplain ...
GGCCTCGCTCGCCGGGGAGGGCACCGGCTCATGGAGCGAACAGCCGAAATGCTCCTGCGGCGGATACATGATCAGGCTGTGCGCGACCTTCACGCCGAGCATGCAGACACCTGCGGGCCAGTTGTCGGCGCAGTCGAAGTGCCGGCACGTCGCACACCTCCCCGGCTCCCGCGGCTCCGCGACCAGACGCTCGGCGGCTTCCGCACGTTGCGTCAACTCAGCGATGCGGGCGTCCCATCGCTCGCAGATCAGCGCCCGCATTTCGCGCACAGACAACTGCGGATCAGGTGACGGCGCGTCGCCCAGCACGAACCGCGCCCACTGCTTCCAGTCCTCCATTGCCGACCGCTCCGGCTCCACCAGGAGGGGCGCGAGCGCCTTGGACACCTCCAACCGCAGCGAGGCGAGATAGGTCTCGGCGCGTTTCTCGAGCGCACGGTTCAACACGTCATCCGACAACGCGGCTCCGATCTTGGCCTCGGCCTCCCTGAGCGCCGCTGAGGGATCAGTCATTCCAGCCTCCAGACATCAGCCGGTATCGTCGCTTCGCGCTCGGGGATCACGAACGCCGCCCACTTCGCGCGATTCTCTGGCGTGTCATAGACAAAGTTCTTGCCGTCTGGCGACCACTGCCCAGGTTGAGCGGCTGGGACGTCGTAGACGCAGCGCCCGCGTTCCACGCGATGGCCCTGCACGCACCACCAGTGAAGCGCCGCCCAGAACTTATCGCGCTGGGCCGGCAGGCGGTCAATCGTGCGCCCGCTCTTGCCGATCAGCAGCGGCCCGAACCGCTTGGAGAACTCGAATCGCGTCTCGCCATCGGGCGTCTCGATCACGAGATCGGAGAAGTCGGTAAACGAGCAGACGTGCAGATCGCCAAAGTGTTCAGTCGTCATCGCTGCCACCACGCCTCCAGGACACTCAACGCCCGGCCGTTAGCTTTCGTGAACTTCGATGCCAAAGACCGCTTCCACGAGTTTCTTCTTGAGCCGATACGTAGGCGTCTTGAAGCCCTTGCAGTCCTCGATCGCGAGCGACCCACAGCGCGTGAACATAAAGTCCGCCACATAACGACAGACGAGCACGCCGTGAACCCAGACGTGGAACTCTGGTTGACGCCTGACGTCCTCGATCTCGCCGGCCATCTCAAGAAGCCGCAAGTCGCGATACCGCGCCGCTTCCCGCTTGGAATCGAAGCCGCCACTTTTCACCGCGCCATACTTCGATCGCCTCGGGCCGAGATCGATCCCCCACTGGCTCGCGGAGGCGCGGGAGAGACGCACGGGCGTCATGCGGGCACTTCCGCTAACGCGCGATCCATGACGGTTATCAACTTGTCCTCAATGCCGCGTGTGCCGTCGTCGATCACCGTGCCTGCGTTCACCGTCACCAACGCGGCCGGCCAGCCCTGCGGCGACGTGAACAGCGCGTGATAGGGCGGCACGTTCTCCCACTCCTCGCCTGAGCCGTTGACTCGTAACGAGAATCCGTCCGGTAGATCCACCGTCCACCGGCCCACCGGAATGCGCCCGCGCTTCTCCGCTAACTGCACGACGCGATCAAACAACTCGCTGACTTTCATGCCGCCTCGCTCCGTCGCTGCTGCGCGCGTCTCATGCTGTAACGGCCGCGTCGAACAGCCGCCCCTGTGTCCGGGCTTGCTCAGCCGCTTGCAGGTTCCGCACGGCCACGTCGAAATACGACGGCTTGAGTTCAATCCCGAGATAGCGTCGGCCTAACCGGATCGCTTCGTAGCCTTCGGAGCCGATGCCAGCGAACGGCGACAGCACCAGATCGCCTGGGTTACTCCACAGCCGCACGCACCGCTCGATCGTGCCCAACTGCAACGGGCAGATATGGCGTTCGTCGTCGTTCTCTCGAGCCACCGCGGCATTCAACGTGTCCGACTCTCGGATGCCATACCAGATCGGCCGCGCCCACTCGATCCATTCCTCATTCGAGAGCGCCGCCAGGGCCACGCCTTCGTCGTGCGTGACAGGCACAGCATTGTCGCCGGGCTTGCGGAAAATCAGGATGTAATCCGCCAGCGCCGGCCGGCTCCAGGTGGAGTCCTTCTTCATCTGCACGAACAGCAGCGACTTGGAGTGCGTGCGAATCGCCTGCGCCTGCGGATCTTTGTCGATCGTGATCCGCCCGTGGTAAATCCAGCCGGCGTCCTGGTAGGCCGCAACGAGCATCCCCGGCAGGTCGATCAGCCCGATCACCCCGTGCGTGGCTTTCGTGCTCGTGACTTCGGCAATATGCACGCAGGTATTGCGCCCAGCCTTCGTCACCCGGAACATCTCGCGAATCACGAACCCGAGATGAATCAGGAACTCATCCATGCCTGAGCAATTGCCGATGTCCTTCTCGGAGGCCGAATACGTGAACAGGCTGGCGAACGGCGGTGAGTAGACGCTCAGATCCACGCTCTCGTCAGCCACCGCCGGCAACTCCTCGCAGGAATCGCCGTTGATGAGCGTCCAGTCATCGCCGCGTTCAATGTCTCCGATCACGATGCCAACTCCTCTCGCTCGAACTCGCGCATGTGCGCGATGAGCCCTTCCGCCAAACTCGCCGCGGCGGCTTCTTTGCGCCGCACATTCTCGACAATCACCTGCTCGGCTTCCGACACGATGACATGGGCTTCCACGGGCTTCATCTGCCCGAACCGCCACGACCGCCTGACACACTGGTAATACTGCTCGTAACTGTCGGACATCCCGACGAAGGCCATGTGGTGGCAGTTCTGGAAGTTCATACCGTAGCCGAAGATCCGCGCCTTGCTCACGATGACTTTCACGAGCCCGTGCGCGAAGCCGCGCGCCGCGTCCACCTTGGCGTCGTAGTCGTCGGAGCCCTGCACGTTGACCGCGTTCGGGATAGCCGCCGACAGCGCCTCAGCTTCTTCGTTCAGCCCGCACCAGACGAGCCACTGGCACGACCGATGCCCCTTCGGCGCGTTCGCAATCAACGAGGCCGCCGCGGCCACTCGGTCATCGAGCGAGCCCCGCCGCACCGTCAGTCGGCCCTTGAGCCCCTTGGTGCTCAGTTCAGGAAAGAGCGTGTCGCCGGTCGGCCCGCTGACTTCGATGACGTGGTCCCGAATCGACAGCGCCGGCAACGCGAAACCATCATCGGCGTAGCCCAAGTCTGACGGCTTCCGCATCGCAATCGCCCACGAGGCCATCCACCGATAGAACGGCTGCACCGCATGCCGCTTCATGCGCCAGCCCTGGTCATCATGAACGAACCACGTCGCCAGGAACTCCGCGCGGGTCATCAGCCCGAGAAACTCGGCATGGTTCGCTAGTTCTGCGATGTCGTTCGGACTCGGCGTGGCCGTGCAGCACAGCCGATACTTCACGCCCTTGCACGCCTCAATCAGCCGCGTCCGCGTCTTGCCGTCGAAGGCTTTCAGGATGCTGGACTCATCGAGCACCACGGCATCGAATGTCCGCAGGTCGAACTTCTCCAGCCGTTCGTAGTTCGTGATGACGATCCGCGAATCGGCCTCGGCCATCGTCTTGGCATACCGGACGGACACGCCGAACTTCACCGCTTCTTCCACGGTCTGCTCGGCCACACAGAGCGGCGCGAGAATCAACGCGCGCCCAGGCAGCGCATCGGCCCAGGTCACTTGCATCGCTGTCTTGCCCAGCCCGCAATCGGCAAAGATGGCGGCGCGGCCCTTCTTGAGCGCCCAGCGGACAATCGCCCGTTGCCAGTCAAACAGCTGGCCGGACAGGTCGCCCGGTTGAATCCCGCTCTCCGGGGCTAGTCGTCGTTTGCGGGCCAGAAACTCCTGATAGTTCGTCATGCCTGCTCTTTCAGCCAGTCCGCCAACGAGTCCAGCCCGAAGAACACCGGCAGACCGACGCGATGCGCCTCTGCCTTTTCCGCTTGCGCCCCATGCGACTTCGGCCAGTCGTCCGTCAGCAACACAGCATCGCATCGGCGCAGCATCTCGAGATCGCCAGAGAGCCACACCTCATCCGGCGCCGCGCCCTGGAAGAATCGCGTATTGGTGTGTGGACACAAGACGGCCGCGCCCAGCCGCCACGCGCCGAGTGCCAACTCCTCAGCACGCCGGATGTTCTGCTCGATCGCCCACGCGCTCTCGCCACGAAACGGCCCCGCGATGTAGACCACCTTCATGCGCGATCCCTGCCGAGAATGGCCCGCGCCAACGTTCCCGCTGGCGGGACATAGCCCATCCGGACCTGCACGAGCGGCCAGGACACGCGCGGCTTCTTCGTCGGCCACGGCTCGCGGAGTTGTTGACGTCGGTAGCAGCTCCAGCACACGCCTTGACACTGCTGCTGCGCCCACCTGAGCTCGCACGAAGGGCACATTTTGCGGGCGCTCATTTCGTGGCCGCCTTTGCGTCCATGCGCTGCCGTTGCTTGGCGATCACCGGGTTGACCGTCCAGCAGGAGCACCGCTCTGTGTAGGTGTGTGGCTGATGCGGGACGCCACCATGCCCTGTCCGGCCGCACGAGGCCACGAGCGTCGAGAGCGCCCGCGCGTCCGGCTCCGATTGCCGCGCCGCGCCGTCACCTGGACACCAGCACACGCGCCACCCGCTCGGCTCGTCAAAGCACTTTGTGCAGAAGAATCGCGGCTCGTCGTCCACCGACGCCGGCAGCGGCAGGAGTTTCGCCCGTTGGGCCGTCTCTCGAGCCTCACGCGCCAGCTCGGACGCCTTCGCCCGCAAGTCCCCGACTGACGGCATGGTGGCCGTGTAGTCGGCCCGTGGTTGCCTCGCAAACCACGCACAGGCCCCAGCCACGAGCGCCGCGTCCAGATCCGCCAAGAGCGGCACGTAGACGCGCTGCCCGGCGTCTCCGAAGTCGGACGCCTGACGGGCGAGGGCGAGGTTGATCAAGGCTTTGCCGATGCGTTCCTTGCCCGCCTGTTGCGTCTCGAACTGCCCGATCGCGGATGTCATATTTCCCCCCGCCGAATCGCCTCAATCGTGCGCTGCCCCGCCGCGACAATCCGGCCTTCCCGTGTGTTGCTATCCCCGACGATCAGCGCGTCCGCGGGCGGCTCAAAAGGCTCGTCTTCCCACCGTCGCTGGTTCAACCACGTTGCCGGGTTCGGGATGAACTTCCCGCCGTCTTTCAACCAGCCGGGTTGCCCGACCTGCCACGCCAAGGCGCGCGATATTTCGTGCATCAGCCGATCGTCTGGCTTGTGACGCGCGAAGGCTTTCTCGGCGTCTCCCTTCCCGACTTTCTTCGGATACCGTTCCCAGAACGCCTCAAAGCGCGTGTCTCTCTTGGTTTTGATCGGGGGTTCGGGATCGGTATCGGGATCGGATTCGGAGTCGGGCTTGACGTTTGCTTGACTGAGGTCTGAAGCAGACGCACCGTTGCCGCCAAGCACATGCTTGGCTCTTGCTTGGCGTTTTGCTTCTACTGACTTCTCCCCGCCCAGCCGCCCGGCCGTCACTTTCTTTTCGTGCCGCTCCTTCCATTCCTCGGCGCTCGGGTTGTAGTCGTGGAAGTCGTGGATGGTGTAGCCGCCCTCGGTCGGGTGCAGCAGCCCGTAGGCCAGCATCGCGTCGATCACCTCCTGCGGCTTCCGGTCGTAGCGGGTGTCGTCCAGGACGCTGAACGGCACGAAGCCGTCGGTCAGGTGCCCCACGGCGTAGGCCGAGCCGAGAACCCATACCGCCAGCACTCGGCCCTTACCAGCTCGGCCGAGCATGTCGCCGGCCGCGTGGACTTTCTTGTGACTCGGGAAGTTGCTTTCAACGCGAAGCCATGCCAATACGCCGCCGCCGATTTCTAACTCCGTCGTGCTACCGAGGCTCCCATTGCGCGGCTCGTGGGGAGTCTGTTCGCGTGCCGCGCCCTCGGATCGTGCTGTGATTACGTGCCCGCTTCGACAATCCGCCACGGGTGCGCGGTCTTGCCCGTCACCCGACACGGCCGCGCCGTGCCTTTCTCGACGAGCCCCATCTCCATCAACTCAAACCGCCGCGGTCGCACGAGGTTCGGATCTTCGCGCGGCAGTTCGCCGCGTCGGTGCATCCAATACGTCAGCTCCGCGTCGGTCGGCCACACCTGGCTCTCGTTGAAGCACGCCGCCAGACATCTGAGCACGTCGTCTCGGCGCCGGCCGGCGTTCGTAGCTCTCACCTCGGCATAGGCTTGCTTGCTGACTTGGCGCACCCTCTTGCGGGGGCGCTCGTCAGCGACGACGGCATCCAAGAGTCCGAGCTGCGTCACCGTCGCCGCCTTCGGTGCAGGATCGTCGTCATGCGGTCCAGCGTGTCGGTCAGAACTTTGGCCTCACGCCGATACGAGCCGGCCAGCGTTGGATTCGCCAGCCGCTCGTAATCGGTCGCTGCGATCAGTCGCATATCGCGCTCGTTCCGCAATTGACGCCTGAGTTCAGCCCACGCCGTCGCCGTCATCCGACAGCTGCCACCAGGTCGCCCATCGTGATCGGCGCCATCATGGGCTCGCCAGCCTGCCCGTTCGGTTGCGATTCGCGCCGCTTGCGCCAGCGTTCCTTCGCGGCGTCCGACATGCGCTGCCGCTGCTCGGCGGTCATAGTCGACGCGCCGCGCGGGCGACCGCGCCTCGCCCGAAGGCTCAGCCCGAGTTCGCTGCCCAAGTCAGGAAACAGCCGAAGGATCTCCGCGCGCTCAGCCATCAACGCCTGCAACCGCTCCTTCGCGCCCACGCGCGCCCACTGCACCATCTGTTCTGTCGTCGTCATCGGCTCTCCTTGTTTTTAGAACGAACTACTTGACGGCCCTCAACTTGGACACGTTGCGGTCGGATCGTCGCCGTCGTGGTCCGGCTTCCAGGCGACGTCTCGCGGCCTCCCGCTGGATCAAGCGTCGTCTGGCGGCCTGCGCGATCTCAAAGTCATAGGCCCCCACGGCGGCCTTCGTGCCGAACCGGTGGCGCTCAGCGTGTAAGCCCTGGTCGATCCGTGGGCCGAAGACGAGACGCCAGAGACGCGCGATCACCGCGTGGGCTCCGCGATCAGTTCACGGACGGAGCGCAGGAAGGCGGCTTCGTCCGGCTGAAAGGTGGCGACGGGCTCGGGCTGGGCGGGCTCGCCACCGTAGCGCGCGGCCACCACGGCCAGACGACGCAAGGCTTCCGCGATGCCAGCAGTCCCGCGCTGCTCTGGTAGCGGACGCCCTAGGTTGTAGACTGTGCGTGAAAATGGGGCGATCTCATCGTCCGCTTCGCCGTAAACAAATACGGCTTCCTGCTGTGTGATGCCAAGGAACTGGCCGATAGTTCCTGCCAACAGAATGGTTTGGGCTCTATCATTGCGAATCGCGCACTCGGGCGCGCGAGCAAACACCCGCACAGCCACGCAACCGCACGGCTCGTCGATGACGGGGTTGCCGTAGTCGAAACGTTCCGGCGGCAACTGTTTCAGGTCGTCCACGAGTAATCGATAGTTTGTCCAGTTCATTGCGCTACCGTCCCCTCCTGACGCTGACGCCGATCCGCGTTTCCGTCGCGACGTGTTCGCGGCGGCCCGTCTCCGGGTTCGGGCGATAGAACGAGCACGGGCCGTCGGTGCCGTTCGCGGTTTCGGCTTCCACTTCCCAGCCCTGACGATCGACGCGGCCGTGATGCACCACGCACAGGCCCATGAGTTGATTGCGTCGGGTGCGCTCGCTCGTCTCTGTCCGGTCGCCGCCCATCTTGCGGTGCTCAAAGACGTGCGCGGCTTCGATCCTGGGTTCCTTCCGCATCACCTCGCACCTGGGCCAACGGCACACGTTGCCGTCGCGCCGCTTCGCCGCGGCCATCTCGCGGTCTTCGCGCGCTTTGCGGTCCGCGCGCCGTTGACGGCCTTCGAGCCACACTTCCCCGCGGGGCGGTTTCGGTGGGCAGTCGCGCACGAGATCCGCCATCAGGTCGGCCAGCCTTCCTCACGCGCCTGCGAGATCAACTGTTCGTAGCGCGCGTCTCGCAGCCGCTCGAGATCGTCCTCGGACGGTGAACACCGTTTGCACGCCTCGGTGTCGTGTCCTGGTTCATCCCGTGAGGCGGGGACGCGCTTCCACCGTTCGTCACCGTGTTGCATCGGGCGTCCGCATTCGAGGCACGTCATGCCGTCACCGCCGCGGGCAATGTCGGTTGCGTGAATGGCACGGCGTCAATCACGCCGAGCCAGGACGCCAGTCGTTGGGTCGCTTCAATGTCGTGCCGCACGGAGGCCGCGAGGTCGTCCCAGCGGCCCGTCTCAGGCACGCGCGCTTCCTCAGCACCGGTCAGAGGCTTGGCGAGGTCCGTCCAGCCTAGCCGCTTGACGTAGAAGCCCAGCGAGTGCGACGGCAACTGGCCGCGGCTGGTCAGGATCTCGCAAAGGTCCACGTTGGAGGAGCGGTAGCGGTCCGTGTCCAGTTTCGGGAAGGGCACCCCGAGATACCGCGCCCGCCGTTGCAGGCAGTGCAAGTCGAACCGGAAGCCGTTGAACGTGATCAGGTCACGGCCGCGGATCTCGCGCGCTACCGTGATCAGCGTCTCGCGCTCGGCGTCCTCGGTCGGGCAGGTCTGCACCCACGCGCTCGCGGGCGAGCACGCCCCGACTGCCGTGATCCGCCCCAGGTCGGGATCGAGCGCGCAGCGGTCCGCCATGTCACGTTTTTTCTCAGCCACGTAGGCGGCGATTTTCTCGGGATCTTTGTAGTTGGCCGGGGCGGACGGCTCCTCGAGGAAGCCGTCCACGTCCGGGATCGCCGTCGTCGCAATGTCGATGATCAGGAAGTGCCGCATGGCTGACCTAGAAAGGAATGTCGTCGTCGGTCAACGGCCGTTCTTGTGGGTAGTTCTCGGCCGGCGACTCCTCGTGCGCGTGCTGCTGCGCGGCCACCTCCACCTGATCGCGCTTCGTCCGCGCAAGGTAGCCGGTCAAGAACTCTTGGAGTTGCATGTCGAGCCCAACGGCCGCGTTGTTGCTGTCCTCGGACAGATCCTTGAGCGCGAACGTCGGCACGCGGAACACCACGCGGCCCTTCTTGCCTTCGGTGTAGCCGGTGATCGCGACGGCTTTCTTGTAGAGGTCGCGCCGATGCGCCTTGCGAAACTCCATCCACGCGCCCAGCGCCGCGCCCTTGATCCGGAAGTTCCCGATGTCCAGGCTGTCGCCGCCGTTCTTGAAGCCGATGTAGCAACTGGCGACGAACGAGCCGCCCAGCGTGTTGACGCGATCCTTGATGTCCTTATAGAGCCCTTCGGCCAGTGTGCCGCCCTTGAACGACTTCACCACGAGCACGTCCTGGCGAGTGTCGCGGACTTCGTTGGAGTAGATCCCGCTGCTGCTGGCGTCATCCCAGCCGCGGACGCTGCCGAGTTCGTCCAGGAGCATGAAGGCGAACGGCAGCCCGACGTCCACGTTCTCTTTGGCCGTCTTGTCGTAGTAGCGGACGGCCCCTTGCTCGCCGTTCCACTCGAACCAGCGCACGGCCGGATTCGGGTTGTTATCGGTGGGGTTGCTGCGGCTCATCGGCTCCCGTCCTTTGCAGTGAGGGTCAGGTCAGCGGGGAGCGAGAGTTGTTCGGTGGAGTCGTGAGTGCGGTTCATGTAGTCGTCGAGCGCGTCGAGTTCGCAGCTGTCGCACAGCCAGACACGCGAGCCAATCGGGCAGCGTTCCGGGTCGCCGCAGTTGAGTTCCGCCCCGCACTGGCAGCGATGCACGCAGGACAGTTGCGGGCTCATCGGCGCCCGCCTTCATACTCACGCACGAGCGCCCGCGGGTATTCCTCACGCGCAATCTCGGCCACCTGCTGACACAGCCAGCGTTCCGGTTCGGTGAGAATGTCGTCGAACTCGGGCGCCTCGGCCAGCCCCTCCATCTGCACCTTCACTGCATCCCACGTCGACGCACGGGCGCGAAGCCGCATGAGCGCGGACTGCGCGGCGACCGCGGCCTTGGCGGGCCGCAAAAACTCGGCCTGCGCTTCCATCGACAGGGCGTTCCAGGGCTTGACGATCCGGTTCAGGTGCGCCCCGCTGGCTCGGTAGAGCTGCTGCGCGATCTCGGAGACCGCGTCGTCGAGCACCGCGCGCCGAATGTCGTCCTCGTGATTGCGGACGGCGTTGCTATACCGGATCGCGTCGAAGGCGTCATCCATGAGGGTTCGTGCGATAATGCTTCCTGACATTCGACTCTCCTGACTGGCCCGGTTCACCGCCGGGCCTTTTTTACAAGCTCAATCGGTTCCGACGCCGCTTCGACCACGAGCGCGAAGGCTTCGCTGCTACGCACCGACTCCACCACCACGCCCAGAAGCCTTTGATCGGGAACGTCACCGACACGTCGGCCAACTTGAATGGCGGCTTCTCGACAATCGCCCGAGCCTTCCGTTCCTCATAACTACCGCGTGCTCTCGCGTTGCCCATCAATGCGTCTCGCTTTCCCACGGTGTTCTGTCTTCGGCCGCGAAGCCGTCATACGTCTCGCTCCCGCTCGGCGGGTCCACGAGGGCGACGGCGGCTGTAGTAATAGCGGCGGTCGGAATCCACTGGCTCCCACTTCATTTCGCGACGCCAGAACGGGCCACTTAGACGCAACTCCTCGACGCGCCACCGTGGCGAACGCTGCACCAGCCGATAGCGACTCTCCTTGAACGTCATCCGATCCACCAGACGGCCACCGTCAGCAGAGCCAGCAAGCCCAGCCCCGCCGCCGCCATGAGCGGCCACGCCTGACGCACGGCCTGCCAGACGAAGGGCCCGATCACGCCGCCCTCGCCATCTGCTGCAACGTGGCCGCGGCCACCTGCATCGCCAGCAACGAGTCGTCCGTCACGTCCACCGAATGCCCGCGATAGGTCACACGCATGGCGCGCCTCCAACGTGAGTTAGTTGTTGATTGAAACGAGAAACGGATCGCGCGGAGCGAAAGCGAAGAAAGAGCGGCCGGAGACTAACACTTCTTATCAGACATGCCGCCGATGCCACGCTTCGCTGCGTTCTTCGCACGGACTTTCGCCTAGCCTTTCCCGACGGGTTGCGTCGCGAAGATGTCCTCGACCGTGACACCTTTCGCCCCGGCCTCGCGCAGCGCTTCGGTGATCGCCACGCACGTCTTGATGCCGGGGTTCTTGTTCGTGCCGGACTCGATGAGATGCACGGTATTGATGGGAAGCCCGGCCATCCGATCCAGTTCCTTCTGGCTGATGCCCAGCGCGTCTCGCAACTCACCAAGTGTCATGGCGTGCGACTATATAGCGGGGCTATTATGCTGTCAAGCGCCTTGATTTCAGGCCGGAATACGCCTATTCTGACGCGCTTCCCACACTGAGGTGCCACTATGCCGCCAACCGCGTGCCCGCGCCTGTTATTCGCTGCGCTGCTCGCTATCGGACTTGCTGCCTGTGACTCGCCCACCGCGCCAGAGCCCGTCTTCACGTTCAGCGGCAACGGGAATACGGTCTTTCAGGTGCCAGGGCGCGTGACGCGAGCCAGGATCACCGGCTCCTTCTCAGGCAATAGCAGCAACTTCATCGTCTGGATCGGCAACACCGGGGCCGGCTGCGGGACAGTCGCCCACGTCAGTTGTCGGCTGCTCGTCAATGAACTGCTCGGCACACTCCAAGGCCCGCTCAGTTACGACGGCACAGTCCAGACTGGCGGGGGCGGCGAGGCGACCGTCAAAGACTCTTCCGGAGTGGCCTGGACATTCACCGAAGTCAAATAACCCGACACGCATTGATGGTCATGTGATCCGGTTTGATGGTCAACGCACCGCTGGCAGAGGTAGCGCCCGTCTGTCTGTTGCACGGCTTCTGAGAGCTTCACGATGGCTCGGTGGGCGTCGTGGCCGCAGTAGACGAGTTCTGCGACGAAGCGGCCCGCCTTCGGGCTACTGAAGCCGTCGGCGTGGGCCAATGGACCGGAGTCGGGCCGTTTCGCCTTTTCTTCAAGAATCTTCATCGGGCCTGCATTTTCCTGTTGACTAACCCAAGCGCTAGGGTTATTCTGTATTCATCGGGACGGCAATGAGGCTGACCGAGACCGGGAGAGCGACCATGACGACAGCCACCTTCGAGATCAACGGCACGGCCTACACGACGGACGCGGATACCCTGAACGTTCTGCGGCCTGTGGTCGCCTCGGCGAAGGCCACTGGCGACAGCTCGGCGGTGATTGCGATGCTGGCGCTCGGCGAGAAAACGGGGCGCATCCGCAAAACGCTGACGGCCTACGCCGTGACGTTCAAGATCGGCCGCCGAGTCATGACCTGGACGCGGTTTGCCGAGACGCTTGAGAAGGCCACCAGCATGGCTAAGGAAGCAGTGTCGGACGCCTACGGCCCCAAAGCGAGCATCCTGAGCGTGGTGGCTGTCTAATGGCCACCAAGAACCCACACGCTGTCGCCCTCGGCAAGAAAGGCGGCAGCGCCACGTCAGCCGCGAAGGCCGCAGCCAGCCGCGCCAACGGCAAAAAGGGCGGCAGACCACGCAAGGTCACGTTCGCATCCGGTCGATCTGGTCCGCCGCGGCCTGTGGCGTGATCGCCCCGGAGCGCAAGCCCAGCGCGAGCTCGCGGAGTTGCTTGTCGAGCGTCGTCAGGTAGGCCCACTGATCGAGCACTTCGTCCTTCGCGTGGCGCAACATCGACGGCTTCTCAAATAAATTGCCGCCGTGCTCTGATTGTCCGCGCGCCTGTTTGGCGCGGTAGTCGCGCGCGAACTCCGTGACGCCGTTCTCCATGTGCGCGAGCTGCTTGCCGGTCATTCGCGTTCCTCTAAGAGTGTCCCCGGCCTCGCCTTGTGGACTTTCATGTATTCGTCCGCGTCCCACACGGCGGCCTTCTCAGGGTCGATGATGGTACCGCGCCGCAGCACGACCCAATGGCCCGTCTTCCAGGACGGCCCAGGCCACAGGATGCCGAGCACGCCGACGTGCTCGTCGAGATCGACGCGCTTGTGGTTGACGCGCACAAGTGGGCGCTTGAGCCGCGCCGCCACTTTCGCCAACTGCTCGACGGTCAAGCCTTCGCGGAACTTCTTCCCAGCCACCGTGGCCGCGATGAAGAACACATCGGCGTAGTCCACATGGCAGAGCATCGCGACACAGGCCACGCCGCAATCGAACGCGCGCCGCTGGGCGATCAGTTGCATACCGGCGGATCGCGTAACGGCGGACGCCGTAGCCGTGACGTCACTTCGCCTCGATGATGTCGTAGGTCACGGACTTGTTTGGCACGCCGGCCGCCTTGTTCCGCCCCACGCACCGGAAGACGATCCACTTCGCGCCCAGCGGCTTCGGTGGCCCGCCGCGCTCGATGTGCCAGCCAGAGTAACCGTCCGCGTATTCTTGCTTGTAGCCAGACGTTTTGAAATGCGTCTGCCGTGTGTGCTCGATCGCGGTGCAGTTCTGGTTCAGCCGCACCCGCGCGATCGGTACTTCCCACGAGTCGTGGGTGTGGCCGGACCAGACGAAGTCAGCATCAGCCAGGAATGCCGCCTGTCGGTTGCTCTGAATGACGCCTCGCGTGACCGCGCCACCGCCACCGTAGCCGTGGTGATAGAACAACTTGAAGGGCTTGCGGGCCGTGCCGGCGTACGTCACCGAGAACACGACGAAGCCTGAGTAGCCGCCGAGCTTGACGGTTTGACTCCCGGCTGCGCGGAGGCGTTCGACGAGCCGCACGGTCAGGTCTGTCTCGTGGCGCTTGCGGATTGACGTCTCGTGATTGCCCTGGCCGCGCACGGTCAACAGATCCGCGTAGGGCGTGAGCGCGTCCGTCGCCGTGTCGATCAGCGCGTCGAGGTAGTCGGCGCGTTGATGCTCGGGGCGCAGGTCGTTCTTGTTCGCGCGCTTGTCGAATTTTCCCTGCATGGCGCAGAAGAAGTCCCCGTTGTCGAGCACGGGCGCGTCTCTCTCTCTGGCCTCATGTAGGTGTTGCGTGAACAACTCCAAGTCGCAATGCGGATTGTCCCAATGGACGTCGGACTGGCAGAGCACCCACTGCTCATCGCCGACATGCTCAAGACGGATCTCGACTTCGTGGATCGTGCGGGCGCGTTCGATGATGCTCCACTTGCGCTCTGGCGCTCTCACTGGTTCCGGATCTGGACAGTCACCGACTTGTCGTCGGTTTGCGGCTTGGCTTCGTCAGTAACGATCCGACAGGTCACGGTGTATTGCTTGCCCACCGTGCCGGCTTTCAGCCTGACCTCAACTTTTTGATTGCCGGTCACGAGGTCGTCCTCATCCTGCTCCAGCACGCTGTCTGGGCCGGTGATCGTGATCGTGTAGGTATCGATCTCCGACCCGTCCAGCCACGCGGCCCAGTTGAACGTGTAGACGATCTCGGCTTGTGGATCCTTCTGAATGTAGGCGCCTGGCTGGATGCTCATAGACTCCCCTTCGGGCCGACCACGATCTCGCGGTCAATGGCGGCCACGACGATCTCGCGCTCGATAGCCGCGACGACAATCTCCCGGTCAATCGCGCCGACGACGATCTCGATCGGCTGGACCGTGCTCGGCGGGATCACGACCAGTGTCAGCCCCACGATGGGCACGACGAGCCCGTGCTGTAGCCAGCCGGACCCGCCGCGATACCGATGGGAGCGCCAGTCGATGACCATCAGAGTGACGTCTTGACCGTCAGCACCGTGCTGTCGGCGCCGGACGCGGTGAAGCGATAGGTGATCACCGTGCCGTTGGTGTCCGCCGCGGCCAGGTCAATCGCATAGATCCCCGTCGCCACTTCGGTCGGGCTGTTCGCGCACGCCGCAAACGCCGCCCCGTCAATCGACCGTGTCGCCGTCACCGTCAGGCCCGTCTTGCCGGTGACGTGGTCCGCCGAGTCCGCCATGAAGAACTCGAAGCCGGCGAGCGCCTGGTTCTTCTTGATGCCTTCGGGCAGATTGGCCGTCTTGGCCTCAATGGCCGCCGTGTCGCTCGTCAGGACCGCGGTATCGGAGTACACCTTCACGAGCGCGGATTCCGTGTCCGAGGTGTTGACCTCGATCACGGCTGTGTCGGATTCGACCTTCGTGGTGTCCGAGTAGACCTTCACCAGAGCCGACTCCGTGTCGCTCACGCCCACTTCGACGGCCGCGGCATCGCTCTCGATATGCGCGGCGTCAGATTCGACCTTCGTCGTATCGCTGTAGACCTTCACGAGGGCCGAGATGACGTCGGACGTGTCCGACTTGACGACGAGCACCTGAGATTCCACCTTCGTGGTGTCCGAATAGACCTTGACGAGCGCGCTTTCGGTGTCGCTGACTCCCACCTCGATCGCCGCCGCGTCGGATTCGATCTTGGTCGTATCCGAGTAGACCTTGACCAAGGCGCTCTCGGTGTCGCTGGTGTTGACTTCAATGACCGACGTGTCGCTTTCGATCTTGGTGGTGTCGGAGTACACCTTGACCAAGGCCGACTCGATATCCGAGATGTTGCCTTCGGCCAGGATCGAATCGCTCTGCACGCGCGCCAACTGGCTCGCCTGCGTCGCCGTCAACGCGCCGCCGCCAGCTTCGATCGCGGTGGTATCGGAGTAGACCTTGACGAGGGCACTTCGGATATCCGACGTGTCCGACTTCACAATGAGCACATCGGAGCCGACAATCACGACATCAGACGTGACCTTGGTCAGTTTGGAGTCTTGCGCTGCCGTGAGCGCTCCGCCGCCGGCCTCGATGGCCGTCGTGTCGGAGTAGACCTTCACTAAGGCGGACTCGGTGTCCGACACTCCGATCTCAATCGCCGCGGTGTCGCTTTCGATCTTCGTGGTGTCCGAATACACCTTCACCAGGGCGCTCTTGATGTCCGAGGTGTCCGACTTCACGATCAGCACGTCGGAGCCGATGATGACCACGTCCGACGTCACCTTCGTGAGCTTGGAATCCTGCGCCGCTGACAGGGCACCGCCCGCGGCTTCGATGGCTGTGGTATCGGAGTAGACCTTGACGAGCGCCGACTCCGTGTCGCTTACCCCGACCTCGATCGCGGCGGCGTCCGACTCGATCTTCGTCGTGTCGGAATACACTTTAACCAGCGCCGATTCGGTATCAGACACCCCGACTTCAATCGCTGCCGCGTCGGATTCAATGTGGGCCGTATCGCTCTCAATCTTGGTGGTATCGGAGTAGACCTTAACGAGGGCGCTTTCGGTGTCGGACACGCCGACCTCAATGGCCGCGGCATCCGACTCGATGTGCGCCGTGTCGCTTTCGATTTTGGTCGTGTCGGAATAGACCTTCACCAACGCCGACTCGGTGTCAGACGTGTTCACTTCAATGACCGCGGTGTCGGACTCGATCTTGGTGGTGTCGCTGTACACCTTCACCAGCGCACTCTCGGTGTCTGAGGTGTTCACGACGATGATCGTCGTATCGCTGTAAACCTTCGCGAGTTCGGACTTGACGTCTGAGACGGCCGGTACGAGCACGGTCGTGTCGGAGTAGGCTTTCGTCAGTTCGGACTTGATGTCGGAGACAGCAGACATCGGGCTGTGTGAGACAAGGACGATCTCAACGGACGTGGGGTCAAGACCTGTTCCAGTGACGGTGAGCACGACCGCCCACGCGCCAGTGGCGAACATGGCGTCAGCGCAGTCCAGCCGGTAGAGCCCAGGCGCGTCTGTCGCGTGGACCTCCTCAAAGCCCCAATCGGTGTGGGCGTCCGTGAGCGCCGAGAGCGCCGCGGGCGTCACGTCGGTGATCACGACGTCGTTGTCGGTCTCAAACCGTGTGTACGCGAAATCCACGCTTGCTTCGGTCAGCCCGGTCTTTGGAGCACCAGCGGTGTCGCGGATCAAGATCGGGATCGTGTAATCGGTTTGGCCGATCAAGACTTCTTGCTTCAAGGGAGCCTCCGGTCGGCCGTGGCCGCACGTAAGACGTCATGGAACTGTTGGGCCGTCACGGCGGGATCGAATCGTCGCTCGGCTTCTCGCCGGACCGAGGCCCGGTCGGTATCGAGCGCCCGCGCGAAGTCGGTCCGGTAGCCGTTAAGGATCGGCCCCGCGAGTGGCACCACGGGACACCCGCAGGCCATCGCTTCGCGCATCGTGCGAGTGGCGATCAGATTCGAGGACAGGGCGAAGGACGCCGCCCGGTAGACGTGCGCGAGCCCGTCCACCCAGGCGCAGACCTCGCCGAGGTTGCCGTCGTCCTGCACCCGTTTCAGCAGCACGGCCCAGCCCTTTTCCTTCGGGTGCGCGCCGTAGAGGTGCAGCTTCGCGCCGTTCATCTCGCGCGCCCACAGGGCGAAGGCGTTGACCACGACGAACGGGTCGACGTCGTCGCGCCACGGGTCCGCACAGACGACATTGATACGGCCCTTCTTGCCGTGGAAGCCGTAGCCCTTCGGCCCGTCTGGCGTCCACGCGGCGAGGTCGACCGACGCCGGCGCACAGGCCACCTTCTTGTCAGGGAACATGACTTGCAGATACGGGACGTGCTCAGGCCAGAACGTCACGATCGCCTTGAACCGCGCGTCTCGGTTCTTGTGGTAGTGATACGAGTAGATCGGCGTGGCCCCTGACTTCTCGGTCAGGAACGACGAGCGCGGGCGCCCGTGCGCGACGTGGACGATCGGCTGCGACGACGCCTCCAGTTCCTTGCCGAGCCCGGAATGATTCACGACGACATCGGCCGCGAGCGCCCACGCCAGATCCGCGAAGGGTGCGCCGCGGTCCTCGGCGCCTGACGGGTGCAGCTTGTTCTCCGCGCGCGTCGGGTCCACGAGCCGAGCATCCACGCCACGAGCACGGAGGCCGGCCACGAGTTCGCGCGTGGTCTCATAGAGCCCGCACCTCCCCGGAGTGACACAAGCCACATGTGCTGACGTCATCCGCGCATGTCCTGCATGTCGACCGGAGACGCCATGTCCCGTGCGACGAACGGCAGAATTGACCCACCTGGGGCCGCGGCCACTTCATAGTGCACATACAACTGGCCCACGCGCCGAAATGGGAGCGGCACATGGTCACCCACCGCGCAGCCGGTTTCCGTGCCGTGATTGCCCACGCCTGAGTAGTCCGGTTGGGTGGCTCCGGCCGCCGCGTAGCCATAGTGCGAATACAACGAGCAGCCGGCGACCATCGGGACGCGGCTAAACTGCTGGCGCTGCACTTGCGCCAAGGTCAGCACGACGCCAGGCCAGAACATCATCGATGCGAAGCGATACGCCCCGGATTCTGAATCCGTGCCGTTATCGCCCGTCGTGAATGTCGCCCCTGTATTGGACAAGTAGCCAGACGATGGGTCCGTCGCGGTGCCGAGTGTCTTCAGCACGGCGAGTGTCGAGAGATCCCCGACGTAGAAGTTCACCTTCACGCCCGCGCCAGCGCCTTGATCCACCGTCACGACGAGATACCACCACTTATCGGCCGTGATGCCGGCGTTATTGGTTTCGTAGGCTAGATTCGCGCCGCCAGCCCCTCGCCGCCAGGTGAGACGCAACTCATCCTCAGCGCCAACACTAGTGCCAGACAGGATGCCTGGGACATTGAACGACCCAGACCACAGGGTGCTCAGTGTGCCACCCACGAGCGACCCCACGGGATAGAACCACAAGGCCCATGATGCCGCGGTAAATCCACCGAGCGACGTCCCGTGCTCGATGCGATCCGTGGAGCCGTCCGTAGTAACAAGGCTCATGGCTTACACGTCGGCGTACTCGAACGCCACACCCTCGAACAGGGCTTCAGCGGCCATCGTGTCCGCCGCGTCCAGTCCATCGCGCGATACCTTCAGGAGTACGACGTCTTCGACCGCGAACGTGCTGCCCGTGGGCGTCACTTCCGATTCGTTCCGATCCAGCGCCGTGCCATTCGTCGTGGTCGTGACGGTTTCAGACTCGTCGGCCGCAGCTGGGTCCAGCGTCTCGCTCACCGCCACCGCGACAAAGTCCACGTCCCACACGACGTCGCCGGAGGTCGCCGTGGATTTCCATATCACTTGGAGCTTCGGCGTGCCGACGTAGTTGACCGGGATCTGAAACGTCGCGCCCGCGCTGACCTTCGTGCCGGAATCCTTGAACGCCAGGACCTCGCGTGGCACAAAGTCGTTGGTGTCGTTGACGGACGACGGCTTGGGATAGCAGTTCCCGCTCGTGTCGGGCAGGAAGGCAATCGCCGGGATATACAGTCGGTGTGTCGCCATTACAGGATGTCCTTCTGAAAGGTCAGATCCGCCCAGAGCGCGAACAGGATCTTCTTCTGTGGATTCGTCCAACTGAACGCGGACGAGGCGTCAACCGCCGCGCTGACGATCTGCTGGACTTGGTCACGTTGGTAAAGTCGGCCTCGGCAATCCCGAGCACGACTGGATTCGTCCCGATGTTCGTGAGCGTGACCACCCCGCCAATCGGCAGGGTCGTGACGTTGTACGGCGGCTTCTCCCAGGCGGGCCTCATCGCGTCACCGTCGCGGTGCATCCGCGCGTGTCCGTGACCGTGAGCGTGCCCGGCCAGGCAAACTGAAATGACGCCCACGCCGTCGCGCCCGTGTCGAATGTCACCGACCGTCGGCCCGTATTCGCGGAGGGCCACGCGATCCGCGTCACGCGCAGCGGATCGCTCGCGCACGGATTGACCGGCGGTGGCGGCGGTGGAGGTGGAGGCGGCGGCGGAACAGGGTCAGTCACCGTGACGCCGACCGAGTCTGTCGCCGTGAGGCCAGCGGCGTCTCGAGCTGTGGCCGTGACGGCATAGGTGCCAGCGCCAGTCGGCGTGAAGGCCGTAGAGTAGGGCGCCACGGCGTCGACCGTGACCCGCTGGCCGTTGACCTGGAACTCCACGTCGAGCACGCCCACGTTGTCGAGCGCCACGGCACTTAGGGCCACCGTCTGACCAGTGAACGGTAACGTCGGCGTTACCGTCAGCGACACCGAGGGCGGGGTCGTGTCAACTGGCGGCGGCGGTGGCGGCGGCGTGGACCCGCTGATCGTGTAGACCTTGATCCGCGGCTTCGGGTTGTTGCCCATCTGCTCCGTCACGAAGATCCGCCCCGTCGCGGGGTCGTACGCCGCGCCCGCGATCGGCTGGTTGATATTCGGCAGCGTGGCGACTGACGTCGGCACGACCTCCCAGAATTGTTTCGTGCCCGCCTTGACGGCGGCGAGATCGTGTGCGTCATAGAACCAGACGCGCGGCACGACCGGATCGGCGTGCGATCCGTAGGTGCCAGTACCACAGAGCCCGTAGCAGAACGTCCCCAGCCCGAGGTGCCCGATGAAGACGACCGAGGCCGTATTCTCCGGCAGCATCACGCCGACGACGTCCGCGGTGTCGTTGTAGATCGTGCCGGTCTGGTTCCAATCCCCGACCGTGCGGTGGGCGGTGTCATAGCCGACGAGCATCGTCGCGGGCGTGGGGTTCGTCCCTGCCAGAAGCGCAGACTTCATCACGGCGCTGAGCGACGGCCCGTACGATGTGCGCTCAACAATGCTCAAGCAGCACTGCCCGGTGAACGTGTCGCCGCCGAGCGCGGCCTGCCAGACGGTCGGGATGCGGCTCATGTAGCCGGCGTACCAGCCGGGATTCTGCGAGCCCACACGATACGGACCGATCAGCGTGCCGGTCGCTGACAGGTTCGCCGAGCGCACGAAATGCGAACTCGTCGCCGTCTTGGACCCGTCGTAATAGCTGTACGCGCTGATGACGAGCTGGCCGCCCTCCACGAACATGCCGCCGATCTTCTTGGCGTTGCCATCGGTCGGATTGATCTGGTTCAGGCGCCCTTCGAGCGCATCGCTGAAGCCCTGCCGCATCGTCGCTTGGCCGCCGATGGCGGGGATCGTGATCTCGGCCACGGGTGCCGTTCCAGGCGGAGCGTAACCCGCCACAAACAGCGAGTTATTCGCCGGGTTGAACGCGATCACGCCGTTGCCCCAGTCGAACCCTGAATCGTTGGGCACGTCGAACGAGCCCTGATAGATCAGATCGCTGACCGTGAGCAGCCGCGTCGGCAGCGCTTGCGCCTGGAGGCGCGTGCAGTAGGCCCCACCCTCAAGGCAGAGCACGACAAGCCCGACGAGTGCGAACAGTGACCGGATGGCCGTGTGCATGGGGAGCCTCACAGACAGGAACCAGCGGACTGCCAGACAAAATGACCAGCGAGGACGCCGAAGAGAAACGGGACGAGCGGCTTCTTGGACGCCTTCCAGAAGATTTCGGAGATCGTGTCGCCCGGTTCCTTGCGTCGAATGGCCCAGATTTCATACGTCACGATGAGCACGAGCCCGAGAATCAGAATCCAGATCATTTCCGTCCCTCCCACCAGGCCCGCAAGATCGCGGCAATCAACGCACGCCACCACGGCTCGCGCGGGGGCTCAGGGTTCACGACGGGCGGCTCCACGGGCGGCGGTTCGATCACTGGCGGCTCGGGAGGAATCACAATCGGCGGTTCCGGTTGCGGAGGCTCCACGGGCGGAATGACAATCACCGGAGGCTCCGGCCTGACGAGCGCCTTCCGCGGCCACCGCGTGTCGATCTGTTGCGTGCGCCCCGCGTACGGCCCTTCGCCTTGCGAATCGCTCCAGCCCACCACGAGATGCACGTCGTCCAGCGCCACGAGATCGGGCGAGAAGAAGTGCTCGCCGTCGCCATCGATCTGCCAGCCTTCGAGCGAGTCAATCGGCCGGACCATGAGCCAGTCATGCCCGCGCTCGACGATGTAGACCTGCGTGGGCGTCTCCGCGAGCCGGAGGCTGTTGACGTGCTCCGCTCGAGCGACAAAGCCCGCGAGGCCGTGCGTCTGCACCGCGCCAGCGAGCCAGGCCAATCGCAGACCTTTCAACGCGGAGACTTGCGGGCCTGCCGTGGCGTCGTAGAGGATCGGCGGCGTCGCCAACGTCAGGAGCGGCTGGCCGCTGAGGTGCGGATCCGCGTGGTACGCCCGGATGTCCGTGCCTGTCTGGTACGTCGTGACGTAGACCAGCCCGTCTGGCCCGACGTCGAGCACGTTGTCATCGGGCAAGAACAGCCCGTCATTCTGGACTTTGCCGTCCTCGTCGATCGTGACGTTCCCGCGCACCTTGACGCCGCCTGGAGCCAGCGCCGCCCACACGTTGCCGCCACCGCGGAGCCATTGCGCCCCGTGCTCGGTTTCCTTGATCGCGTGCGCCCCGTCGAAGTCCGCGGTTTCAATCGACCAGCCCGTCGCGTCGGAGCCGACTTGGCGGGCCATGCGCGATGCGTTGATCGGGCACACCTTGGACGCCACGCCGAGGAGCGGTTGACCGGTCTGCGTCAGCCTCACGCCATCGCTCCGATGTGAAGGCTCGCCGGCTTGCCGTCCTGGTCGAGATGCACGTAGAGCATCGCGGCCCTCCACGTCCGTTTCACTTCGCCGTCGGGATGCACAATCGTCCCGCCGCGAAAGCGCACTGGCATCGCGTAGGACCACGACGTCCGGCCCGGTCGCTGATACATCGCGGCCTTCACGAGCGGCGGCGGCGGCCCTGGCACACTCACCACGTCACCGTCCCTTTGGCCCCGGCGTCCCAGCCTTGCCCCCACAGCTTCCCGGCATAGCCACCGACACTCAGCCAGTCCTTCGGTTTGTAGCCGGCGTCGAACTGCACGCCCTTGAGCGTGATCCCCGCTGAGGCTTGGCCTTTCTTGCCGGACGGGATCACCCGCACGGCTTCATCGATCGATTCACGCAACGCGCCCGACATGGGCCGAGGCACCAGAACGGTCGGGCTCGTCATTGCCCCGGTGCCTGCTGAGGGTTGTTCGTGGCCCCCATGCCTTCGTCCACAATCGCCGCCGTGACCTTGCGCTCAATCTCGGCGCGGTCGGCCTTCGGCAACTTCTCGATCACCGTCGCCACCGCGGCGCCGAACTTCTCAGGCGAGGCCATCGCGCGAGTCCCGGCCTTCAACTTCGCGGCGGCCAGTTCCTCGACGAGCTTCACGGCCTCACGGGCGGCGTATTGCAACTGCGCCTCCTGCGCCGCGGAGACTTCGAGTCGATAC
>Ga0137423_1000156_pt1 | contig 22328 bp, 33 predicted proteins | sample EasRivERMZT600_2_FD_102326 | JGI IMG/M metagenome (GOLD analysis project Ga0137423, IMG submission 102326) | Soil microbial communities from meander-bound floodplain in the East River, Colorado, USA - East River MetaG ERMZT600_2 | ecosystem: Environmental > Terrestrial > Soil > Floodplain ...
GGGAATCATTGGTTCTGGTTCTTCTGTCTCTTCAGGAGGCCCGGCAAGACTGTTTATGGGAGATTGAGTAGGATAAATGATCGACATTCGCCGGTCAAAACTCTTCTCCAAATCTTCTGGGCGTAGAAGACCCATCTTCTTTTTTGTTTTACCTGAAAAGAGTCCCATATTAAATTCCTTTATCCGTAATTATAGCCTTCTACAGAAAGAAAAGTACTATTATTAACAAAATCTGTATTTATTGTAGTTGCTGATATAGTATGAAAAACAAGAACACTAATAACATCGCCTGCTACTACTCTCCAAAGCGGAGTCCATGTTTGGATAGACGGAGCACTAAAATTAGCTCCTATAGAGAAATGGTAAATAGCGGATCCTCTACCTTGCCCTGGGGGTGTTGTGCTACCGTTTAATCTAATTGAATTACTAATAGTTCCAGCTTGAGTAGGAACATCTGTTCTTGTGCAAGCAAACACTCTAACGTGAGTAACACCGGCTGGAACTGTTATTTCCCCGGCTCCTAGGTTAACACCCCAGTTTCCTATATTATATACTGTTTGACCAAAGGCTAAGACAGTAGAAACGCCTTGTGTAAGAGTTTGGAATCCTGTTTGAGATATTAACACTGCACTGTAGTTGTTTATAAAGTTTACAATAGGCTGGCCGGTTGTATCAGGAGTCAGATAGAAGTTACTATCAAATGTAATTTTTGAAGTATTTGTAAATGTAGGAGCTGCTTGGTCAGCAATGGTTAGAGCTGTTCCAGTACTTGGAGCTATTAGATTGACTACTTTCTTGCCTGGGGTAGCCTTAGATGAAGAAACGTAGAAGTTGTCTCTGTTGAACCCGTATGCAAATACATCACCGCCTGGGATAAGATAGAATGCCTCAGCTACAACTTTGTCGTTAAATACACCCGCAGAAGCGTTTAGAAGGTCGAAGCCTCCCATATTCAAGTCCCCGGTCATAGCCCGGGTGCCGTTGACTAGAAGGTATTGAGTATGGTCATCAGCAGTTAACCCAGAAAGAAGCCCGTGGTCTGTTACGCCGCCACCACCGGAAGTTACTCTTACTTCTTCTATATAAAGAAGAGTAAGGCCAGCAGCAACAGTATTTAAAGTACCGCTGTCTTGAACACCAAAAATACTTATAGTATCTCCAGGAGATACATCTAATATACCAGAAGTTGCTTGTATTATTGCCGAGTTTGATATCCCGCCCGCTACTACCGCTGAAGGTCTTATAGCAGTAGACCATTGTACTCCATCTATAGTTTGTTCGCTGTTTACTCCTATTCTTATAACTCTAACACCAGTTACGTTTTCTTCCCATTCAATTTGACCTATTACTCGAACTGCATTTATTCCGCTTGGAATAGTTACTAGCGTTCCGTTGTGGGTCCAATTACCAACACTTATTACTGTCTGTAAATTGTCTATTTCATCTGCTGTGTTAATCGCAAAAGATTGAGCAATGGACTGGCTAAGCAAAATTCGTGATATAGGAGGAGAACCAGCCAAATTTACCACAGGATTACCAAAAGAATCAGGGCTCAAGTAAAAGTCTGACCGGTTGAACTTCAAGCCAGGCTTTCTAAATTCTGGAGTAGTTCCTCCTGTAGCTGTAACGAAATGAACAACCTCACCACCAGGAATATAAAACGCTTCTGCTTTTACTTTGTCAAGAACCGATAGTCCGTCCCTACCTACAACAACGTCTTCTTTAATACCAGAGCTAGCACTAAGAACTATTTTAGTGCTACTGTTTAAGAACACTTCTCCAGTAATAGAAGTTATATCGATATCGTCTGTCGCGGTAAATCCTATACTTGTCCCGGCTGTAAAGTTTATGGCGTTTGCAGCTTCACTATTAATAGACAAGTTAGACTCTATGACAGCAGAAATAGGAGTCGAGTGTATACTTAGAGTAGAAGTATAGAACGCCTCTGCCACAACCTTGTCGTTAAACAACCCAGCAGCAGCATTTAGAACATCTTTACCTCCCATCAACAAGTCCCCGGTCATAGCCCGGGTGCCGTTTATTAGAAGATATTGGGTGTGGTCGTCATCTGCTAGACCGCCCAAATCACCATGATCGTGCGTATGAAGTGTTGTTGAGCCTGCATCAGTCAGGTCTGTCCAGTTGGTAGCAAAAGCGGCTCGTCCACCAGCAGCCGAAGCTAGAAGGTATTGAGCGTGGTCGTCGTCTGGATCAAGACCAGTCAAAGCTCCGTGGTCTGTAACACCTCCGCCGCCCCCACCAGAAACAGCCAAAGCATTAACGATAGGTTGGCCTTGTGTGTTTTTAGTTAGATAGAAATGCTCTCTATTCAAAAATAGAGTCAAAACACCGGCAGCAGAAACAGGCGATGATCCAGTTTCGCTTACAGTTAAATTACTAGAAATATAGAAGTCTCCTGAGATGCCACCAGAAGAATCTATAATAAGCTTGTCAACCCAAGAAGGAACTCCAGTTGTCCCAGAGTTCTCTTGAATTCTAAAAGTATCGTTGTCCTTATCCCAGAACATTCGATACTTATTGTGAAAACCGTCCTCACCAATTTCCCATGACTGAACAGCTTGGTTCTTTAGAGCAGTAGCTACATTATCATCATCCAGCCCGGCCGCCCGTACTAAAGGATGCAGAGCCTCAAAGTTGTGCCTTCCTTCATCTAACTGGGATGAGAAACGTCGGCCGAATAAAGGCCACGGACTATAGAAAGTAGCTTCTTGTGTTGTTTCAGCCTGTGGGGCCATTTAAATTCCTATAGGTTGTACATAAAACCCAACCGGACCTAGTGAGCCAAGGTAAAACCCTACAGGGCCTTGAGGGCTAACATAAAATCCAAATTCAGATGGGGAAAATGTAACCCACTGGACCGGGCCTACCTGAATCTCTTCAGGTGGGATATCCATGTCTTCAGGATTAATCCAAAGCTCTTCTACGTTAGCTGTTTCTCGTAGATGCTCAAAGTCTCCACCCTGAGATAGCTGATAGTCGGACTGGTTTTCAGTCTCGAACTCTTGTAGAAAGTAGCTACCTAAATAGAAACCGCCTCCGGCCACACTTTAAGTCCCAGCGTGCCCACGAAGAACAGTGCAGTTAACATTAGCCGTTGTGGCTGAAATAGATAAGCCCGCGTCTGCTATGAACGATATATCCATAACAAAAGGAACACCAGCGATAAGGTTAACTGTGAACAATGTTGCAGTGCCAGCAGCATTTAAAACATTCAAAATGGCTGTAGCGGCTGCTGTAGCTACTATACCGTAAACTCTGAAGTTGGCGCCGTCACCAATTGTAGTAGCGGCTGCTGCTGCGGTAAGCACATTTCGCTCTACTATAGGAGCAAATGATTGTACTGACATTAAATTTCCTCTTCTTTATATTTTTGTAATAGAGAAGTGAGCCAGCCTACATATTCCACAAAGGCTAGCTTCTCTTCCTGGGTACAGGATTTCTCGATTCGGTAGACAGGAGGTACCTGCTGACCTAGAGTAAGGTTCAGAAGTTTCTCTTCCTCTTCCGGGTCGCCAATCTTTTCTATTAATTCTGTAAGTTTTTGTTTTCCGAAACCTACCAATACTAAATTATCCATACACGTCTCCCTATTTAATTATCTGCGTTTTCTCTAGAAAAACCAACAAAATGGACTTGACTTCCAGCCAAAGAATGCAGATAATTAGTGGGAATTGAGGGAAACATGAACAATTCGCTCCTTAGACCTGGAACGAACCGAACTTACAATTCTCTTCGTGCTAGATGGATTACAGGTTGTACTCATAAAACTATGGATGAGGCTTATCTCAACAAGATGGCCCATTGGTGGTTGTACAATGTTGGACTAGCTCCACGGACAGTTAAAATCCTCCTTCGCCTGCTTTGTGAGGAAGGCAAAAAGTACGGTCTACTACTAGACAGTTCTTCTGTTACCAGACAAGTAATGAAAAACGTACAGGACAAGCCCGTTAAAGCCCTAACCAAGGATCAGTCCACTGCTCTACTAGATGGTTGCTGGGGAACCAAGCTTTATATTCCAGTTCTTCTGTCTCTGCATACAGGAATGAGAAGAGGAGAGGTTTGGGGCTTGTCGTGGGACGATATTGACTGGAATAAAAACCGAATCCTTGTGTCAGGTTCATATGAAGGCCCTACCAAAAGCGGTAAAGTTAGATATGTTCCCATGAGTGGTCTATTGGAAAGAACCCTTAGGCTTCAACACGGTCTTATAAAAACCTCCCATATAGTTAAGGATAAGTTTGACCCTAACCCTCTATTGAAAGTTATATGTAAAAAAAGTAACATACCTGTTGTAAACTTTCACGCTCTTAGGCATACGTTCGCTACCCTAGCTCTAGAGGCTGGAACAAGCCCTAAGAAGGTTCAGGAGGTGCTAGGGCATAGTGCTCTTAGCACTACTCTCAACATTTATTGGTCGAGTACTCAGGAGAAAATGGACTTGGAGTTTCTTAAATGAACAAGTATACTGATCTGTGCGAAAACTGCTTTGAGGAGCCTGCTGGTAAGGTCTTTGAGGGTATGGAAGTATGCCACCCCTGCTTCAAGCAACTAACCAAGTCGGAGAAACGTAAAGCCGACATAGCTAAAAAGAAAGAAGAGCGAGCCCAGGACTTCGTTGACAGGAAGTTTTCACGATGAAGACCGTAGATTTTGACAAAGAGATAAAAAATATAAAAGACCGACTTGCTGAGGTTGTACCTGCTTCCAAGGTGACAGCACCAAACTATGAGGTGGAACATTTAAAGTTAAGGCAGCAGCTACAGCTTATTGCCAATGAGCTTCTAGCAGTAAAAATAGGGCAAGGTAAGACCACCACTAGGGCGTACTATGATATTACTACAGGCCCTATCATGGCATCTCTTCGTAGCTTCCGTAGTAATCCAACTAAGGAGAGCCAGAAGAGTTTCTTAGTGGTGGTTAGACAAGACCTTGGCGAAAAGACCGCTAAGGTGTTTGAAGAATGGTTACAAGGTATATTTAAGGAGAAAACTAATGGATAAATTAGTCCCATTTGAGCAGGTTTTATTTCAATTGTTCTTTGACTTAATTCGAAGCACCAATGTAGGAATGAACTTAGATCAGATTGAAAAGGTTCGGGCTGCGGCTACCCGGATGGCTGTTACTATAGACGCCCAGGTTCAGTTAATTTGTCTTGAACATTTAAAGACATTCCAGAACAATATTAAAAGCAGCGTAGATTCGCTTGAAGCTAGAATTGCTAAGCTTGAGCCGGCCCCGGTTGATTATGACCGTATGGCCCAAAGTCTAGCATATGCACGAGACGCACGAGGTAACGATGTAGATTTAGTCAAGACATTAGTCGGCCCTCCGAACAAGGAAGTGCCATACTAGAAGCAAAAATCCAGAAACTTAAGAAATACTTGACTTTTCTGAAAAAATAACAGATAATTAAATAGGAGAGTAAAATATAGATGGATAAACGATTTCTGAAAAAACTAGAACCAATAGCTGACCAAATTGTGGCGTCGTATGAGAGCGGTATGTCTCTTGCTGAACTAGGCAAGATTCATGACTGTTCTCCGTCTACTGTTTCCTCTCTCCTACAGGTTAAAGGCGTAGTGCGGCGGCGAAAAGGACCGAGAGGTAATAATGGAACAGCTTAAAATTAAATGGCACAACTTCCTAGAATACTTTAGAGTAGCAGGAATAACTACCAAGAAACTTTACTGGTCGGTCTACATGACTAGAACCTTGAGAAAAAAGACAGAAGATTTAATCAGTCTTCAACAGCTCGATATAGCTAGGCGAAAAAAAGAAATAAACCTTAAAACTATAGAGGGTTGGTCAGAGCTTCAATTTAATGAATGGAAAAATAAAATACAAAAACTGGAAGACACAACGTTCTTTGGAGATAAAACATAATGTCTTATATAAACAAACTTATTAACCCAACACCTTGGACTGCCAAGATCCCTTATGACAAGGGCCTGTCTATTGTAGTGCCCGGTGACGGTGAATATGAATTTACATCTGTAGATATGCAGAGAGACTTTGAACCAGGACAGCCTGGCTCAGAAGAAGTTCGAAAGATGCTCGACAATGCTGGGCTGTTCATTTTGAACCCTGACCTTAGCTACGATCTTCAAGCTCTTAAGTCTCTAGATGCATCACACAAGAGCAAGAAAATGTATAGAGACGAGTTCATCCAGAGACTACGAGATAACCGAATCGCATCAGGCCGATCTATTGACGACGGCACCCTTGAGGAAGCTATTGAGTCGGCTGGTTATGGTGTAAAAGTTAACACCCGAACAGGTATCCCTGGTATTCAAGGTCAGCTAGACGCGCTACAGGCAAGAATGAAGTTTTTGAAAAAAGCCGTTGAAAGCGATCCTACTCGTGGTTATGTTAAGGAAAGACTGGACCCTGAGCGGACATGCTTCGCTACTTCGCCTCCTAGACAGTTTCCTTCAAAGACTGCCCTAGCAATGTTCCTAGATGAAAACCCTGCTATCAAGGAACAGCACAAAGCATTCGTACAGGCAAACAAGTAATGAATACTTCTATAGAGAGAAACGGCTTCCGGGTAGAAATAACCCCCCAATTCCTTTCTATCAGCGGGGTTCGATTCTCTCCTGGGGAGGTAGCTAAAATAGCTAGTGTATTGGTATGGGCTTCAAGAATGTCGGAGTTGAAGGCTCTTCCTCCAACCGTTACTGACGGCCCATTTACCGTTACATTTAGCGAAGACGGGCTACATAGACTTGCTCGTAATGATGACAAATCTGTAGCATTTATAGCTTTCCAATTTGGACAAGCAGACGCCTTAATTGATATTATCAATTGTGGCGTCGATGCCTACAAGAACAATATGGACGTTCAATCAGTCGATCGCGCCCGGGCTCGTGGCCGGACCAGTGCTACTGGTTCTAATTACCCAGACATTATCGACGGTCGCGGCTAAGCTCATAAAAGCCACTTCTGCTTCACCAAACATAGCCTTCGAGGTAGATAACATCTTCTCGAAGGCTATTTTTCTTTCTGGGGTACTGACAAAGCTCGGATCCATTGCCCAGTAAACAGTTGAAATTCCAGCGTTGATTAACATTCTCGCACAGCCAGGGCAGGGCATAGCTGTAATATAAGCCGTGCAACCCTTGAGCGGAGTACCCATCCGTGCCGCATTAGCTATAGCGTTCTCCTCCGCGTGCGCGTACCAAGAGTACTTGTCCTTCACACGATCATGCCGCTCAGGGTGTTTTTCCACAGAGTCATTCACGCCACGAGGTAGACCGTTGTATCCTGTAGATCGAACCTCATGGTCCGGTCCTACGATGATACAACCTACCTTGGTGCTCTGGTCCTTGCTTTTCTCACGAACCCAATGACATCCATTCATATAGTGCGTATTCCAGTCCATCTTATACTCCCTTATAAATATCTTCGATTAAATCCTCAATACCCCACGTCTGGCGCCAGAAAGGGTAAGCCTCTTGGAACTTCCGCGTATCAGAAATATACCACTGGTGATCGTAACCTCTGTGATCTGCTACAAAGCCAACGTGACACATCTTGCCGCTTAACTCTTCGGTAAATTTAATGGCCTCTAGAATGGAACAGTTTGAATGTAGACCACCACCGATATTGTATACCCCAGGCTTAGGGTCTGCATAGAACGCAGCGAACGCTTCGATAAGATCCTCAGAGTGGATGTTGTCCCGTACCTGCTTGCCACCGTACCCGTAGACAGTGTACTGCTTGTCGTACTTGATGCACTTGATAAGGTAGTTGAGGAACCCGTGCATCTCTACGGAGCTATGGTTTGGACCAGTCAGGCATCCTCCACGGAAGACGCCGACCTTCATACCAAAGTACAGAGCATACTCCTGGGCAATAATGTCAGCCGCAGCCTTGTGGGCTCCAAATAGGCTCTTGCCAATATGGTCGATAGGGAACGTCTCTGGTAGGCCATTCGGAAAGGCAGGGCAATTATACCGAGTCTCAGTTTCTACAAAGTCGAGATTATAAGTGTTATACACTTTCGAACTGGACGTGAAGATAAATGGAGCCTCTAGAGCGTACTTGCGCGCGAGTTCCAGCATGTTATGAGTGCCAGTTACATTTACCTGAAAGTCTATGTCCGGGTGCTTGCGGGCATAGTCATGGGCAGGCTGAGCAGCCGTATGAACGATGAAGTCGTAATTGTAAGGCTTAAATACCCACGATTCAAGTAGACTATCTGAGCGGATATCTACCTCAACGTGTCGGTAGTTCCATCGCTTCTTTAATTCATCCAATACCCCGGCTGTGCTGCCTTCATCTCCGAAGAACTGCCGGCGCATATTATTGTCTACGCCAACCACATTCCAGCCACGGTCTAATAGATGTCGGCACATTTCTGAACCGACAAGGCCGCATGATCCTGTTACGAGCGCAGTTTGCATATTTCCTCTCCTATTGCTGCTGCGAATTCCTCAGTAAACGTAAAGTCCGCGCGTTTACTATACTGCTCATCCAACACGTCCGCAATAGTCTTGCCGGACGGTCTAAATGTTCTAGGCTCCAACAGGACGTTGTATTCACCTGTAGCGACCACATCCTTAAATAACTCATTAATCTTGCGCTTAATACTTGCCCGAAGCTCACAAGATTCTCGACTAAGCTGATCCCATTTCTGAACTAATACTGGATCAGGCTCAAGCTTGCCTTGCTCCTCTCTCTTCTTGTTTTCGAACCACCCAAGGCGGTGAACCTCTACAGCCAGCCGGTCACAGAGATCCGCCAGACTGTCTATGCCTGAGACGTAGATGTGATGACCGATTTGTTGCATTTTACCCTCATGGATTTCTCTTCTCCATCCTCTATATGTATATTTATATAATTTGCTTTAGTTAAATAATTAAATATGGTTCGCTTTGTAAAAATAGTATTCCTATGTACATTGCAAAGTGCTCCTATATCATCAAGATAATTATCTGCATTAGCGCAAGCGAATGCAAGTACTCCTCCTGGTTTTAATAGTCTATGCCATTCTCTCAGAGGTTCAAATGCATTTACAAATGCCTCTATATAGTTGGTGACAACATAATCAAGACTGTTATCATCAAAGTTTATTAGATTTGCACCATGCGTATACCACACAGCACCTATCTTTCCAATATCCCCGTCTACACCCTGAGAATGTTCTCCCATCAAGAAATCACCGCAACAAACATCTACACCAGTAGAAAGCCCTTTTATTTGCTCTTCTATCCAAAGTCGGTTGGCTTCTCCACCTACTCTATCTTTTTCGATTACTCTTTTGGCTCGTTCGTAGTAAACAAGCCACTGTTCTTTTCTTCTTTCTATTCTATCGAGCATTGATTTTTTATAGTCCATTGAAAAATTTCACTGTTCTAATAGTTGATTCCACAGAAGACAAATCCCAGTCCTTATATTTAATGCTTTGCTTTCTAGAGCCCGAAGCATATCTCCACATGTGCGCCTTTGGAGTGCGTCGTCCATAATGTGCTAGCCACGGCTTATTGAAATGAGATTCGCCTTTATATTGAACTTTACATTTTCCTAATCCAGACGGCCAGGGGTAAGCTGCCTCAAGATACGACATCCAATTATACAGCTTATAAGCCACTATGCAGTTCTCGCTGGGTTTAGGGTATGTACATATTTCCTTAATTTTAGAGCAATCCGGCCAAGGATCATTTTCCTCAGTCCATGGATCCCACGGCGGCCTAAGAAAGTCACACTGCACTCCCTCTACAATATCAGCATTGGCTTCTTCTACTATTTGAACCGGCAATTTATTCATAAAAAAACGATCTCCCATAGTAATGAATACCCACACCTCTTCGCCGGCAAAGTTATCTTTTATTTTTTCTAATAGATGGTGGTAGTTCGGACGAGGTATTTGAATCCTAGCTAAATCATCTACCGCTCTGATTGCGTAATCAGAATGTTTTACTAACTCCCAAGTATTATCCTGGGAGAAATCGTCATAAACATAAAGATAGTCAACCTGTTCCCTAATGTGCGGGTACACAAGAGGCAGAAGGTCTGCCTCATCCTTTACGCACATCAACCCTACTGTTTTCGGCCTCATACTGGACTCGTCTCTCCTCGGCTACTTCTTTTGGATTTTGAACGTTTTCGTAAAACGTCTGCTCCCAATCCGCCTTATATATTCTAAGCTTGGCATCCATACGTTTAGCCATTCCTATTGCTTCTTGAACCTTCTCTCTTATTACAACGTCTTCAGTTCCCCAATATATTTCCCTAAGAACTTCACATACAGTTCTCTTAACATTACTTGTGACTATGTGTTTTTCAAATGCCTTAGACATTAGAACACCAAGTCTTCCAGAAGTCCCAGTTATCTACCATAGCCTTAGGCAAATGAGGTCGAGGATCATTGTAAATTACAGGCTCTCCATAGTAAGCCTCTCTGCCGTACAACTGAAAAGGCTTGTCTTTTAGAGTTTTCAATTTCGCGAAAACCTTATGGTCTACCTCCTTGTGGTGGACGAACCCTCTAAGCTTAACTTCCTTCCTTTCTGGGCTGCCAAGGAAACAAAAATGCCACCCGTAGGGCTCACTATCATGTAGAAACCGTACAGATTTTCGATCATCCCTGACAAAGTTAAATCCATCTATTCTATGAATTCTATCTGTACCATAATGAATCTCTCCAGGTCTGTATTCCCAATTTATGAAATTACGGAAATGCTTCAAATGGGCTCGAATAAATCTCTTCTCGGTGGGTAACGCTTTCATTGCCTCAATAAGCTGCGGCCAACGTCTTCGGTCTATGATTTCGTCAAGATCCGAATGAAGACAAAATCTATAATCTGTAACGTACTCAGGGTGTCGAAGCAAAGCAAAATATCGTTGAATGTCTTGATTTAGTCTGGTATCGTGCCCGAACAGCCAAGGAGTAACATCAAGTGGAATATAGTGGATCTTGTCCATATAAGGTTTGAATATTTTCTCATTATCTAAAAATGTAAATGCCTTAGGCTGCCTAGCGTATGTCTCATTAGCCTCAGTTATTACAAACTTATCAACGAAATCCCAATGTTCCTCAATACGAACCTTAAGAAGCTCAACTTCATTCAGTATTGAAGTTACGTCAATAATCTTCATGTCTTTCTCCTTCTCCTAAATATCTTGGTTCGCCAAACATGATCAACCAATTCCCAGTTGAGAATCACGTCTTCTTCAATATACTTATGGATATTACTGTACTCACAATCATGAATACCAATCTCCCCGTCAGATTGTACCAGTGGCGACCACATCTCGAAATCGTCCTTAATGTCTTTGTATCTATGACCAGCGTCAATAAAGACAAATTTGAAAGGTACGCTCTTCAATACATCAGGAAAGTGAGTGGTTTTGCCCTTGCAAATCTTGACATAATGGTCTATACCTAGCTCCTTGAACCGTACAAGCATTTTCTCCGGGTAACCAGTCAGAAGGTCAGTAAGCTCGTAATCATCTACTGCATAAATGCAACCATCAGCCCCTATCTGCTTGAGGCCCATAGCCAGGCAGTTGACAGACATTCCACGAAACACACCCAAATTGGCATAGTTGCCTGGCCCCAACCGCTTGGCTGTTTCATACAGCAAATGACACTCAGGAGTGGTATGCAAGGCTTTTGTCTCATATGCAGCCCAAGGCTTTTCAGCATCAGCCCACTTTGTATCCCGAACCTTGTCTGGACCTTTGATTTCCCCTGGAATGTGGATGACTAGAGGTTCCTTCGTCTCGTCGCATACAGGAATAGTTTGTGACTCATAAATAAGAACACCCATCACTCTAGCAGTTCTAAATTTAAATGTCCTTGAAAACGGCGTAATCGCTTTTATATCATCAAACGCCTTGATTACCTTTGACTCTCTAAGATCGTGAAAAAGAACCACATCTCCCGACTTCAAGAAAGGATGTAGTGCATTCCAATCTTCCATTACTGAAACGTACCCGTGGTCACCATCAATAAAAGCTACTATACGAGCCGACGGAGTAGGATTGACATGTTTATCAAGATGACGGAACTCAGCCTGACAGAAGTTGATCTTGGTTGTAACCTCAAGAGAAGGAAACTCCATCCACACTTTGGGACGATCTATAGGGTCAAACGTGTAAAGTTTACCTTGATCCAAACCACTAGCAAGCCACAAGCTACTATAGCCGTTGGCTGTGCCGCTCTCAAGAACAATATCAGGATTCGCTGCTCTAACCCACTCTCTCAAAAGTTCAGCCTCATCATAGTTCACCCAGCGAGCTTGTTTATACTTTGCATCAAAAGTTCGTCTAGAGAACTCCCTCATTGCTTCCTTAGGAAATAACATTTTTCTCCTCCTTTTTCCAGCCAGGGCGGCCCATTATTTTACCGCCAAAATTCCATCCACCATTAAAGAATGGCACAGTTTTTTCAGTAGTTTCTCTTGTTGAGAAATCCCACACTCCGTTTCGTGACATGCAGGGAATCTTACCTTCAGGATTGTTCTTTTTCCACATATGCGTAGGGCCACGATAACCATAATGTCCCAACAAAGGACAGCTTGGTTTTCTTGACCTAACTTTAACCGGGTTGCTTGTATAATGAGAAAATCCTTTCGGCCACGGCCTCCAAAGATCCTGATCAAAATACAATTTCGGCAACGGCCGAAACGTATAAAGCATGATCTCTAAAGGATGCTGATACAGCATGATCTCTTTTATAGGAGCTTTCCAGTTAGGATAAGTATCAACTTCCACCCACGTTCCAGGTCTTCTTACAGCATTTAATGTCTGCCACGTCATGGCAAGATTGTCAACAGCATACTCTTCTAACGCTATTCTTATATCTGTATCTACAACCATAATATCAGACTCAAAAATCTGAACCCATGTATTTTCAGCTTTATATCTTTTTCGTATCTCATCCAACATAGGTGTTCTCTGTCTATCTACAGAATTGTTTCTCGTGTTTCTTATATATTCGATCTTGTCCGGTCGTCTACGAGCAATTGACTGAATATACGGCCAGCTATCGTCCGAACTACCATCATCAGCAATAAACATAGAATCAACATGTGGAAGAGCAGCGTCAATAATCTCTTCGAGAATATCGCCCTCATTGCGGTTCCACATCATTCCTATTATATTATCCACTTACCACCTGGTTGTTTCTATTTTCTTTTCCCATTTAAAATTTAATCGTTTTATATTTCTAGGTGTATCGCCTCTTTGCTTAGATCTAAGCAATCTTCTATTTATTATAAGATTATCTTGGCTAACATTGGTACGTTCTTGAACTCCTTTGTCTATATATTCAGTTATTATAATATCCACAACGCAGCGCCTATTGGCTAGAATCCTGTTACCAAAATCCCAATCAAAAGCACCATAACCACCACTTCTCGAACCTGTAAAATCTTCGTCAAACCCTCCTACCTTTTCAAATAATAATTTATGAATTAAAATAGAACAACTCAACGGACGATTTAAACCAGCCTTAATAGGATCGTTAGTGATTCTCTTTCTCATAAAAAAGTAAGCATGTTCTTCATTAGGAGTAAGTTCAAATAATAATTTACGAAGCGAATCCTCGTGCATAATACAATCAGAATCCATCATAAGAACCCAATCCGTGGGAGCCGTATGAACTCCAAGATTTAGAGCGCCTGGGGTATTCCATTTTAAATCGTCCATAATCCTATGGATTAGCAAATTAAAATCTAGTCTCTTTCTAACACTAGGAGGAGTCCACTCATGCACAGGCTGTATTGAAAAATCATCAATTATGCTTAAAGTTGTCGCCCGTTTAATTTCGTCGCTATATCCTTTCCATGTTTCAATTATACGATCAAACCTGTCTTTTTCACAATAAACAGGATGAACAATAGTCAAACCTAAATCCCTTAAAACAGACGAATCTGGTGCATTAGGGATAACCAATGGAGGTATTCCATCAAAATTATACTTTAACGAACCGTCCTCATTAAGTTGTCTCCAAATATTAGTCATATATTTCTCTTTATTATTACAGGAGGAACTGGTTTATGACCTGGAAATACTATTGATCTAGCCACTCCTGTCCCGTACTGACGATCTCCATAGAAATTAAGTTTAGCAGAATTAACGATTATGTGATGTAAAACTGTTTCTGGGTGTATCCAAGGAATATTATTACCAAGCAAATCCATCTCCACCAGTCTATTGGCAAATTGTCCCCAATCACATATAAGCCTCATATTAGCCGGAGAAGAATAGAAAAAATGATCGCAAGACTTTATTTTATGTTTATCGCTCATCCAGTAGTTATTAACCACCGCAGATTTTGGAATACTGGTAATGTTTACTTTTTCAATTTGGTCGAAATACAAATCCGGCCGCACCCTCACTATATAATCATATCCATCACCAATAAGATTGATGACCTTATCCATCATATAAAACATTCTCAATGTATTGTCTCTATGTTTTTCCCCATTCAAAAAGTTCAGCCTTTCATCTAAATCCAAGTCAGGAAGTAGAACTTTGACTTGCCTACAGTAATCGTCAAAAAATTTTTGCTTTACATCAGCAAACTCGTCCGGTGAAGGTAAAAGATAAGCCTTAGGCTTAAACTCATCAATCAAAGCATCTGAGTGATTGTCATGCCAAAAAACACAATATACATCTGCATTGTTTGGGGTTATAAGTTTAGAATTCAAACTCCCACGGCAATCCTTCCCAGTATAAGTTATAAGGGGTCTGGCTTGACCGCTTATGGCTACAGCTATTTTCATTTTCTTATATAAGCCGTCGGACATTCAGTATGAAGAACTGTAAGTTGAACATCCAAGTCCTTGAAAAATCTATCTACACCCTGCGATTCTGACCACTCGTGATATGCATACTCATCAAATATTACCAAACCGCCCTTGGATACACGAGGCCACAAGGCTGTCAAAGCGTCATAAGTAGCATCAGCCAAGTCTAAATCCATATACAACACAGAAATCTTAAATCCGGGGTTCTTATCCACAAACTCCTTAGCAGTAACAGAAACGTTGCCCTTAACCAACTCAAAATCATTATGCGTAAAACCTGCTCCTATTATCTGACGTGTTAAAATATACTCAGCCGCATCAGAGTGCCGATAGCTTCTACTGTCAAATAACTCTGCCATCCTGCTTCTTTCATCACCTGAAAGAGATCCCAATAGACCTTCAGTATCAAAGCAGTCAAACCCTATCACTTTCTTAATGCTATTAGGAAATAAAAGCCGCTTAAGTTTCAACCACGTCATAATGCCAGAGCCTTTGAATACTCCGCACTCCACTATATCTCCTGGAATACCCACAGTATCAAAAGCTATAGTTGTCCTGGCCGCTAACTTCCCAAAGACCTTACTATCATTACTGAAAATAAATGAGTTGAAAGAATTGTATATATATTGCTCGGTCATTAGAACCAGTCTCCATTTACCGCCTTGGCTGATTCGTAAGAACCATACTTCAAAATTTCCACTACCCTTTTTAGTCTCATACCTCCCTCCCACCAATGGAAGAAGATTTCTTTGTTTTGCATAATTTTCTCGATATCATGGCCTTCCTTAGCAAGCTGTATAAGACCATATCGGCCGTTCATTTTATTTATGACCGAGCAATCCACCAGTTTAAGACCAGTTTCAGAGGCAGCGTCATACAAATGAGGAGCATTGGCTCCCCACGGGGTATACCATCTAGACGGTATAATATCAAGTTTTTCATATAAAAAATCCTTGCATCGCTCTAAATCATCTTTTACTTCTTGCTTTGACAATTTAGCATAATCTATATGTTCATACCCATGAACTTGAGGGCTCATCTTATTGAACCCTTTCTGTTCCTTAATATATTCCACAGCCTCCGGCATCTCACTAAGAGGTCGCACTACTAAAGCCGGAACATGAAGTAGCTTGGGTGTTTCACAAATCCACTCATGAACAGTCTTAAAGTGCTTCAAGGGGTCTGGGTGCGAGGACGAAGGCATCAAAACATCGTCGTCTCTAACGTAGATCATGTTTCTCCCACTCAAAATTCAAAAGTTTTCTATTCCTTAATTTTATTCCATTATTTTTATCATACATTAATTTTACATTTCTATCGAAATACCCACAAGAGCGGTTATCGTTCATAACTCTATTCATATCTCTAATTTGAATACTCGACCCAGTAACATCAGGCATCATTTCATAAACTGGTACGTCTTGTAAGTAACCTCTAGCTTGACTTGTATATTTTACCCATCTAAGCTCTAAGTCTTTATCAAATACTCCATAACCTCCACTGCGCTGTCCCACAAAATCTTCATCAAACCCGCCTGTAGTTTTAAACGACTCCTTATGACATAAGCTAGCGCATGGATGATACCTATAGTCTACCGTTCTATCTTTATAGATTCTTTTCCTAGTAAAATAATAGATCCAGCCAAAAGTTGGAGACAGATTTTCCATTAAATTTTCCATATCGTCGTTCTTCAAAAAGCAATCAGAATCCAACCACAAAACCCAATCTGTAGGAGCATTGAGTATTCCAAGATTCAAGGCTCCTGGGGTGTTCCATTTCAAGTCTTCCTTAATCCTGTAGAACTCCACCTTGGCATCAATTTTTCTAGTTAGTAGAGTATGGATAGGAACTCTGGCACAATCATCTACTATAACTATATTTAGTTTATCCTTTACAGAAATAGAATAACTCTCCCATATATTTATTTGAGTATTAAGCCTAAACTCTTCATTATTATAAAATGTATAGACTAAACTCAATCCAAGATCCTTTAGTCGAGGCCCTTTGCCAAAAGGCAAAATTATAGGATATTTTCTTGGGTCTCGTCTACTCAATTTTTTTATACAATCTTATATTCCAAACTTGTTGAACAAACTCACAAATAGGATCAACGTGAACCCTTAAAACTTCTCGAACGTCAAATAATCCAATATCATGAAAAGCAATATAACCATAAGATTTTATTCGAGGATACCAACTCATATAATCAAGTAAACACTCTTGATATGTATGGCCTGCATCTACAAACACAAAAGAACATGGGTCATACTTCCTAAATATCCTAGCCCAGTCAACCGTAGTTCCTTCACACATTTTAACATAACTAGATAGGCCAGATTCTTCTATTGCTGTTTTAGCAATTTCCAACGAATTTTGTGGGTAATACATTGAATTGTTATCTATTCCATAAACTATCCCCTCATGTCCACCGGACTGTAACCCATAAGCCAAACAAGCTACCGAACCGCCAAAAGCGACGCCTAAGTTTACATAATTACCAGAACCTAAATGCTTTGAAATCTTATACAAAAAATGAGCTTCCGAAGAACTCAACATAGGAACTACGCTGCTTTTAGTGCGTTTAGTCCAAGGTTTCTCTTCGGCATTCCACGGAGTAATGTCTCTAACTTTTTCTATGTTTACTATTTTTTCTTGTAAATCAAACACTATTTATACCACACAAACTTAGGCTTCTCAAGAATCTCCGTGTGTTTGTAGGGAAAAGGAAGGTCAGGTAAACATTGCCAAACCTTATCCTTACACTCATCATCTCGGTGAGCCCGCTTCTTCCATCGGTTCTTCTTGTCAGGGAGATTACTTACATTTAGCAGAACGCCATGATAGCACCATACATCCTGTGCATCAATCTGAACCTGCTCCCTAACCATCCTACCACGGGTGTCCAGCTTCTCCCAGGGCCACTCTCTATGAATCCTAAATTCAGTAGAATCCCAAGCTATAGCTCCTCTATGCATAGGTTCACACATTAGGATCTTGCCATCTCGAACCTTGAGATTCCGCCAGTAGCCATTTACAACAGAATAAACCTCAAGATGCCTAACTACAGCCCGGAGACTCTCTTCCGGCCACACCTCATCAGCGTCTATCCAGAAAGTATACTTGGACTCCCGGGCTACTTGTTCCTTTAACTTCACATAGTCCTCACCGCTCAACCGACCATGATAGTCAATAGTTATATTATTCATTTGTTCAACATAATAAGGGCCGTTATCTTCACTGCCAAAATCATGTACGGTTAAACCAGGGAATACTTTCAGGGCAGCACCAAGGCAGGGCTGAATCATGTTTTCGGCATTATACATCGTTATATGAACTTTAAGGTCCATTATGGCTTCCTAAATAGTTTAATACGGTTGACCCACTCAACTAATTCCCAATCAACCTTGGCTTGCTCAATAGCTTGGTTTACTCCATCCTGATTAGTATCATGAAATCCAAGAAGACCTCCCGGCTCTATCAAAGGCCGGTAGTTAAGAATATCGTTGTGGGTATTCTTGAAAGAATGATCGGCATCAATAAACACAAACTGAAACTTCTCACCTCGGTTCCTGAACATACCTGACCAAGCATCTGTAGTTCCTTCATATTGAACAATAAAGTTCTCAACCCCATGCCTAACATAATTATTCTTGGATTGAGCCAACGCATTTTTGTCACAATCTACGGTATATACTTTAGCGTTAAGGCCAGAGTTTTTAATAGAAAGAGCCATAAGAATAGAGCTTCCACCGTAAAGCTCGCCCAAGTTACAATAAATACCAGGCTTTCCGATTAGATTAGGAACCTCATACATTAATTCCTTTTCCCCAAGCTCCAATGCAGCAGCCACCCTATTGACTTTAAAAACACAAGGATAATTTAATCTGCCTACTGGCAGAGTCCTATTAGGATATGGATTTACATTAGATGGTGCTAGATTCGTCATAAGCCTTTAAATCCTCCGGGGTTCCTAGTCCAATCATCTTTTCAACAAAGAAAGGCCAAACATCAAGGCCATGTTCTATAAATATATTATACGCAGGGCAGACATAAAATTCATTGTTTGTTCTTATATTCCGGGCAATCATCTCTTTAGCACAATCCACATAATCTCCCCAATATTTCCAATAATATACACCACAAGTAGCCCAGCTTGAAATAGGCTTCTTTTCAGCTACCTCTGAAATAAAACCACTATGGTTTAACTTCGCATAACTCCATTTGGGATGGGATTCAGGTCCAAATACCCACACACTACCAGAAGCATACTCTAAATGAGATTGAAATAATTTTAAGTCATAATGAACCAACTGGTCTGAATTAGCTATAACTACCTGGCTGTCGTTTTCTATGTATTTTTCAGCAAGAAGAACCGTACAAGCGGCACCTTTTGTAAGATCAGGAACCGGAATAACGTCACACTCAGAAACTAAAGACTTTAAATGCCTTATAAGTATTGGGCTAATATGATCGGATCGAACCAAGAATACAAAATCCCCTCCTAAGGGACGAAGATTCTCCACCACATGTTGAATCATCGGTCTACCATGAATATGTATTAAAGGTTTGGGGACATTATATCCTGCTTCTCTAAATCTTCGTCCATCCCCAGCCATCGGAATTATTATCTTCATATATATCCTTTAAATATGTCTTTCGTTACTTCCTTAGGTCCTTTGTTTATAGCCTTGATTAATCTCACTCCGGCGCGCATGGCAGATTCTATACCTTTAGAACTATCTTCTATAACCATTACTTCGTCTACGTCTACCTTCAACCGTTTCATACATTCTGTATAACCATCTGGAGCTGGTTTAGGTCTATAACCATCATCACTGCAAATCAAATGAGACATGTAATCATAAATTCCCACCAATTTCAACATCTTAACAGCAGAAGATCTAGTACAATTTGTAACACAACCTATAATTTTGCCTTTAGATTTTAACCATCTAATAAGTTCTATTTTTTGTTCATCTAGTTGTAAACCTTCTATAAAGTACATAGTTATAGATTGTTTCATATTATTTATCTCGGCGGTCTGGTCTTCCCTAATTATCTGCTTTTCCACCAAAATTTTCAACTTTTCTTTTGTCGGCAATCCATTGTAGACGGACTCGTGCTCATCTCTGGGAATTTCATAACCAACTAAATTACGCAAAGCAGCATTCAATGCTTGGTAATGGATATTACAAGCATCAACAAGAACACCATCCAAATCAAATATTACAGCTTTAATAATCACGATACAGCGATCTCATTCTTCTACGACGACCGAAGTTCTTCTCAAAAAGAGTCGCGTCCTGCATCCTATTAGGTCGCTTGCCCGTAAGTTCTCTCGCTTCCTCTCTGGCGTGTGTATAATTGAATGCAGCCCGCGCATCTTCCCAGGGATCAATGTCCCTCGTAGCTTCTGACTTAGGCACAGTAATCTGCTGTGAATAGATAGTCCAGATAGCCATAATCAACGCGTCGCAAACGTGATCTTCCCTGTGAGGGTCGCTAATAACCCAGCCCTTCTTTTTATCAGGATTAGTGTCTCGATGCTTCTGCGTTTCTTCTACCTTATTCTGAGCCCGCATCATCTGGTCGTGAAGTACCTGACAATGCGCGCCATCAAAAATTAAATCCCCTCTAGCCGCGAGGTTATTTGTATGTTCATATGTTTCACCTCTCCAGCTTACTGTTGTTACACCCTTAGGCCGCCATGTAATCTCTGTAGGCCATGGCTGCCCTTCCATATTAAATTCTTCAATTTCCGGGATGACAGACGGATCAATATCAAATATTGTCAGCCCCCATTTACCAAAACCACCAGTCATGGCTTGTAACCAAGCCGGTACTCTGGTCTTGAGTTGTCCCATGTGGTACTTCATAGTTCTATCGTCTTTTTCAAAATAATCTCTTGCAACGAAGACCTTTTTACCATTAAACCCCACCAGACAGGCCGCAAAATTCTTTGGCCCCTGATCTACGCCTAAAATAAATTTACAAGCTCCGTAAGTTTTTGTATCTACAAACTGCAAATGGTCTGGCTTAATACCTGGAAATTTAGAACCATCCGTACTTACCATTAGTCCAGAGAACTCCGTATCGTATTCGGCGTCAGTCAACATGAACCTGGCAGCTTGTCGCTCTGACTTTACATATTCCGGGTTGTCTTCAGGCTTCATCTGGTATAGAAGCATCGAGTAGTTCCACGGACAACCAGCAGCTAAGAGCCTCTTTTCCGGTGGAATTCTAACAACTGATCCAGTCTTCGGGTCTTTACCTACAGCATGAACCATACGGCCCAGGATGCCTCCAAAGCCCTGCGGAGTACCCAACATAGCAATACGGCCCAGGCGTGACGACATACGAGCCCGTAGTTGCCCCAGGATCGTATCATCCACCCATCCAGGCTCCGCGATACCTGCAAACTCTAATTCGGCCCCTGAGATCGATCCTTTGGCTTGGGCAGACTTCACCCGAAGAATGGAGCCCCAGCGAGAGGTAAATGTATACTCGCCAGACTTATCCTCTGTTACGGATATTAGTTTGTTAAAGTGCGGGAAGAATAAACTTTCAAGGAAGCCTGTTAAATAGCTTATTTCATACTTGGCATCACCATAGATTCGGGCTAGTATCCAAGATTCAATACCAGGAGTAAGGAAAGCCATAAGGGCTAGAGTTGCCAGAAGGAAACTCTTTCCACCTCTAGCCGCTCCAAGTCCAACCAGATCTCTCTCCTCGGCCGCAAGGGCGATTGATTGAGACTTGTGTGGCCTCTTCCGCGCCTCTGCCCTAGTAAATATTTCCATTTTCCGGTCAAGAGCATTTTCATGTATTTGGATAGGAGGAAGCTCATTTTCAGCTCTCCATTCCTCAAGCTTCTTGTTTTCTATTTCTGCCATGGGAAACGTTTCATGGCAACACGGACAATGGACGTTCGCGCCCCTCCATAGGAGATCCATCCACCTGAAAATCAGGCTTAAATCTCCTGAGGGATCGTACAGCTTCTCCAAATACTGGATGGCTCTGTATCTATGATGTTGGGGATTTTGTCTATTGTCTCGGATACTCTCAAGCCGCTTGAAGCAATACTTGTAGATCGAGTCAATATTAAGATCTTTAGGATTAGTAATAAGAGCAGCAGCATCAAGGTTCTTTATAGTCTTCTCATGCTCCAGTTTCATGTAATCCCGAATACGAGGAGCGTTCCGTAGAACAGTGGCTTTTCTATATTCAGATGTGCCGGGGATACACTTCCACCCGAACACTTTCCGTGCTGCGGTTATGCAACCAACGCCATTGTCGAGCATGAAGTCAGCAAATTCTTTTTCCTGCTGGCTTAATCTTTTAGTTGGGCGTCCAGTCTTTTTAGAGCCATTCTGACTCATGTTCTTCTGGTAAGTCCTTCCCCAATTCCTTGTTTAACGCTTGATTAAGTGTAGGAGTTCTACCTGTTTTCAGTTCTAAATCTACACAATCCTTGAATGCGTTTTCAAGGTCTATCGTTTTATCGCGAATCGTCGGAGTCATCTATACGTTCCAAACAAGTATTTACTA
>Ga0137423_1000157_pt1 | contig 22265 bp, 17 predicted proteins | sample EasRivERMZT600_2_FD_102326 | JGI IMG/M metagenome (GOLD analysis project Ga0137423, IMG submission 102326) | Soil microbial communities from meander-bound floodplain in the East River, Colorado, USA - East River MetaG ERMZT600_2 | ecosystem: Environmental > Terrestrial > Soil > Floodplain ...
GCGGGGTATTCGCCGGCGCCGCCATGCCGAACCACACGATCGCCTCCGCGTTCATGATCCCCTGCTCCTCGAACGTTGCGACATTCGGCAGCACCGCCTGCCGCTTCTTCGCGGCGATGCCCAGCACCTTGACCCGCCCGGCCTTGATCTGGGCCTCGGCGCTGACGCTCGTCGTGTACATCAACTGGATGTTGCCGCCGACGATATCGAGCAGCGCCGGTGCCGTGCCCTTGTAGGGAACGTGCGTAACGTTTGCGCCGGTGGCCATCTGGAACACCGCGAGCCCGATGTGCAGGCTGCTGCCGATGCCGGACGAAGCCCAGTTGACCTTGCCCGGGTTGGACCTGGCGTAGTCGACCAGCTCCTTCGCGGTCTTCGGCGGAAACTTGGGATTCGCCACGATGATGAGCGGCGCGTAGCCGAGCCACACCACGGGCGTGAGATCGTTGATGCGATAGGGCGGCTGCTTGTGCAGCAGCACGCTGTTGACGTTCGGCGCGGGGTTTGCAAGCAGCAGGGTGTGCCCGTCGGGACTGGCTTTCGCAACGACGTCGCCCCCGATCAATCCACCGGCACCCGGACGATTGTCGACGACGAATTGCTGGCCCCACGCCTCGGTCAGCTTCTGGCCGACCAGCCGCGCGATAATGTCGTTGGAAGCGCCCGGCGGGAACGGCACCACCCAGCGCACCGGCCGGCTTGGGTAATCCTTCGCCGCGTCCTGCGCCCACCCTGGCGCCACGACCATCAGCCCGGCGAACAGCCATCCCACACTCTTTGCGAACTTCATCTCGTTCTCCTCTTGCCGGTTCCTATTGTTGTCCTGGTCACCAATCACCGGTCACTGGTCACCGGTCACTGGTCACTGTTTATTGAGCGCTTCCGGATTGATGACGTTGAACGGCTTGCCGGCGGCGAACGCGAGAATCTGGTCGAACGCCCTCCCGAATATCCGCTCGTAGCCGTCAATGGCGACGTATCCCAGGTGCGGCGTGCACACCGCATTGTTCATCTTGAGCAGGGGATAGTCCGGGTTCAGCAGCGGCTCTTCCTCGTACACGTCCACAGCCGCCAGGCCGGGACGTCCCGCCTTCAATGCAGCGGCCAGCGCGCCCGGCTCGATGAGGCCGGCGCGGCTGGTATTGACGATCAGCGAGCCAGGCTTCATGCGCGCGAGGTCCGCCGCGGACACCAGGCCGCGTGTTTCAGGAGTCAACCGGACGTGCAGCGTCAGCACATCCGATTGATCGAACAAGGCTTCCTTGCTCTCCGCAAACTCGACGCCTTCCGCCCGCGCGCGTTCCGCGGACAGCTGGCGGCCCCATGCCAGCGTTTTCATCTCGAAGGCCCTGGCGTAGCGGGCCAGTACGCCTCCGATCCGGCCGTAACCGAAGATGCCGAGCGTCTTGCCACGCAGCACGGTGCCGATCGTGGACTGCCAGCGCCCGCTCTTCAGCGCCACTATTTCCTGCGGAATGCTGCGCAGGGCGCAGATGATCAGCCCCCAGGCGAGCTCCGCGGTCGCATACGACGGCTCGCCCGGATGCATGTCCGAGCACAGCACGATGCCGCGCCGGGTGCAGGAATCGAGATCGATGTGCGGGTAGACGCTCGACTGGCTGATGAGCTTCAGATTCGGCAGGCGCTCGATCAGCGGCGCCCGGATCGGCGTGCGCTCCCGGATCAGCACCAGCGCCTCGGTGTCCTTCAGGCGCTCGGCGAGCTGGTCCGTGTCCTTGGTGTGGTCGTTCCAGATGGTAACGTCGTGGCCGGCGAGCCTGGAAAATGCCTTGAGACCGCGGATGGCGTTCTGGTAGTCGTCGAGGATTGATATTTTCATGTCAGGAGCGTGATTCGTGATTTGTGATTCGTGATTCGTGTGTCAATTCGCATCTGGTGTGCCGCCGTAAACCGTGCCGGGTCGAATCACGACTCACGATTCACGATTCTAGTCGAGCCAGCCGCTGGCTTTCGCGTCGGCCAGCACCTTGTCCACAATTTGCGGCGCCAGGCCGACGTAAGTCGTGGGATCGAGCGCGGCCCGCAGCGCTTCGGGCGGCAATGCTTCCTTCACCCTGGGGTTCTGAAGCAGCGCCTGCTCGAAGCTGACGCCGCGCTCGATGCCGTGCATGGAGGCTTCGTACACCAGGTCGTGGGCGGTCTGCTTGCCGACCTTTTCCGAGAGCGCGAACATGACGCGCTCGGAGAGCAGGAAGCCACCCAGCAGGTCGAGGTTGCTGCGCATCCGCGGCGCGTCCACGGTCAGCCCGGACAGCACGTATTTCATCATCGCCAGCAGCCCGCCCGCCATCAGGCACGACTCGGGGATGGCCTTCCATTCACCGCGCCACGCCGAGCCGTCGCGCTCGTGCTCGATGATCATGCATTCGAGCATGTAGGTCGCGTTGTAGCGCAGCGCCCGGGAGACGCCCACCGCCGCCTCGCAACTCGACGGGTTGCGTTTGTGCGGCATGGTGGAGGAGCCCACCTTGCCCTCGCTGAACGGCTCGAACAGCTCGCCGATCTCGGTGTGCTCGAGATTGATGATCTCGTTGGCGATCTTGCCCAGCGTCTGGCCGAGGATTGCCAGCACGCAGACGTATTCTGCGAAGCGGTCGCGTGCCGGCTGCCAGTTGATGTCCGCGACGCCGAGGCCCAGGCGCTTCATCAGCCGCCGCTCGAGCTCCGGCGCCTGCGGGCCGTAGGACGCCTGCGTGCCCACCGCCCCCACCATGCCGCCCACGAACATGCGCGGCTCGAGCTGGCGCAGGCGCTCGTAGTTGCGCCCCATCTCGGAGAGCCAGATCGCCGCCTTGTGGCCGAAGGTGATCGGCAGCGCCTGCACGCCGTGCGAGCGCCCCGCCATCGGCGTCGACTTATGCGCATCGGCAAGCTGGTAGAGCGCCTTGCCGATGGCTTTCATGTCGCGCAAGTAGATCGCGTGCGCATCCCTGATCTGCAGCATGGTTCCGGTATCGAGCACGTCCTGCGTGGTCGGTCCGAAATGGATGTACTCGCCGTGCCCGTCCCGGCACAGCTTCTCGACCGCCTTCAACGCCGGCACCAGCGGGTGCTTGATGCGGCGGATCTCGGCGGCGATCGCCTCGATGTCCACGTTCTCGATCTTCGCCTTCGCCGCAATATCCTGCGCCGCCGCCTTCGGAATGATGCCGAGTTCCGCCTGCTCCAGCGCGAGCGCCGCCTCGAAGTCGTACCACTTCTGCACCCGGTTGCTGTCGCTGAAGATGGCGCGCAGCTCGTCGGTGCTCCACAGGTGCTTGATCAATGCGTCGTCGAATACGCCGGAAGCCATTTGTTTGTTCCCCAAATGCGTGATAGGTGATGGGTGATAAGTGATAGGAGCTTGGAGCCGGCGATGCCGGCCGCCCCTAACACCTATCACCTGTCACTTATCACTTATCACTTATCACGGTTTTCTAATCGGCCTTCGCCCCAGAAAGCCGAATCACCTTCGCCCACTTCGTGATCTCGTCACGGATGTAGGACGCGAACTGCTCCGGCGTGCCGCCGATGACTTCAATTCCCTGGATCGCGAACGGGTTCCTGACTTCGGGCAGCGCCAGCACCTTCACGATCTCTGCATTGAGCCGCGCGACGATCGCCTGCGGGGTCTTCGCCGGAGCCACGAACCCGAACCAGGTGATCGTCTCGTAGCCCTTGAGTCCCGACTCGGCGACGGTGGGCAGTTCCGGCAGCGACGGCAGGCGCGCGGCCGTGGTTACGGCCAGCGCGCGGAGGCGGCCGCTCTTGACGTGCGGGAGCACCGTGGAGGAAGGCGAGAACATCAGAGCGACCTCCCCGGCGAGGAGATCGGTGACCGCCGGCGGGCTGCCCTTGTAGGGAATGTGTACCATTCTGATGCCGGCCATTGCGTTGAACAGCTCGCCCGACAGGTGAGGCGCGGTACCGGTGCCGGCCGAGGCATAGTTGAGCTGGCCGGGACGGCTCTTCGCCAGCGCAATGAGCTCCTTGACCGACTTTGCGGGCACCGAGGTGTGCACCACCAGCACGTTGGGCGCCGCGGTGGTGAGCACGACCGGCGCGAAATCTCGCGCGAAATCGAATGGCAGCCTGGGATAGAGCGTGGCATTGATGGTGTTGGCCACGGTGCCGATAAAGAGCGTGTAGCCGTCCGCCGGCGCTTTCGCCGCCAGCTCGGCTGCGATGTTGCTGGCCGCGCCGGGACGGTTGTCCACGATCACCTGCTGGGCCAGCGCCTCCCCCGCCTTCGCGCCGATGACGCGCGCGGTGATGTCCGCGCCGGATCCCGGGGGGAAGCCCACGATGACGCGGATCGACCTGGCGGGGTATGGCTGCGCCATCGCACCGGCTGCAACCGCCAGCAGGACCGGCAATACCGCTACCGAAATCGTCGCCTTCATGTGCCCTCCCCGGCCGGTGTTGCCTTCATCACCCGATGCGTTCGAGTATGTGCAGGCCGCGCACCCGGTCGAGCAGGTATATCAGCCCGCGCTCGTCCACGGTGACGTCGTTGCTCTGCACGCGGTCCGAGCCCGGGGGCACGTCCGGCATGTAGTGCGCCACTTCGCGCAGCGAGTGCGGGCGTGAGATGTCTATGATGCGCAGGCCGTAGGCGAACCAGGCGACCGGGATCTCGGTGCCGGTCACTTTCTCGCACGGCTGGTGGCAGCCGGTCATGCGCGGCTGCGGCGTATCGGGCATCTCCGCCACCTGGTAGCTGGATATCGGCTGCGGGTGCTTCTCGTCCGTGATGTCCACCATCCACAGGAAGGCGGCCGGGTACTTGGGGTAGTCCTCCATCCGGAACACGTCCTCGTCGGTCACCAGCATGAAGTCGCGGTTCGCGATCTTGAACGGGATGCGCAGGCAGGTGTGTGTCGGCCACGGAAACGGCGGGCTCCAGTCGAGCCCCGACACAAACCTGGGCTTCGTCATGTCCTCGATGTCGAGAATCACGAAGCCGCCGTGCCAGTAGCTGGTGTAGAGGCGATTGCCGTAGCGCAGCGGGTGATGGCACTTGTGCGCGTCGCCCTTCCACGTCTGCTTCTCCCCGCCCGCAGCCCACTGGCCCGGCATCCACCAGCGGCCGACCTCCTGGGGGCGCGCCGGATCCTTGAGGTCGAGGATCATCACGATGTTGCCGACGTAACCGTCCATGGTCGGCGAAATGTAGGCGTAGCGGCCGTCGAAATCGAAGCGGTGCACGCCACGCGCGTAGGTCGGTCCCGGCAGGTCGGTGGTGTTCCAGAGGGTGATCAGCTTCGGTTTCGCCGGATTGGACACGTCGTAAATGCCGAGCCCGCCGTGGTAGCCGTCGGGCGGCGTCTGGCCCTTCAACGCAGCGGCGCGCTGCACTTCGCGGTTGGTGACCATGATGTCGCCGGCGACGCGCACCTTGTGCGAGTGCGTACCGGCCGGCATGGAGATGGACGCGAGCTGCTTCGGATGCTTCGGGTCCGATACGTCCACGATCAGCGTGCCGTGCGGGTTGTCCATGTTGCCGATGTAGGCGATGCCCTTTTGCACCACCACTTGCCCGCCACCCGCGCAATCGAACCACGACGCCGGCCGCATGCGCTTCCCCGGCGCGGCATGCGCGTGCCCTGCCCCGCCGCTCTTTACGTCCACGTAACCGACTTCCTTGATCCCCTTCGCCTTGCTCATGTCTCCCCCTCAATCCATGCGGATCTAACTGCCGGGAACGATCCCGGGCTTCAGCGCGTAGCAGTAGTCCGCGACGTCCTCCGGCTTGCACTTCCACACGCGGTCCATGAACTTGCTCGCGAAGCAGTGCTTGAGCGCGGTCCGCAGCGGGCGCAGGCGGAACGGGTGGCCGAACACGAACGGGTGGATCGAGATGTTGCACACCAGCGGGTGCTGCGCGCTCTGCTCGACCATTTCCTCGAACTGGTCCACCAGCATGTCGCAGAATTCCCTGCCGGTGTGCTGGCGGTGTATCACCTGCGGGGAGTCGTTCAATTCCACCGGATACGGCACCAGCAGGATCGGCCCCGAGCGCGTGCGCATCCAGATCGGCTGGTCGTCACACGGCCAATCCATGCTGTAGATATAGCCGGCTTCCTTCAGCAGGTCGGGCGTCCAGGCATTCTCGTAGGCACCCGCGCCCATCCAGCCCTTGGGCGGCCGGCCTTCGTGCCGGGCAAAGGTCTCCGTCGCCTCGCGGATGACGCGTGCCTCGTCTTCCTCCCAGCGAAAATCCTGCAGGTTCTCCGAGTTGGTCCGGCCGTGCCCGACGATCTCGTCTCCGCGCTTGCGAATGCGGTCCATGATCTGCGGCGCGTGCTCGTAGAGCAGGCTGTTGGCGTTGTGCGCGAGCGGCATCTGCAATTCCTCGGCGAGGTCGAACAGCCGCCAGATGCCGATGCGATTGCCGTAATCGCGCCACGAGAAGTTGCGGTGGGTCTGCGGCTCGCCGAGCTTGGCGTTGTCATGCCCGCGCCCTTTGCCAAAGGCGTAGACCTCGACATTGATGGTAATGCAGAAGGCGAGGCGCTTGCCGCCGGGCCAGCTGTAGTCCTTGCGCCCAATGATCGGCGAATAGTCGTAGCGATTGTGCTTGGGCACGAGCGTGGTCGTCACATCGGTCTCCTATTACGTGATAGCTGTCTCGGTCCAGTTGGAACCACAGATCATTTACCCGTCAATCGGCCCGGAGCCCGGACTCCTTCACTACCCTAGCCCATTTCGAGAGCTCGGCGCGCAGGTGCCTGCCGAATTCCTCCGGCGTCCCACCGATGACGTCGGCGCCGATCCTGGTGAAGCGCTCGGCGGTGTCCGGCACCAGCAGTGCGTTCCTGAACAGGCCGTTGAGCGCGACAACCCTGTCGTGTGGCATCGCCCGCGGCGCCAGCACGCCGTACCAGCTCGTGAACTCGTAGGCGGGCAACCCGCTCTCGGCCACGGTGGGCACGTCGGCGAGCACCGGAGAACGCTTGCGGCCCGTCACGCCCAGCATGCGCATCCGGCCGGTATTCGCGTACGAAACCGCCGCCAGCACCCCGATAAAGCTCAGTTGCGTCTCGCCGCCGAGGAGCGCGGCCAGCGCCAGGCCGCGGCTCTTGTAACGCACGTGGACGATGTGGACCTTCGCCAGGCTGTTGAACAGCTCCGCGGCGATGTGAGGATTGGTGCCGCTCCCCGCCGAGGAATAATTGAGCTCCCCGGGCCGCACGCGTGCATACGCAACGAGATCCCTGACGGACGCCGGTTGCAGCGAGGGATGAACCGCGAGGACGAACGGCGCTGCGGCGAGCAGCGAGACCGGCGTAAAGTCGCGGAGTACATCGTGGTCCATGTTGCTGAACAGGCTCGGATTCACCACCAGCGACAGGCTCACCGCGAGCAAGGTGTGTCCGTCGGGCAGGGCGCGCGCCGCGAGGTTCGTGCCGACGTTACCGGACGCGCCGGGGCGATTGTCGATGATGACGTTCTGTCCCGTCATCTCCGCGATCCGGTTGCTGAGCAGGCGCATCACGTCATCGACGCTGCCGCCGGGCGGGAACGGCACGATGATGCGCACCGGCCGGCTCGGAAAACGTTGGGCTTGGACTGCCGGCGCAAGGCCGCCGGCAAGGCATGCCCCCGCGACGCAGGAAACCAGCAGGGTTCTCGCCGACATGCGCTCCTCCCCGCCGTCTCCGCGGCGGCTTTGCTTTTTTTCGCGTGCTAGTATTAGAACACAAACGCCGGCCGCCGCCGAAAACGGCCTGCCGGAGACAACCCGCTTCGTTCTCACCCACGGCCGCCGACCGAAATGAGCCCGAAAATTCCCGAGAGAATGAACGCCGTGGAGATCGCCCGGCCCGGCGGTCCTGAAGTACTACTGCCCGTCGAGCGGCCGGTGCCCGTTCCGGGGCCGGAGGAAGTGCTGGTCAAGGTCGCCGCCGCCGGCGTCAACGGTCCGGACCTGATGCAGCGCAAGGGGCTCTACCCGGCGCCGGCGGGCGCGTCCGACCTGCCCGGACTCGAGGTCGCCGGCGAGATCGTGGCGCTGGGCCGCGGGGTCACGCGCTGGAAGATCGGGGACCCGGTCGCCGCGCTCGCGAACGGCGGCGGCTACGCGGAATATTGCGCCGTCGACGCGCGCCTTTGTCTGCCGGTGCCGAAGGGCGTCGCCCTGCGCGACGCGGGCGGCCTGCCGGAAACTTTCTTCACCGTGTGGAGCAACGTCTTCATGGGAGCGGGCCTCGCGGCGGGAGAGACGTTCCTGGTGCACGGCGGCGCGGGCGGCATCGGCACGACGGCGATCCAGCTCGGCAAGGCTTTCGGCGCGAAAGTCATCGCGACCGACAGCCCCGCGGAGCGATGCGCGATCTGCCGCGACCTCGGCGCCGACCGGGTGATCGACTACCGGCAGGAGGACTTCGTGGAAGTGGTGCGCCAGGAAGGCGGCGCGCAAGTCATCCTTGATATCGTCGGCGGACCGAACATCGAGAAGAACTTCAAGGCCGCCAGCCACGATTGCCGCATCATTCAGCTCGCCTTTGCCGCCGGCTCCAGGGTGGACGTCAATCTGATGCCCGTGATGCTGAAGCGCCTGACCTACACCGGCTCGACCCTGCGCACGCGGCCGGACGCCTACAAGGCGCGGGTCGCGCGGGAACTCGAGGAAAAGGTATGGCCACGCATCGAGAGCGGCCAGATTCGCGTGGTGACCCGCCAGACCTTCCCACTTAGGGAAGCGTCACAGGCGCACGCGCTGATGGAATCAGCGCAACACACCGGGAAGATTGTCCTGCTGGTGGGAGTGGCATGACCGGTCACTGGTCACCGGGTCACTGGTCACCGCGTGCTAGATCAGCTGTCGCTGCTGCTCGGAGGAATCGCCGTTAACGACGGTCCTGGGAGGATGCCGGCGCAGTCTTGAAATATCCCCGTCGCCGGAGATCGCCTTGGCGTGGTTGATGTTCTTTTCCAGTTCGTCGACGTAGGGATTCTGGCCATTGAAGACTCGTTCGATGTAGGTGTAACAGCCGCCCAGGTCCTGCTGCAGCCGCTTGGTCGCCCCCTGGTAGAAGCCCGGCGTCTTGAAGATCAGGTCGGCGGCCGACGCGAAGACAATCTCTTCCCGACCGTCACGGTGGAGCTTGCGCGCAATGCCGCCCAGCACGAACTCCGGGTAGAGCCGGTCGTAGCACTTCTCCAGGTAGCAGCGATCCGCCATCTGCGCCAGGATATCGGCCGTGCCCAGCAGGTTGCCGATAAGCCGATACTCCGGGCCCGCCACCTTGATCTTGTCCACCGGGATTTCGTAGCCCGTGAAATGAACGATGCGCGCCGCGGCCTGCGCCAGGTCCGCCATGCCGATCTTGGGGAGATATTCCTCCAGGAAACGCGCGCCGCGCGCTACGTGCACGGAGGTATATTCCGCCCCCTTCTCGTGCTTGGTGTCCTTGCGATGGCGAATGTAGCCGCAATCGTGATACAGCGCGGTGACGATGCCGAGTCGAAACAGCCGTTCGGGAATGGTGTCGGTGCTGGTGGCCTGCACGCAACCGTCCAGAAGCCGCGCCATGCCCAGCGTTACATCCAGCACGTGCTGGATATCGTGGTAGCCGGTGTCGCACTCGTGGTAGCCGGGGTATCCCCCCCGGTAGAGGGTGCCCAGATCCACGAACGCCCGGGCGAGGGTCGGGGACGCGTTGCGTTGGTATAGTTCCTGGTAGATGCGACCAATCTCCTTCGACACGTCCTGGAAATCGGTGGTATTGACGCGGTTTGTTACGTCGTGGTCGTTTCGCCGCTCTCGCATGGCCGTCGCGCCCCGTTGAAGTCCATCGCGCCGATGGACCTGCATCAGCAAAATACCGGACCAATTAGACTATAATGAAGCGGCGATTGCAATGTTGGTAAGATACGGAAAGCAAACCATTTTCAAGCACCCACGCATTAGATCGCATTCTCCGGTACCATCGGCGCACGCGACGGCACGAGGATGCCGATGCGCCGTGGTATCCCTGCGCATTGGATTCCGCTGAACAAACCGAAATCTTTGAACATGGCGAATATTCAACCCAAATCCGTTTACGCCAAGACGCCGAAGGGCGTGCTGGAAGTCAAGAACAGGACCGCCAAACTGACGCGGGAGGAAGGCACGGTATTCATGATGGTGGACGGCAAGTCAACCGTCGCCGACCTGCTCAAGAAGTCTGGAATGGGAGATATGCGGCTGAACTACGCAATCGAGAAACTCACTACCGACGGCTTCATCAAGATCTTTTCCGCGCCAGCCCCGGTTGCGGGGCCGCCACCGGCCACTGCGGCCACCATGGCCTCAGTAGTGCCGGCCGGGCAGACGTCGAGCGACGACCTCGATTTCACCTCCCCCACGACGATGTCGAAGCTCAATGCCGAAGCAGCGGTGCGCACCAAGGCCGAGGCCGAAGCCAAGGCGCGCGCCCTGGCGGCAGCGCGCGCCGCGGCGGAGGCCAAGGTCCGTCAGGAAGCCGAAGCGCGCGCGCGGGCTCTGGCGGAAGCCAAAGCCAAGGCCGAATCCGAGGCCAAGCTCAAGGCCGAAGCGGCGGCGAGGGCCGCGGCTGAAGCACGCATCAAAGCCGAGGCCGAGGCCAAGGCGGCGGCCAACGCACAAACCAGGGCCGCGGCCGAGGCGCGGGTCAAGGCAGCTATGGAAGCCAAGGCGCGCGCGGATGCCGAGGCCAAGGCGCGGGCGGAAGCGGAGACGCAGGCCAAGGTCGAAGCTGAAGCAAAGGGTGCGGCCGAAAACAGGGCAAAACGGGAGGCGGAGTCGCGTGCGAGGGCCGAGGTCGACGCGCGTGCGCACGCGGATGCCGAAACGAAGGCGAAAGGCGCGGTCGAGGCCCAGTTGAAGGCGCTGCAGGAGGCGCTGGCCCAGGCCGAGCAACGGGCCAGGAACGAAGTCGCCGAGCGGGCCCGGATGGAAAATGAGACCAGGGCGCGGTCCGAGGCCGAGTCCAGGGCACGGGCCGAAGTCGAAGCGCGTGCACGAGCAGCGGAGGAAGCCGTGGCGCAGGCGCGCGCCATGGCGGAAGAAGCAGCGAAAGCCAGAGCCGAAGCCGAGACCCAGGCGGCGGTGCAGTCGGTAGGCGGTGACGTCGAGGCCCGGGCGCGCATGGAAACCGCCATGAAGGCGCTCGAGGAAGCGAAAGCCAAGGCGCGATCGGAATCCATGGCGCGGATAGACGCCGAGCGCCAGGCAAGAGTGGAAGCCGCGGCGCGCGTGCGCGAGGAGCATGAACACAAGGCGCACGAGGAAAAGGAACGCAAGGCGCGCGACGAAGCCGAAGCCCGCTCGAAGACGCAGTTGAGGGAATTGCAGGAGCAGGCGAACCGTGCGCGCATCGAAGCCGAGACCAGGGCCGAGAGCGAGCGCAAGGCGCGCGAAGCTGCCGAAGAGAGGAGCCGGGTCGAGCGCAAAGCGCGCGAGGAAGCCGAAGCCAACGCGGAAGCCGAGCGCAAATCCCGCGAGGAAGCGCTGGCAAAAGCGCGCGCGGAGGCCGAGGTCAAGGCCCGCGCCGAAGTCGAGGCCCTGATCCAGGCGGAGCGCAAGGCGCGCGAGGACGCGGAGCGCAAGGCGCAGCATGAAATCGCGATCAGGTTGGAAACGGAGAAAATGGCCCGCGAAGAGGCCGAGCGCCAGGCCGAGATCGCGCGCAAGGCGCGCGAAGCGGCGGAGCGCAAGGCGCGCGAGGCGACGGCTGCGGCTGGCAGCGCCGATCTGGAAGCGGCGCGCCGGGCGCGCACCGAGGCGGAAAGCATCGCGCGCAAGGCCGAACAAGCCGTCGTGCAGGCGCGTGCGATGGCCGAGTCGGAGCGCAAGGCGCGTGCCGCGGCAGAGGACCGCGCCAAGGCGGAAACCGTGGCGCGCGTCATGCAGGAACAGCAGATGCGCGCCAATGCAGAAGACGACATACAGACGCGGGTGCAGGCCGAGATCAAGGCGCGCCAACACGCCGAAATGGAAGCCGAGGCGCGCTACCGGCAGGAAGCCGGCGCGCGCGCCAAGGCGTCAGCCCAGGAGCGCCGGAAGCGCGAGGGGGAGGCGCACTCCGCCGAGAAAGGCAAGATCGTCACCGTCAGACGCTCGACCAACTGGCCGAAAGCGCTTGGCGTCAGCCTGGCCGCGCTGCTCGTCATCGCCATCGGCATGCTGCACGTCATGCCACTCAACAACTACATCGGCGGTGTGCAGTCCCTCATGTCGGAGCGTCTGGGCGCTCCGGTAACGATTTCCAGTATCCGTTACGCCCTGCTGCCCGCCCCGCAACTCACGCTGGAGCGCGTGGGCATCGGCAAGCTCCAGGAAATCAAGGTCGAGAGTCTCGTCGTCAGCGCGTGGCCGATGGCGTTTCTCGGCGAAACCAGGAACATAGACAGCGTTACGGCCAACAACGTCTCCGCCGGCGAGGACGCGCTGGCGCTCCTCCCCGGCTGGGTCAAGTCGCAGTCCGGGCCGCTTACCGTGCGCCGCGTCCATCTGAAGTCGGTCAGGCTCGCGACGAAGAACATCGACATACCTGCCTTCGACGGGGACGTCACGCTCGGGCTCGATGGCACGCTGCAGCGCGCGACGTTCGGCGACGGCAAGGTGCGGATAGAACTGACGCCCAGGGACAAGGTGTTGCGCGCAGCGCTGGAAGGGCGCAATTGGCGGCCGCCGCTCGGGCCCGCCGTGGAATTCGACGATATCGCGATCGAGGCGGTGTTCGACGGGGGGCAGCAGGCCAGCATCACGAGCATCTCCGCCAAGATCGGGCGCGCGTTGATCAAGGGCAGCGCCAACGTGACCTGGGGCGCAGGCAGCATACGGGCCGAGGGCGATTACAGCGTGATCCGCGGCGAGTTGGCGCAGTTGATGGCGGAATTCACTCGCGATTTCACTGCATCGGGCACCCTCAGCGCCAACGTCAACTTCCTGCTGCAAGGCACGACGCCGCAGAATCTGTTCGCCTCCCCGAGGATGGACGCGACGTTCAATATCGAGAAAGGCTCCCTCAACAACGTCGATATCGTGCGCGCGATCCAGAATCCGACGCGTGAGGGATTGCGCGGCGGCAAGACCGCGTTCAACAGCCTCGCGGGCTCGCTGCAGATAGCGCAGAGGAACTATTCCTTCCGGCAACTGCAGCTGACGTCCGGACCCATGAACGCCAAAGGCAGCATGGACGTCGGACCCAACGGCGAGTTGTCCGGCCGCATCAGCGTGGAACTCGGCTCGAAAACGGTGATCGTCGCGCGCGGCAATCTCGCCGTTACCGGCAACCTCAAGACCCCGGTGCTCAGGCAGTGATTGGATGAGGCGTTACTCGTTACTCGTTTCTCGTTAATCGTGACCGTTAAAGACAGAGCCCGCTGACGCGGGCTCGGTTCTCCAAAAAAAAGCCCGCTTGCGCGGGCTTTTTTGCTCAACAACCAACTGACACTGGTCACTGATCACCGGTCACCGGTCACCGGTCACTGGTCACTGGTCTCCGGTCTCCGTGGTCAAGCCCGGCGAACGGGTGAAACCCGTTCCGGTTGGCCGGCTTCGCGCAGCGCGGCAATGCGCTCGTCGAGCGGCGGATGGGACATGAAGAGCCGCTTCAGGCCGCCACCGGCTCCGCCGGAAACGCCGAATGCCTTCACGGCATCGGGGAGCTGCGCGGGCTGCTCGTGGTTGAGCTTGAGCCGCTCGAGCGCCGCGATCATCTTGTTGCGGCCGGCGAGCGAAGCGCCGCCTGCGTCGGCACGGAACTCGCGGTAGCGCGAGAACCACATCACAATGATGCTGGCCAGAATGCCGAGCACCAGTTCGGCGACGATGGTCGTGATCCAGAAACCCGGACCGTGCCCGCGCTCGTTCTTCAGCAGCATGCGATCGACGAGGAAACCGACGACCCGGGACAGGAAGATCACGAACGTATTGACCACGCCCTGGATCAGCGTGAGGGTGACCATGTCGCCGTTCGCCACGTGGCTCACTTCGTGCCCGAGCACCGCCTCGGCCTCATCCTGCGTCATGTTCTGCAGGAGACCCGTGCTGACCGCGATCAGCGCGCTGTTCTTGTTCCAGCCGGTCGCGAATGCATTGATCTCGGGCGCGTCGTAGATCGCCACTTCCGGCATGCCGATGCCGGCCTTGTCGGCCTGGCGCTTGACGGTGTCCACCAGCCAGCGCTCCGTCGTATTGGACGGCACCTCGACCACCTGCGCGCCCGTCGCCCTTTTCGCCATCCACTTCGAGATCAGCAGCGAGATGAACGAGCCGCCGAAGCCGAAAATCGCGGCCATCAACAGCAGGCCCTGCAGGTTCAGCCCGGCATCCTGCGCCAGCATGCGGTCGATGCCGAGCAGTTGCATCGAAACGCTGAGCACGGCCAGCACGGCAAAGTTGGTGACGATGAGCAGAAAAATCCGTTTCATGGGGAATCAATGCCTCCTGTTATTACTGGTCCTTAGATGGGGGTGGGGGGCGCCGAGTTCAAGCGCCCGAAGCCTGCTACATACCGTTGATTCAGATGCGTTTTCAGCTCCGCTCAAGGTTCCCTGCACTGCCCGGCCGTGGCGCTCCGGCGGCAGCGACCAGCCACTCGATCGCGTTGGCATAGTATTCCAGCAGGCGCCGTTCCGCAGGGTCGGCGCGGTAGAGACCCTCCTCTTCGCGGACGATGCGCCGCAGCAGCAACATGCGCAAGCCGACCCCGATCGCGTAGTCCAGGTCGCCGCGCGGCAGATAGACGTGCGCGCCCGTCTGCTCAAGCCGCATGATGAGATCGTAGATTGCGGACTTCAGTTCGAGTTCGGACCACCCGGCATCGCGGACTCGCAGAAACACGGTGGCAACCAGCGACACCGGCAGCACCGGGATGATGCCCGCGATCGCCTCCATGATGCGAGCGCCGACCCGCTCGATCTCCACGTGGCGCGCATCGTCGCCAAGATGACGGAAATCGGCGCCGCGCTGCTTCACGTAGTCGCGCATCGAGATCGGCCGGCCGAAATTGACGCAGGCATAGCCGAAGCGGTACCAGCGGCCGGTCAGCATCAGCCACAGGTTACCGGCGGCGAACGATGTCGTTCGCGCGATTGCATAGAGCGCGCCGCGCCGCGGCGCCAGCGTTTCGAGCTTGCGAAGCAGAGTGCGGTCTTCCAGCACGCGGTCGTAGTTGATGCCCACCGGGATGAACACGAGATCACGCTCCGCGGCCGGGTCGAAGTTCTTCAGCATGTAGTCGAGCAGCCCGAGCCGCGGCGGCCGCAGCCTGCCATCGGCCGACAGCCCGCCTTCGGGATAGACCGCCTGCGGCACGCCCGCCTCGACCGCCATCTGCACGTAACGCTGGAGTACGGTGCGGTAGAGCGGATCGCCGGAATTGCGCCGCACGAAATAGGCGCCCATGGAACGAATCAGCTGTTGCAGCGGCCAGATGCGCGCCCATTCGCCCACTGCATACGACAACGCGACGCGCTCAGCGGCGAGAAACGCGACCAGCACGTAGTCCATGTTGCTGCGATGGTTCATCACAAACACGATCGACGATTTCGGATTGACCGCCGCCAGCGCCGCCGTGTCGGTGTAGCCCAGCCGCACGCGGTAGAGCAGCTTGGCGAGCGCCTTGGCCAGCCAGTAGCCGACGCGGAAATAGAGGTAGGCGTTGAACGCCGGCACGATCTCGCGCGCGCAGCGGTCGACGCGTGCTGCTACCGCTTCACGCGGCAGCCCTTTCTCGCGGCACTCGCGCTCGACGGCCGCCTGCACCCTGGGGTCATGGAACAACCGGTCGATCAGCACCTGTCGCCGCGTCAGCTTGAACTGCGGCAGCTCGATGTTGAGCCGCTCATTGATCTCGCGGATGGCGCGATTGACCCGGCGGCGGAAGTACCAGCGCGCGCCCGGCACCAGCAGCCGGTCGAGGGCCGCCCAGAGCGCGAGCAGCAGGAGAATGAAAAACAACCAGACGGGCAGCGTAATGGTGGATGCCATGCTCTTCGCTGTCAGCTATCGGCTATCGGCTATCATAATGGTAAGCCGGCTTTGCTGTTAGCAGCCTGTCGGACTTGCCATCATGAACGGTCGGTGTGAACGCATGTTGTTCAATTTAGCAGCTTGTCGGAGCGAAAGCCCGAAAAGCTAAGCCATGCGCAAACGCCGCTTGCTCCTCGCTGCCGGTGGAGCCGCCATCCTGGGCGGCTGCGGTTTCTCCATCGAGCACGGCCTGTCCAACCCCTGCCGCGGGCGGCTGCCGCGCGAACTTGCAAATGGGGAAGCGGTGCAGGCGGCGTGGGAAGGCGTAGACCCCACCCGCGTCTGGGACTGCCACGCGCATCTTGTCGGCACCGGCGACTCCGGCAGCGGCATCTGGCTCAATCCCGGCATGCTGAGCATTACCAGCCCGGCGCAATATGCGCAGCGCCTGTTCTTCCTCAACGCCGGCTGCGTGCACGACGCGCCGGGGAGCGTGGACCTGAGCTACGTCGAGCGCATGCACAACCTGCTCGACGGCATGCGTCCGGGCGCAAAGCTCGTCCTGCTCGCATTCGACCGGCACTACGCCGAGACGGGAGAGCCCGCGCCGGCCGAAACGGCATTTTACGTTCCCAACGAGTACGCAATGGCGGTAGCGCGCCGCCATCCCCGCTACTTCGAGTGGGCGGCCTCCATCCATCCGTACCGCAACGACTGCCTGGAAGCGCTGCGCCAGGCGAAGTCCGGGGGCGCGATTGCGGTCAAGTGGCTGCCCGCGGCGATGGGCATGGACCCTTCCTCCCCCCGTTGCGACGCGTTTTACGCCGAACTCAGGAAGCTCGACCTGCCGCTCATTTCCCACGCCGGCCTGGAACGCGCGGTGCGCGTCGCCGATCGCCAGCATCTGGGCAACCCCCTGCTGCTGAGACGCGCGCTGGAACACGGGGTGCGGGTGGTGGTCGCGCACTGCGCCTCGATAGGCGAGGACCGCGACCTCGACCGTGGCAGGAACGGACCCTACGTGGAAAGCTTCACGCTGTTTGCGCGGCTGATGGACGAAGCGCGCCATGGCAAGACGCTCCTTTACGGCGACCTTTCCGCGATAACCCAGCACAACCGCGCCGGGCCGGCGCTGGCGACGCTGCTCGATCGCAGCGACTGGCACCCGCGGCTGCTCAACGGTTCGGACTATCCCCTGCCCGGCATTATGCCGCTCTACTCGATGAGCCGGCTTGCCGAGCTCGGCTTCATTGCGCCCAACCTTGCGCCGGCACTGACGGCAATACGCGAACACAATCCCCTGCTGTTCGACTTCGTGCTCAAGCGCCACCTGCGTTCGGGAGAGAAATCGTTCTCCAAGGTCGTGTTCGAGACGCGCCCGTTCTTCGCGGGCTGATGCCGACGCCAGTTTCCCGCCGCCGGTGTTTCGGAATAACATAATGTCAACCTGATCGCGTATGCCGCGCACTTCAAGCCGGCAAGACGCAGGGCGGCAGGCGCGCAGCCCGGATTACGCCGAAATGACCCCCTGGTGCTATTGTTGCCTTCCGCAACCGCTCGCCAACGGAACCCGATGACATGCAGAGCAAGCTGATATTCGATCCTGCGCTAACGGCCGACGAGTTGCGCGGCTTTGCCCGTACGGTGGCCGAAATAGAATGGCTGCTGCTGATGCTGGTGCTGCTGTACCAGGTCGTGATCGCGCCCGACGAGGAAACGTCCGCGGCGCTGGCAATGGCAATGTTCCTGTTCGCCGCTTTCGTGCTGTCGTTCCGTTACGCCAATTTCTACCGCAGCGAATCCAACTGGAAGATTGCGATCGAAACCTGGGTGATGATCGTCTTCATTACCTGGGTACTCGCGTACACCGGGGGCGCCGACAGCCAGCTCGGTGACCTCTACTACCTCGTCATCATCGTCAGCGCGCTGACCCTGGGCAAGGTCGCCACGCTGCTCCAGATAGGCCTGATCACGGTCTGCTACGTCTGGCTTGGCCAGCCACAAGGGGAAGTGCTGGTATCGCTTCCTTTCGGCATCAAGGTGCTGGCGCAGATTTCCCCGATGCTGCTCGTCGCCTACATTACCACCATGCTGTCGGCTGACATCCGCCGGGCTTACGGCCACAGCTACCGCCACATGAAGTGGCTCTCCGAAACCGACGACCTCACCGGTGTACTCAATAGTCGCGGCTTCATGCTGGCAGCCCAGCAAGTCTTCGAACAGGCCAAACGCTACGCACGACCGTTCAGCATCATCATGGTCGATTCCGACAGCCTCAAGGTGGTCAACGACACGCTCGGTCACGATGCGGGCGACCGCCTGCTCAAGCTCATCGTGCAATGCATCGAGCAGGAGCTGCGCAAGAGCCCCGTACGGCAGCCGGACATCATCGCGCGCTACGGCGGTGACGAGTTCCTGGTGTTGTTGCCGGAAACGCCCTCCAGCGGAGCAGTCGGCGTAGCGGAACGCATCCGGAAAACCATAGCGACCTACCCCCCGATCACGGCGCACGGCCAGACCGTGGCGGCAACCGTCAGCATAGGGATTGCCGGCTATCCGGAACATGGAGCGAATCTCGAAACCGTGATGGACAAGGCCGACCAGGCGATGTACGCAAGCAAGTCGAGCGGCAAGAATCAAACTACGCTCTTCTCCGCCTAGCTGCCGAGAGACTGGTGATAAGTGATAAGTGATAAGTGAAATGAACGGCCGGCGCAGCCGGCCTGCTTTCTTCTATCACCTATCACCTATCACTTATCACGCATTTCCCTTATACGACTGGGCCGGAAGTAGTCCCGGTCGTCGTAATACGCTTCCCGCCCGTTGTCCGCGCACCATCCCGGAACGCCCAGCACCGGCACCACGGCGAGCTCGCGGGTAGCCAGCAGGCTGCCAGGGTCGGCGAGGTACGCCGCGACCCGCGCGTCGAGCCCGGCTATCTGCTCCGGCAGCGGCGCCGTCAGCAATTCCGGGGCCGTTTTCAGTACGATGCCGCGCGCCGTGATGCCATGGAACGGGCGCAGCGCCTTCTCGTGGAGCGCGTGGCCGAAAGCATGAAAGCGCATTCGCGCCGCAAGCCGCTGGCGCTCGCTCCAGAACAGTTCCTTCCAGCGCCACTCCCGCAGCAGCGCGAGCAGGCCGTCGTCGTCCGACGCGACTACCACCCCGCCTTCGTCGAACAGCGTCAATGCATCCTGCGCGGGACCGCGATTGACGGCGCCGGCCGCGCGCTGGGCCACCAGCGCGGCATAGTGGCACGCATTGAGCGCAGCCTTGCTGCGCGGGAAAGCGAGCCACGCAAGCAGATTGAAGAGGTCGTGCCAGCTCCCCTCCCGAACCTGCAGCTCGCCCGCGAGAAAGGTACGCGCCTCGTGCTTCTCCTCCAGTGCGCGATTGCGGCGACCCTGCGGCACCAGCCGCAGCGGCATCCCGGCCGCATTGCACACCGGCGGATCGCGCGCGTCCAGCAACCGCTGCAGATCGGCGAGCCCCGGCCACACCGTGCCGAATGCACCCGCATGCGCGCGCAGCGGATCAAACATCGGCGAGCGGGAGAGGAAATCAGGATCCCAGTCCATAAGCCAGAATGTGACGAAAAATGGTGACGATCACAGGTGACGAATAAAGGTGACGGAAACAAGCGGCTTGCAGTTCGTCACCCGTATCTCGTCACCCGTATCTCGTCACCTTTTCTCGTCACCTCGTGTCCATTGTAAACTGATGCGCTTTCATTCCTGACCGGTAATCCATGGCAGAGCGTGTTGAATGCGCCGTGATCGGCGCCGGCGTGGTCGGGCTCGCGGTCGCGCGGCGGCTGGCGATGAGCGGCCGCGAGGTCGTGGTGCTGGAAGCCGAGGAAGCCTTCGGCACCCACGCCAGTTCGCGCAACTCGGAGGTGATCCACGCCGGTATCTACTATCCCACCGGATCGTTGAAGGCCCGGCTGTGCGTTGCCGGCAGGCTGGCACTTTACCGGTACTGCGCCGAGCACGACGTCCGCCACCACCGCATCGGCAAGGTCATCGTCGCCTGCGACGAGACCGAACTGGCGGGCCTCGGGAAATACCTGGAGCAAGCCACCATCAATGGCGTGGAAGGCCTGCGCATGCTGACGGCCCGGGAACTGGCGGAGCTCGAGCCTGAAGTGCGGTGCGTGGCGGGCTTTCTCTCGCCCGCCACCGGCATAGTAGACAGCCACGGGCTGATGCTCGCCTACCTCGGCGATGCCGAGAGTCATGGCGCCGCGCTCGCCCTTGCCAGCCCGGTCGTGTCCGGACGCGTTGAAGACGACGGCATTGTGCTCGAGGTCGGCGGGGCCGAGCCCATGTCGATCAAGTGCGGCATGGTGGTGAATAGCACGGGCTTCAACGCGCAGGCAGTGGCGCGCTCGATTGCCGGCATACCCCCGCGGAGCGTGCCGCCAACGCACTATGCCATCGGCCACTATTACACGCTCTCCGGCGCCGCGCCGTTCAGGCGCCTTATCTACCCGGTCGCACGCCAGGACTGGCTCGGCGTGCACGTCACCATCGATCTCGGCGGCCGGGTCAAGTTCGGCCCGGATTTCGCCTGGATAGATCGCGTGGATTACCGCTTCGACGAAAGCCGTGAAGCCGCGTTCTACCACGCCATCCGGCGCTACTACCCGGGCCTGAAGGATGGAACGCTGCAACCCGGCTACACCGGCATACGCCCCAAGATCCACGGCCCCGGGCAGCCGGCGCCCGATTTCGTGATCCAGGATCAACGCGATCACGGCGTGGCGGGCCTGGTGAACCTGTACGGCATCGAATCGCCTGGACTGACCTCGTCGCTCGCCGTCGCAGACCACGTCGCCGCGTTGCTGGAAGTTGCATCAAGCAGGCGGGAGGGGAGCGTGCCATAATTGGCATTAGGCGCTTCCGAACTCCGGGGCGCCCGAATACATGCGCGCAATCGGCCGCGGCTCGAATCGCAGTTCGCCCAGCGCTGATTTGGCGCCAAATCGACGATGACGACCGAAAAAACATATGTAAAGACGAACGCCGGTAAAGCCGAAACCGCGGCCAACCCGGGAAGGCTGCCGGTCGGCCTGAAGACTTTGCTCGGCTTGATCGGCAACTCGACGACCAAGCAGCTGCAAGGCCAGCTTCCGCAGGTACCGCCGGACAAACTGAAGGCGGCTCTCGACAAGCTCCTTTTCGACGGCTACATCGAGTTCGGTGCTGCTGCGGCAGAGCCGGCGCCCCCGAAGACCGGAAACGACTTCGCGCAATTCATCAACCGGCCGGTAAAGGAACCAACGATCCAGAAGATGCGGGAGGCGGAGGCAACGCTATCGGGAATCAGAGTCTCGAAGCAGGCCGGCTATCGCGTTCACATCATCAATCGGTCCGCCCGGCGCGTGCCGCCGCTCGCCGGCGGCGACAAGCACACCGTGCTGGTCATCGACGCGGATCAGGACAACGCGCTCCTGGTGACGCGCGCGCTGCTGCTCGCGAAGTTCGAAACCCGCGCCGCCCTGCGACGGGACGAGATCGTCGCCGCACTCAACCAGCAGCCTCCGGCGGACGTGATCGCCATGGACGTGGTGCTGCCCGACCTGATCGGTCTCGAGTTGCTTGGCCGACTGCGCGAGCATCCCACTTACAAGTCGGTGCCGATCATCGTCATGACCGCCAAGGTCGAGCACGACGACATCGTGGCCGCCCTCGCCTACGGCGCGAGCGGCTACATGACCAAGCCGATCAAGCCCGAGGCGCTGGTGGAGAGCATCCAGGCAGTGCTCGGACTTTGAAACCGTGACGAGAGATGAGATTCTAGTGATTGAGTGATTCAGGGATTGAGTGATTACCGGCGTTTGCTCCGCGCGATACATCAATCACTAAATTACACAATCACTTAATCACCTGCGTTCGCCCTCATCACTAGTCAATCACCGCGACCCCCTCCACCTCTACCAGGTACTCCGGCTTCGCCAGGGACTGCACGCCGACCAGCGTGCTGGCGGGCGGATTGTCCTTGCTGACATGGCGCGCGCGCGCCTGGGACATCAGGTCGCGGTGCTCGGGTTTGAAGTTGACGACGTAGACGTTGATCTTCACCAGGTCGTTGAAGGTCGCGCCCGCGCCTTTCAGCGCGAGGCCCACGTTGCGGTAAACCTGCTCCGCCTGGGCCGCCAGGTCGCCCTTGCCGACCACCTCGCCCTTTTCATTCTGGGCTACCTGCCCGGCGATATACACCGTCCTGCCGCCAGTCGCGACGACCGCAGGGGTATACGCGCCCGGCCGCAGCAGGCCCGGTGGATTGATGAATCGCTTCTCTGCCATGCTCGTCCTCC
>Ga0137423_1000159_pt1 | contig 21949 bp, 26 predicted proteins | sample EasRivERMZT600_2_FD_102326 | JGI IMG/M metagenome (GOLD analysis project Ga0137423, IMG submission 102326) | Soil microbial communities from meander-bound floodplain in the East River, Colorado, USA - East River MetaG ERMZT600_2 | ecosystem: Environmental > Terrestrial > Soil > Floodplain ...
GGCGAGCAACGCGCTCTTTTACGCGCGCTACCGGACCCGATTTGCGGCGTGGCTGTACCGGAGGTGGCACATGGCCCGTGATCTGAGCCCACGCGCGCAGAAGTTCGCGGAGCTCTACGCCGGGAACGGCGCGGAGGCGGCGCGGCGGGCCGGCTTCGGCGGAGGGCCAGGGTCGCACTCGGCGCACGCGGCGCGGCTGCTGAAGGACGAGCGGGTGATCGCGATCATCGAAGCGCGGCGCGCGCGCGGTGAGGTGACGGAGCGCGAGGACGACGCGGCGCCGGCGTCGACGGCGGGCCCGTTGCTGCCGACGAGCTCGGCAGCGGACGCGTACCGCGCGGTGATCGCCGACCCGACGATCGCGATGGGCGTGCGGCTGCGCGCGATCGAGCGGCTCGAGAGGCTCGAGGCTGCGGCGCACGGGAACGACGACCTCGAGAGCTACCAGGCCAAGCTGCGCGCGAAGGTCGCGGCGATCCTCGCGCACAAGCGCGCACGGGACCGAGCGGCAGCGAAGACGAAGGGAAGGAAGGCGGCATGAAGGCGAAGGCGACGAAGGCAGATCCTCGCGAAGCGGCAGAGCGCTCGATCGAGCTCGTCGATCAGGTGCGCGACGTGGAGGGCAAGCTGCGCCGACGGCTCTTCGAGTCCGAGGCGCAGTGGGAGCTGGGTGCCGAGCTCGTAGCGTGGGGCGGCGGTCCACCGCCGGCGATCCTCGCGCCTGGGCAAGCGCCGCCGCAAGGCGGGCTGATGCCGCTGCCGGTGTGGCGGATCACGAATTGGGCGCAGGACCGACAGCGCGCCGTGCAGCTGATCGTTCCCTTCGGCGGCGCGCGCGTGCGGGTCCCGGCGAAGCTCGTGGTCTCGGTCGCTGCCGACGGATCGAGGAACGCGACGCTCGTTCCCGCCGTCGAGGCGGCGAAGCTCGAAGAGCAGCAGCGCGTGCGGCAGGACGCTGCGCTCGCGCGCGGCGGGGAGACGGTGCAGTGATCATGACGGCGCCGCGGTACGGAGCTCGCAAGATCGATCGCCGCGCCGAGCGCGAGATCCAGCGCGATCGGACGGGCGAAGAGCCGCACCGGTACGTCTGGCAGAGCCCGGAGCAGGCGGTGCGCTCGTACGTGCGCGCGCGGATCGAGCACGACGAGATCCGCTCGAGCTCTGACTACGAGGCGAAGGCGAACCGGGTGCAATGCGCGCTCGACCCGTCGCGCGGTGGGCGGGAGCACGCGGAGGTGGACCGGCACCGCAACGTGGCGCTCGCGCTCGATCGCGCCGAGTGCGCGTTGGGGCCGGGCCTTCTGCTCTTCGTGCCGAGCTCGGCGCTCGCGCTCGAGGCGTACGTGCTGCGCGTCGTCGGTAAGCCGGCGTACCGGCGCACGCGGCAGGGCAACCGCAACCGCAAGGGCCGCTACGTCGAGTGGCGCGGGCTGCGCGTGGTCGACGTGGTCGACGTCATGCGCGAGCAGTACAGCGTCACGATCACCGAGCACCAGGTGTCCATGCTCGTGCGGCACTTCAATGGGCGCGTGCGCGACGCGCTCGTCGCGGCCGAAGAGCTGCGGCCGTCGGCGCGCGCGGAAGACGAGATCGAGGGACAGCACCGCAACACGAGAGCGTGGGATCCGCTCGCACGCCTGAAGGAGGCAACGTGAAGAAGGACAGCGAACTGATCGGTCAAGCATGCCAACGCGTGCGCGAGGATACGGGCTTCGAGGGTGGCGCCGAGATCAAGACGACGCGGCTCTACGAGGTCCTCGGTGTTGGCCCGGCGCGGCAAGGCACGGCTCGGCCCGGCCGGGCAGGGCACGGCAAGGGCTCTAGTGAGCAGAAAGGAATCGGGCAGATGTCGTCGTGAGCACCGACAACAAGAACCAAGGCCCGCGCGGGCTGCTCAGCATCGGCGCCGTCGCGCGCCGGCTCGGGTGGAACGAGAGCACGATCCGCCGGCACACGGTGCCCTACGCGCAGTGGGGCGAGCGCGAGAAGCGAGAGGGGAAGATCCCGGTGATCTCGCTCGGCGCGCGCGAGTACGTGCCCGCGTGGTGGGTCGACTCGCTGATCACATCGCTGGGGGGCGATGCGAGCGCAGATTCTCGTGCAAAGAAAACCGGATCTGACCAAACCTGACCAAACCCTGCTTGAAAGTGGCCCCTCGAAATGGGTAGGTTCTCACCACGATCGCGAGGTGCGCGCAGCGGTAGGCGGGCGCAGAGCACGACGCGACACGATGCGGCCCGGGGTGCGAGGACACCAGTCCGGTTCATACCCGGAAGATGGCGAGTGCGACTCTCGCGGCCGCTATGAGCTCGGCGCAGGCCGACCTCGACTCGCTCGCCGAGGACCTCGCCGAGATCGAGCTCGACCTACCGAGCTTCGGCGAGCTCTTGCAGATCAAAACGAAGGGCGAGGGCAAGGTCACCTTCGACTTCGCACGGTGGCACCCCGAGCAGAAGCGCTTCGAGCGCGAGCGCACCGGGCGCGACCTCGTGGTGAAGCCGCGGCAGATCGGTTTCTCGACGCTCGAGAACGCGCGCGACTACCAGTACGCGCGGACGCACGAGGGCGCGCAAGTCGTCGTCGTCGTGCACAGCGGCGAAGCGAAGTCCGAGTTCTTCTCGGCGATCCGTCTCATGGATCAATCGCTGCGCGCGTGGGGGCTGAGCCCCGAGCCGCGCGAGAACACGAAGACGGGCCTGCGTTGGGACGACAACGACAGCTCGATCAAGGTGATCGAGGCGGGCAAGGACGAGATCACCGCCGCGGACCGCGGCCGATCAGGCACGATCCAACGGCTGCACATCACCGAGGCAGCGTTCTACCGCGCGCCGGAAGAGACGATGGCTGCGCTCTTCGGCTCGCTCGGCGAGAACGAGTGTGTGATCGAGTCGACGGCAAACGGTGTCGGGAACTGGTTCCACTCGCGCGTCGAGGAAGCGCGTAAGGGGCTCTTCGACAACTACGCGCTGCACTTCTTCTCGTGGCTCGAGCACCCCGGCTACATAGCGGAGCCCGGCAGCTACCCGGCGCCGCCTGCGGAGCGCGATCGGCACTGGGAGACGAAGATCCGCGCGGCGGGGGCGAGCGATGCGCAGATCGCGTGGTGGCGCAAGACGGTGCAGAAGCTCGGCCTCGAGCGCGCGCTACGCGAGTACCCCGTCTCGCTCGAGGCGGCGTTCCTCGTGAGCGGCGAGAGCTGGCTCGACACGGAGCACCTCGACTGGTTGCGGATGCAGACTCGGCAACCGATCGACGAGATCGATCTCGTACGAGGCCTGCGCGAGTTCGGCGCGCTTCGGCTCTTCGAGAAGCCCGAGCGCGGGCGCACCTACCTGGTGATCGTGGACCCGTCGGAGGGCACGGGCGGGAACGAAGCGGCGATGACGGTGATGGATCACCGGTCGGGCCGTGTGGTCGCGACGTGGGAGAACAACCGCGTGAAGCCCGGCGAGCTCGCGCACCCGGCCGCGCAGGCGGGGCGGCTCTACAACAACGCGCTCCTCGTGGTGGAGCGCAACGTGTGGCGGCGCGCCAGCAACAGCGACGGCGGTGGCGGCGTCGAGACGCTGAACGTGCTCGAGCGCGAGGAGCGCTACCCGCGGCTCTACCGCGATGAGAAGGGCGTGCTGGGCTGGTCGACGAACGAGCTCACACGGCCGCTGATTTTCGGCGACCTCGCCAAGGCGATCGAAGAGCGCGCAGCGAGCACGCCGTGCGCGAAGACGGTCGAAGAAGCGGCGTCGCTCATGACCGGGAAGAACGGGCGCCCCGAGGCGCGCGGCAAGCGCAACCGCAAGGGGCAGCGCTTCCGCGGTGACGACGGGCTCTTTGTGTGCTGGGGAATCGGCCTCCAAGTGCGCTCGCGTACTCCGATGCCGGGCACCGCGCGCGCGGTGACGACCGGCCAGCTCGAGAGCACGGGGTTCCGGACGTGAGGGCGGAGGCGGCATGGGGATCATCGAGACCATGCGCGCCGCGATCGCGCCGAGCTCTATCGCGCTCGCGATGCGCGCGCCGAAGAGGCTCCCGCGGATCGGCCGAAGCGGTCCGCCGCTCGCGCACGTGCTCCCGCCGCTCAATCCGTACTCGCGACTGATCGAGTACGGGGCCCTCGAAGCAGACCCGCAGCGATGGTTCTCGGTCATGGAGCGCGCGGACTCGGGCGACACCGGCCCGATGATGGATCTCTTCTCCGACGCGCGCGATCGCGATCCGCATCTAGACGGCGTCGCGCGCAAGCGTCAGCAGTCGATGATGGGGCGGCCGATCGTGTGGCGCCCTCCGGACGGCTTCGAGGACGACGAGGAAGCGAACGAGGCCGCGCAGTTCACGCGCCGCATCCTGCTCTCCGAGAGCCGTGCGTTCCGCTCGCGGCTTACCTACCTCATGAGCGGTGCGGTAAACGGCTATGCGGCCGCGCCGCTGCGCTGGACCACGAACGCCAGCGGCGACTACGTGCCGCACATCTTCGGGCCGGGGCGCGTGGAGGAAGGCTTCGTCCACCCGAACCGATACGCCTTCGATCGCGACTCGCGGCAGATCGGGTTCTACGCGAGTCAGTTCCGCAACTACATGGACGTGAAGAAGCTCTCGGACTATCCGGACTGCTTCGTCGCGCACATTCCGATGTCGGGCCGCGCTGACTATCCGTGGCGCCGTGGTCCGATGCGTTCGTGCATCGTGCCCTCGTTCATCAAGCGCATGGGCCTGAAGTTCTGGCTGACGCTCGCCGAGCGCTTCGGCATGCCGCAGCCCTACGCGCTCGTCCCGCCGGGCATGGACCACGACGGGCAGTCGAGCGACGACACGATCGCAGTCACGCGCGAGGCGCTGCGTAACCTTCAGTCGACATGGTCGGCGGTGTTCACGAAAGGGATCGAGATCAACTCGATCCCCGGAAGCGGCGAAGCGAAGGCCGAAGTCCACGAAGCGCTGATCAACTGGGCGGAGACGACCGAGTCGGTATCGCTGCTCGGACAGAACCTCACCACGAAGGTCGACGGCGGCAGCTTCGCGGCGGCCGAGTCCCACCGCTATGTGGCTGGTGACCTTCACCTCTCGGACTCGGTCGAGCTCGGCGATACGATCACGCAGCAGATCAACGAAGCGGTGATCCGCTACAACATGCCGGGCGCACCCGTCCCGGTGTGCGAGGTGAGTACCGGACAGAAGCAGGTATTCACCACCGAGCACGTGAAGGAAGGCATCGCGTCGCCGGACGAGATGCGCCGCACGATGGGCCACGAGGCGATCCCAGACGGTGCGGGCAAGGACTATCGACGCCCGGTGACCGTGCAGGTGCCGGCGCAGATCGGGCCGGAGATCGACGTCGACGTGGCAGAGCTCGACGACGAGCCCGCACCCGGCGAAACGATCGAGACAGAGCCGACGGCGACCAACGAGGCCACGGCGAAGGATCCGAGCACCGCGCTCAACGGCGCGCAGGTCTCGGCGCTGCTCGAGATCGTGGCGAAGGTGGTCGAGGAGCAACTCCCGCGCGACAGCGCGAAGGCGCTGATCCTCGCGGCGTTCCCGCTGAGCGACGAGCAGGCGGAGAAGATTCTCGGGACGGTAGGGAAGACCTTCGAGCCCGCGCCCGAAGCTGCGCCGCCGGCCCCGTTCGCACCCTGAAGGAGGCCGCATGCCCCGACTCACGATCAAGGTGACCGGCGACGGTCCCCTGAAGACGACGCACCGCGAGCTCTCGCACGGCGTGACGCAGGACGAGCTTGAGCAGATGGCCGACGACATGTCGGCGCGCGCTGGCGGCAAGCGGCACGTGGACACGACGCGCCTCGGCGCGGCCGCGCGCTCGGACGAGGACGAGCGGGACTGAGCGCCGATGCCCGCGACGATCGAAGAGCTGCGCGTGCAGTACGCGGCGGCGGTGCCGGTGTACGTGCGCGACTCGCTCGAGTCGTGGGAGCTCGTGCTCAGCGAGACGGGCGACGCAATCTCGGCCCACGGGACCGCACGAGCGGCGCTCCTCGCCTCGCTCGATCTCGCCGCGATCGGCGGCAACCCGGAACGGCGCGCACAGGGCAAGTCGGCGGGCTTCGTCAAGAAGGCGAACCTGCGCGAGGACGGCGAGCCGGTCGGCGTGTGGCGATGGCTCGACGCGAGCGCCGAGGAAGACGAGCCGATCGGCAAGACGCGGATCACCGCGGCCGCGCTCTGGGAGATGGCCGCCGGGCTCAACGAGCGCAAGAGCGCGATCCCGATCAACGGCGGTGGTGCACCGCGCGCGGATTTGCAGTTGAGCCTGCCGCACGGCGACGCGTACCTCGGGAGCGATCACCCGGCGAACGGATACGCGCACGTCGGCGCGATAGTGGTCGACGAAGACGGGCGTACGCACCTCTTCCTATATAGCGAGCTCCTTCCGCCGATCGCGGCTGAGACGGATCTCGGACGGCTCGCGTACGGCTCGATCCGCTTCTACGCGGACGACGTCGACGAGGACGACAACTACGCGATCAAGGGCGCGGTGCTGATCTCGCACGCGCTCACCAACGACCCCGCGGTGACGACGCTGTCGGCGGGGAGCGAGCGCGTGCAGCTCGGATCGACGCGCGGGTTCCTCGGGACTCGCACACGGAGGATGACCGTCATGGCGGAGAAGACGAAGGACCAGCGCGGTCCCGCGGGCGAAGTGTTGGCGAAGATCGCCGGCGTCCTCGGGCTCACGATCGAAGACGTCGAGGCCGACTACTACAAGGTGCACGACGCGGTCTGCGCGCTCGCGCAGGCGAAGAAGGTCGAAGACATCGTCGCCGGCGCCGACGCGGCGCCGGCCGAAGGTATGTCGACTGCGGCACGCGGTGCGCGAGCCGTCGAGGGCATCGCGCCCGACAAGGTCGAAGACGCGCTCTCGTCGCTGATCGCGTGGGGGCAGGATGTTCTCGGTAAGCCCGAGGCACCCGCGAGCGAGGTGCTCGACGAGCTCGTCGCGCGCAAGGAAGAGATCGCAGCGGCGCTCGGCGCCGACACCCCGCCGCCCGAGGGCGAAGGCGAGTCCGTCGAAGCGGCTGCCGAAGAGAAGCCGGAAGCCGAGGAGCAGGAAGAGCCCGAAGAGAAGCGCACGGCGCGCGAGCGCGCCACCGCGGTCTCTGCGGAGCGCGATGCACTCCGCGCGAAGGTCACGCGGTACGAGACGACGGAGTGGATCGACGGCGAACTCGCGAAGCGCAAGATCGCGCTGAAGCCCGAGGCGCGCTCGGCTCTGATCGAAGACGCGATCCGCCACGGCCGCGATGTCGCGCTGAAGATCATCAACGCGCACAACGCGCCGCCGCGCTCGCACCCGCTCGATGAGAGCGGTGCGCCAGCGGCCGCTGCGCCGACGTCGTTCCGCGCAGCGGTAGACGCCTGCATGAGGGACGCGCGCGCCGAACTCGAGATCGAGAACGCTTCGGCGGCAGCGCTCCCGCACTACGTGCGCGCTCGCGCGCAGCAGCTCGCGCTCAAGCGCTGGCCGGAACTGAAGAGCAACCCGGCGGCCGGTGACGGCGCCGCGCCTGCCGCCTGAGCGCGGCCAACGGGAGAGAGACCAATGGCATACGCAGTCCACCACGTTCTGACCGAAGCGTTCGTCGCGGCCGAGGAGGTCGAGGCGTACCGGCTCGTGATCGTCGACCCGACCGACGAGTACAAGTGCCGTTACCCCGAAGCGGACAGCGATACCCAGCTGCTCGGGATCACCGCCCACCACGCTGCATCTGGCGAGGTAGTGGATGTGGTGACGCTCGGCGTCGCGCTGCTCGATGTCGATGCGACGACCGACATCGTGCACGGCGACGACATCGTCGCAATCAGCACCGCGGGTAAGGGCCAGAAGTGCCCGACCACCGCTGCAACCGTCTTCGAGTGCATCGGGTATGCGCGCACCGCCGCGACCGCCGCGGCAGAACGCATCCCCGTCTACATCTCCAAGCACCCCCGAACCGTCCCGGCGTGATCGCTGGCTGAAGACCACCAGGAGTCAACAAGATGACTGCATATCCCATCAGCCCGCGCGACGCGCACGTCAACGCGGCGCTTTCCGACTTCGCGTCGAGCTACGTCAACTCGCAGTTCATTGCGGAAGACGTGTCCCCTGTGCTCCTCGTCAACAAGGAGAGCGACTCGTTCTGGAAGCGCTCGCGCATCGATCAGGCGACGATCGTCAATGATCGTGTCGGCGCGCGCTCGTCCATCAACGAGATCAACTATGAGGTCGAAGAGGCCTCGTATAACTGCATCGGCCGCGGCCTGAAGCATCCGATCCCGGAGGCGCTCAAGCTCAACGCGGACCCTGCGCTCAACGTGCAGCAGATCGGCACCGCGACCGTGATGCAATACATCAAGCTCGCGCGCGAGGACCGTGTGGCCACGCTCGTTATGACGTCGGGCAACTGGGCGTCTGGCAACACCGGCGCGGCGGCGGCGGTGTGGACCGACGACGTGGCGGGCGCGCCGATCGACGACATGCATACGGCGCTCGAGGCGATCCCGTTCAACGGCGAGGACGTGATGGTCCTCGGCGTCTGCTCGGACCTCGTGTGGAACGACCTCTCGATCCATCCGCAGGTCATGAGCTTGCGCGGCGGCGGCAACACGGGCGGCGGTCCGGTCACGAAGGACGAGCTCGCGGCGTTCCTCGGGATCGACGGCTTCCGCGTTTCCAAGGTGCACAAGAACACAGCGAACCTCGGCGTCACCGCGAGCTACTCGCGGGTGTGGGGATCGACGACCTTCGCGTTCGTCGTGGTCCCGCGGCAGATGTCGAGCACGGAGCAGATGGCGTTCAGCGTCACGTTCCGCGCGAACCTTCCGGGCTCGTCCGGAGGCATGCGTGCACGCGAGTGGCACGAGCCCGGGCAAGGCATCGGCGGCACCGACTTCGTCGCGGTCGAGCTGAAGGACGACGAGAAGATCGTCCAGAACGACGCCGGTTACCTCCTCACGAGCGTCCGCTGATGAGCGGCGCGAGAGCGCATGGGAGCGACGCATGAGCAACGCGAACTGGGAACAGATCAAGTACGCGCTCAAGAGCATCCTCAGCTCGACGGCGTACGACAAAGCGATCCGCACTACGAGCACGCTGCACATCACCGGTGCAGCGTCGCTCACGGGCGGCATCGCGCAGGCGACCGCGTACAGCGGCGCGCACAACATCACGCCGGCGGCAGCGACGACGGGAACTGACACGGCGTTCGCCAACGGCACGCAGTTCGTCTCGTCGATCTTCGTGCCTGCGAACAAGACTCTGACGGGCGCTGGGTACCTCATCGGCTCGGTCGGTGGTACCGACAAGGTGTACGCCGTCCTCTATAGCGCGGCTGGCGCGGTGCTCGCGAACTCCTCTGTTGCCAGCGGAGGCGCGACCGTCGGGACCGCGGCGAACGTGCAGACGCTCGCGTTCACCGCGACGTATGCGGCAGTCGGTCCGGCCCTCTACTACGTGGGCATCAGCGCGAACGGGAACACGGCGAAGATCCGAACGGTCCCAGCGCACTGCCAGGGATCGATCTGGGGCAACAGCGTTTCCCAGACACACGGCACCGTGGCTGCCATCACTCCGATGACCGCCTTCACGGCCGACAAGGCGCCCTACCTCTTCCTCTACTAGGAGCACCATGCGAGCCGTAGTCACCAAGGCGTTCCACTATCGCCGCACGCGCTATGCGCCGAGCGGCGATCTCGCGGCGCCGAACGTAGTCGATCTCGACCCCGTCGCGTTCGAGCGCTTCAGCAGCCTCGGATGCGTAGTCGCCGCGTCCGAATACGCGACGAAGAGCGAGGCAGAGGCCGAGGCTGCAACGTTCGTCGCCGAAGCGACGAAGATGGCGGCCGAAGTCGGTGCGCGCGAACTCGAAGACGCGAAGGCGTCCTCGACGAGCCACCACGTTATCGACGCCCCATCGGCGCCGAAGCGCCCTCGCCGCAAGGAATCCCCCTCCAGCTCCTAACCTCCTCCTTCGTGTCCATTGGCCCCCGCTCGACGTTCCTTTGCGCGTCGAGCGGGGGCTTTCCTATTCGTGCGGGGGTGAGCCGTGGCCAACGTCTACACGGACAGCACGGCGCTCACCACGCGCGTCGGCGCGGCGCGTCTGACCGCGCTCCAAGATCGGAACGCAGACGGCTCGGCCGATAGCGGGGTGCTCACCGCAGCGATCGAGCGCGCGGGCCGCATCATCAACCGCCGCCTGCGCCAGCGGTACGGATCGTCGATCCCGTTTGCGCAGCTGACCGACACGCCCGCGACGCCGGAAGAGATCCAAAAGATCGCCGAGGACCTCGTCCTCTACGACCTATACAGCTTCTTCGAGCCCGAGGGGCGCGACGCGAAGTACCACGAAGCGCTCGCGATCGAGGCGCTCGATGCGCTGCGCAACGGCGAGGACGACATCGACGTCGCGCGGGCCGCCGCGCACGAAGGGAAGTTCATCGCGGTCTACGACGCCGAGGACCCCGTGTTCTCTGGCGTCGACGACGACGGCGTCTCCCGCATGCGGGGGATCTAATGGCCACCGTCGTTCTCACGGTGAAGCACCGCACCGAAGGCGGCGGGCTCGAAGCGTGGTCGGCCGCGATCACCGATCCCACGCCGGCGTTGCTTTCGATGGGTGGTGTGGTCGAGCGGTTCGTAGAGAGCCGCTTCGAGACGCAGACGGATCCCTGGGGCGCCGCGTGGGCCGCGGTGAGCGCGACGACGCTGGCGCTGCGCGAGAAGCTCGGCGGCGGCGACGCGCTCGCCCTCGCGTCGAAGGTGTATATGCGCCTGCGCACGCGCGGTCGGCGAATCGTCGTCGGTATCGCGGGGAGCGCGGGGCGCGCGCGGCAGTTCGGCGCGCCGAACAACCGTATCTTCGGGCGCGCGCCGGCGCCGATCCCGCCGCGTCCGGCGATGCCGCTCCGCGGCGGCCGCATCGATCTACCCGGCGGGCTGCGCGAGCAGCTCATGGACGCTTTCCGAGAGGGCATCCGCAGCGCGGTCCGCAACCTGCGGAGCCGCTCGTGACGGCGCAGACGACGTCGTACCTGCGCGGCGCGATCGTGGAGTGCCTCACGATGTCAACAGGCAAACCGCGGGCGCTCGCGGCGGGACACCTCTTCGGACAGGGCTTGCCCCCCGGCGTCGATCGCACACTGCGATCGATCCGCGCGAAGGACGCGACGAATCGCAAGAGCGCGTTCGCGATCATCGGGGACATTGAGGTACCGGGCTCGGTCGCTGACGAGCTCGGCTCCGACCACATCTACGAGTGCCAGATCGTGATCTCGCGCGACTACTTCCTCGGTTGGGAGTTCAGCACAAGCGACGTAGGCGCGACGATGGACGCGGTGGCGGACGACTTCATGCGCGTCCGCAAAGCGCTCTGTCACCCCGCCGCGCTCGACACGACGGTCGGCGGAACGGCGACGGGGATCGCGCACGGCGGCTTACGGGCTGCTGGCGCGAAGGCTGCGCCGCGTGTCGAGCAGATCGGCGACGGCCGCGATCGGCTCGTGAACGTGATCGATCGCTTCAGCTGCGTTTTCCAGTTCAGCCCCGGCTCTTGAGCCGCTCGAGGAGCTGCAATGCCCACGTACGATCAGATGACCGTGCAGCGCGCACGGTTTGCGGTGGAGTCGACCACCTTCGGCGACGACCTCACCGACGACGTCGCAACGAATTTCTTCGATCTGCGCCACGAGCCGATCAAGTTCATCCCGAAGACGGACATGGTGCAGGACACCACCGTCGTGCAGCGCGCGTTTGAGCAGCGCAACGACGTGCTCGGGCCGTCGCGCGCAAGCGCGGCGTGCACGTTCATGTGGACGGGCACGAACGAAGCGCTCAATGCGGCGGCGACGCCGACGAAGCGCGCGCAATCGAAGCTGATGGAGGCGCTCCTCGGCGGATACAACGCCGCGGCGGGTAGCCTCGCCGCGAGCGGCGAAGCGACCACCGGATGCGTCGTGACCGCGGCGCAGGGCAGTCGGTTCACCGAGGGCACGATCATCGGGATCACAGTCGCCGGCGTTATCTACCCGCGGCTCGTCACGAGCCGAGCGACGGACACGCTCGTGTGGTGGCCGGCGCTACCGGCCGCACCTGCAACTGGTGCGGTGATCCTCAACAGCCAGTCGATCTTCCTCACCGATACGCCTGCGACGCAGATCCAAATGCTCTTCGAGGCCGCGAAGCAGCGCGGCAATATCTGGACAGGGCTCGGTGGGTGGGGCGATTTCTCGATGGACTTCACGCGGGGCGGACTCGCGAAGTGGTCCTCGACACTGAACTTCGCCGACTACGAGCACGACGACGAGTTCGACGTGCCGCAGGGCGGGAGCGCGATCGCGCTCGCGTCGTACGACGACACCGGGCCGATCGTCGTGAGCAAGGGCGGCTGCCACTTCGGCGCAAGCTCGAGCTCGACGCTGTCGCTCGTGCGGTGCGCGGGGCTCACGGTCAACTTCGCGCGCGAGTTCTTCGACGTCGGCCTTCACTCGGGGGTCGAGGGTCGCACGGAACCGGAACTCAACTCGCGCACGCGGCGCACGCTCGAGATCACGCTGCTCAAGCCCGACCCGTACGAGGACTATTGGGAGGCGCATCAGGCCCAGACGAACTACGGCCTGCTTTTCTGGCTCGACGGTGGCGCCGGCGGCACGCAACGCACTGTGTGCGTCCCGACGATGCAGATCTGTGCCGAGCCCGAGCCGGTCGAAGCCTTCGGCATGGAAGGCCTGAAGATCAGTTGCCTCATCAAAGAGAGCAACAAGGCGAGCGCGCAGACCGCCGAGGTGCAGCGCTCTCCGATCGTGATCGGGATGACCTGATCGCGTCGAGCAGGGGGAAGCGATGGCAAACGTGGATGATCTGATCACGCCGCTTCGCGTGGTGTGTGTGTCGACTGACATGGCGATCGACCGAGTCGAGACGCCGATCGAGGAGTACATAGAGACGCGCGACGAGGGCCTCGTCGTCGCTCTTCCGGGCCGACGCCTTCGATGGGCGACCGTCGGCGCGTTGAGCCTCGACGACTTCATGGTCGTCGATTCCTATCCGCCCGGCGCGCAGAAACTGCGAGCAGCATTCATGAACTCGGTGCGCTCGATCGAGAACTACGACGAGCACGGCGATGCACTTCGCCCCTCGCGGCCGTTCCAACAGGCGGACGGCACCGAGCGCTTCATCTGGACGCTGGACGAATTGCGGAGGATCTTCCTTCGACTCGGCGCGCACTTCATCTACGAGCTCGGCTATCTCGCACACGAGAGGGCCATGGTCGAAAAAACAGAGGGCGGCTGCGTCTACTACACGCGGCCGCCTTCGTTGCAGCACGGGCTAGAACAGATCGCGCGCCAGCATGCGGCGCAGAGCCGGATGAGCGATGGGACCCCGCCCAACGCGAGGTCTGCGTAAGGATTGACCCCGACACGCGTCGCGAGCTCCGGCGCGGATACGGATGCGCGTGCGGTGCATGGCGCTACGAGGTAGGGCGCCGGACCTTCAACGAACTCTCGAGCGACCCGAGCGAGACAGTACTCGAAGGCATGCGGCAGGTGACCGACATGCGGCAGACGGGCTGCCCGTGGCAGGCGCTTCGCGATCCGTACGTCGCGGCCGTACTGCATTGGTCGCGCGAGGTGAAGCGGCGCGGCGGCTACCCCGGTAGCCTCCCCGAAGCGATCGCGCGCGGCGTCTCGATCTACGAAAGCGCGTTCGGTGCCGTGCGTGCCTTCGATCAGCAGCGTGAACACGCGCGGCTCGAAGAAGAGAACGCGCAGCGCGAGGCGAACGCGGCGCGCGGATTCGTGGCGCAGCCGACGATACGACGACCTACGAAACGTCGCCGCTGACGGCCGAGGTGCACCGTGGCCGACGAGACATTTGAGATTGGCTTCGAGGTCACGAACGCGCAGGCGCCGGCACAGGCCTTCGAGGATCTCAAGCTCAAACAGCTCCAGGCGGGCGAGGAAGCGAAGCGGCTCTCGGCCGAGCTCCGCGCGCTACAACAGTCGGGCCAGGCGACCGCGCAGAAGACGGAGGAGCTTCAGCGCGCGTTGATTCGCGCGAAGGAAGCGGCGGCGCAGTACGGGGCGCAGGCTCGGCAGGTGGCGCAGGCGCAGCGCGCGCAGGCCCAAGCTGCGCAGGCCCAGGCGTCGGCCACGAACACGACTAGTACGGCCATGACGCGCGGCACCGCCGCGCTTGCGACGGCGGGTCGGAGCGCGAGTACGGTAGGGCAGCAGTTCGGGCAGTTGTCGTCTTCGATCGGACGGGTCGGATCGATAATCGGTACCGCGGCCCCTGCCCTTGGCGGCTTCGTCACCTCGCTCGGTCAAGCCGGCGGCGCGATGACGGGCCTATCCGCCACAATGGGACCGGTCGGGATCGCGATCGGTGCGGTCACTGCGGCGATCGGGATCGCCACCGCGGCATGGGAACTCTTCGGCGACGAAGCCGAGGAGGCTGGGCGGGACGCGGAGGAGGCGGCAGGGCGCGCTACCCGTTCGATGACACAGGTCATCGAAGCACGGATCACCGACACGCAGGTCCGCATCGAGCAGATGCGGGCTACGGCGGGTTCTGACGCCGAGTTCGTCGAACAGACGGCGGTCTTGCGTGGCCTTCAGGCGCAGCTCGAAGAGCTCGAGGCGCCGCTTCGCCTTCGCGCACAGCTCGAAGAGGAAGCGACGACACGCGCGCGCGCGCATGCGCAAGCGGAAGCGGGCCTCGTCGAGGCAGCGCGCGAGTATGCGGCAGGCCTCGCCGAACTCGAAGAGCAAGAACGCGAACAGCAGCGGCGGCGAGAAGAAGCTCAGCAATCGCGCCAGCGCGCCGCCCAGTCCGAGCGTGAAGAGCTCGCGCGGATCGATGCGCTCGCAGACCAGCGCGATCAATACGAGCGCAGCATTCAGAAGGTCGTCGAAGCGCTCGAGCGCGAACAGGCTGCGTTCAACGCGCTCTACGGCGAAGACGCCATGGCAGCGGCGGAGGCGCGGGCGAACGCGTTCACACAGAACCGGCTGAACGATTCGAACGAAATGCTCGCGATGGGCGAGCAGATCGAGACCGACCGACAGGGCGCTCACCAGGCGGACCTGCATCAGAAGGAGCAGGACCGCGAGAAGCTCGAAGAGACGAAGGAGCATCACCGTGAGGTCGCCGCGATCACCGACGAGATGTGGTCGAGTGTTGGCGCGTCGGTAACCGACTTCGCCGGCCAGATGTTCAAGTTCCTCATCTCGGGGAGCGACAAGTCGGGCGACGCGTTCCTCGGGATGCTCGACGCGTTCCTCGAAGCGACGGCGATCGAGTACTCGATCAAGGCGCTCGGCGAAGCGGCGAACGCGATCGCGGCGTTCGCGCGCAACGATTACGTGGCCGGGCCTCAACACCTCATCGCGGCAGGCATGGCGGCTGGCGTTGCGGCTGCGACGGGGATTGCCGGCGCGGCCATCAACGTCCCGAGTGCGGGCGCCGGAGGGAGCGCGCCGGCGAGTGCAGGCCAGGCGGCGACGGCTGGCGGTGGCGGTGGAGTCACCAACATCTCAATCAACCTTTTCGCGCCGAACGCCGTCTTCACCGAGGCCGAGCGCGGCCAGATGCTCACGAACAGCATGCGCGCGACGCGGCGCGAGTTCGGCCCGGCCGCCACGAGGGTCTGATGGCACACCTTCTCGCCGGCTGGGACTTCGCGCGCTACGAGACAGCGCCCGCGTTCACGATCGACGACGACGGCGCCGCGCACCTCATCACGTTCTCGACTGGCACCTACTGTCACATCGATCTTCAGTCGGTGCTCGGCACTGGCGCCTACGACGACTTCGCGACCGCGCTTCAGACTGCCATCAACGCCGTGGTCGATGGCAGCAACACATACGCGGTGACGTTCGTGACGTCGCCGACCCCCGGTTACCTGATCGAAGCGGACACGGTGAATTTCTCGCTCGCGTTCTCTGGCGACGCCGGGACGAATATGCGCCGTATCCTCGGGCTCTCCGGAAATCAGAGCGGCGCGTCGGAGTACTCGTCGGACGTCACAGCGTACTACTACCTCGCGCTCGCGCGTGACGGGTATTCGGATTTCTCGCGCCCGTTCGAGACAGCGGGCCAGACCAAGCGCGTCGTCTCCTCGAACGCCAGCGCGTACTCGGTCGGGCCGCAAACGTACGAAGAGCGGTTGAAGCTGAAGATGCGATTCAACGCGCTAGCTAGCGTCTTCGAGGATCAAGCAGTCACCGCCGCACCGTGGACGTATGAGGCGCTGCGGAAGCATGTGCGCTGTCATCAGCCGGTGGTGTTCCGGACGACCACTCCGGCCGCGAACCTCGTCTGCAAGTTCGTGACGGGCGAGTTCGATGAGGGTTCGCGCAAGAGCGTGTTCCGCGACTACCACGCGAAGTGGGATCTCGAGGTCGAGGCGCAGTACCTAGGCTCGGTCTAGGGCTCGTCGTCGGCAGCGCCGAGCATGCGCGCGAATCCCTCGGAGAGGTTTTCGTTCGCAAGACGGCTCTCGGCAAGGTGCTCCTGCAAGGTGGTGTGCATCGCATCGAGTCGCGCGCGCGCGGCGCGCAGCTCCTTCGCTGCGCTGACGACCGACCACCACGCGGCGAGCCACATCACGAGCCAAGCGACCGCCGCGGTCGCGACGAGCACTGTATAGAGTGCGGAGCCGTCCCCCTCCGACACTACGGGGCGTCCGGGTGATCGGCGCCGAGGTGGGTCTCACCGTCGCACGGAATCGCGACGCATCGCGGCGAGCCGCTCGCGCAAGAGGAAGCCGCGTCCGCGGAGGCGCACACCACCGGCGCCGTTAGACGGGTGCCACCACCGAGACGGCCAGGGTCGCACCGCGCTTCCCATGCCTCGTCGCAAGTGGCGAAGTGCAGCCACGTCATCCCGTCGCGCTCCTCACCGCTCTGCGTGGGGATGTCGTCGTCCGGCCCGCATTCCGCCATCGCTGTGACGGCCCCAGCGGGCACCTCGCACCGCGGCGCCTCGCCAATACAGCCAGCCACCACCGCCGCGCCCGCCCCAATCCACCACCGCCGCTGAAACATGGCGGACCAAGGTAACAACGATCGGACCGGCGTGAAGGGGTCACCAAATGACGACGCCGTGGAACCGCTTCATCGCGACGGGCAGCGGCCAGCTCGCTGTCCGGCTCATGATCGAGGGCCTGCCGTACGAGTTCGTTTCTGACCCGCGCATGGAGCAAACGACGGCCGACGGCCGCGTGCGCGTATACGCGCTGCCCGAGATGGGCGCAGGGATCGTCATCGAAGACAGCGTCAACATCCCGGAGGCGAAGCTCGAAGCGCAGGGCGTCTCGATCACGATCTTCGAGACCGACGACGAGCTCGTGTCGCGGGCGTTCTGGTTCATGCCGTCGATCGAGCGCTTCGTCGCGGCGAGCGTCGAGTCGGACGACGAGACGATCACGCTGTTGAGCACGGGTGGGATCGTTGACGGCGACGTCGTGCACATCGGGACGGAGGCGATCCTGGTGGACGACGTGCCGAGCGCGACGGAGCTCGACGTCACGGGCGGGCGCGCGTACTGGGATACGATCGCGCAAAAGCACTGGGCGAACGAAGGCGCGGTGCCGTACGCGCTGATCGCGAACCGCCCGCTGCGCGTGCGCGGCCGGCGCGCGTACATCTACGGCTACGCGGACGGCGACGACCCGCAGGGCGACGGAACACAGATCTGGCTCGGCCACGTCACGAGCGAGCCGCGCTGCGACGACGCGGGCGCGAGCTGGCACATCCAGATCGGCTCGATCGCGGAGCGGCTCGAGAGCAAGCTCGGCGGCGGGCTCGACGTACCGAAGTACCCGCGCGGGATCTACTACCCTTCGCATGCTGGGCTCCGTGTGCTCGTCGCGGAGACGACTGCCGGCGGAGTGGATAACGATACGGACTGGTTCACCGGGTTCTTCGAGACGCAGCGCGACTTCGTCGAGGCGCTCACCGACTGGCTTACGACTGGGGGCGAATCACGGATCGCGGACCTTGGCCTCGCGTCGACGCTCCGAGCGATCGAGACCGAAGACGGCCGCTGGACATTGCAGATCGTGGTCGGTACCGGAGTGACAAACTTCCAGGTCCTTATTCAGAGCGAGCAGGACGGAGAGACGTCGTTCGACATGGCGGAGTACGTCGACGAGGATGGCGCTCTGTTCGATTCGATATCGGCCGGAGATGTTATCTACCCGCGATGGTTCACGCGCCACGAGGACGACCGCCTCGTCCCGCGCGGGTTCTTCGGTGAGAGCGGTGACGACAGCCTCCATAGCCCGTCCGACGCCGCGACGTGGCCGCGCTACCGCCTCTACCTGAACTCCGGCGTCGCGGACGACTGGGTCACGTGCGAGATCGACTGGCCGAGTGGCGATACGCGCGAACACGCGATCGTTTCGGCCGGCGTCTCGGCCGCCGACAACTACATCGAGCTCGAGCCGTTGCTCGCCGTCGCGGGAGAGCGATACGGCGCGTTCAGCCCGCCCGCTGTGAATCCGCTGCGCGGGGTAGCAACGGGCAACCTGGACGACTTCCGCGAGTTCCTGCTCACCGAGTCGGTCGACTACGCCAACCGCGGCACCGCGCCGTTCGTCACGTCGAGCGACATCGCCGATTGGAGCGCGGTGATCGCCGACGCGATCCGCGGGCGCTCGTGGCTCGATCGGCGCTTCTATACGCTTGCCGCTCCCGTCGATCTTGCCGAGATGCTCGCGGGCGAGTGGCGCCTCCTCAACCTCTTCCCGGTGATCGAGAGCGACGGGCGCATCGGCGTGCGCATCCTGCGCCAACCCAACGAGTCGACGGCGGACGCGACGACGATCGACGAAGAAATCGTGAGCGTCGGGTGGAGCTCGATCGAGCGAGGCAATCAGACGATCAACCGCGTCGAGCTCAAGACGGGCTACGTCGCGCGTGACGACGAGTGGACCGAGACGACGATCGACACCGTCGACATCACGGCATACGCGCAGGATCACCAGGATCGGCCGCTCACGATCGAGCCGCGTAGCCGGGCGGCCGGTCTCGCGCAGGAGTGGCGAGAGATCGGCGAGAACGCCGTCGCGGAGATGGCGCTCCCGGTGCTCGGGCTCTTCGGCTACCCGCACTCGTTCGTCGACGTCCACGTGAGCTGGAAGCTCTTCAACCTGCTGATCGGCGACATCGTCTCGTTCAGCGCTGAGCACCTGCCGAGTTATCTCAGCGGAGTGCGCCCGATATCGGGCGTCGTAGGGATCGTCGTCGGCCGCCGCTGGGCGCTCGGCGAAGCGCACGGACGGCTGCGCATCCTGATCTCGTTCGCCAACGTCGCGGGCTACTCGCCAACGGCGCGTGTTACCGGGACGGCGGATCAGGGCGGGAACGTCTGGGACCTCACCATCAATCACACGCTCTACGCGCCGCTCGATTCGGCAGGCGCCGTGCTCGCGAACGTCGATACTTTCATCGAGGTCGATCACTCGGTGAAAATAGTGAAGTACGACAGCGAGACCGCCTCTGAGGTCGAGGGCACCGTAACGGCGGTGAACACCTCGACGCACGTCATCCGCGTCGCCTTCAACAACGTGTTCGTTCCCGGCGCGTTTACGTGGGAGCTCATGTTCCAGGACTACAGCAACTCGAACGACACCGAGCGCAAGTACGCGGCGATCGCGAGCTCTACGGCGCTCCTTGCCGCCAACACGAACCCTCGTACGTACGGCGCCTGACGCATGCCGTCATCCGAGCTCGGGCACTATGTGCGCTTCGACGAAGCGAATGTGGATAGCCAAGAGTATTGCGACACGGGGATCTCTCGCCGAGCGATCGGAAACCTCGATCATCTCGCCGATCAGTACGCGCAGCAGCGCGTGAACTGGGTCAGTCACAGCAGTCTCTACCTGACGCAGGACGCAGCTTCGATCACTGATGACGTTTACTATCCGATGTGGACATCGACGCCGTTCGATCTCCACGTGCGCGAGGACCTCGAGAGCTACCGCTGCTTCGTCCGGCTTCGCGTGCAGAGCGACGACGCGGTGCAGTCGGCGGTCTTCCGCGCGATCCTCGCGCCGGAGGGCGACGCCGAAGCGGACCTGTTCACGGCTGGCGTGAACGTCTTCACCACCGCAACGATCACGTCCGCCACCTTCGCGTGGGTCTCGGGCGGCTCGCTGATCTACCTCGACCGCGACCACGTGCGACGAGCGACGCGCACCGTCTCGACGGTCGACAGCGTCGGAGGCACGCCCGTTACTGCGACGTGGCTCCGCGCGCGGCTGCACGTTTGGGGCGCGCGGTCGAACTCGCAAGCTGAGCCGCGCCTCGGCGGTGTGCACCTGCGCGAGTACTACCACCCGTAAGGGGGACGCATGTCGGCAACCGTCCCCGAGTCGCGCGTCGACCTGCGCCAGGGCGAGGTTGCGATTTCGAACAGCGTGCGGAGCGTGCACTGGGTCGAGGCTGCGCGGCAGCAATGCTGGCTCGCTGGGCGCGGATCGATCGACGTGCCGGTGCACTGCCCGCTCGTCACGGTCTCGGCAGCAGACAGCGCGAACTTCCGCTATTGGACGAAGCCGCGCTATCAGACGACGCGGTACGCGTACTCGCTCGTGCTGACCGCGAGCAGTTCCGGGACGTGCACGGTGACGATCGGCGGGACGCCGCACGCTGTGCGCGTCGATCGGCCGAGGGACGCGACGCCGGTCACGATCTTCGTGGACCGGGCCTCGCAGAGCGAGAGCGAGGCCGAGCTCGGGTTCACGCTCGCAGCACCGAGCGGCTTCGCCGTCACGCTACACAGCGTGGGGATCGAAGCGGTCCCGCGCTACCTGCTCGCCACGAGCGGGAGCGACCTCGGCACCGATCGCCTCGGGTTCTGGCCGCGTCAGCCGATCTTCGAGCTGCGGCACACGGATGAGATCCTCGATCGGCAGAACGAGCTACGCAGCGCATGCCGCCGCGTCGGCGAGTATCAGCTTTCGCTTGGAGACAAGAGCCCGTTTGCGATCACCACCGCCTCGCCGTCGTGGGCCGCGCTCCTCGACGACGAGTTCACGCTGCTCGGACGCTACCTCTTCAGCACGGACACGACGCGCACGATGAGCTGGCGCATCCTCGCGAAGTGCAGCGACGGCACGACCGCCGGCAGCTGCCGCGTCAACAACACGTCGGGCGGGTCCGGCGTCTCGACGATCACGATTCCCGCCGGCACGACGAGCTACACGTGGCTCCCGGTGACGAGCGGTGCGGCGGCCACGTTCGCGTGCGACGCCGAGAACAACACCGTCAGCAACGGTCGCCGCTCTTCGCGCGACGACGAGCACATGATCGAGGCGAACCGCAGCGCTGGCGCGGGCACGATCAACATCGCGTCGATCAGCATCTACGACGCCGCCGCATAGCGCGCGGTGCACGGAGACATCATGGCTACATTTGGAACCGGCGCGCCCAATCCGAGCGTGCCCGCGGCCCACAAGGGCGACAACGCCGAGATCTTCAACGCGACGCTTACGGCGAACTACGTCGCGGGCACCGTGCTCGAATGCAAGGGCGCTCGCACGTGCGCGCTCACGATCAAGTACAACACCGACGCGAGCGGCACCCCAGGAAAGCCGGGCCTCGTGATTCTCGGGAGCAACCATTCGTCGGCACCGCTCGTGACGGACGACGAGTGGGGGGTGCTCGCCGAGCTCGAGGGCACCGGTACTGACGCTACGCTCGGTGACTCGCTGCCGGCGAGCGTGGACTTCACGCTGACGCCCGAGTTCAACGTGCGGAAGCTGCGCGGGACCGCGGTCGACTTCTACGCGTCCGACAACGCCACGGACAAGCTGCGCAAGCTCTTCCCGCTCGACGTCAGTTACATAAAGTACCTCGTCGTCCTCGCGAAGGAGGAGGGCGATACGGACGCGGGCGATCTCGGTGCGCTCGTGGTGCTCGCTTCGCTGAGCGCGTGAGGGGCTCATGGGCA
>Ga0137423_1000165_pt1 | contig 21213 bp, 18 predicted proteins | sample EasRivERMZT600_2_FD_102326 | JGI IMG/M metagenome (GOLD analysis project Ga0137423, IMG submission 102326) | Soil microbial communities from meander-bound floodplain in the East River, Colorado, USA - East River MetaG ERMZT600_2 | ecosystem: Environmental > Terrestrial > Soil > Floodplain ...
GGTCTCGACAACGGCGTTCTATCATCCGATCCTTCCATTGCTCATCGACAGCCGGGTGGACGATCCCCATGTTCCCGTCGAGGTTCGACTCCCTTCCGACGCTCAGGAGCAACTGGTGCGGGCTCGCAATTTCATGCGCCAGACGTTTGGCGAATATCCTCGAGGACTGTGGCCCGCCGAAGGGTCCGTTTCAGACGATGTGGCGCGAATGGCGGGGGCTGTCGGATTTCGCTGGCTTGCGACCGATGAAGGGATTCTAGCGAAATCCGGCGTGGATCTCTCATGGGACAATCGCCGGAAGCTTTATCAGCCGTATGAAAGACATGGGATCCGCGTCTTCTTTCGAGACCGGACGATCTCGGATTTGATCGGATTTCACTATATGCACGGATCCGCTCTCGATGCCGCGCATGATTTGATTCGGCGGGTAAAGGATGCAGGGGACGGCGCCCATGTCTCGATCATCCTTGATGGTGAGAATCCCTGGGATTACTACCAAAACAGCGGTCGCGATTTTCTACGTTACCTGTTCGATGGAATTCAGAAAGACTCCGCCGTCGAGGCCGTAACGCTTTCCGAGGCCTCTGAGCGGTTGCAGCCGCAGCCACTCCAATGGTTAGCGCCGGGATCGTGGGCTAACGCAAACTTCGGGATTTGGATGGGACATCCGGAGGATCATCAGGCGTGGAGATGGATCCTGCGCGCCCGTGAGGCGTTGATGAGTCGTCGGGCAGAGGTGCCCGCCGATCAATGGGACCTCGCCTACGAGGAATTGCTCATCGCGCAGGGAAGCGATTGGATGTGGTGGTTTGGAAACGATTTTACCAGCGAGCAGGACGCGATCTTCGACTCGCTGTTCCGGCAGCATATCGGCAACGTCTTCCGTTTCGTCGGCCTTACGGAGCCTGAGGATCTTGCCAATCCTATTAAGAAGTCTTTGGAAGGCAGGAACACCGTCATGCCTCCGCCGGCGGGGCATTAGGGAAATCGGAAAATGCACGAATCCTGCAGCTGAAAACCGAAATCAGAAATCTCTGATTTCGGTTTTCAGCTGCAGGATTTGTGCATTTTCCGATTTCCCTACAGGAGATCGTCGAGTATCCGGAACAGTGCTCTCCGGGCCATCGACGACGTCGCGGTGTGAATGACGCCATCCTCCTGCCACGCGACAATCAGGGTTCCGTCTTTCTCGAACAACAATCCACGCATTCCGCGAATCTCGAGCTGTTCCGGGGCCGGCACGGTCCCGAAACGAGTGTCCTTCGGATCACGGCCACGACCGATGGGAATTCCAAAGGGTCCTGAACTGCTTCCACCGCGGCCAACCGTTGCGGCGCTTTGCGGTCGCGGCGCTTTGAAAGAACACAGCACTAGCGCTCCACCATCCGCGAGTTTGAACGTTTGCCGCACAACCGGATAAAACGTGACCTTCATGGAGTTCCGACCTTCACGGACCTCTTGTATTCCGGCTGCTGCGGTTTCCACGTTTTCGAGAGTTCCCACGTCTTTGGAAAGACCTAACAGCGAGATCCCTGCTTCAGTTCCCGCGGTGTCGTAGCTTGAGGTTTTGAAGTCTTTGGCCAGTACAAACGTGACGATGGGATTGATATGTTTTGAGGCGTCGTACGAATCGCCGGGCGGAACCTGCGCCAGAACCACGGCGGACGCGGACATTGCGAGAATTAGCGTTACGATACGAATCATACGCGAGATTATAATCCACAGCATATGGAAGGCACAGTGCGCGCTCTTTTCGTAGCGCCAGAGAAGAAGGCGGGACTACATCCACTTCGGGAAGTGCAAGTCGGCAAAGCAGGTTTTGAAGGCGACTTTCATGCCAGAATCGAGGATCCTCGCCAAATACTGATGATCTCCAACGCCGTACTCGAGGAGTTCGAACTCGAGGCCGGCATGCTGCGCGAAAACATGGTAGTGGATGGTTTGGACGTGATGACGCTTCGTGAAGGCCAGCGACTGAAGATCGGCGATACGGTTCTCGAAGTCACCATACCCTGCGATCCATGTGGCCAGATGAATCGATTGCGGAGTGGTCTGAAACACGCCCTGATCGGACGTCGAGGTATGTTCGCAAAGGTGATCACGGCCGGAACGATCCGTATCGGCGATCCCGTCTCCATTTGATATGCCCACCCGTATCGGCTTTCAGTTCCCACATGAGCGTAAAGCTCCCCGCGAAGAGCTTCTGTCGTATGTCCAAGCCGTAGACCAATTGGGATACGACACGATCTTCGTTCCGGAAGCCTGGTCGCGTGATGCCTTCACCACACTCGGTTGGATTGCAGCGAATACCCGGAGGGTTGGTCTTGGAACCGGCATCGTCAATATCTTCAGCAGAACTCCAGCGCTCATCGCGCAGTCCATCGCCACGCTCGACGAGTTATCTGACGGGCGAGCCGTGCTGGGACTTGGCACCAGCGGCCCAGTCGTCATCGAGAACTGGCATGGACTGAAGTTCGAGCATGGCCTGCAGCGGACACGCGAAACGGTGGAGATCGTGCGGCTCGCGCTATCGGGCGAGCGTGTCGACTATGACGGCGAGATTTTCAAGCTGCGGAACTTTCGCTTGGGTTTTCGGCCGAAGCGCAACCGTATTCCGATCTACATCGCGTCGATCGGGCCAAAAAACAACGCGCTGACAGGGAAAATCGCCGATGGATGGATGCCAACCTGGCTCCCACTTCAGGGCATCGCCGCGGCTCGTGTCGAAGTTAGCGGGACAGTGGACGTCGCTCCGTGCATCATGGCATGCGTGACGAACGATCCGGAACAGGCGTTCGACCTGATCCGGCCGCATATCGCGTACTACGTCGGGGGAATGGGAACCTTTTACAGAGACGCGGTCGCGAGGTTCGGTTTTTCGGAACTTGCCACTCACATTCATTCCTTATGGCAATCCGGTCAGCGCAAGGAAGCCATTCAGGCGGTATCTAACGAACTCATTCAGCAAGTGGCGTTAGCGGGTTCAGCCGGAGACTGTCGAACCAGGTTGAATCAATATCGCGAAGCCGGCGTTGACATGCCCGTGATTGTCGTTCCGCATTCGGCGCCACACGACATTTTCATGGGAACACTCGAGGCTCTTTCGTGACTCCCACGGCCCTGACCATCGCCGGATCGGATCCAAGCGGTGGCGCAGGAATTCAAGCCGACTTGAAAACCTTCTCGGCGTTGAAAGTATACGGAATGACCGTGATCACTGCTCTTACAGCTCAAAACACAATTGGGGTTTCGAGCGTCACGGCAGTTGCATCGGCGGCTGTGGCCGCGCAGCTGGATGCGGTCATCACAGACATCCGGCCAATGGCTGTCAAAACCGGAATGCTCTTCAGTAAGGACATTGTTGAAACCGTCTCTGCGAAAATCCGGCAGCACTCGCTATCGAACCTGGTCGTCGATCCCGTAATGACGGCATCGACAGGCTCCCGTTTGCTTCAGTCCGATGCGACCGACGCCATGTGCCGGTTGCTTCTTCCACTGGCGTTGATCGTGACACCGAATCTTGACGAGGCCAGCGTTCTGAGTGGAATACAGGTCCGTAGCCTCTCTGACATGGAGGGTGCCGCAATCCTTATTCAGAAAACCGGTCCGAAGCACGTTCTTATTAAAGGAGGGCACCTGGAGGGCGATGCGGTCGACGTGTTTTTTGATGGCAAAGAGATGGTGCACCTTACGGGCGCGAGGATAGCGACGGAAGATTGGCACGGTACTGGTTGTGTACTTTCTGCCGCGATCGCCGGATACTTGGCTCGCGGAGAATCGCTGGTCGATGCCGTGCGATTGAGCAAAGGGTTTGTGACAGAGGCGATTCGAAATGGACTGCGTCTCGGGGCGGGACGCGGGCCGTGCGATCCGCTCGGAATTCAGCTGTAGCGGGGGTGACTCGTGGCAATCAAAGTTAATGGGAAGGACATGAAGGACGCCGTCATCAAGACGGAACAGTACGACATGAAAATCCTTGAACTGACGCCTGACCTGATGCGAGTCAGTGTCGCCGATAACCAGGGCGAGAACTTCAACTTCGTGCCCCGTTTCTTGACGGTTGTCTATCCTGATAACAAGACAATCACCGCCAAGGATGCAGGTGCTGTCGTGGTTCGAAGGAAGGAAACCGTCCAGGTGCCCATCAACTTTTCCGAAAAGCTGCGAATCGAAATGTTTGCCAGCTTCGAGCTACGCTACGCCCGTCGAAAACTGGCAACCATCTCCATCGAGTAGTGACAAATCTCTGACTCAGCATTCTTCCTACTGCCCTCCGCCCAGCCGCTAACGCCTCACGGGGCTGGATTTCTATATCAAACAAAAACAAGTACTTGCGCCGTTCGCTCCGAGTCGCGGCGGCCTATCCGACAGATTTCTTAAAATTTCTGTTAATTAACACCCGAAAATGTGGCTTAATGCGACCTCGGATACCTAATGACTCGTGCCCAACCAACTCAGCTTGATGCATTTCGAAGCGTAGAGCGCCTTCACCGGATTCTGGAAGCCGCCAAACTGCTCAATTCCACCCTGGACTTAAATGAGCTGACGCGAATTATTTTAAAAATCGTTCGCGAAGAGGTCGGCGTCGATCGGGGAACTGTTTTCGTTGTGGATAAGGAGCGGAACCAACTCCGTTCTGTCGTTGCGCAGGATGTCGATAACCCGATCATTCTACCTATGGGCAAGGGCATTGCTGGTGCTGTTGCGGCGACTGGTCAAGTCATTGACATCCAGGATGCCTATGCCGATCCCCGATTCGATTCCCGTTTCGATCCCATACTCGGTTATCGCACCAATGACATTTATTGTATGCCGATCGTTAACCGGACCGGGGATGTGGTAGGGGTTCTCGAACTTCTTAATCGAAGGAAGCCGCTGGTTGAAGACGATTTTGAGTTCCTCTCCGGCGTATCCGTGCACGTCGGGTTGGCACTCGAAAACGCCTGGCTTCATCGGGAAATGGTTGAGAAGCGCAAAATCGAGCGTGAACTCGACCTGGCGCGAGAGATTCAAAAGAATTTCTATCCACACCTGCCCGAGTCGTACGGCGGAGTTCAGATCGCTGCTTCGAGTGATATGTGCGAGGCGGTCGGTGGAGACTACCTCGATTATTTCCCACTGCTCGACGGCCGGTTCATCGTGATGCTCGGTGACGTCTCCGGCAAGGGAATCGGCGCCGCACTGGTAATGACTTCCTTACACGCGACCTGCAGGGCGTTGACGAAACACATCCATTCGCTCGAAAAGATTGCCTCCATACTCAACGAAACGCTGGTTGAAACCACAGGTCCCGGAACTTTTGTGACGTTGATGATCATGCTGGTGGATCCAGTTAAGCGTCGATTGCACTACATTTGCGCCGGCCACAACCCGCCACTACACGTCGATTGCACCGGAAAAGGGTTCCTCATCGACAAGGGTGGTGGTCCGCCGGTTGGACTGTTTCCGCATCTGACTTACTCTCGTGAAATCCTCGAAGTTGAGGCGGGTTCAACGATCCTGATTTACACCGACGGTGTGAGCGAGGCCGAGAACGTCAACCGCGACCAGTTCGGGATTGATCGCCTTGCGGCGGTTGTCCGTAATCATCGACTGGATTCGGCCGTTGGCATTCATAACGGCATCCGTGCCGGGCTCTTCGATTTCGTTGGCGATCACCCTTCAAGTGACGATTCCACCATGATCGTCCTGAAGTTCTAAATCGCCCTCAATGGCGGGGAATTTCGAAGAGCGATCTTTGAAGCTTTACACCAGACGAGACGTACCCAAGTCGGCCTGCTAGCTCATTTCCCCTTTCAGCTACGTCGAAGAGCGACAAAACCGCGGCTCAGAGGCCGGCGTGGTTATCGTTCAGCTCACCAAAACTCCAGGTGGCTTTGCCGAACGTTTCGTTTACGAACCCGTTCTATTCCTGTATCTTAGACTCTTTCGATCAAGGAAACCATGATAAGAGCGCCTCTTAGTTTTCTGTCAACTGTTATCGTCGCGTCGTTGCTTTTATTTTCAAGCATTACTACCAGAAAAGCTGAAGCGGTTCCGCCGAATTTTCAAAACCAAATCATCTTAACGAACCTGAACGAGCCAGTCGCCATAGAATTCTTACCTGATAACCGAATGGTAGTCGTTGGTAGGCTGGGAACCATCTGGCTTTCCCTGCCCAGCTCCGGTTATACACAACTCGAACAAACCCCGTTCCTGCAGCTTCCCAATGTCAGTACCAATTTTCACGAAAACGGGCTCTTTAGTATCACTCTTGATCCCGATTTTGTTCAGAATGGCCACTATTATGTTTTCTACACGGCAGAATCTCCTCAAGTCCGAGACAGACTCTCTCGATTCACCGCGGTAGGCAATACGACCGATCCGTCGACTCAAGTAATACTCTGGGAAGACATTGCTGCCCCGGGCGCTAGCCATCATGGCGGAGCCCTTGCCTTTGGACCCGACGGCTACCTCTACTTTTCCGTCGGCGAACACGAAATTAAGAGCAATTCACAAGATTTAACAACCCCTCGCGGTAAAATGCTGCGCCTCGCAAAAGACGGCAGCATTCCCACGAGCAATCCTTTCTATGACGGTGCGGGACCGAACTATGACGCCATCTGGGCTTACGGGCTGCGCAACCCATTTCGGATGTCCTTCGATCCGCTGACGGGCGTTCTCTACATCGGCGAAGTGGGAGGCGACTTCTGGAACAACGCTTTCGAAGAGGTCAATGTGGGCGTTCCGGGAGCAAACTACGGCTGGCCGCTCTGTGAGGGCACCTGCTCAACCCCAGGCGTGACGAGCCCTATCTATTCCTACTCGCACAACTCGCGTGATGCCTCTATCACCGGTGGGTTTATCTATCGCGGCAGCCAGTTTCCCTCCTCGTACTACGGCAGCTATTTCTTCGGCGACTATGCGCAGAACTGGATCAGGTACTTGACCTTCGATGTAAACGGTCAGGTGACCGGAGTGGTCAACTTTGAGCCGGAACATGGAGGGTCCGACGGCCCGTATGGCAACATCACCGATCTAAAAGAGGGGCCTGAAGGAGCGCTATATTACGTCGACTACAACTATACCGTCACGGGTCAAGCGACGCCGGGTTCGATTCGCCGCATCAGCTACACAGGGGCAAACAATCCTCCGGTGGTTTCTGCTTCGGCAAACCCACAAGCTGGCACAGCTCCCCTGAGCGTCGCGTTTTCAAGTGCCGGCACTTTTGATCCAGAGGGAAGCTCGTTGACTTACGACTGGGATTTCGGCGATCAAGCCTCATCCACTTCTCAAAACCCGATCCATGTGTATTCCTCGAACGGCCGGTATACCGCACTGCTCTCGGTTTCTGACGGCGTGAATACGAGCATCTCCGGCGCAATGACCATTAACGTCGGCAATTCACCCCAGCCGACAATCAGCACGCCACCGAACGGCTCGACGTTCCGTGCGGGACACACAATCAGCTTTGGCGGTGGGGCTACCGACGTAGAGGACGGCGTGATTCCGCCGTCAAACCTTTCCTGGATCGTCGTGTTTCACCACGGAACCCATACCCATCCTGGATTTGGCACGTGGAGCGGTGTTTCTGCCGGAAGCTTTCAAATCCCTTCAACCGGCCATTACCTCGGCAACAATACAGCTTATGAAATTATCCTCTTTGCGACCGATTCAGACGGCATACAGGAAAGGCGGTCGGTGCTTGTCTATCCACAGACCGTGGATTTAACGTTTGTCACGGGTCCAAGCGGGCTCACTGTCAATGTCGATGGTACGTCCCACGCAACACCTCTTACAATAAACTCGCTCATTGGATTCCAGCACATGATCGCGGCGCCAAATCAGAGTGTGGGCGCAAACAATTATACGTTTGATTCTTGGTCCGATGGCGGCGCCCAGCAGCACACGATTACCGTTCCTGATACTAACCGTACATTTACTGCAGGATTCACTTCGACGCCGAATTCAAGTTTAGTCGGCCATTGGACATTTGACGAGGGATCTGGGACAGCGGCTTCTGACTCTTCGGGAAACGGCCATCACGGGACCCTCGTCAATAATCCGACATGGATGAGTCAGGGGAAGATTGGCGGCGCCATAAGTCTTGACGGCGTGGATGATTACGTGGATTTCGGCACGTTCCTTCCCGTTACGGGCGGAGGGGCCAGATCTGTGTTGCTCTGGCTAAAACCGAGCTCTGCTGATGTGGCCGGAGACGTACTGGGATGGGGAACAGCACCCAATAATCTCGTATGGCGAAACACCACCCCCCATTCGCCGAGATTATTTGCCAACGGGAATCAGTGCAATTCAGAACCGGCTGGAGGCAATCTCACGCCAGACGTGTGGACTCATTTGGCCTGGACAGGAGGCAATGATCTAAATACCTACAGAATGTATAAAGATGGCGCCCTAATCATGACGTGTACCATCAATTCTCCTGTGAACACCTTCGGAGCTGGGTTGGAGATAGGTGACAACGGCGATGGAAACGGCGGCGATTACAATACAGTATTGGATGACGTGAGGATTTATAGTCGCGCGCTGACTGCGCAGGAGGTATTGGATATCTACAATGCGGGTTCAGTTCCTACAGCATTCGATATTGTGCAACCAGTGGAAGGCGCTGTAATAACTGGCAGCACAATAGACGTGGCGTACACCGTCGTGGGGAATCCAGCGGGCGTTGACCATGTACATTTCAAGCTGGATAGTAACGCCGAAGTCATGGATATGACCCTTGATGGAGTGTATCAATTCACAAATGTGTCCAGCGGACCACATGTGCTGTCTGGCTATCTTGCTGACCCAAACCACCTGAAGATCCCGGGAACCGACGATTCTGTGTCGTTTACCACGGTCCCCGACACAACCCTACCGACCGCAAGCATGACCGCTCCGATAAATGGATCAGCCGTGAGCGGAATGATCAATGTCGCAGCCGACGCCACAGACAACGTTGGGGTCGCAGGAGTACAGTTTTTGTTGGACGGCCAGCCATTGGGTATAGAGGATACCAGTGCTCCTTATTCAATAAATTGGAATACGGCGGCAGTTGGCAATGGCTCACATGCTCTAGCAGCGCGGGCGAGGGATCAGGCCGGCAATCAGGCAACCTCGACTTCGATTTCTGTAACGGTCTCAAATACTCCGCCGTCTGCAAGTTTAATCGGCCATTGGACGTTTGATGAAGGGTTTGGAACAGTAGCGGGGGACTCATCAGGAAACAACCATGAGGGGAATCTAATAAATAATCCCACATGGACGAGTCAGGGAAAGATTGGCGGCGCCTTAAGTTTCGACGGCGTCGATGATTATGTTGATTTTGGAACGTTCCTTCCCGTTACGGGCGGAGGAGCCAGATCGGTTTCTCTTTGGATCAAACCAATTGCGACTGATGTGGCAGGTTTTGTGCTGGGCTGGGGTACCGATCCGGATCAGCTGAATTACAGGATTGCGAACCCACATAGGCCGAGAATTATTGCAGGCGGTGGAAACTGCAGCGCGAGCGTTTCTTTAACACCTGGAGTATGGAACCACATCGCATTTACCGGCGGAAGTAACCTCAGCACGTATCGCACCTATATCAACGGCGCGTTGATTACATCATGCACGACAAATTATGTAATCAATAGCCTGGGAACAGGATTAAGAATTAATTCGCCTGTAGATCAGTTGCAAAGCGACATGGATGACATTCGCATTTATAATCGAATTCTTTCTGCTTCAGAAATCCAAGCGCTTTTCAATGGAAACCCTCCTCAGTAAGTCTAGGCGGGGCCGTGCCGCCGCTCAGGGTCTTTGGGCAGCGTCGCCCGCAGGTAGATAGAGATTTCCTACCGAGTCAGCAGCGGTTCCAGGTGCCGCATTACCGTTCGCGCGATAATAGCGTATCCGCCGCCGGTTGGGTGGATGCCATCGTCGAGGTTCAGGTCGGCCTGCGCGGCGACACCCTCCAGGAAAAACGGAATCAGCTGCGTCTTGTATTCCTTGGCAAGCCCTGTGAACAGCGACTCGAAGTCACGAATGTAATCCGGCCCGAGGTTCAGAGGCAGCGTCATTCCTGCGAGTAACACCGTGGCCCCCGCGCTCTGACACTTCTCGATCATCGCCGCCAGGTTCTGGCGCACCTCACGTAGAGGTGTCCCGCGCAGACCGTCATTGCCCCCCAATTCCAGGATGACGACCTTGGGTTGGAAGTTCAACGCTGCGTCGATTCGGGAGAGTCCTCCGCTCGTCGTGTCTCCGCTGACGCCGGAGTTGATCACTCGATATTTGAATCCGCGCAGGTCGAGTTCTTTCTGCAGTTTCGAGGGATAAGACTCGGCCTGACCGACGCCGTGGCCGGCCGTCAAACTATCCCCGAAGGCGAGGATCACCGGTCGCGGGTCCGGCCCCGGCGGCGGCTCCGGTTTGGTGACTGCCGCTGGGGTTCGATCGGGTGTCTGACCACACGACATGACTACAATGATGAGAAACAGGCTTGAGATCAGGTAACGGAACATTGTTTCCAATGTAGGATAACACTATGATCGTCGTGAAAAACCTCATCAAGACCGTGGAGACGTCGACTCACCGGGTTGAAATCCTGCGCGATGTGACGTTCGAGGTTCCCCGGTCTCAAGTAGTTGCGATCACCGGCGCCTCGGGTAGCGGAAAATCAACATTGCTGGGACTGCTAGCAGGACTGGATTGGCCGACTTCAGGGTCGATTCATCTGGACGGCACGGATATTACCGGTCTGAGTGAGGACGAGCTGGCGGTCCTTCGCGGCCGAAAGATCGGGTTCATTTTTCAATCCTACCAATTGATTCCAACACTGAACGCGCTCGAAAACGTGCTCTTGCCGGCGGAGCTGTCGGGGAACGGGAACGGCAAGCAGATTCAACGCGCTGAACACCTGCTGGACAGTGTGGGTTTGCGCGAACGGGCTGAACATTATCCCGCCCAACTCTCCGGTGGGGAGCAGCAGCGCGTCGGCATTGCCCGGGCGTTTATGATGCAGCCGTCGATTCTGCTGGCGGACGAACCGACCGGCAACCTGGATAGCGCCAATGGTCTTCACGTTCTGGAATTGATGTTGAAACTGAATCAGGACCAGGGCACGACCCTGGTGCTGGTCACACACGACCAAAACCTCACCGAACATGCGGATCGCCGAATCATGTTACGAGACGGCCGAATCGTCAGCGACGACCTTCTATGAACTTCGCCTTCCGTATGGCTCTCCTCGACGCGAAAGCCAGCCGTGGCCGGTTCTTGTTCATCGTGCTTGCGATCGCAGCGGGCGTCGCGGCGTTAACCGGCGTGAAAGGGTTCAGCGAGTCCGTTCGCTACACGCTATTTAAGGAAGCGCGAACCTTGATGGGAGCGGATCTGATGATCCGGATGAACTCGCTTCCCAATGAGGCGGAGCAGGCCTTTCTAAAAACTCTGGCCGAGAAAGGCATCGATCACACGCACGTCACCGAAACCGTGTCGATGGCAGCGTCGGGGCCGGAATCCACTCCTGTGCTGTCTTCGATCAAGGCAGCAGATCTCCAGAAGTATCCCTTTTACGGTGTCCTGGAGTTCGATCCGCCGTCGCCTCCGATAACCGCGGATACCGTGAGCGTTTCGGAGGATCTGCTTTTCCGGCTGAGTGTGAAGGTTGGCGATTCGATCAAGGTTGGTGCGCACGAGTTTCGCATTGTTGCCGTTTCCCGCAAGGAACCGGACCGCATGACGACGGGGTTCACGCTCGGACCCCGTGTGTTGATGAGTCGAGAAGGCTTCGAACGCACCGGCCTGAACGTTTTCGGCAGCCGCGCGACACAGCGCATTCTGTTGCGACTGCCGGCGGAGTCCGATGTTGAGGCCATTCGAAGCGAGATCCGGGATACCTTCCGTCGTCGTGGACGCGTCATCGATTACACACAGGCGAATCCGACGCTCTCCCGAAACATGGAGCGCGCGTCGTCGTTTTTGGCGATGGTCAGCCTCATCGCTCTGATTGTCGGAGGTGTCGGAGTCGCCACCTCGATTGAAAGCCATATCCAGCAGCGGATGGATCACGTCGCGATCATGAAGTGTTTGGGCGGAAGTTCGCGTCGCGTCATGCAGGTCTATGCAGCGCAATCGCTGATGCTTGGAGTGGCTGGAAGCCTGGTCGGCGTGCTGTGCGGGTTCGTCGCTCAGTCCATCTTCCCTCAATTCCTTGCCGGTTATTTCGACGTGGATATCGACCTGGTGCTTTCCTGGAAACCTGCGGTGCAGGGAATCTCGGTCGGGGTTCTCACCACACTGCTATTCACGTTGCCCCCGCTGCTCTCGATCACTCGCATCCGCCCAGCACTTATCTTTCGCCGTGACCTTCCGGAATCTCGCTCAGAATCCCGTAGTCCGCGGGCTTTAGTCCGCGGTTCTCTCGCTCCGGTGCTTTCAGTTTTGGCAATTGCGTTGGGCATCTGGCTCATTGCCGTGTGGATGAGCGGCTCGTCAAGAGTCGGTTCATATTTCGCCGGCGGCCTCATCGGCAGCATTGTCGTCTTAGCAGCCATTGCGAAGATGGTGATGATCGCGCTCCGGCACGCGGTGACCCGATGGTCGTCGCGGCTCTCTCCTGTGGTGCGTCAGGGAGTCGCGAACCTGTACCGGCCCGGCACGCACGTCACGGCGATCCTGGTTGCGCTCGGAGTCGGCGTCATGTTCACGCTGACAGTGCAACTCCTTCAACGATCATTACTGGACCAGCTTCGATTGAGTGCGCCGCCGGACAGCCCGAATGTTTTCCTCGTCAATGTTGTTTCGGCGCACAAGGACGGCTTGTGGGAATTGATCCGGAAGCAGCCCGGCATCATCGAAGTGCCGAACGCTTCGCCGGCGATCGCCGGACAGCTCTCGCGGATCAATGGAACTCCGGTTGAGGAAATCCAGCTGAGTGAAGGCGAGCAGCGTTACTTCCGAACACAATTTGCGCTGACGTGGTCGGTGGAGATCCCCAAGGCAACGGAGATTCTTTCCGGTTCGTGGTGGCCGGAAAGTGTGGCCGAGAGTCTGGTTTCGGTTGAGGAAGATGCGGCGGACGCGTTGAAGCTGACTGTTGGCGACACGCTGGAATGGAGCGTTCAGGGACGCAGCCTTTCCGCGCGCGTCACCAATATTCGCAGGACGGATGCGGGCCGGCTCGGGGCGAACAATCAGTTCATCCTGAACCCTTCGGCGTTGCGAGATTTTCCTGTGATTTATTACGGTGCGATTCGCGTGCGGCCTGATGCGGTGACGAGTCTTCAACGAGTGGTTTTCGAGAGCTATCCGACAGTAACCGTTGTGAACGCAGCCGACGTCCTGGACATCATTCAAAGCGTCGTCGATCGGATCAGTTTGACCGTTCGGTTTCTTTCCGCGTTCGCGATACTTGGCGGCGTCATCATTCTTGCTTCCGCCGTGGCAGGTACGCGCTACCGGAGGATGCGCGAAGTCGCAGTTCTGAAAACGATTGGCGCAACACGAGGAAAGATCGTCCGGATCTTTTCTCTCGAATTCCTGATTATCGGCGTCGCGGCGGGCGCCATCGGCGCGACACTGGCCACGATATTCAGCGTCATCGTCATCGACCGATTGTTCCACGCCCCGTTCGTCGTCGCGTGGCTGCCTCTAGCTGCAGCAACTCTTTCAACCGGTCTCATCGCGGTCGCAGCGGGCTGGGCCGCCAGCTTTCGGATACTTGGTGAAAAACCATTGGAAGTCCTGCGCCAGGCGGAGAACTGAGGATCCATTACGAATATTCACGAAAACTGTATGTATTTGCTCTCGCGCAGCGGTCGAGCGATCGTGTAAAGCATGTGCCGGCTGAGCGGATGACCTGCAGGCAGCAACGGATGATCGAAGTCATCCGAGTCATTGTGCGCCATTCCGATTTTCTCCATCACTCGACGCGAAGGAAGGTTGCCCGGCACTGTGAATGCGACGATCTTTTCGAGTTTCAGTGTTTCAAACCCAAACGCCAATGCACCTCGCGCCGCCTCGCTCGCATAGCCCCGATTCCAGTATCCGGCGGCAATGCGCCAACCGATTTCGACGCACGGGGTGAAATGAGCTTTGAACCGGGGAACGCTCAGACCAACGAATCCCACAAATGGCGCGACTTGTCGAACCTCCACCGCCCACAACCCGAAACCATTTTGTTCGAAGTCACCCTCGATTCGCCCGATCATCGCGTCGCTCTCCTCGCGTGACATCGTTCGTGGGAAGTGTTCCATCACGAGGGGATCCGCATTGAGAGCTGCAAAGGGCTCATGATCGCCAGGCAGCCAGCGTCGCAAGATTAAGCGTTCTGTTGAAAACTGATGTTGAGGGACCACGCTACGTGTAAGTGGCCGGTTGTCTAGGGCTTTGACTTCGACCGCTCAATGAGGCTGAGTTCCACGCTGTAAAAGGCCCGCTTTTCTCTGCGCGAGAACTCGACGAAGTGCCGGGTCATGCCTTCTATGGCTTGATCATGGGGCCGGACTTCGCAAATCGTGCCATCCATACCGACGAATGGCGTGGCGACTCCCGGCAGGATTCTGACGCGATCTCCGACTTTAAAATCATGCATACGATTGACTCCTTCATGCGGCTTCAAGCTGACTGTCGAACGCAATGAGGACGCCGTTCGAACCGAAATCCACCTCGTACTCATCGAAAATCTGCAGGTGGTGATGATTTGCGATAACACGAACGACGATCCCCGCTGAAACGTATCCCGTTCCAGGGCTCACTGCCCTGCGTACACGATCCCCTATCTGAAAGCGTGCCATTTCAATCTGAACTATATTCCTCGCGGCGGGCCCGCACTGTGCAATTTTGATCGGCTTTCCTGCATCACGACTGCCTGCCATTGGCAGCAAGCCAACGCATCAGTCCGCGAAGGCTGCCCGTCGCCAATGCGATGCTCGTGTCGGCTGCTCCGTAATACATGAAGATCGTGTCGCCGTCCTTGCCGATGGTCACACCGCAGGGAAATGCGACATTGCCCACGTCACCATCGCGCTCATATGGCGCCTCCGGCCCGAACATCCAGGAGTCTCCGCGCGCAAGACAAACGTCCGGTTTTTCCAGGGCGAACAGGGCAAGCCCCAAACGGTAAAGACATCCGCCGGCGGTGTGTCGCACACCGTGATAAATCATGAGCCAGCCCTCGGGCGTTTCGATGAGCGGTGGAGAAAGACCAACCTTATTCGCGTCCCACCATGCGCCCTTCCGGGCCTGCAGCATGAGTTGGTGGCTGCCCCAATTCTGAAGATCCGGAGAAAACGAAATCCAGACGTGAGCTCCAGAGTCATACATCGGCCGGTGAATCAGCGCAAAGTTGCCATTTACGCGCCGTGGCATGAGCGCGGCATCCTTATCGTCCGGTTGCATCACGAGACCATGGCGTTCGAAGGATCGAAAGTCCTCCGTCGATGCAAGCGCGACACCTGGTCCGCTCTTCCCGAATGCAGTGTAGGCAATCACATACCTGCGAATCTCCTCCACGTATGTGATCCTAGGGTCCTCGATTCCCCATAGTTCCTCCGGGTACTGAGCAGGATTGGGGAGCAGTGTCGGCTGAGGATCGATGATCCATCCGTCAATGCCGTTTTTCGAACGGGCCGCGCACAGGTGAGAGTGTCCCCGACGGTCCTCCACGCGGCACAGCAGCAAAGTCGTGCCGTCCGCCAGCGTTGTGGCGCCTGGGTTAAAAACCGTATGCGCAGGGTATGGCCAGTCGGCGGCCGTCAATATGGGATTCTTTTTGTGACGCTGAAAGAGCGCTTCATACCGCTGCATCAACGTTGAGCTTCCACGCGATCGACGTCGTGCTGCTGGATTGAGTAGGAGCGGCTCACAAAAAGCTCCTTCGGGCGTACCACGGTAGCAGCATCGGCGGCGCGCATTTCGAGAAGAGAGAGCAGGAAAGAGAGGGTGGACTCTGCACCTTGATTCTCATTGACGCGGTCGATATGCAGCCCGTCTCGACAGCCACCGGTCACAGGGTCATACAAGGCCTGTTCAAGCTGATTCTCGCCGATGAACCAGTTGAAGGCGCGCCTTGCATGTTCCGTCCATTGTGTATCTCCGGTAGCCTCATATGCCTTGAGGCAGGCTGCGATCGTGGCACATGCCTCCACGGGCTGCTGATCGAATTGTGCTTTCGATCCGCCCCGAGGATAAAAACCGTTCGAGCCAATGGGCGCGAAATAGCCGTCTTCGGACCGCTGTTCGGAAACGAGAAACAGCAATGAACGAAGGGCCGCCTCGATCATTTCCGAGTTCTCCGTTCGGCTTCCGGATACCAGCAGGGCCTGCGGCAAACGTCCGTTGCAGTAAGTAAGACGATCCTCAAACCACGGAAAATCGTTGCGGCTGGTTGAGCGGTAGAGAGCGAGCAAACGCTCGGACAGAAGTTTCTGAATGCCTTGAATGTGAGTATCACCATGAAATGCCCCAAGATACTCATCGACTCCCAGCAGCGTATAGGCCCAGGCCCTTGGGCTTGAAAACTCGGAAACTCCGCGCAACGCCGAGTGAAACAAGTGTCGCGCCAGTCCCGTGCTTCCGGGATCGTTGGATCTTCCTATCAGCGTCCCCAGCGCCCAGAGCGAACGCCCCTGACTGTCCTCGGAGCCGCACTCTTCGGCCCATTGCCGGTTGTACGTCATGAAATTCCGGAAACGACCGGAGCTCTCGTTGAATGCGTAACCGACGAATCCAAGATATCTGGAGGTAAGTTCATGCACGAGAACGGAGTCTTCTGTCCCTGAATCCTCCACGAGGGCCATCACGAGCAAGGCCCGGCAATTGTCGTCCAGGCAATAGCCATCGGCGTAGCGAGGGACGGTAAAACTGGCGTGCTGCAAAATGCCGGTATCGTCGGTCATCACTTGAATGTGGCGCAGGCTCACTTCCGGAAGATCGGCAGGACGCCTGGCAAGGGTTTGAGCCTGAAACAGCGAGTGTCTCCGCAACGCATGGTCCACTCGCGCCTGTTCAAAACTTTGAACGTAGCTGCGGGCGACGGTCGGCCACCCCATATCGCGGCCATACTCGGCGGCGCGAATACCAAGCGAATGCCTCTTTTCCTCATCACTGAGCAACCCGGTCACTTCTCGAGCAATCGCGTTCGAATCGCGCCAGGGCACGAGGATTCCGCGCCCGTCCGAAAGTAACTCACTGGCATACCAGTACGGGGTCGAGATGACCGCTCTGCCCGAACCGACGGCATAGGCGAGAGTTCCCGACGTGATCTGTGCTGGATTCAGGTAAGGGGTAATGTAGATATCAGCTGCGGCCAGGAACCTGCACAATTCGGTCTGGCTGACGAACCGATTATGAAAAATGATGTTCGCATCCACGCCGAGCCGCTGTGCGCGATTCTCCAGCATCAGGCGATACGTTTCGCCGTGCTGCATCTTTACGTGTGGATGGGTCGCGCCGAGAACGATATATACGGCATCGGGGTGCTCCGCGAGAACCGACGGCAGAGCCTCGATCATGTACTCAATTCCCTTATCCGGAGACAGCAATCCGAAGGTGAGGATTACGGATTTGCCTTCGACGCCGAGAAGATCCTTGCTCTGCCGCGCCGAAGGAAGGCACGGAATTCCATGTGGAATTCTGTCGATTTTTCCGTCCGGAACATCGTGGACCTTTTTCAGCAGCGTTTCGCCATGGTCGCTCATGACGATTACCCGCTCCGAAAGCTGAAGTAGTTCGTCCATGACCATTCGCTGTGGCGGAGTGGGAGTTTCGAGAATGGTGTGCAGCGTCGTTACAATCGGCATTCGAAGTCCGCGAAGCAGCGCGAGCAAGTGGCTGCCTGCCTTTCCGCCGAATATTCCGTACTCATGCTGCACGCACACGAGTTCAACTTCATTCACATTCAAAAAATCGGCCGCGCGCAGATACGCGGGGAGATCCGAGTCCGCAATTTCGAATCGGACGGACGAGGGATACGGGTATGAGTGGCCGCCGTCGTTCATGGCCATGACGAAACAGTCCAGGCCCGGAAACTCCGCCGAGATGCTCTCGTTCAGATCCGTCGTGAACGTGGCAATTCCGCATTGCCGTGGAACATGGTTACCCAACAATGCCATGCGGCGAATGCTGGTACCGGACGTGGAAATAGAAATTGATTGATCGATGTTTGCCTCCAGGGAACCGAGTCTACGGACGAAAGTTCGGCTTGCTGAGAAGTCTGGCCTTATCCCGAGCCGACTGACGGTCTTCTTCTGTCTTCTTCTGGAGTGCAGCTTCACGCAGCGGCGCTTCCAGCTCATCCAACCGATTCGCTGCCCGAGCGGCTACGGTCGCCATCAAGTCGAGCCTTTTCGAAACAGCGATGAGCCCGAAGGAAGATCCATAAGCAATGCTGAAAAGACTGTACGAATAATCCGGGTTTTCCCATCGCGCCAGAACCGGCCGCCTTTCCTCGACGGAGCCCGGCGGGGAAATGACGACGGTCGCGTCGGGTACGGCGGGGTAGCCGTAGACGTTCGATATAGCCTCGGCAATGTCTTCAACCGTCAACCCCTGCGCTTGCACCGGGTCATACCCAACTACAATTCTCGCGAGCGCGCCGTTATAGAAGTCGAAGCGAAGGCTTTGCAGCGAATCCGGCTTCGCCGCCGAAGACAGATAGGAGTACTGACGCCAGTTGAGGGTCTGAATCACTTCGGGCCTCCGGTGGACCGTAGTTGCTGCGGAGGCATCCATATGGATCTGTTTGGCTACCGTATCAATGTCCGTTCCAAATTCGAAATCACGATACCTCGAAAAACTTTGGGCGCTACCGAGGGAAGCGAAGAGCGGGAGAAACAACACACCTATCAATGCGAGGCGAAAGCGAAACATTCGGACTCCTTCTGGATGGGCTGCTTGCCAACCGTTGATGCCGTGCATAAGTGTGCGCGTCATCGAGCACGGATACTGTGCCGAATTGCACAGCCCGGCGTCATGGCGATAAGCGATAGAGCGCTAAGCCTCTTCAGACGTTTTCATGCGTGCGTCGATTGCGCCTTCGGGTCGACGCCAGGGTGCAGAGGCTTCAATGCTTTTCGCAGATCGCGAATACGCGCTCTATCGTGCAACCTGGCCTTACGCAGCCGATTAAAACGCGAACGATCACCATTTGCTCGGGACATGTTTATTCCCCCTGTCGTTGCGGTTAGTCGTGTAATTATCCGCCGTTGCGAAAATCGGCGTCGGTTCAATAGTGCACAGACGGCCAGCTGTTGGCATGCCATGGTGCCAATCCCACCCTTGACATGAGACAAGGGGTTACCGGCGCCTGCCCCCGGGCGTGAGGTCGCTTTGCAATCTTCGCAAGCTTTGCCGGCTGATCTGAATCGAGCCACTGCCGGGAGAGTCGATATCGGCGGTCAGTCCCAGTACGATCGAGACCATCAGGGGCCAGACGAGTGTCGCGACCCAGAATCTTCGCTTCATACCAAGTCCTACAATGAAACACGTCAACATTGAGAGCATCACGAGAATCGTCCAAACTGGCAGCGGTATGCGGTACTCCAGCGCCGCGAGCCGCTTTTCGCCTAAATCGATTGTTTCGTTGATCGACTGCAGGAAGATCGAACTGATCGCTGTGGGGTGTTGCTGAGCCGCGGCGACGCAATGTTCCCAGAGTGCCCCCTGGAGTTTCTTCGCTTTCGCCACGACTTCATCCAACTCTTGTCCGGGCCTCAGGTCGCCAAGAATCGGGCAGGAACCGAAGAACTTCTACCTGGAGAAGTGCGGATAAAGCCCGCTAAAGTTTCCAGCACGAAAGCCCTTAACAGATCGGAAGACGAATTGCCTTTCGACGTAAGCGATGCAGAGGCATTTCACGCGCAAGCTGTTGTTGTTTGCTGCTGCAATTGTTTGCGCGGTCATCGTAGTGGTAGTTGCTTTCACTCGCTCCAACGACAAGGGAACTCCGCCACAACCACCGCCGCTTGAAGTTCTGGTGGCGGACGTCGAACAAAAAGACATTCCGATTCGAAGCGAATGGATCGGGACTCTCGACGGCCTGGTCAATGCGGCCATCAAGGCGCAAGTCGCCGGCTATATTCTCCGGGCCCCTTACACCGAAGGCTCTTTCGTGAGAAAAGGCCAACTGCTGTTTGAAATCGATCCGCGATCTTTCCAGGCCGCGGTCGCAGAAGCCAAAGGCGAACTTGCCAAGGCGCAGGCAGAACGCGCACAGGCGAACAGTCAACTGCTGCAGGCGCGCGCGCAACTTGCACAGGCCGAAGCCAACCAACGCAGGGCGCAGCTCGATGTCGATCGCTACACGCCACTGGCCAAAGAAAGAGCCATCACGGTCCAGGAATTCGACAATGCCGTGCAAGCCAATATCGCGTCACAGGCGCAGGTCGAAGCTGCCAGAGCAGATGTCGAAACGGCAGCGGCCGGCATCAATGCCGCCGATGCTTCGGCGGAAACGGAGAAAGCCAAAGTCCGAACCGCTGAACTCAATCTCAGCTTCACGCGAGTGACTTCTCTGATCGATGGAATCGCCGGTATTGCGGAGGCTCAGGTCGGTGACCTCGTTGGCCCTGACAGCGATCCGCTGACGACGGTGTCCACGTTGGATCCCATCAAGGTCTATTTCACTGTCAGCGAGCAGGAGTATCTCACCGGCACCCGCGGCAAAGGCCTGAAATTGGATCTGGTGCTGGCCGACGGCACAACCTATCCGCATAAAGGACGCTTCTTCGTCGTGGACCGCGAGGTAGATCCGAGATCAGGCACGATTCGCATGGCCGGTCTGTTTCCGAATCCGGGAAACAATCTGCGTCCCGGGCTATACGCCAAAGTGCGCGCAGTCACCTCTACGAAACGTGCCGCATTGCTTGTTCCGCAGCGAGCCGTGATGGAGTTGCAGGGCAGCTATCAGGTCGCGGTCGTGGGTCCCGACAACAAGGTCAGCATCCGGCGCGTGAAGGTCGGTCCGCGCGTCGATTCGTTATGGGTCATTGAAGAAGGGCTCCAACCGGACGAAAGAGTCGTTGTTGAAGGCATCCAGAAAGTTCGTCCGGATGCGGTCGTGAGTCCGATTCGTGGGCGCTCATAGAGCGCCCCTACAACTATGATTTCTAACTTTTTCATCCGGCGGCCGATCGTGGCGATGGTCCTGGCGATTCTGACCGTCCTCTCCGGTCTCATCGCCATGCGAGGTCTGCCGCTCGCGCAGTTTCCCGAGATCGTTCCGCCGCAGATCATCGTCTATACGAC
>Ga0137423_1000168_pt1 | contig 20779 bp, 49 predicted proteins | sample EasRivERMZT600_2_FD_102326 | JGI IMG/M metagenome (GOLD analysis project Ga0137423, IMG submission 102326) | Soil microbial communities from meander-bound floodplain in the East River, Colorado, USA - East River MetaG ERMZT600_2 | ecosystem: Environmental > Terrestrial > Soil > Floodplain ...
CGACCGCAGGCGTCACCCGCTCGGGTACGAGCTTGAGGCAGACGGAGCAGAGAGGGTTGGCCCGAAGCCAGCGTGCACGGCGCGCTTGCGCCTTGGTGCTACGGTCTCTTGGGGTAGGAGTAAGGCTTACGTGGCCGACGCGACGGCCTCCCCGATGGGATGAACACTCGGCAAGGCGCCGGAACTGTGGGGGGTATAACCGGAAACCCTATCTATGTAAAGGGCGTGGGCGAGGCGGAATTCCCCGATTGAGACAAGATCATCGAACGCCCGGAGGTTGACCTTGTACCCGAGACGTCGCCCGAGCGAGCGCAGGGGGATGCCTATGGCGAGCGCCGGGTAGCAGTAGCGCCAGGTGAGCGCCCGATAGTACGGGGCCTTGCCTATCGGTGCGGGAGGGTGGTCGATCGACCGGAGAAGATCCCATGTTCGCATCGCCCGGCGTGGCTCGTAATCGGGCCTTGGTGGGGGTGACTGCCAGACCTGGGGGGATCTCCAGTTGCCCTCAGCGGAGAACGTCCTCGACGTTCGGTGCCTGTCCCGGAAGTACCACGCCCACTCCCGGAGCATCAACCTGGTCTCGTCGAGGTCCGCCGCGTTCGCCTTCAACCGAGCACCTCTTTTGGAGGGAAAGAGGGGCCGAAACCTTCGAAGGATCCGGCCCCGAAAACCTGACGCCATGGACTGGCGCAGGAAGGCTCGGGGCGGATCTTAGCGCAAAGTCGAGGGGAGGGTGATCCTCAGCTCGATCGGCGAGCCGGCGAGCAGGAACGGGGACCCGTGAACGACGAGCCTGTTGCCCGGCTGCCTCAGCTCGGCGTACCACTCACCCTCCCTGAAGATCGTCACAAGCTCGACGACTCCGGTCGCCGCCGAGAAGCCTACGCCCTCCAGCGTTTGGCCGTGGCGCCTGACGAGGAACTCAGCGAAGAGGACGCCCCGAGAGGCCTTGAACCATCCCCTCTTCGTGTGCCCGCCGATCCGCACCGACCAGCGCTCCTCCTGGGCCCTCGCCTTGCGCGCGATCTCCAGGAGAAGGTCCCGGACCTCGTCCAGGATCACGGTGGGTTCGAGGGCGGTGTTCACGAGATCAGCCCCCAGACGATGAGGACCGCGATCGTTAGCCAGACGTACACGAGGACCCGGAGTCCGTTGATCGGTCGCCGCCGCATCACATCCACCCGTGGACCGATCGCACCCCGCGCCTGTTCGCCCCGTCGTCGTGCCCGAGGTCGTACCACCTCTGGCAGTCGCACGAGCCGAGGAAGAACCCCAGCCCCAGGATCGCGAGGTCGATCATGACGGCGAGCCACAAAGGTTCGAGATACATCACCATGACGTCTCCTCCTCTTTAGGGGTGAAGTCCTGCCCGGAAGTCGTAGGCGCCCCGCCTGTAAGCCTCCTCGATCGCCGTCCACCAGCGCTCGATGACGTACGGACCGCCCTCTGTGATGAGGTTCTCCGGCTTCTTCGTGGCCTCGTGATAGAGGCTCTCGACGATCGTGCCGACCAGGCCTTTGTTCAGCTCGACCTCCTCGGTGCCCATGCGCGCCTGGTCGATCAGGACGGTCAGGAAGGCGGGTTCCATCTCCCTCGACCAGAGCTTCTCAAGGCGCTCGACGCAGATCTGGGCGTCGTCGCACCAGACGACACCGGTCAGGGCGTCCTCAACGGCCCGGGCGAGCTTCAGGACGTCGGGCAAGGTCGCCGGGAACGGCGTCTCGACCCCGAGTTTGGAGAGCGATCCGTCCTTCTTGAAGTGCCCCTTCGGCCGAGGGCGATGGAAGTACATCGACACAGCCAGGGGACCTTCGAGGAGCTTCCCCTTGTGCTCCTCCCTCGCCGCCCACGCCACCTGCTTCTTCCAGCTCGTCGACTTCGGGTTGTCGTCCATGACCCCGATCACGGGCGAGCCGTCGGGCCTGGTCACGAGCGAGCCGTCCTTCCTCTTGTAGGTCATCGCCCGCTTCGAACCTGCCGTCTGGGCCTTCCCGAGGACGACGAAGCGGATCACGGACTCAGGACCCCATTTCGATCGACGCGGATCGCTTCGATCATCTTCCCGATCCTCTTGATGGCGGCCCCAACTTGATCGTCGTTCTCCTTCGGGTTCAGGTAGGCGCTCAACTCGATCTGGAAATACTCGCCGTCCTCTCCGTTAAGGTCGGCGAGAACTGTGGTCAGCGCTCCTCGTCGTTCAGCCTCCCAACACAGCCTTACTAAACCCAGGAGGGTGATCCTAAAGACCGTGTTATGTGCAGGCTTGAGTCTGGCCTTTTTCATCTACGCACCCAAGCCACGAGGTCTCGCCACGCCCACCTGATCGGGTGGTCGAGTCGGTCGATCGTCTCGTCGATCGTAAGGATGAGCGACTCAGCCTGCTCGGCGACCTTGCGCGTGAGGTACCTGGCTTTCGCGTCCTCCACCCACGCCCTCTGATCCTCCGGCGTCCAGGTCGGATCGCCGCAGTGGCAGTGCCCGTAATCACACTTCGGCCACTCCCAGCAGAGATCGCCAGAACTCCGACGCTCCTCGATGACGTCCTCGTAGAGCATCCCGTCGTACGTCGAGGAGACACGCTTGATCATGTCAGCCGATCCTCGTCGAACGGCACCGTGTAGATCATGTGGCCGATCCTGCCCTCGCCGCCTGGCAGAGGACGCGTCACCTGGACCGCCGCCAGCTGCTCGTTGCCCGACCTCGCGAACGCCTCGGCAAGCTTGATGCACGGCGTCGGGCCGATGTCCTCGGACGTCCACTCCCGGGAGTGGCTCAGCTCTCGGCGAAGGAACGACATCGACCAGTCGGCCATGGTCATCTGATCGAAGGCGGCGTGGTGGTTCGTCATCCAGAGGCGAACGTGGAACGGTCCCGAGTGGAGGTCAATGGTCGTCTCCTCGCATGGGAAGCGTTTCACGACACGTCGGGCCAGAGGAACGCCTCCTCGGGAGACATCAGCGCGAACGCCGCGAAGAAGATCAGCCACAAGGCGAACAACGCCACGAGCATCATCAGGAGGAGCCTCACAACCCTACAGGACCTCCTCGACCCTCGCCCCGGCTCCGACCGCGTTGGCAGCCTCCTCGGCGGATGCGATCTCTGGCTCGAAGTACTGCTCCCTGTAGATCTGGGCCTTGACGCCCTCCTGGCTTCTCGACTTCATGAGCCTCGGCGTCTTGGCCGTGTCCTTCGGGCGCAGGATGTAGATCCGCCTCTTCGGCAGGATGGTGGCGTCCATCACTCCACCTCCAGTCGCGAGATGTCCGTCCAGTTCAGGTCGTACTTCCCCGACTCGTGCCCGTCCACGAGAGCCTTGAGGATCCCGCCCTCGAAGATCCCCAGGCCAACCACCTCGCCCCTGTTCGGCGCCCGCTTGTGCCGTACCATGTCCCCGATCGAGAGCGGGAACTTCACCACCGTCTGACTTGCCATCGAACCTCCTTGGGGTATCCTCGTCACGAAATGCTCTCAGAAGGCGACGGATCGCCCTCGCTCCCAGATCACGTCCCACCTTCGCCCAGCTCCATCTGAATCGACCCGAGGTCGACGACGACCTCCAACCGAAGCAGTCCGCAGAGCACGCCCATCTCGTCGCGCGACGGGTGGCAGTTCACCTTGATGTGAGCCTTGACCGTGCCCTCGCCCGGCTCCAGGGCGACGCCGTCGAGCGTCGTCGATGAGGTGAGGTTCAGGTCCTCTCCGGCCGGTCCTCGGATCCGGAGCGCGACCCCGTGCTCGCCGTCGATCGTGGCCTTGAGGCCCGGGAACCTCGGCCGCTGGTCCTCGGCGGAGAGGAAGAACGCCGCCATCATCCCCGGGGCGATCCCTTCGAGGGCGTGGGGCGCGAGGTCGCAGTCGAGGTAGAAGGTCATCGCGTCGACCTTCTGGTCGCCGTGCATCTCCTTCCTCGGGTTGACGGCGACGATCTTCGCCTGCTTGTCCTTGAGCGTCAGCATGAACGATCCCCAAGCTCGCGAAGCTTGGCCGCGACCTCGTCTGCTGTGCGATTCGGGTGGTTGTTCCAGTCGATCCACCTCCCGAGATCATCTGGGTATCGTCCTCCGGTCTCCAGGCTCGCCTTGCAGACCGCGCCGATCATGCACCAAGCGACCGCCGACGGATCGTTGCAAGGAACGCTATACCCATCGGCGTTCCTGGCCACGACATCTTTGCAGTACCCAACCTCCACCAGCTCGGCGGCGCGGTAGAACATCGCCTGCTCGACGTTCAGATCTCTCCTCACTTGAGCCTTCCTCCTTGGGGTTTCGTCCTCGCCTCTGCGATCGGCACGACGATGTCGGTCTGATCCAGTCGCAGCACGCAGTAGCGGTTGAAGAACACGTCAACGTTCGCCTCCCGATAGCCGAGCCTCAGGCATTCGCTCTGGGTGAGCACGACCGGGATCGCGTAGCAGACCAGCCAGATCACTAGTACAGCGAACACGATCGAGCTGCCGAGTACCAGCCTGTCGAACGAATCCATCACCTCGTCCTTTTCCTCTTCGGTGCCCGAGGCTTGTAGATCCTCGCGCGGTTCCAGTACGGGCTCCCGCAGAGCGGACACTTCACGTTGACGTCGACCCTTGGGATCCACGTGCCGCTGCACCGTAGGCATGTCCGTCTGGTCAGGATCTCAGGCATCGCGCTCCGTTTCCGAGACGTACTCCAGGACTCCCTCGGACCAGCCGTCGATCCCGACCCACGGCCCGTAGGCGATCGAGGGCCTCGCCGAGGAGACGTTGATCACGTAGCCACGCCTCTCCGGGTGTGGCGGCTTGTCGTGCGACTGCTCGTCCGTGATCACGACGACTCGGTCGGCGCCCTTGTGCTTCTCCTGGGCGAACCGGACAGCTTTCCCGAGCATCGTCGACTCCGGCACGACCTTGGCGTTGATCGCGTCCCGCATCCCGAAGCCCTTCCTTGGCGGGATCTCCCAGGGATCCGAGGAGAAGGCGACGCAATAGAAGCGATCGCAGCGCTCGGCGAAGACCATGGCGAGCGCGATCGCCGCCTCGCGGCGCGTCATCTCGGACTTCCCTGAGAGAACCTGACCCATCGAGCCGGAGCCGTCGACGAGCAGGACCGTGGTACCATGGAACCTCGGCTGCCCGGCGCAGAGCCGGACGAGCATCCCGTAGATCATGGGCTCCAGGGACGGCGCGTGCTTCGCGGCCGCGATCAGGCGGAACGGGAGGACGCGGTCGACCTTGACCTCGGCCCCGTACGCCTCGATCGCCGAACGGTCGACCCCAGCCTCGATCATCCCGCGGAGGTTCCTCAGGAAGGCCAGCGCCCCGAGATTCTTCTCCGCCATCAGGCGCTCGAAGGTCCCCCTCTTGTCCGCCCCCGTCGAGAGCGCGACCTCCCACGTGTCTGGGACCTTCAGCTCGCGCTTCATCAGCTTGTGCGACAGCGACCCGGAGTGCCGCACGACAGGACCACGAACGTAGTTCTTCTTGACCAGCCCCGGCGTGAGCGTCCCGTCCTCGGTGAGCGTGTCGCGCGTCTTGCCGTGGACGAGCATGAACGCGTCGCGAAGCTTGACCTTGCCGTCGCGGTCGTACTTCGCGAGCTGGTACTCGTCGAACTTCAGGAACGCGGCGCGGAGCGCCTTCTTGACCTGCTTCGAGATCGGCTGCCTACGTCCGGCCCAGTAGATCGCGAGGAACTCGGTGATCTCGTCCGCACGCTGAATGCACGAGGCGAGTGTCGACCCGACGAACCGCTTGTGATCAGGCAGGCGGGCCATCTCGCGGCAGAGCAGGAGTGGGACGTGACGGAGCTTCATGCGGCCCCTGGCGTCGATCGCGATCTCGGCCACGGCCTCGGGACGGACCTTCGCGACGAGCGCGGCGATTCGGTTGCCAATCTCCTGGCCCGACTCGTAAAATCCATCCTCCCAGAGCAGGCAGGCGGAGACCGCGCGCCGAAGTTCCTTCTCCGGGCCGACCTCGATCGCGGGGCCGCCCTCGTGGGTGACGGTCGTGAACTGCGTGGATGCGACGTTCAGCTTCATGTTCTTGACTCCGTTTTAGCCATCGGGGAACGAGCGATCAGGGTCATCATCTTTGCAGGAGAAGTATCCCTAACCTGCGCCACCGATTTACTTCCAGGCGGGAACGAGCGACGACGGTGTAGCCGGACTTGAACCGGCAGGGGGTCTTTCGACCCCCGCTATCCCGAAGTAACCGTCACCTGCGCCACGCCTTTAAACCTTCTGCCGGGAACGAGCGAGTCCGGAGACGATAGCGCTCTGTCCGCTGAGCTACGAGCCTTGCGGCCCGGGAGGATTCGAACCCCCGACCTCTCTCTTATGATGAGAAGTAACCGATCCCTGCGCCACGGCAACAGGTCGCACAATATCAGCTTGTGGGCTATTTGTAAAGACTAGCCTAATCGCCGAGTGCGACCCCGCGCTCTGCGGCCCAGACCTCGATCTCGGTCATGAACCGCGAGAAGTCGGCGCGGTCAAGCTCGGACGTCCCGGGCCAGTCGTGGACGACGTTCCCGTTCGCGAGACGGATCTCCCTCGACTCCAGCAACTCGTACCTGAACTGCTCTTTCCACCACTCCTTGGGGTGCTTCGCCCCGGCGTCGTCCTCGACGAAGAGCGAGATCATCGTCAGCAGCGCCCACATCCGCGCGTTCTGCTCGATCGTTCGTCGCCCCTTGTGCTCCCGGACCGTTATCTCAAGGCCGGCGTCCTCGGGAAGCTTCGCCATCCACTTCGAGAAGGCCTCGCGCTGAGACGGCGATCGGACGTAGAAGGTCCTCATGTCGGCGGGAACTCGTGGACCCAGAGCGCCTTCGGGATCCGACCTTGATCGCCAGAGCGAGGGCCAGAGTCCTGCTTGACGAACACCGGGACGGTCGCGGCTCGGCACTGCTCGACGACCGACGAGAGCCACTTCATGTCCAGCTGCCTTCGGCCGGGCCCGCTCTCGCCGCCGACGATCACCCAGCCGATCCTGGAGTCGCCGCCGAACTTCGTCTTGGCGCGCCAGGTCCAGTTGCGGTCGGGCTCGATCTCCAACCCAGGGCTCAGCTCAACGGGGCCGAGAGCGGGCTCATAGGAGACGAACCGAAGCATGGCCGGCAGGCCGATGAGCTTGGCAAGGTCGCGGTCGACCTCCTCCTGGTTCACCATCGTCGCCCCGATCCAGACGTTCTGATAGCCGACCCCCCAGTTTGGGGGGAGCATCTTCTCGGCGTTACCGATCCGCTTCGTGAGGATCTGCCAGGTCAGGTTAGGGGTGCGCGCGATCAGAGCGAAGAGGTCGCGCCTCCAGTCGGGGTCGACCTCGTTGTCGAAGACGTCCGCGAGAGACGCGCAGAACACCCTGCGCTGCCGGTGCGTGCGCTCGGCGATCGAGTCCCAGAGGATCGGTTGCTTCCAGTAGGTGGGGCTCGTCCTCATGCGGCGCTTCCCGCTCCCCCAGTGGGTTCGACCGCCCCACTTGTGCCGCCGGTCGAGCGCCTCGGCATAGCAGTGATCGCACCCGGGACCGACCCTGGTACACCCGATCCAAGGGTTGAACGTCGAGTCCGTCCAACCGATCGCCGTCGCCTCAGCCATCAGAGCCGATGCCTGCGACTTATCCTGGAGTGAGGAGCCGGGATTCTTAGTCTCATCCACGGGACCGCAGCGAGTCGATCTGCGGCCTCGACGTCGCCGAGGAGGAGCTTGCGTCGGTTCCCGCCGTTGCTCGTCCACCGCTTCTCGGTGCCGTAGTCGTAGACCGAGGATATGCTGCGCGCGTGATCACGGTTCATGACCCTGACGCCTCGACCTCGTCCGCGACCTCTTCGCGGGTCCGGTCTGAGGTCTCGTAGCGCATCGACCAAAGCTCGACGAGATCGAGGTGCTCATTGCGCAACTGACGCGCTTTGGAAACGCTCCCGGCGAATCCGACCAGCGCAGCCCCCATGACGCAGGTGCTGTCGTCGGATCCGAAATAGTTGTTAGCCTTCGATGCGCCGGTGAGCTTGCAGCCCGCCCTGATCGCCTCGCTCAGGGTGAGACGTACCACATCGCTCATGTCCATCGTCTTCTCCTTGAGTTCATTTGCCGGACAGCTTCACCCATCCCATCGCCCAGATGATCACGTGCGTCCTCCAGAATCCTTTGAACCAGTAGCGCTCGCGCTCGTCGTGCGAGAGGTCTTTCCCCTGGTCGATCGCGACGTGGCAGTCATGACACCCGGCGGCGACTAGGTCGCTCGCCTTCCCGCCCATCCCCTTGTCAGTCCAGCTCGACCAGTTCGGGTGAACCGGCTCGCAGCCCTCCGGGCACCAGCCCTTGCAGACCCCGATGATCTGGATCTGACACGCGTGGATCCTGTGGCACAAGTCGAGGAGCGATCGCGAACGGAACGGCGGCTGGCGCTGACCGACCTCGTTCACGGCGTCCAATCCTCCTCCGAGCACCACAGCGCGGCGAGGACCGCGACGAGCAGGAGATACCAGCGATAACCCACGGCGGCGAGCATCGTCATCGATGCGAGGCACGTCGACCACTTGACCCAACGGTCGATCACGCGACCCCCGGCCCGATGCGATCTCCTCCCGGAAACCCCTTCGCCTTGATCCAAGGTCCAGGGGGATCTCCACGGCCGTCCCACGCGGCACAAGCCTCCAGAGCGTCGGCCATCCGCTCGTAGCAGTAGCGTCCCTCGTAATCCTCCTCTGCGAGACCGACGTGGAGCGAGAACGTGAACAACAGCCTCGACACGCCTGCGAGGCGGCCGTCTGGCAAACGGCGGACCGCCTCGTACCCGATGGCTTCGAGCGCCACGATCTGGGAGTCGATCACGCGGCCTTCTTCAGCATCTCGGCCGGCTCGGCGAGACCGGGCGGACCGTATCGCTTCAGCATCTTCCGGACGCGCTCCCAGTCCGGAGGACGAGCGGCCTTCAACTCCATCTGCTCGATCGTCCGGCCTCGGATGAGGCCGTAGGCGAGGTGGGTGTGCCGTGCCTCCGATCGAACGACCGACCGTCGGTGGACGGCCAGCTCGTCGCGGAGCGCCCCATGGGTTCGCCTCTCTTCCTGCCTGATGATCTTCGCCTCGGCGGCCAAGCTCTTCACCTTCACCCGGAGCATCTCGCGCCGGTCCTTGACTTTCCCGTTCTCGTCGTACATAGGTCAGTTTCCTCGTTCGGTTGTTGGGTTTCGTCTCGTCCGAACGAGCAACGGGCGGTCCTCTACATTCAGGTCATGACGCTGCTCCTTAGATCGGCGAGCCAGAGCTTCCGCTTCCGCGTCGCTCGCTCGACGAGGCTGAACATCTGGTGGCAGGCGTGGCGGGGCTCGAACCTGCGAACCTCAGCTTCAAAGGCCGATGCTCTACCGGCTGAGCCTAACTTACGGAACACGTGGAACCACCGCCAGTTCTTCGGCGGTCCCGAAATCCGGGGCAGGATCGTGATCGAAGTCGCATCGCGCCAGACCCAGCCCCAGGTGGCTGTGCCGCGCGACGTGACGTCGACGTTCGATACGGTAGACTCGGTGTTGTAGAACAGCACCATCTCCTAACCTTGGAGGCCACGGAGGGAGTCGAACCCTCTGGCGTCAGGGATTGAAAGCCCTCGCCTCGCCGCCGACGCGGCCTCTACCATCTGATCTCCCGATAAACCGTAGCGAGATCCTCGGCGAGCGGCTTGGAAACGAACTCGCGAATTACCTCGCTCACGATCAAATCCATGATCTCTTCCTCGGTCACGGGCCCGCGTTCGCCTGCGAGGAAAGCCGACGTGAGCTTCTCAATCTCGGCCACGATGAGGGCCGCGACCTCTTTGGCCACACGCGCGTCGCTCACGCCGCCACCTCCTTCTCGGCCTCACGCTCGCGGGCGGCGTCCTCTGGCGGGAAGGGTACCAACCAGCGCGTGGGGATCCATCCTCGAATCCCGTGCAAGGTGACGAGGTTGCAGCGCCCGTGAGGGTAGTGGAAGTTCGGGCAGCCGACGCAGTAAAGCACGTCGTGATGCTCTGGATCGCTCACGACCTCGACGACCTGGCCGACGATTCCATCGGCGTGGTAGTTTCCTATCACGACCGCGAGGTCGTCCTTTCGAGCCTCACGCATCGCTTCACATCCTCTTGGCCATCACGCCCCGACCTCGTCGTCGTCCTGACCAGGCTCTCGGTTCCAGCCCGAGGGCGCGGTGATCTCGCCGCGGTTGATCTTCTCCGTCACGACGCGCATCGCCTCCTTGATCCCGACTCCGAGCGAGTCCGCGGCCGCGAGCATCTGAACCGGCGTCCTCCGCCCGCACAGTCCCTCGGCGATCTCCGCGAGCGCGCGAGCGCGGCGCCCGAGCGGCTGGAGAGCCACCAGTCGCTCCTGCTTCGCTCGACCCAGAACTCGGCAGAGCATCAGGGCCGCCTTGTGAGGCGGCGTCCAGGGGTCGATGCCGTTTGCCACCAGAAGGGCGGCGACCCTCTCCCGGGTCTCCGTCGAGAGCACCGGCGCCGGGCCGGGATGTGGCGGAGTGCTGCGAGGCGGATCGACTCGCCCAGGCGGGGGCGTAGGCTTCTTGAGCGCCATCAGTTCACCTCCTTCCCGCGCCGAAGCTCATGTCGATCGACTCGGTGTCGACGGACCGGTCGTTACGGAAGTCAACCGCCACCGCGTCGCGCCACTCCAGACGTTCGGACAACGGCGGGCGATCCTCGTCCTTCGGGTGAGGCCACGGCGTGAGGACCCGGACGCGTGCCTGAACCTGGACGATCACCCTCCTGCCGAACCAGCCGCCGAGACGCACCCTGATCTTGCCGGTCAGGGTCCGCTCGACGCGGGGCAGGGCCTGGACCATCAGACCCTCCCAGTCCGGCGCTCCGTGCGCCCTCGCTCCGGGTGCCTGAGCATCGCGTCGAGGTCGCCGTCCAGCACGCCTGGAGCCGGGGCCCGGATCCCGGTCGAGTGATCGAGCGCCTCCCCGCGCTCCAGGTGATACGTCCGGACGACGTGATCCCCTCTACGCCGCTCCTCCGGGATCCTCGACGCGGCCGCGACCTTCATCGCGAGGCGTCGGGTCGCGTCCAGAATGTTTCCCCTGCGCTCGCGATGAGCGGTCCCCACGGCCCGGAGCCCGGTCGGAAGGTGGGTGAGGCGGCAGCAGTTCTGGTGCTTGTTCCTGTGCTGACCGCCACTCCCAGAACCGCTGTACCACTCGACCGAGACGTCGGCGGAGTTCATCTGTGAATCCGACGCCCCTCGATCGTGCTGATCGTCCCCTGATCTGTGAACACCATCCGGATCGTCTGGGAGTTGTCGGTCACGACGACGAAGAACGAGGCGCCCCGCGGGGCCGCCGGGCTCGCGATCGCGACGTGAGCCGCTCCCGTGCAGTCGTCGCCGATCGTGAACGTCCCCGTGAAGGTCTCCGGCACCACCACGCCACCAAGGCTCACCGTCTGCCGGCCCTCGACGATCGAGCCGTCGCGTGTGAGCTTGAACACCCCGACGCCGGCGACGTCGCCGACCCCGACCCGCGCACCAGTCACCGTGAACCCCCACTCGCCGGCGAGGGACCGCGCAGAGCAACGTCGATCGTTCGCCTCCGCGATCGAGGAGGCGAGCAAGAGGAAAGCCAAAACCGAGAATGCCATGAGCCTCATATATTTTCTCCTGTCGTTGTGTTCCGCCGGACCGCTCGGTCCGATCGGTCGTGCCCTCATTGTCGTCTCACTCCCTCCGCCCGGTTCTGCTCCTTCGCGAACCAGCGGTTGATCGCCTTCGAGGCCCCGCCGAGCGTCCAGAGCGTCGCGGCGCCTCCGTTGCTCTTCGACTGCTTCTCGCCTATCGCCCACGCCCGGATCTGGGCGAGCGTGAGAGGCACGTCGACCGCCGGGTACGCCTTCCCAAGCTCATCGGAGTAGGACTTCGTCACAGCGAACTCTCCGCCGCCGAGGATCGGGATTCGCTCGACGACAGGCTCCTCGATCAGCTGGATCTGCTTCGTCACGCCTCTGGCCTTGGCGACCTTCGGCCGGAAGATCTCCGCGAGTTCCTCCAACGCCTTGGCGATCCGGTCCAGGCTCACGCAGGTTGCTCCGTTGTATTTCTCACGGATACGTACCGCTCCAGGTCGTCAGCCTCGGCGATCAGAGACGAAGCGTTAGCCCGATAGAGCGCAGCCTTTGCAAGCAATTCATCGTCGGTGCATTCCTGCACAGGCACTGAAGCAAGAACCCCATCGCGCTCGACGGAGTAATTGGATTTCAGGTTTTCGAATCCCTCAAGGGATCGTTGCCACGGGGTTCCGTTAGGAGGACGACGTATGCGGTTGCAGTATTCTCTAACCGCATTAGCGCACCACTGCGACATAGCAAAGTACGCGAAGCAATCAGAGCCTGAGACCTCGTCGGCGTGCTTCGCGATCAAAAACTGATGAGCCCAGTCGCGATCAATGTTACCGCCGTTTCGAGCCCTAGCCGCCTCTACGGCGATCTCGATTTCATCGTGAGCACTTCTTGAATTCCACATCGTCGTCAACCTCCTAATGAACGGTTTAGCTTCAACGACCACACGGCGATCTTCCCGGTCACCTGGCGAGAAGCGTCACGTTCGTGTGGCAGCACCGCGGCGGCTATCTCCGTAGCATCAGCGTCTCCAATCTGCTCCGAGAGACGACGCATGGCGCCTAGGATCTTGGTCGCCGCGGCGAAATTCTTGGGCGGTTTCCATTCCGACGCCTTCGTGCCTAAGATTGCCATCGCCTTTACGGTAGGAGGATCGCGAGACTCGGTGAGGCGTTCAAACTCCCCCGCAGGAACGTTCGCGACACGGACAGCCTCCTTGATTTTCCTAGCGGACAGCCCGGCGTCCTTCCCCGCGGCGTAGCGGCCAGAACCTTGGGTCGTAGCGGGCCCAAGGTTCGTCCGTTGCATGCTCTCCACCTGCTTCAGGAGGACTCCAGCCCGCTTCGTTGCCCTCAACGCGATTCGCCTAGCATACTCAAATAACGATCGGTCTTGTGATTGCTTGGCGTATGAGGCCAGGGCGTCGGCCTTGTTCCTCCAGTCCTCACACTCGTCGATCCTTGCGCATTTCTCAAGCGACGTCCTAGCTTGTTCGTACAGCTTTGGAAGTGGTGCGCTCCTGATCGATGGGAGCGTAGCGATGCTCATTTGGTGACCCTTGGGTTCGTCGGGACCGCCGGCGCGACCGGCGGAGCGGCGATCGGGAAGGCGAGGTCCCCAGACGGGTTGCTCTCGACCCGGTCAGACGCCTTCAGGCCCACGCGGATCGCTGTCACGTTCGCGACGTGATTGCCAGCGGCGAGCTTCGCGAGGTCCATGACGCACACCTTCACCGGGCCCGCCGAGGAGTGAGTCCCGACCGGAAGCTCGACTCGCGCAGCGCCGTCGAGCTGGAACCCGCAGTGGGTCGTCGTCTGGTCGGGGAGGTCGGCGAGCAGGAACGGACTCCCGAAGGCCACCGCCGGGGCGAAGAGCAAGAGAGGAACAATTCGCACTAGAGCCTCCTGATCGTTATGGGACCTCGGACGACCGAGATGAGCCTCCTCCCGCGGATCCAAGCCCACAGGCGGAGGAGAAATTCTATGAGGTTACGCACCGACGATGTGGGTGATCGCGCCGCCCACGACCTGGACGAACACCCGCTGCTCGATCACGATCTCGGCGCTCGCCTGAGGACCCAGCGGCGTCACGCCATCGGCAGCGAAGCGCTGAACCGTCACCGTGTACGTCCCAGGCTCCGTGACCGTGAAGACGACGTCCGGCGTCGCGCGGTCGAAGCTCTGACCGTCAGAGACCGCCCACCGCCATGGACCCTCGACGGTCCCCGCCGGGAACTCCTGCACCACCGTCGCAACCTGTGCCGTTACGGTACTCATGTTCGATTCCTCCTGTGTCAGGTCAAGTGTCGATCCTGCTGGTATGGCGCTCACGAAATTGGCGCGAAGGTCGCTCTTCCTTGTCGTGATTTGCGGCGGCTAGATCCTCGCGCGATCCCCCAAGCCCCCCCTACCCCCCCAAGGATGGGAAAGCAGGAAGGGTCGGGCTTGCACGCGGCTGAGTCCCGCGCTTCACCCCCTGAGCGCCCCCGGCCTTGCAGCCTCGCTTTCCCCGGCGGATCTCCGAACGGGTACTTGCCCCGCGGCGGCCGCGCTCGCAGCCTCGTTGTAGCCGCTGTCAGCCGAAGCGCGATCGCCAATGGAAAAGCCCTCAAGGCGTCGGGCGGGGTGGATTCGGCGAACGGAGAAGGGAGGCCGCGCGGGTTTCCCCGCTTCCCACCCGACAGCTTGAGGGCTCTCGGATTCAACCCTTCTCCAGCTACCGATCCACTCGGCGCGAGGATCATAGCGTGACTCCGGTCGCTTTGGAAGCCCCCCGCTCAAAGGCCCTTGCGACCGAGAGGTGCCGGCTCCAGCCGGCGTGACCACAGTCGAGGCAGAGATACGAGTACACCGCCTTCCCGTCGTGGCGCTGAGTCGCGAGCCTCGATCGCCTGGCGCGCCGTTCTCCGGTCGCCTTCCACCGGGTCCCGCGGCTCCGGTTCCGCCAGTCGCCGCGCTTGCAGCGAGCGCAGCGGAACGTGAGCGGTGAGCCCGTCCCGGCGCCCTTCCCGCGGCCTCCTCCGCTCACAGGCCCGCCTCCGGGCGATGGGGCGGGTGCTGGCTCGACCGGCGCCAGAACATCGGCTCGTCGCCCCTCATGAGCATGAGGTGGGCGACGACGTCGTCCGTCGGCGCCATCGCTCCGGCCCAGGTCCCGGCATAGTAGGCGATCGGGTGGAGGCAAAGCGTGCAGAGGATCCGCATCTCGCCGGAGCGCCCGGACATCGCGACCGTCGGCCGAAGCCGCCTGAACATGTAGGTCACGAGGCTGCGCTCGCTCGATTCGAGGAACGTCCCGGTCAGCATGTAGTGCTTGAACTGTCGGTGAGTCGTGAGTTCGGCGAGCAGGTGGACGGCGGCGCTCTCCTGCTCGATCCCGTGAGCGTCCGAGCAGCCGAGGGTTCGAAGGTCGAGGTCCAGGTGATGGACGCCTGCCGTGAAGGCCCACTCGATCTTCCCGCCGGCGTTCTCCACGATGTGGATGTCGCAGCGTCTGTGCGTCGAGCGGAACGTGTTCCGGACCTTCCACTCGCCGCTCTGCAGCTCCTTCTTCCCGGAGAGCGCGGCGGCGAACGGGTAGCCGGGCTCGACGACGAGACTCTCGCCCTCGATGGGGATCGGGATCCCGGCCCACTCGTCGCGCTCGCCGGCGATCTCGCGCAGCTTGTTACGGAGCGGCGCGAACCCGTCCTGAGCCTCGATCGCCGCACGCCTAGCCTCCGGCGCTTCGTGCCACCGCGACGGCCTTGGCGCCCTCGGCGGGGACGCTCCGACGGCCTCCGCCACGGCGCCCGCGCCCGGGTCGCCCGAGAGCAGCGCTCGCCTCAGGCTCCGCCGGACCCGCTTCAGGTTTCGCTGTCTGCCCATGTTCCCTCCGGTCCGCCTCTGACGCCGCGACGGGGTCGAGGTCGGCGATGATGTACTCGCAGACGTCCTCGCGGAACTCCAGGACGCGCTGGTAGCCGCGCTTGCCCTTCCGGTCCTTCACCTCGATGAGGAGCGCGTAGCCGCGCCTGAGCATGTCGGCGACGATCCTCGCCGCCCGGATCCGCTCCGCCGGGTTGCTCTTGTCGAAGCTCAGTTTCGTGTCGCCGGCGCCGACGTTGAGAATCGCGACGTCGTGCGCGCCCATCATCAGATCCACGGTTCCGCTCATATGGAAGACGCTTTTATCGACCTGGACGTAAGAACGGCTTCAACTTCTCGACTACTCCGTCGACGACAAGCTTGATCGCGTCTTCGCGCGAAAGTGGGAGCTGACCCTGACGCGCCTTCTCCTTAACGACGCGGCTGGAAAGTTTCGGGCGGAGGTGGCCGTTTAGAAGCGCGACCTTGGACGTATCCACAGGGAAGCGGACGCGATGGACGAACCGCCCGACGGTTCGATGTTGAGCTGGCTGCTTCTCCCGCTCGACGACCTTCTCCGCGACGAGCTTGGAAAGGATCGCCTGGGCTCGTTTTGGCGTAGTCCCGATAGCCTCCCCGACCTGCTCTTGCGTAAACCACGCGCCCGTCTTCGCGGACAGAGCATCTAGTGCGGCCTTGTACATCACGCGGCGATCAGATTTCACGACGGCTCCTGTTCTAAAAGTTGGCGGAAGAAGACGCGCCCGCGATCACGGTTCGTCGGTGAGTTCCAGAACTTGTTGACCGGCGACGGGTGCGGAAAAGGCGCGACGCGAAAGCCTCTCGGATCGTCGTGCCACTCGAACCAACTCAGATAGCGAAGATCGAAGGCCGACGAGACGGCGCGACCGAGCATGATCACGCGACGGCCGCCCAGATCAGGGATCATCGCGGCGACCGAGGCGCGTGCGTCGACGAGAGGGAAGAGATCGCCCTTCGCACCGTTGCGTCCCGGCCACGCGTCGAGGACGTTCCGACGATCGAACGCGCGAACGTAGCCCTTGAGTCCTCCGACGCTAGAAAGCTCGATCAGGAGCGCGCCGGCGCGGCCGCCGATCAGCGGGCGGTCCGGCCGACTTGTGCGCCCCGGGGCTTGGCCGACGAGGAGTGGTCTCACGCCGCGCGCTTCCAGTACGATGGGCGATCGTTCCAGAGCCCCATCTCCATCTTCTCGTAGCCTAGCAAACGAAGCTCATCGTTGAATCGGCGCGAGATCGTCCTCCCGACGAAGGATCGCCCATCGACCTCGTACCTCGGGAAGTGCCCGATTGATCGCGCGCCGAACGAGTTCGCGACGACGAGCGCCCGCGGCGAGAGCGTCGCGACGACATCTCTCAGGTACGCGACCGGCTCCTCTATGTGCTCGAAGAACTCCGAGGCGAAGACCAGATCGGTCTGCGAAAACGCGGCGCGGTCGACGACCCGGAAGTCAAACTCTCGGCCGAACCATCTCGCGATCTTCGTCTGGACCGTCCCGTCGATGTTCGTCCCGACGACCTCAGCTCCGTCGAACATCTGCTTCAGCGCGGCGGTCGTGATGCCGATCCCGCAACCGAGGTCGACGACCCTATGAACAATCCCGAGATCCTCGAAGATGCCGGACGTGAAGACGGAGCGAAGATAGGTTCGCGAGTAGACCACCCAGCACGCCCAAAGCTCCGCGAGGTACCAGTCGGACTCGTAGACCGACCAGTCGGTGCGGCCGGCTTCGAGCGCCTCATACCAACGACGTTCGAGTTCTTGCCAGTCGGCCATCTCGGATCGCCGCCGCGCCGCGTTGCCCGAGAGGTGGTCGACGGTCAATCGACTCCTCCGCTCGACCGCCGCGACGTCGAGTCCGAGAGAGCGGCAGGCGTCGAGGAACTTAGGAAAGAGGGCCGCTGGTCTCGCGTCCAAGATCGCGGAGTTCACGCGTCCACCTGGAGGGTCATCCCGTAGTCGTTCACGCCATCCTCGACGACGACACCAGGCTTCTGGATCAGCTTGTTGGCTCTGAATCGCGAGTAGTCCACGTGATGTTGCCAGCGCCCCCACTTCTCCGTGATCTTCACGACGTCGGGGTGCTGCTCGCGAAGCGACTCGGCCATCCTCCACCGGCCGTCGTCCTCCTTGCGCACCGCTCCGGTTCCGGCATAAAGCTCGTCCGTGTTCCCGCCCTTCATCGTCATCGTCGTGGTCTTGAACGCCAGGAACGCGGCGAAGAGCACGGTTGGTCGGCCGTCCTTGAGCGCTCTGAGGGAAAGATCCGTGTCCTCGTTGTACCGCCCCCGCCAGCGATATGGGAGGTCGTTCCGGAGGAGGATGCACGAGTACACCCTCGTGTTGAGCGTGAGCGGCGGGAGCTTCGTCTTCCGCGACGCGAACATGAAGTAGTGAAACCCCGAGATCGCCACGTTCTCGTAGCGATCGACGAAGTCCTCGGCGCACCTGAAGATCGTCCCGTCGGCGACGGGGACCTTGAGGTTGCGGTTCAGCCGGAAGAAGCCGTCGATGTTGTCGTCCAGGATCCAGTGCCTCTCCGCGCCCGTCGTGATCGCGTGCTCCCACACCCAGTTGCGCGCCGGGATCGAGCCCTGGCCGAGGTTCGAGAAGGGCAGCACGAGGATCTTCGCCGGGTCGATCACGGAGGCGTAGCTGGCGCGCTCCTGAGGCTCGACGACGATCCGATACGGGACGCTCATCCGTTCGAGGTGCTTGGACGTTTGCCTCGACTCCCATCGCCCCTTCGAGATGACGTAGATCGGGTATCGCGGCGTGCGATTCCACGGCTGCTCAATGTTGACGTACCGCTTGCCGGCGAAGTGTCCGATCTCCGCCTCCGGGTACCAGATCGACGGCGTCCGCTTGACGTACTCCGGGACACGCTGACCGATCTTGCGCTCGAACTCGTCGAGGTCGCGCTCCGCCTTCAGCACGACCTCGATCGAGTAGCGCGGCGCGAGGTCCTGCTGGTCGAACTCCGGCATGCCGCGCCAGAGGTCGGTCCACCATTCGCCGTGCCCGAAGATGTTGGCTGTCACGCGTATCGCATGCTGCTCGGGATGGGCCCGGCCGGGAAGCAGATCACCCGCGTCTCCGTCGTCACCGGCTGTCCGATCACCGCGGCGAACATCTGGACGTCCTCGCGGCTCTCGAAGTGCACGTAGATGGTCGCGAAGATCTCCGCGGCCTCGGCGGCCCCTTCCGGGATCGGGATCTCCTCCGCGCAGAAGAGCGCAGTCTGGTCGTCGCTGATCGCGGTGAGCGGGGGCAGGTCGTCGCTGATCGGCTCGCGCTCCTCCTCCGGTTCTGGCAGCGGCGGCGGCTCGCCGAACAGGTCGAGCTGGAGCTGGGAGGTCACGCACGATCCGTCCTGAGGTCGGCCAGGAGGTCGTAGGCGGCGGCGACGCTCCCGGACGGCTTGCCGGCGACGCGGAGCGCCGATCGGCGCGCCTCGATCGCCTCCCAGAGCCGGTCGTGGTCCGGCACAAGTCGTCGAAGCTCCGACAGGACCTCGGCCGGCGTCACGGTTTCGACACCCTTGCGACCGCCGCCCGGACCCTCCTGAGGGCCTCCTCGGCCCGCATGACGTGCGGGGCGGCCTCGAAGTGCTTGATGGAGGGCGCCCCCCCGACCGCGAAGGTCTGCTCCCTGTAGCGGTCCAGGATCGCCTGGAGGGCGTCCACGTCCGCCTGAACGAGTTGTGGGACGGAGGCTGGCATGGTCGTGGCGGATCGTAGGCTCACCTGGCGAGCCAGTGGATAGATTATGTTTATTGGACCATCATGGCGTCGAGCAGATAAGGAGATTCGAACCACTCGCGCGCGAGGGCGCGGGAGAATCTTCCCGCGGGCGACGTGCTCGCAACGGAGACCAGAAGATGAAACAGCCACCAGCCTTCTACCATGAGACCAAGTTCGACCTCGTCGCCGATGCGCTATTCGAGGCGCTCGAAACCGCCGACCAGCAGAAGGTCCGGGCGCTGTTCGAGACCCTGACCGCCTATCGGACGACGTACCACCGCACCGCCGCTCGCCTCGGGAGGATCCCGGCCATGGCGAAGATCATGGACGCGATCGACGAGGCAGCGAACGAGATCGAGCGGTAGGACGCGAGCGCGAGCCCCCTTCGGGGCTCTCGCGGGCGCCTTAGCCCGACAACCGGAGACCAGAGATGAAAGTTCAAGCCGTGATGGTGTACCTGGACCACGACAGCGTAGCAGTCGAGACGGTCCGTAGGACGTTCGAGCTGCGAGAGTTCCCGATCTTCGGGTCCGACGCCGCCGAGATCCTCCTCCCGGAGTTCGAACTCAACCCGAAAGCGTATCGTCTCGACCACTCGGCGCAGATCGGCAGCGGCGCAGCGCGGGTCTACTCGGGGATAGATCTCCAGACCGGCGAGCCGCTCTCGATGACGGTGATGAGGGTGGCGCCTTCCCTATTCCCTCGGCGAGACGGCGGAGCAATGGCGAAGTAGCTGAGCCCCCGCTTCGGACGGCTTCTCGCGAGGCCGTCCGGGGCGCCGGACCTCGGCGCGACTCGGAGACCAGATCATGACCGAAACAGACGAGCTTTCCACCTACCTCGCCCGCGCGATGACCGTCAAGGAGCTGCGCGAGGCACTCGACAAGTTCGAGGACGACACGCGCGTCGTCTTCTCGTACCAGTACGGAGACCACGCGCGGACCGTCGTCGCCGGCGCCGTCAAGGTCGCCGACGAGTCCGACGTCCGCTGGAGCGGGTACCACGACATGCCGATGGTGGTCGAGGCCGACGAACCCGAGGACGACGAGCCGCGTGACGTCCCCGACGAGACCGTCGTGGTGCTCTCATGAGCGCCGCGACCCGTCTTGACACGATCCTCCACCGTCACCGTCTCGGCCGTCGGATCGCTTACCTGCTCGCGAACGGCGGGGCGATAGACCTGATCCGCGCCGCCTGGCGAGTCTTCTGCCGCCTCGCCCGCGCCACGGCGACGAGCCCGACGGCCGCATTCGCGGAAGCGCGTAAGTAGATCAGCGTGAACGAGGAGACGAAGATGGATCAGCTTGGAGTCTATATTTTCAATTTCACTCGGAACCAATGGCTGCAGGAAGACGAGCACTCATGGGGCTCCTTCGGCGGGGCCGCTGAGTTCAACGATGCCGCGCTTGCCGAGGACATCCGGCTCCGCGAGGGCGGCGGCGACGTGACGTACACGATGGCAGCGTTGCACTGATGTAGCGTCGGAAGGCCGACAGGGCGATAGATTCTCCTTATAACCCCCCGCCCGGACTAGGTTTTCTGGCAGGTGATAAGAGGATTCGAACCAC
>Ga0137423_1000175_pt1 | contig 20375 bp, 19 predicted proteins | sample EasRivERMZT600_2_FD_102326 | JGI IMG/M metagenome (GOLD analysis project Ga0137423, IMG submission 102326) | Soil microbial communities from meander-bound floodplain in the East River, Colorado, USA - East River MetaG ERMZT600_2 | ecosystem: Environmental > Terrestrial > Soil > Floodplain ...
GCGATGGACATTGAAGTCGACTCCATTCATCCCTGCTGTCGAAGGTGCGCGTCCTAATCCGGCGTCGGTCATTCGCGTCGACCTGACGCTGGAGTGGATGGGCCGCCGTGGAGTGCAGAAACGAGTTATCCAGACATATCGATACCAGCTGCCGAACAGTGCTGCATCAATCCCGTCGCTCGAGGAGCAGTTGCGTGACCTGCGATAAGCGCGGTTTCACATTGATCGAAGTACTTGTCGCGCTAACGCTGCTCAGCGTCATCGCGACGATCATCGTCGCAGGCACGAGGCTAAGCATCGATGTGTCCGAACGCGGCAACAGAAAGGCCGAAGCGATCAGGACCGAACAGACAGCGCGCAGCCTTATTCGTGGCCAGCTTCAGGGAGCATTGCCTTATCGATATTGGACTGGTACCGGGAACGATCGCGCTGATCATGTTGCATTCGAAGGCGAGGAAGAACGCATCCGTTTCGTATCGCGTCATGGTCTGATGGACGGGCCCGACAGCTTGCCGCGATGGGTAGACCTGAAACTGCAGCAAGGCTCAGGAGGTTTGAGCAGGGTCGTCGTAGAAGAACACAGAATCCTTTCTCCCGATAACCAGCCCGGCGAAGCGATCACCGCGAGGGCGGAGCTGAACTGTGGTGAAGTTCGTTTCGAATACCTGGACTTGACCGGAGAAAAACCGCAATGGCTGCCGGCGTGGACTGGGAAAGACCGCCGCGCACCCCTGCCATTTGCTGTTCGAATCACGTGCAAACCGGCAAATGAATCGGTTCAGTTGCTGATTCCGTTCGAGTTCGCCGACGCGGCGCGGCAGGGATTTCGGCTGCAATGAGAATTCGAGGCACTTCTTCAGGTTTTGCGTTGTTGCTGGTCCTGTGGACGCTGGTGATCCTGTCGGCCATCGCATTGACCCTCGCCGCATCGGTTGGAACTGAAATCCGCGCCTCGCAGAATGCGTGGGACGAGTTGCAGGCCGACCGGCTCGCTAAGGCTGGACACGAGGTTGCCGTCTATCTCGAGACGAGAGCAATTGGTACATCGCTGGAAGATCTTTCAGGATTGAGCATCCAGCCACTGGTTGCGGGATTAACCTACCGTGTCTCCTTCGAGGGCGGTGTTGTGGATATCACGCTTGAAGGCGAAAATGGAAAGCTCGATGTGGCTGCGGCCGCCGAAGACTTTACTGCCGGTTTTTTGACTACGTGGACCGGGAATCCGTCAAAAGGTCGCGAGATTTCCGCTTCTTTGGCCGACTGGATCGATATGGACAGCGACGTCCGGCCGCTCGGCGCTGAAGCGCCCTCGTACGTTGCGCTCGGATACTCACCACGGAACGGCGGTTTGGGAAACGCCGATCTTTTCCTGATCAAAGGCATGGAACCTGGATATCTCGTTCCGGCAATTGTCGAAGTGAACAAGTCACCTGCGGTCCGCGGTCCATTGCTGCGGTTCATCTCGGGAACTCCGTCTGGACCTCACGTGAATCCGAACTATGCGTCTCGCCCGGTACTAGAGTCTGTTCCGGGAATGAATCAACAACTGCTGCAAACGATTCTTCAGACGCGCCGGAATTCAGTCTTCACTGATGCTCAAGACTTTCAGCAGCGAACCGGCGCGTCGAAAACCACTTCGATCCTCGATTACCTCATTTTCAATAGAGGTACCACTCCGGCCGTGACCGCGATTGCGCGGCTGAGCAATTCCGGGGCTGTGCACGTCGAACGCAGAGTCCGGCGTCGAACGCAGACGGCAAGATTCCTCACATCAATCGAACACGGTTGGCCCGCCGAATAGGCCTGCCTGCTCACGAGAGTTGTTTTTGCACACAACTTTGTTGAGTGAGGCGACATTACACACAAGCTTTTCCTTTGGATAAAAGGTATTCGTCTTTATGATCTGAAAGTTACGCCTGGGGTGATTTTGGCGTATGGATTGCTCTGTTGGGTCGGCTAGTAGGGCCATTGTGTCCGGTTTATGGACTGGATCGCAGCTACCCAGCGTGCTAGCATGCCTGGCCAAGTTTTTGTTGGGTCGCACTGGCTACTCGGTTCGGTTCGCGCGAAGGAACGTGCGGACTTTTCGATTCATGACGAAAACCTGTTCAACAAGGAGAGACATCAGATGACATTTAAGAGACTCTTATTGCCCATGTTTGTTCTGGGCATGATCCTGACCATGGGCACCATGGCCAACGCGCAGGTCATCACCTGTTCGTTGACATATGCCGGCGCGGCCGGCGCATTCGGTCCCCCGCCAAACATTGTCGAGCCCCCACCGGCGGTGGCGCCGTATACGCCGTATGGCGCAACGGCACGCACGTCCGCGACCGGTCATACGGAACTGGTCGGCGGCGGCCCGACTGGCAACCCCGTGATTCCTGGCGGCGGCAAAGTCCGCGTAGCCTGCAACAACCTGGACGCATTAGGCGCGCCGGGCGCCCCCACAAACCCCGGTGTCGTGGTATTGACTCTGGGTTTGCCGGTGCCGGTCACGAACACCCAGACGCATCCGACGACGGGATCGGGAATTCGAATTGTCAATGGAAGCGGTGGATTTATTGCCCCGGGTCCTGTTGGAACCGGTGCCTGCGCTGCTGCTTCCGGCTGTAATGTCGGTATCAACGCTCTGAACAACAACGGTGGACAGATTACGCTCGGCTTGGGCACGACGACAACCGGTACGAATACATGCTCCGGCACGGGTTGCCTCAACCCCGCTACGGGAATCACGTTCCCGGGCGGTCTGAGCACGTTTGATGTGGACGGCGTTCTGATTTCGACGAACGGAAGAACCGGCGCAGTCAACATGACCATGAGCTCCAGCGGCGGCGTCAATGTCGGCGGCGGTGGAACTCTCGAAGTAGTCACGGCTGTGTTGCCCAGTTTGGCCGACCCGACAGTTGCTTCGGGCTCTCTTCCGGCGGCAGTCACGGGTGTTCCTAATCTCGGTCCGTCGGCTATCGCCGGTGGTCCCGCGGTACTGAATTCGGCAGGCGGAATCGTGAAGAGCAATTTCGTTCTGAGAATTCCCGAAGGCTACGTGGATATGTTCAGAGAATCCAGCCAGATCAACCGTCCCAACGGTCCGGCCGGAATCAATGACGGCGTCTTCCCGAACTCTAACGCCGCGGACACTCAGTTGAACATCGTCATCAGCAACATTCCGGCTGGCTTTACGATTGCCGGCTGCACGGCTGTTCTGACGGATGGCGCCGGTACTGTGACCGGTGGACTCCCGACGATTTCGGCGACCAACGTTACCGCCGCATCGCCGATTCTGACGGTCAACTTCAATGCTGTTACCGCCCTGGATGCGCTCGACATTCTGTGGGTCGTTTGCACGAACGTTGCTGCCGGCACGGCTGCAACGCCGCTCCCGTCCACACCGATCACAGCGCAGATAACAATGGCTCCTACCGGTCTGGCCGTTTCTGCAGGACCGGGCAACCCGCCGTTGACTTCCTTGACCACCGGCCAGATTCCGCGTTATCAGCAGGCACTGGTGCCTTCGACGCCGTTGACATTGGTTCTGTTCCCGCCGTCGAACACGGTCCTGTTGCTCACGTTCGGTTTCGTTGGCCCGGGCTACAACACGGGTATCGCGCTTGCCAACACCACTTCCGATCCGTTTACTCCGGCCGGCGGCGGTGCAGCTCCTTCCGAAGGAACCGTTTCCTTCTTGTTGGTTAAGAATGACGGAACCTCGAGGACCTACGTGACCACCACAGGTTCGCCTGGAAGCGGTCTAACGGGCGCAGGTATCGTGAGGTCTGGATCAACGTATGTCGTGAATCTGTCCGAAATTCTGACTGCCGCGAACTACGGCACGTCGTTTAGCGGATACGTATTCATCACTGCGAACTTCACGTTTGCTCACGGCGCAGCCACCATCTACACCACCAGCACGGGCGCGGCTGCTCTGTCGAGCCCTGTCGTGGTATTGCAACCGGTAAGTACTGCCGCACCTCGCGGTACGCCGGAATCTGCAGGTCAATAGTTTTGTATTGATCGTAATAAGGGGGAGTTCGCTCCCCCTTTTTTATTTCTATCTGCTAGATTTGAACGATGAATGGACGAAATGCCATGAGACGTCTTTTGACCTTCGGTTTTGTTCTTCTCAGCGGTCTGCCGGTTTTCGGCCAGGACCTCAAACTATTGAACGAGCGCGCCACCAGGCTCTGGGAACTTCGACGGCAAATGAACCGCGTCGATGCCCTGCAGCTGATCGAACCTGAAACCAGGCAGATTTATCTGCAGCAGAACGAACAGCCCATTTCCAGTTTCAAAGTTTCGGGGCTGGAGTTCACCGGGAATCCCAATCGCGTCGATTTACTTGTGACAGTGCGTTCATTGCAGCCGGCTGTGGGTGCTGAGACGGATCGCGTCGTTCGTGAGGCCTGGGTGTGGAAGAACGGGCAGTGGTTAATGCATGCCACGCCGGCGCCAACGATGTTTGATTCCGATGTCGAAAAGCGCGCTCCGGCGGCCGTGATCCCTGAATTCCAGATTACAAATACTGTGATTGACGCCGGCCGGCACACGCAGGGAGCTCAGGTCGAAGGCAAGATTCCATTCCGCGCAGTCCGCCAGGAGATCGTCAGCATTCGACCTCTGCAAAACGTTCCAGGATTGGTCATCGGTTCCCCGCTGTGGGGCGGGCCGTCCGAAGGCTATCTTCCTTACCAATGGGATACCACGTTGCTCGATCGGAATATCGATCAGAAGATGTCGCTACAGGCGACTGCGACAAGCGATGGTCGCAAATCGGTCGACCTGCAGTTCCGCATCCGTGTTGACGGCAAGGTTGGTTTCACGCAGGTTCCCGAGATTGTCGATCCCGCCAAACCGGGACAGCTTGAAGTTCAGATTCGGAACCTGACGGAAAAACCTCTGAAGATTTTGGGAGTGAATTCCATCAACTCGGCGTATGTCATCGACGAGAATGTTCCGGAGTCCATCGATCCTGGAAAGTCGGGCCGGCTTCTTATTCGATACAGCGGACAGATGGATCCGAAAGGCGCATCGCTTCGATTGACTCTTTCCGAATCGCTGACTTCCTCAGGAATCGTTACGGTGCCGATCAATGTCAGGATGCCGGAGATGAAAATAGTGACGAGGTATGTCGATCCGGCCACTCAGACCGCGCCGAAGCTTCCTCCCACTCCGAATCTGCCCCCGATACGTTAGCGGCGGATACTACTTCAGGTCGGTGTGACGCTGTATTTCTTTGAGCCTGGCCTTGAGCTCTTCTGAAGCGGCGAGTCTTTCGTCGACCGTCGTAATCACATGCGGCGTAATCAGGACGATCAGTTCCGATCGCGTGTTCGACTTCGTCGTATTTCCGAACAGCACTCCTGCGACCGGGATCGAACCCAGCAGAGGTATACGATTCCGCGACAATGTATTGCTGTCTCGAATGAAACCCGTCAACGGAATCGTTTCGCCGTTTTTAACGACGATCGTGGACTTCACCGAGGACTTCCCGATAACCGGAGCATTGATGGCGGACGTCGTGTTCACGCCGGCCTGGCTTACTTCCTGTGCAATCGTCAGCGTGACATTTCCTCCTTCGTTGATCTGAGGAGTGACGTCCAGGATGACACCCGTGTTGCGGAATTGAATCGTCTGCGCGAAGAGCGTTCCGTTTTCTCCAAGCACGTTACTGGCAGCGGTAGAGGTCGGTATCGGAATTTCTGCGCCGATCTGAACCTGTGCAGTCGCATTGTTGCTGACGAGGATTGACGGCGCGGACAGTGTCTTGACCCGTCCACGATTCTCGGAAGCGTTGAGGAATGCGACGAGTTCACGACTCCGGCCGATAAACGCGAAGGTGGTTGCGGTCAAGTTGGACCCGGGCGGCCGATCGAACCCCGCGGTTGTCATCGCGGGATTCAGCGTCCCTCTGTTTTGAAGGATTGCGGACACGCCAAACGTCATCGAATGGTCCAGACTCACTTCGTAAACCTGTGCATCGATCAAAACCTGCCGAGGTAAAACATCCAATTGCTGGATGGTGCGCTCAACGATTTGATAGTCCTGCGGCGTCGCCTGAATAACGAGTTGGTTGTTGATGGCATCCACGACGATGCGTAACTCGCCGGCCAGCCGTCCAGTAATTCCCGTTGGCGGTTGCGGTGCACCCGTGAGCGGTTCATTTGGGGTCGGGGGGATCCTCGGTGCGGTCCCGGGAATCTGCGGAGCCACGCCGGGCGCTTGTTGAGGGATCTGCTGCTGCGGTGTCGGCGAACTGACACTGTAAAGCTCAACCAGAACGCGTTGAATATCGCTCGCACGGGCATTCTTTGCGGGATAAACGTAATTGCGAATGCCCGCCGTCTGAACAGGCTGGTCCAGCCGGTCGAGCCATTTTTCAACCTCTGGAAAAACGTCGGCGTTCGGCGTGACTACCAGGATCGAGTTCATGCGTTCAATCGGCAGGAAACGAATTGCAGAGTTTGTCGAGAGCGCATAGCCCGAAAAGACCGTCTTCAAGTCATCGATCACATCCCTCACGCGGTTGTTCTTTATCGCAAGAAGTCGAACGCGTTCTCCCTGGAATGCCTGCATGTCGAACTCATCGACGAGTTCCAGGAGTTTCCGCAAGTTGCTGCGTCTGTCGGTGATCAACAGCATGCTGCCTTGCGCGACAAGATTGCCGGTGTCCGATATGAACGGGGTCAGCAACCGGACCATTTCTTCGGCAGCGACGAATCTCATCGGAACGATCTGGAGCACGACCTGGTCATCGGGTGCGACGGCCCGAGTGTTCTGGACCTCCAGAGGCATTCGGACTGCTGCGTTGGCAGGCACAATCTGATAGAGGTTGCCGACCTTCACCATCGTCGCGCCATTGACCTTCAGGATCGCTTCCAGCATGGGAAGCAAGTCCGAACGCCGAATATCCCCGGCGGTGTACATGGTTACAGTGCCGCGGACCTGAGGATCGACGATGAAGTTGATTTGGGTGATCTCGGCGATCGTATCGATGACCGTGTATAAATCGGAGTTGTTGAATCGAAGCTTGACCGGCACGACGTCGTCCGGCTGGACCTGTCCAGCGGCGGCCGGCGGTTGCGCGGCTACGTTCCCGGGAGGTGTTGCAGGTTGTGCCGGGGGCCCGAATGCGACGCCGGGCCTTGGATCTGAAATATCAACCTCGTCGACCCCGAAAGGCGTCTGGACAAATTTCTTGCCGGGTCCCGGCTGCTTTTGAGGTTGCTGAACTACGCCTGCATAGTAAAGCGTTTCACGATCGATGAGCGTCAGCGTCAGGAAGAGAAGAAAGAGAAGTCGAACGCATTTTTTCATGAAGTATCTACTTTGTCCTGGGAACGCGGCCAAACGGCGTATCAAGAAATTCACCCGTCGGCTGACCGGTAGTGGAGGGTTGAGCTGCCGGCGCAGACGGAGGGGGTGCCGCCGCCGTTGTCGATGCCCCTTGAGTCGGTGTCGGGGACGTCACCACGTTTACGGCTTGTGTCGGTGCTCCGGTGCTCGTCCGTTCTGTTGAGCGCGCGATCGGGTCGCGCGGATCGTTGATTATAAGTGTTTCACGTACGCCACTCGAATTGACCACGACAGCGGACTTGTCGCGAATCTCCACGACCTGCCAGTTATCGATAGCGGCCCCAACCTTGTACGGCCGCGATCCGCGGCTTCCGGTCTGACCAGGCGCCAGCATCGCCATCCACTCGTTTCCGATGGAAAGGGTGCCAAACAAGACCGGCCTGGGTTGCGCAGGAGACGTCTGCTTCGGCATAACGAACGCCATGTCGCTGCGATCGAAACTGAAGGGGTTCCGCGTTGCAATGTCGGTCCAGTCTTCGGCACTGGCACTTAACGCGGGCGCGGCAGGAAGACTCTTAATGGTTTCTTTCTCGGGCTGAACGGTTTCGACACGATGCGTTGCGTCAAACTCGTTCCAGCTCCGGCGCAGCTGAACGATGCCGAACACGAGAGTTGCGAGAAGCGCCAGATCCAGAATCAGAAGCCGCGGAAACCTCATTTCGTCGCCCCCGCTGTTTTGACGAGATCCGCCGGGGCCGGCACGGAAACGATCATGGCGACGCGAACGGTTTTCAGCAGATCGACTCCCTTCGGCGCTTCGAAGACCGGACTCACAGGAGCAACCTGCAACGACCGGACACTGACAAAACGCGGCATCGCGCGCAGTTCGTTCAGGAGCATGACAAGCTGGTTCGGCGTCGCCTCGAAACCAAGCGTCATGGTCAGTTCCGCATAGAAATCATTGAGGCGCCGGGGAATCCCCATAGCCCGCTGGCTCAGCATGATATTCGTGTTGTTGGCTGCGCTTTCGACCAGAGATTGCAGCTCCGCCGAGGCGAGCGACAGGTTCGCGGCGTTGATGACAACTGATTCACCGGCGATCACCCGCTGGTCCGCCACTTTCAGAAGGCCTTCGTATTGGCCTTTCCGCAACTCCGCGCGGCGATACCGCCGCAACTGAGTTTCTTTATCGGCCGCAACTTCCTGCGCATCACTGATGCGATCGTACGCTGGTAGCAGCACCCAGTCGCCCACGATATAGATCACAATCGCAAGTGCCAGCAGCATGAGCGCACGCCGGTCTCGTTGCCGGATTTCGAGCTTCACGGTCTCACCTCGATCGAAGCGCGCACGGTGAATCGATCTTTTCCGGCGGCGTCCCGAGTTATGGAGGACGTGAATTGAACGTCACGGAACACCGGGCTGTCTTCGAGCAGTTTCTGTATGGAAGCCGCGCTTTCGGAGTAGCCGGCGATCGTGACGACATTGTCCTGATTACCGTACGAGGACAGCCATGTTCCTTGCGGCAATATGCGGCTCAGTTCACGAAGCGCTTCCAGGTTGGCGTCGCGGCTGCGAATCAAGCCGTTAAGCGCGCTCACGCGATCGGAAATGGCGTTCAGTTTTGCTTCCTGCTCGGCGACCGATCGGACTTCGACGGAGAGCCGCTGGGCTTCCTCGTCCAGTCGTTCAGCATAGAGCGACTGCTGGTAGGGCTCGCGAATCCAGGCCAGAGCGCCGAGCACGACCAGCAATGTGACGAGGGCATAAGTCGGAACGTACTGAAGCACATTTCGCTGGAATCTCAGCGGCGCCGGAATCAGATTCAGACGAAATCCAGATTTGGCCAGCCCCAGCAGAGCAGCGGAGATCGCGCCGAAACCTGTCGCCGTTCCGCGAGCGCCGTCGACGGGCAACTGGATCGGCTCCAGCCCCGCTTCCTGTGTGCTCGCTCCATGCGAAACGAGTCGCACGTCGTCGGGAGAATCGATTCGGCCTGCGCGCAGCAGCTGCGATGCGGACATCGAAGCCATGCGGGCTGCGTCGGTACCGAGCGTATGGATCGCGTGAATCCGATCACCTCGGACAAGCGTGCCCTCCACGTAATCGGGCTCCGCCGCAAGAACCATGACAGGCCGTTCCGTGCCCCAAAGCACCGCCGCGCCATGCGCCCACGAGAGCGAGGAGAGAGACGCTCCGGTGAGCGCAAGGCGAGCGGATCGAAACAGCGCGATCCATGGGTCCAGAACAGCATGAGAGACGATTCCGACGTGTACGACGATCGTCCGGACACCTTTGGGCGCTGGTTCGCTGGCAAAGTCCCAATAGATCTCGTCGAGTCCCCAGGGTGACAGGTTCTCGACCTGTAGAGCGACGGCAGACCGCAAAGCGTCGCCCGTAGCTACAGCCGCCGGAAACTCGAGGTCCCGCGTGACGCCCCAGGCGCCGGGAACAGTCAGATGGACATTGAGGCCCGTTAATTTGTGTTTCTTGAAGTACGCCGAAAGGTTGGAGAGCTTGTCTTCATCCGTTAGACCGATAAACCCCGGCAGAACATCCATGCGAATGAGGCGGCGCTTGCCGGCAAACGTCCTCAGGACCGCAATTCGAAGGTCCTGGCCGGCGATTTCGATGCCTACACTCGTTTGGGGGATGATCTTCATCAGATGGTAAAGACGCGAGTGGCAGGCAAAAAGACGAGCGGCAGGATCCTATTTTCCCCTACCAGTTCACGACATCCGCGTTGTCGCCCTCGCCGCCTTCCTGGCCGTCGGCGCCCAGGGCCAGCAGATCGAAGTCCCCGTGGGTGCCGGGAAACCGGTAAACGTATGCGTGACCCCAGGGATCCGGCCCCAGGTCCTTTCTGAGATATGGACCGTCCCAGTTGGTAGCATTGCCGGGCTTCGTTCGAAGAGCCTGAAGACCTTCGTCGTTGGACGGATACCGGCCCACGTCCAGTTTGAATTGTTCCAGGGCGCTCTCACACTCCGAGATCTGGGATTTCGCGGCAACAATCTTTGCCTTGTCCACGTTACGCCCCACCCGTGTTCCGACGATTGTCGCGAACAATGCAATGATCACCATCACGACGAGCAGTTCGATGAGTGTGATACCGGCATTTCTTCTTTGCTCTCGTTCCATAGTTCGCCTCAGAATGCGACCTCGTTAATACTGAAAATCGCCATCAACATCGACAGCACGACTGTTCCTACGATGACGCCCATGACCAGGATGATCGCGGGTTCAAATATCGACGTGAGGGATTTCACCGACGTCCGCACGTCCTTATCGTAAATATCCGCCAATTGTAAAAGCATCGCGTCCATTCTGCCCGTTTCTTCGCCGACTTCAACCAGATGAATCGCCAGGGGCGGAAACACGCCCGCCTCCTGCATCGGCCGGGCGACGCCCAGACCTCGCTTGGCTCCATCCGCGATTTTGGAAATCGCCTCCGAGACGATTTGATTTGTCGCAATGTCCTGGACGATGCGAACCGCGCTGATGAGAGGAACCGAGCTGGCGACGAGCGTGCCGAGCGTCCTCGCGAAACGGCCGACCTCGATCTTCAGAAAAGTCGTGCCGAGCAGAGGAACTCGCAATTTGAACACGTCGTATTGCCGGCGTCCTTCCGGCGTCTTCAGCCAATACTTGACAGCGAATACCGCGGCAGCGATCACGAGCAGGAAAATGGGCCAGTACCGGAGCGTCCAGTCCGAGAGTGTCAGCAGGATTTGTGTGGAAAAAGGGATCGGTGCTCCGATATCGGCGAAGATCGTCGAAAAGCGCGGAATCACAAAGAACATCAGAATCGCGATGGAACCGACGCCCACTGCGAACAACAACGCAGGATAGATCAGGGCGGACACCAGGTAGCCCCGCAAATCGTCGGCTGTGCGCTGAAAGTCCACGAGCCTTTCGAGGATGGTCTCGAGAACACCACCTGCTTCGCCCGCGCGGATCATGTTCACATACAGACGCGAAAAGTGCTTCGGATGCGCGGCCAGTGCCTCTGCGAGCGACTTTCCACCCTTGATCTGCTTCAAAACGTCCAGGACGATCGCGCGAAGAGCGGGTTTCGATGTGAGTTCAGCCGTGATGCTGAGGCTCCGGTCGAGCGGCAGGCCGGCCTTGACCAGGGTCGCCAGTTCTTCGCTGAAAAACAGAAGGTCTTTCTGCGTGATGCCTCGAAAGTATGTCCGCGCGCTCGGCGTTTTCGGAGCGGCTTCCTCGATCGAGATCGGAATCAGGCCCATGCCTTGAATGCGTTGAGCCACGGTCCGCTGGTCGGCTGCTTCCAGCCGGCCCTGAGTCATACGACCCTCTCGAGAGACCGCTTTGTAGGAATACTGGCTCATACTTCCTGGGTTACGCGCAGCACTTCATCCGGCGTGGTCAGGCCGGCGAGAACTTTGGTCCATCCATCGTCGCGCAGGGTGAGCATGCCGGATTTCAGACCAGCATTGCGCATTACGTTGGCGTCCGGATTCGTGACGATGAGATTGCGCATCGCTTCATCCACATCAAGCAGCTCGAAGATTCCGATGCGGCTTTCAAAACCCGTGCCGGAGCAACGCTCGCAACCGGCTCCGCGCTGGATCTCGACAAACTCCGTATCTGAGGCAGGAAAGCCGCTGTCGCGCAAGGCGGCGGCCGGCACACGCTCCGGCCGTTTGCAGTTTCCGCAGTTGACGCGGACCAGCCTCTGGGCGAGCACGCCGATCAGGGATGAAGCGAGCAGATAGTCTTCAACACCCATGTCGATGAGGCGAGTCACGGCGCTCGTTGCGTCGTTTGTATGCAGCGTGCTGAACACGAGGTGTCCGGTCAAGGCCGATCGGATGGCGATCTCGGCTGTTTCCAGATCGCGAATCTCTCCGATCATGATCACGTCCGGATCCTGACGGACGATGTGTCGAAGGCCCGTCGCGAAAGTCAAACCGATCTGGGGATTGACGTGAATCTGGTTCACGCCGTCCATCTGGTATTCGACCGGATCCTCGATCGTGATGATCTTGCGATCCGGAATGTTGATCCGCTTCATCGCGCTGTACAGCGTTGTCGTTTTGCCGCTGCCCGTCGGACCGGTCACGAGGAATATTCCATGCGGCTTGGACGTCATCTCACAGACCTTCACGTAGAGACTCTCGGGGAAGCCGATGAGCCGGAGATCCATCAGTGATGTGTTTGATTTGTCGAGGATACGCATGACGACACTTTCGCCGTACATGGTCGGCAGCGTTGAAATGCGCAGATCGATTTCCCGCCCGAGCACCTTCAGCTTGATTCGGCCGTCCTGCGGAAGCCGGCGCTCCGCAATATTCAGCTTGGCCATGAGCTTGATACGCGAAATGATCAGATTGACCATCCGGATAACTGGAACTTCCGAAGCCAGGTCCCGCAGATGTTCGATATTTTCGTCGTCGGTCGAAAATCCTTCGCCCAGGGTTTCAATGAGCTTTTGTTCGGGGCTGTCTTCTCCTCCGTAGAGACGCTCCAGTTCCTCGGCGATCTGCGATTCGGCCGCCAGAAAAACTCGAATGTCATGAGATGTCCGAAGACGAACTGCGGATTGTGTTTCGGTATCGAGGGGGTCTGCCATGACCAGAGACAGGACATTGCCTTCCACATGAACCGGCAGGACGCGAAACGTTCGCAGAAAGCGATATGGCAACGCCGCCGGCTCCACCGGAACAGCCGGGAACTCATCGGTGAAAACGGGAATTCCGAGTTGATCGCTCAGCGTGCTGACGACGTCGCGCTCGGAAACGTAACCGAGGTCTACGAGGATCCGGCCCAGCTTTTCGCGCCGTTCCTGTTGCAATGCGAGGGCGTTTTTCAGGTCTTCATCGGAAATCAGGCCCCGATTGCGCAGCAGTTCTCCGATCGGTTTGATCTCCGCGCCGAGCAGCGTTTTCATCAGAATTCCCGGAACGCCACCTGTTGAGGAGAGTCTTTCTTAGCGGACATCACGATTTGAACCGGCAGGTTCGGAATGTCTGCCGGCGTCGTGTTCAACACGTGAATGACAATGGCGAGCGAGTCCGAGGGCCCAATCGAGTCGGTTGTGCTCACCCGCTGCTTCACAAATGCCGTCAGTTTTTCCTGAACATCTTTACGTCGCTGCGACACGACTGCACGTACCTCGGCCGGTTTCCTGGGTGTACCGAATATTCCCGGCGAACCTTCGAAGGCAATCTCCACGCTGATGAGAACTCCATATCCCTCGATGTACGCGGCACGTGATCGCTGAAGGACTTGCGATCCTGTGGACCCTAGGAGCCCATCAACCGATGACTGCAGCGGAGACATCTCTTTTTTGAAAGTGTCGGTCTGCGGCGTTGCGACTAACAGAAGCAGGGCGAAAAGCTTCGTCAACATATACATCAATCTCCTTCGGGCGAGCGCTGGCCTCGAGTAATCGGCGGAATTCTGGTGGCAATCACCAGCGTGTCGCGTTCAACAGCTTCCTGCCTGCGTTCCAGCAGGGCCAGAGACGCTTTCATGTTTTGAATGTCCGACGCAACGTCGGCGGTCGGAGTCGCATCCGGGGTCGTAGTAGTCGTCTCGCCGAAGGCAATCGTCAATTGTGAGTCCTGCCAGTGAACCTGCACACCCGTGGCCAGCGCGACGGTCAGCAGAAGCAGTGCAGCAACGGCTGTTGCGGCGGGGAACCATCGCCAGAAGCGGCTCCGGACCGGTTTCTCGAACTCGAACACGATGTTGCGAGGTGGTTCGAGATCGGGATCCGCCTTTATCATGGATAGTGTCTGCTGGAACCGGTCAACCTGTTCCCGGCAATTTGCACAATCCTGAAGATGCCGTTTGGCTTCGGCCATTTGGGATTCCGGAAGTTCTTCGAAGATGAACTCCGCCAGCTTTTCAGTTACGTGTGACATATGCCCTGCTTTCCGTTTTCATCCCAGGATCGATCTCAACTTTTCAAATCCCATATACAGCCGTGATTTCACGGTCGAGACCGGAGCATCCTGGATTGCCGCGATCTCTTCAAATTTCAGGTTCTGAAACACCTTCAAAACGACGACCTCGCGCTGATCTTCGGGCAAATTCTGCAGCGCCTTTTCCACGGCCAGCCGGTTCTCGATCGACGACCTGGCCGCGCGTGTTTCCGGCTGCAACTCGACGAAGGTCTTGCCCTGATCCTTCCGGAGCTTCGAAAAACACGTGTTGTGCGCTATCCGGTACAGCCATGCCGAAAAACGATCGAGATCTTTCAGGGTATCCAGTTCGCGGTATGCCTTCATGAAGGCGTCCTGGCAGAGGTCCATGGCCTCGTCCCGATCGCCAATCATCCTTACGATGAAGTTGTAGATCGGCTTTTCCCACTGCCGGACCAACAAGTTGAAGGCATCCGTGTCGCCCTTGAGAACTCGTTCGATGATCTTTCGGTCATCGACAGGCTTTAACCCGCCAAGCTTCAAACTCTGTCCTCACAATCTAAGACTCTGGGAACGTTGAAAAAGACGAACTACCGGTAGATCTTTACCCGCTCGCGGAAGGGATGGCGGAGGAACTCGGAACCGAAGGACATCAAACCAATGAAATTGTTCCAGTCAATCGCCGTGATCTGACGGAATGTGACCAGAAGAACGATGTAAATCGGCGCGAAGATACCGAAATCGGCGACGATTTTTATCGGCACGAGGTACCGGACAGTCTCCCAACTGACGAGCTGCGGTGTGAGCTCGTGAAAGCCCAGCACAGCCAGGTTCGCGAAAACGCCGGCTGCAATCGGCCGCACGTAAACGTCCTGAAGGACAGCGCGGACGGAGTCTTCCACATAATCCCGATGGAATGTCACCAGCAGATAAACGGTCGCGATCACGAACGCCAGCGTCGTACCTGCAGCGGCCCCCGCTGCGCCGAAGCGCCAGACAAGCAGGATGCTGAAAATCGGGTTTAAGACGGAAAGCAGCACCATGCTGCGCATGTCGAACTCCGGACGGCCGACACCTGCGCCGGTCTGGCTCGCGGCCCCTCCCAGGACATTGGCTCCGTATCCGATCGCCAGGATTTGTACCAGGATCACAGAATTTTCGAAGCCGGCGCCGAGCCAGAACGTAATCACCGAACGGGCTTCCAGCACGAGAAAACAGACCATCGCGACGGTGACCATGGCGACGTATTTCGAAACCAGCAGGTACGTCTGAAGGATTCGGGCACGGTCATTTCTGGCATCAAGTTCGGAAGTCGCCGGTATCAGCGCCGAAATCATCACATGCGGCAGAGCGCGCATGAACGACGTCAGCCGCGAACTGACCTCGTAGAAGGACACAGCAGCGATACCCAGGAAGCGCGAGACGATCAGTTTATCAACACGAAAGCAGATCAGGCCGCCGACCTGGCTCACCTGTAGTTTGATGCCGTATGCGAACATGCTTCGCAACAGTTTGGCGTCGAAATACCAGCCCAGCGAAAGCCGGCCGGCCATGCCCTTGAGCGTCCACCACGTCAGTACCATTGCGAAGCCCGCGTTCACGAGCGCGTTCATCGCGAGACCCGGCATTCCCCAACCGGTTTCGAGAAACAGGATGGTGCCAAGGGCGTTCACGATGCTGATCTTGATCTTCAGCGAATTCGATTTGTCCATCCGCTGCATGCCTTCGACGACGGACAGGAACATCGTTGTCATATTGGACATGGCACACGACAACAACACGAACAGGTACGCCTCGGAGGCATCAGGTACATGGAAAAGCCGGAACAGCGGCTTTTCGAGGATCAAACCAAACGTGATCTGCAACGTTCCGAGGACGCCGTAAAAGACGAGCCCGGAAAACAGGACGCGATTAATGCGGTCGAAGTCGCCGTGCGTGTAGTACTCGGCGACGTACTTCACGAATGAGGAACCGAGCCCGAAATCGAGAAGGTTAAACGAACTGATGAAAATGCTCAGCACCACCCAGGTTCCAAACTCTTGAACGTCGAGGTGCGCGAGGACGTACGGCGTAAGAAGCAGAGCGACGAGAAAGTTCCATGAACGCCCGATAAAATTGAAGAACGTGTTTGTGACGAGCTTCTTCGAGAACTCACCTTGAAGAGTGACTGCCTTATCCTTCCGCGCCGCTGGCAGATTCTGCTGGCTCATCTCTGATGGCTGCGCCCTTCCGGGCTTGCATTCGCTCCGCTCATAGTCGGTGAAGAACGATTAGAGTTCGCCCTTGGCTTTTATCTGATACTCCTTGCCCAATGCCGGTTGGATCGGAGTAACGAGTTCGCGGTGCGGCCGTTGCCGGTCTTTCGAATAGCGATGGTAGCCGAGAAAGAAGTGATAACGGATCGACCAGGCATAATGCGAGTCCATCAACCAGGTCAGTGAGCCCGTTCCACGCGTATTCTCCCAGTTCGTGAGCATCCTGACGAATGGAGACAGCGCCGAGGCTGCCCATCCATAGAGGGAGTGAACGCTTTTGAGGCGCCGCGCAAACCGGCTGCTTTCAACGAACCGTGTTTTCAGCTCCGGATGTAGTCGTATCAGTTGACCCAGCGAATAACCTGCCTGTTCCGATCGTTCGATGAAGTCCTGATAACCGGGGAAGCGATAATGAACGGCTCGCGCATCCGCCGCGAACACCATGCGGGAGTTGGCCTTCTGCAGGCGATAGCCTAGTTCGATGTCCTCCATGCCGTAGATGTCGAAGCTTTCGTTGAAGCCGCCCACGGTTAGAAGCATCTGCGTCCGAGTCGAGACGTTGCACGTGTGGTAGTACGAAAAATCGATCGGGCCTTTGGACGGCGTGTACGGATTGAGGATCCGATGGTCCCGAAGATAGCGAAGGAAGGGGTCCGAAGTATCTCCCCATGGCATGCTGACCGCGCCGATCACCGATGCATTCGGGTAATGCCGGTGACAATCCAAATGTGCCTGGATCAATCCCGGCTCGGCCTGAACGTCGTCATCGATGAACAGAATCAGATCACCCTTTGCCAGCCGCAGGCCTGCGTTTCGCGTTGCAGCCGCGCCGCGCTTTTCCTGGAAACCGGCCTTCAGGTTGGGATAGCTCTTTGATTTTTGTTCCAGAACGGTTCGGGTTTCATCGGAGGAATCATTGTCGATGACAATGACTTCGTACTGGTCTCTGGGGATCGTCTGAGACTCGATTCGTTCAATGCACTCGGCAAGCAACGCCGACCGATTTTTGGTTGGAATGACGACACTAACCTTCGACATTCAGTTCCCTAATTGCAGCCGGCCTGGCAGGACAGAGCCGCGATCCCCATTCTTCCGGCTGCGCGCGATCGCGCTTGCGCTTCGCCGGGCGCCTAGTCAGCTAACGAAGTTTGCTCAAACCGAACCCACGGGTGGCGTCTTGCACACCAAAGGTGTCTGGTTCGGAAGAGGTACGGAATATATCGGATGTGATCCACAAAAGCAAACGCGTATAAGACTCTGCTACGAAATGAATAATCGCCGGAAATGAAACGACTTACGAGGAAATTATATAGAACCCGCCGCTCGCTCCAACAGCCAAATCTGTAAAACAGGAAAAGAGAATTCCGGAAGCTGAAGTAGTTTTCGACCGTCCTCTTTTTTCCCGGGATGATGTCCTGATTGTAATGACGGACGACAGCTGACGGTACATAGAGGCACTTCCATCCGCTTAACCAGAACTTCCAGCTCAAATCCACATCCTCGCAATACATGAAGAACAGCCGTTCATCAAATCCGCCGATGTCGTCGAATGCCTTTCTCCGAATCAGCACGGCTGCGCCCGTGCACCATGTTGTTTCGCCGGTTTTTCCGTCGTACGCCTTGTGATGCTCTCGCGGCTGCTGGCGGGCTTCAACCATACCGATTGAGGGTTCGTTCTGTATGCGATCGAGCAGGCGCTCAAGGCATCCCTCCTCCAGTTCGGCGTCCGGATTCAACATGAACATGAATTCTCCGGTGCTCTGAGCGGCCAGCAGATTCATTCCCCTGGCAAATCCATTGTTCTTTAACGAACGAAGGAAACAGGTCCGAACTCCCATCGCTGGAAGCGCCGCCGCGAGTTTTTCGGCCGTTTCGTCCGTGGAGGAGTTATCAAGGAAGTAGAGCTTGACCGGTATCGTGACACGTCGAAGGCTGTCGAGCAGTGGTTGAATGAACCTCGCGCTGTTGTACAGCACAACCAGAACATCGATCTCACGCGTCACGATTGGCTTCCAGATAAGCGACCTTCAACAGAAGTGCAACGAACCGGTAAACAAATGAGATCGCGCGCATGATGATCATGTTGGCAGCCCTTCCACCAACGACAGGAGCTCGGGGCCAATCTTATCCCAGGAAAACTCGTTCAGGATCATCTGTCGCCCTCGATTTCCCAGGCTCGAACGCAATTCCGAAGAAGACGCCACCGCGGACACGGCTTCCCGGAATGCCTGAGCATGATTCGCAATCAACGCCTGTTGTCCACTTACGATGGGGAATCCGGCCGCGCCGACCGTAGTCGTAATCACGGCGGCGCCCATAGCGAAGGCTTCGAGCAGTTTCACGCGCTGTCCGGTCCCGGAGAACAGCGGCGCCGCGAAGATCGTGTTCCGGGAATCGAACAGCCGGCGCATATCGGCAACGTATCCGGGGAAACTCGCGTTCGGCGGTTCCGGCATTCCGGCCGGAAGATACGAACCGGCAATCACGAACTGGATTTCAGGAAAGTGGGGCGCAATTTCCTCGAGCAGGAATCGAACTGCCTCGACGTTAGACGTATGACGATAGTTTCCCAGGAAAACGACTTGAACCGGCCCTTCCCGCAATCCATCCCGAGGGGGCTGAAAATACTCGGCGTCGATGCCGATTGGAATTGCTCGAATGTTCGCGCTCCGCGTGTAGGAGCGAAGGTACGCCGCGTCTTCGTTTGTCATGGTGACGACGCGATCAAACGCGTTACACGTCGAGATCTCATAGTTTAAGAGCGCCATCCATCGGGAAAACAGGCGTAGCTTTTCGACAGCGTTCGAGGCGGCCTGGAAAGTCCGGTATGCATTGTCCGAATACGTTTCCAACACTGTGAGAATTGAGAACACGCCGGCGCGTCTGTACTGGCCCATTTGTTGATACTCGCACTGAAGAACATCGACCTGCTTCGTCCGGAACGCGTCATCCACTGCCTTGCGCATGGCAGGTGTATCAAATTCCCGGATCGTAAAAGGTGTTAGTGAAAACCAGTGCCCCCCGAAATCGGGAAGGCGCTTCACCGCGGTCACCGACTCGCAGATCGGCTCCACCGACTTGAGCAGGTCGCGGTCCTGGTCGTTATCCACAAACGAAATGACTCGCACACTGTGTTTCTGCGAAAGGATGCGGATGTTGTGGAACATGCGCACGGCTCCTCCGTGCTGATGCAGAACCGGAGGATATGGCGTGACGACCAGGATATTCATCAGCTTTAGAGCCGGTCCTTTTGGCTCCGCGCCAGAGCTTCGCGATCGCTGAAGACGTAATGGCCCGCGCTGTAGAAGCGTTGTCGCAGGGCTTCGGGCAATTGGAGGAGCGCGCGAAAAAATGCGCGGACTTCGAATGACGGAGTCTGATTCAGGATGGCGCGAGCGTGGAGACGAGGCAGGTTCACCACGTGCTCCAGGAGCATGGACATGTCGGTCACGTTTTTCCAGATGAAGAGATATTGGTTCTTGCGGATCGTGTTTTCCACAAAGTCCGGCCCGAATTTTCGTGTCGTGCTCCTGTGTTTGTGAACGACACGGCTCGCCGGCGCAAGCAGGCATTTCCAGCCCCGCTTCCATGCCTGGTATGAGAGGTCGACGTCTTCGAAATAAAACGGGCGGTAAAGGGAGTCGACCCCGCCGATCTCGAAGTATTTCCTGCGGTCGATCGCGCAGGAGCCGCCGCCGGCCCAAAATACCGGGATCGTTGCGCGCGCGTCGTCGTCGCCGATGTCATCATGCCAGTGATAAAAGGCCCCATTCTCGAATCGCGCGCGAGTCTTGCCGGTTTCTTCACGACGACGGCCGGAATCGGCAAAGAAAATCTGCGAGGTGACGGCGAAGACTGAAGGATCGTGGAACCCGTCCAACAACGGCCGCAGAAACGCTCGGTCCACGATCATGTCGTTGTTCAGGAGCAC
>Ga0137423_1000179_pt1 | contig 20019 bp, 32 predicted proteins | sample EasRivERMZT600_2_FD_102326 | JGI IMG/M metagenome (GOLD analysis project Ga0137423, IMG submission 102326) | Soil microbial communities from meander-bound floodplain in the East River, Colorado, USA - East River MetaG ERMZT600_2 | ecosystem: Environmental > Terrestrial > Soil > Floodplain ...
CATGGGTGGGTGCTACTTTCTTTTTCTCATCGTTGGTTGTCTCTCGGTATTCAACCCTTCCTTCGTACTGTCTCGATGGATCGGAATACGTTGCCATCTTGTCTTTGGTTGTCTCCTTGTTTCTGGGCGGCCAAACAAACGTTCTGATCGTCACCTGATCGTCAGTCGTAACAAACACGATGTCCGCGTCGGAAGGAAGAGACACCGTGTCCGTTGCTCCGTTACCTTTAACGTCGATCAGACGGACGTTGATTCGATCGTCAAGTTGTTCGGCTTCAATCTCCCGGCATTCGACGAGGCGTTCTGTACGTGAGATTGAGATTTCAGGTTTGTCTCCGGGTTTTGCATTGCGTATGATTTTTGCATACATAGGTTGCTCGCAATCGGTTCGGTTTGTATCAAGTATTGGAACCTGTATGCCGACGACGCACCGGCGGTTCGACAGTTTCAGGTGCTTTGGTCTTAGGTTTGGTGTTCTCGTCTGTTTCGGCGTCTTCTGCTTTGGTAGTCTGTCCAGTTTGCCCTACGGCCTCGACCAACCTATCATAATCCTCTTTGGAGAGTGTCACGCTGTCAGTTGTTGCGTTTGTCGTCGCTTCCTCTGCCGCATCCACCATCTTAAATTTGTCCTTGAAGTTCTTTGCTTGTGTGTCTGACAGAAGAACAACATCACCTGTTTTCAGCTCGCGACCATCGATGATCGTTTTCCCGGTTGTCGACGTGTAACGGTATTGCTTTGCATCCATCGGATCAACCTCCCTTTATACGTGTTGTTCGCCGTCAGTTGTCTCAGCTGAAATGCACGATACCGGTCTTCCCGCTCTGCGTTGCTTTGATCAGCGGGATACCGATTGCGTACACTTTGAATGCGATTCTGAACCCACCCCCAAGGTCCCACTGCACGTTGGTGATGTCGATACCGTCGAGCCACGTGACCACGTCTTTCGTGGCCTGAACCATGATCATCTCGTCATCGGAAAGGAACTCCGTGGTTTCGATCCGCTCGATCCCCGGAGTTTTGAGAAGCCGTTCGCGGTTGGTCATGACGGAACCACCGGAGACACTGTAATCGTTGCCAACCGGTTCATCAAAGTTATCCGACACGTAGACCCAAATCGGACCGCGGAATCCGTTCTCGCGCAGAGCAGCCTTTCCACTTTGAAGGTCTGCAAGCATGTTCGGCCCGGTTTTTGCCGCAGCTGACCACGCACCGTTGGTACCAAACGACTTCAGGATGCGATCCGGGTGGTTGGTATAACCGAAAATAGGGAGACCTTGGAAGATTAGATCGTCGATTCCGAAAAGCATCTCCTCCTGCTTTTCGGAGACCTTGCGACCAGCAACAGCGGCGTAGTCGGTATCGAGAGGAGTGAAGCCGTTGCGGGAAGCTTCGAGCGCACGGAGATCGATGTCGAAATCTTTGTGAACCATGGGGAGAGGAATTCCCGCCCGATCCCACTCGCGACGATCGTTGTCCGAACGTTCGATCCCTGCCATGGAGATGACCGCGTCTTCCATGTCGCCGACACGTTCGTACTCGAAGACGGTTTTACCTAGAGCGCGAGGGATTGTAGTTGTTAGACCGGCGGCGATGAGATCTGCCACACCACGACGCGCACGAACAGCTTCTTCGACGACAGCTGTGTCAAACGCTTTCCATTCGTCTTTTCTGAGGACGTCCAAAGATCTGAGGGCTGCTGAATCCATCGGTTGGCCGTTTGCGAGCGCGCGGGCAAGCTGTTCCGTGGCCCAACGACCACCAGAACCCGACATAACGTCGCGGGGGTTTGAGATTAGAGCCGGAGCATTTCGACTTTGCATGGTGACTGTTTCTCCCAGGACAAACTGTTTAACGGATTGTTTGTTGCTCAGTTAGATGATCGCCACAGGGCAACGGCTCAACACTGTGACCGCTCCGAGTGTTTCATCGCACTGCCCCAATGGTACACCCGTTGTCAACTTCTGAAGCAGACCATTTCCAGCCGACTCCATCATATCTCCCTTGACCAAGTTTTGTCCGCTTCCCACAAGTGCATTCACCTTTTGTGTCTGCCCGAAGTACAACACTTTCACCCTGTCGTTGATCTCGTAGACCGTATCGATGTCGTTCCCCATCTCGAGACGGTCACCCGCGAAGATTCTAGCAGAATTTCCGCCGGCTGTGGCATGCTTTTGCCACTTTCCGACGTCGTCGCCTGATGGAACAGGCTCGATCAGCATGCCGGGCTTGATGTCGGCCTCGGAGGCACTAGCACCCTCGTGCTCGCGGGGTGCTCCCTGGAGAATGATAACTTTCGCTACCATGAGTCAAATCTCCCTGAAAAAGTCGGACAGTTGAACAGTTTTGACAGTCGACAGTTTCTCTTAGTTCGCTGCCGACTTCTTATTTTCGCTGATTTCCTTGGAACCACGGAGACCTCGAAGCTCACGGATTCGCTCGTGCGTAGACGGCATCGGGTCGGCGCGACTCGAATCACGCGGAGAGGCAACCGAATCAGGGTTGCGCCCGGCGTAAACCGAGGCCGTGTTTCCCGTGGTGGAGCTGTTCGTCAGGTCAACTGTCTTATCTGCTTGCTTCTCCGCCAGCTGTTTCACCAGTTCGAGATTCTTGATGTCCATTGATTGAAGCGTTGGCTTGTTGAAGACAGGAGTATCGCCTTGGAGCTTGAGAACCTCTTCCACGAGAGCAGCTTTACGAGCTGTCTGTTCGGTGTGAAACGCATCTGCTGCGAGCTTGATACGTTCGAAATCAGCTTTCGTCAACGTGACGCTTTCAACGGTTGGTTCATCGGGCTTTTTCGGCTCGGGCTCCGGTGTTTCCGGTTCGGTTGGTGTAGTCAGTACGGTAGTCAGTACGGTGGCCGGCTCGGTGTTCACCGCCTGGAAACCCTGATCACTCAAAGTCTCCAACATCGCGCGGTCTGCTTCGAGAAATCGACCCGAGGAAATCAGTTTGTTCGCTGCGGCTTTGCGCTCTTCAGTCGTTACAGTTGCCATGTTTTTCACTTCTCCTTTGCAAGAGCAAGGTTGGGCAGGTTGGACAGTTTGTGTTTCGATCGTGTCTTCAGTGTTAGCCTTGTTTGCCACCGCCTCAAACTGTATGGTTGGCTCGATCGGCGTAACTTCCTGCCGATCATCGTTCAACGTGACAACGTCATCATCAGCACCAACACCGTACGACCTACTATACCAGATGATTCGTTCGTCGATCCACACAGTATAGTAGACAGTTTTGGACTCATGAAAAATCAGCTCGACAGCTGGTTCACCAGGCTCCACATTATAGAGTAGCTCGTTGAGTCGCCGCCGCAAATCTCTGTCAGATAGTTCATTCGATCGGAACAGTGACATGAAACGAGAGATCATCGAGGTTGGTTTTGTTTTGTTGACAGCTGATCGCATTTCGACATCTCCCAACGAAGACGAATAAATTTGCAAGTTCCTTGGTGCTCCACAACCGTGGTTATCAACTGAGCAAGCACCCGTGGCACTGTTCAGCCCCATAGCAAGGTGATCAGACTCGACGATCATGTCCCATACATACTGATATGGCTCGCCGTTCGGAGCTGTGCCCGATTCCTCGTGGACAAGCACGTAACAACCTGTGGAAACCTCGATTATTTTGCCTGATTGACAATTGCGGACTACTGTTTCCGCGGAGTTTTTCAGCTCGGACGCGCGGAGGATATCGAGATACGCTGTACATCCGAGTTTGCCATCTTTGACCGTGGTTTTGAATATCGTACCAAAACACAGTTGACTGAAGATTTCTGGGGAGTTTGCCGATTTGCCATTCGGATGCACAGGGAGAATCGGCCGACCGTTCCAACCAAGAGTTGATAAGACCGAAGACGGCACAAATTCCGGTCCTTTAGAACCGTGTGGATTGATGACTGTGTTGCCCACAAGCATGACAACGGGGACAGTTAGGTGGTCACGACCGATGTGCTTGACGACCTTGACAGAAGCAGCTGAGGCTGCTGTGCGCATGCCGATCAATCGATAGACAGCGGAGGATATTGAGGGTTTCACGTCGAGTGCTCCGTGTCTCGTGTATCTTGCTTGGATTGCTCACCAAGTATCTCGCTCAAAGCACCAAGCCACACCGAGGTATTCTGAGTGAACCTGTCCTCTCTTGCAATTTTCATCGCATCTGGCAGATTACCAGCAATCTGAAGATACTTTTTGCAAATATCTCGACACTCACGCTGCCGTTGATTAAGCATTGCTCCAACCTTCCGGCAGCTGACAGTTTTCTGGTGCATTTGCAAACATCGGTTTAATGTCCGATTCGTTGTATCCAGCGAGACCACAGCCGATTTTCGTAACAGCAAAAGTCAGTAACGGGTTGCGCCGAGCGTAGTCCTTGAATTGTGCTACATACAGCTCGATCGCCGCTCTACTGAGAGTCCTGAGCTGTTCGTCTTTCGTTGGGATCGCGTACGAGTTTCCCTGACGACCAATACCACGACCATGGACTGCTCCATGTTTCTTTACGGCTTCCAACGCCGCGCCTTTGCCATGTCGACCAGCAAGGTTCGAACCGAAGACAAAAATCGGCTGTCTGGTGGTCAGTTGACTCGTTGATTCCATCGGATCGATCCGTCATTCCGCTATAAGTATATCCTTCTCTTCCAACCACTGGAGCACGTAGTAAATCGTCCCGGCTTGTTCCGTTACAGGGATCTCCTCTGCGATGATTTTCTCGATCAGTTCATCATGTTCAGCTTCAGTCTTCGGTGCCCCGCCTGTGTCTGCATCAAGATCGTCCATGATTGCACGGAACAGACCGGCTTTGGTTAGGTCGGTAATTTTGCTACTCATTCGTCTGCTCCTGATTGTCCATCACCGAATCAACAAGCTCAATGATAGTTTCTATGCGAACTTCGACAGCAGCACACTCATTCTCAAGGTATCTGATGTGCTGGACAATATCACCAGGAACAACATTCATCGGAAATGCTGCCTTGATTCTCTGTTCTAGGCAACTAGACACGACAGAGATTTCAGTGCTGTGACCGCCAATGTTTTCTGGTGTGTCACCTTGATCTCTAAGCCATTTACTTTTCTGTTTGATTGGTTCTCGGTACATTGGTTTTCATCCCCTTTTGTTTGTTCATTTGTTTTATGCTTCGACAATTCCTTGACTGCAACGACAGTTCACTTCTTCCCCAGGTTCGATCGGCGTACCATCTGACAGTAGAAACGGCTGATCCAATTCAACTGTCTGCCCCGCCATCTGTCGGTGTTCGTCCCGTTCGCGTTCGTCTCCAGTGTCGATCCAAATTTTCTTCGCCGTCTGTGGTAACGCGCCTTGCTCTTTCGCCTGGAGCCAAAGTTCCTTCTGTCCTTGGTTCGCGGCTTGGAGGATTTCGTGTCGGCCGATCGTGCGAGCACGGAGATTCAGCTGCATACGGTTGTAACGGGTCAACTGTTTTTCGACCCAAGCACGGCGGGTCGATATACTACCCTTGGGAACTTTCGCTCGAAACCCCGCAAGTTTACGTACACCAGCACGCGGCGGAAAACGTGTTACCAATGTCCCAGATTCCGCTGTCAAAAGCTCCGTGCGTAGATTGCTTGCAGCTGCCAGTTGATCCGATCGCAACCCAAACGATTTCCTGACCACCTGTTGCAGCTTTTTCGGTGGAATACCCTCGGAGATCGAACGGTGGATGAGTTCACGCGCAGTCGTGATTTGGTCGTCGACGATCTCAGTAATCAGGTTGCCAGCATGGAGCTGGGCATATTCGAGCGCACGTGGGTTGTCCCGATTGAACGACATGGTGAACAAGGAACGGAATTCCGGTTCCAGTAGACTCGGTTTACTGTTGTCCAGCTGATTCGCCTGCCGGTCCACAGCTCTCGGTCGGACAAAACCACCGTTCGATCTCGCCGACCGTAGCAAATTCTCTCCGACGAATCCTATCGTATCCAATATCGTTTGTTCCGTCCTCTGCTCCAGATCATCACGTAACTGGTCCGCTGCCTGCTGGATGACTATCTCTGCGCCGTGGGCATCCTTTGCTGCCATCGATTTTGTCAGTCGGTCCACGTGGACTTTTTTGGTGAGCTGTTGCCAAAACCCAAAGACCAGATTCGTTAGTGTTGGCTGATAGCTGTCCGCTGCACGATGGACTCGTTTCCAATCAGGTTCGAACTTACCCAACGAACGGGAATCGATTTGGCTTGCAGCACGTAATCCCGTGTCCGGTTCTTCGAGGTCGTCAGCAACGTCGTCCGGCAAACTGTCCAGCTGATCGTTGTCTACCGGTTCCATCTCCAAGTAGATATCTCTCGCTTCATCCGTCGATAAAAATGGTGCACCCCCCGAAAGAGTTTGCTTCTGGTTAGCCGATGCCAGTTTATCAAGCGTCTCGACTTTCTCCATTTCGCTCATATGATAGAGCTTCGGCCAGTCGACCTCGTATGGTTGGTCTGTGTCCACCGTCCGCTGTAGCGTGTTATGTGCTACAAGCCAATCGACAAACAGACGAACACAATGCCGGCCGTGGTTATCGACGTATTCCTTTCGTCGATCGTCAACCATTTGCCGGTCGTTCGTTGAGGCGAGATCGCCAGCTTCGGCTCCAAACAGCATGCGCCAAGGGATACCGAGTTTCGAGGCTATCTTTTTGATTTTGTATTCGGCGTTCGGTGCGAAGCCCGGAACAGAAGCCGAAATAGCTTGCGGTGTGATACCAGATGTCAACGCTGCTGAGCGGAGACCGCGTTCAGCTTCCTCCAATTCAGTGCGCGACTGTTCTAGAAACTGATCGCGTTTCGCTGTCCAGGCTTTGGCAACATTCGGGTAAGCCGTGTCGGGTGGTCGAAGCAAACTCGGGTCTATATCGTAGTTGATAACCCGTGTTGCCGATCTCCACTGTTGGAGACAACCACCGTCGTCGACCCGCACCAATCCGATGAAGTCGTTGTAAACCGATTTGAGGACTGGTGTTCCTTCGTATCGGTTGTCCAGCGTTGTGCGACGGTCGACTATGTGGAGCACACGAGAATGATGGACTGCAAGTGTTGTACTGTCGGAGATCTTCAGGTTGTAAAGTTCGGGGAGACCAACCCGGGGGTCTTTAACGTCGGTGACTTTCCGCGAGATTTGAGCCCGGTCCTCGTGTACCGCAGTTAGATATACGATCTGCTCGGGTCGGATAGTCGAGTTTACCGGCTGGTCCGGTGCTAGTCCGTCGTTGATCCCGATGAAGATAACCGAGTAACGAGCCAACGACCGCAGCACATCCGCGAGATACATTTCCCGCCGGAATTCCAGACTGTCGAGCAAACTGTTGGTAGTTTGTTCGAACTCGGTTTCCTCGGGGTCGTCAGTCTCGCGGACATAGATCCCCTCGACCCAAGTCAACTCCGGTAGTATATGCACGAACCGCTCTGCCAATCCAATTCGATCGTAGAGCGTTCGGTAATCGTCGTTTGTGAGACTGGTTTTGTAGCCCAGCTGTTTGAAGTAGTCGAGTTCGCCGTCGAACGATGATAAAGAGAGTGTGTTCTCGAATCGCGAACGACTAACAAGGATTGATTCCGCCGCTCGTAACACCGCGAGATCGAACGGCAGGGAAAACTGTGCGGAGTTGATAGCCGACTGGTTAGCTGTTGGTTCGTTAGTTGATTCTGACGATGTAACCACGTGGGAAACCGATTTCCCGTTTGAACCGTTGGGCGAACGTGTGCGCCGATTCGACACGATCAGCTCACCCAACCTCGTTTATCCGCCAGTTTATACACGCTGCCCATGGTGGACAGCTTACCACGAACCGGCCCACACCGCAAGAGTTTTTTACACCAGCCCGAGACGAATTCTCCAGCTGACCAGTTTTCCAGCCTACCAAACCGGACAAAACCTAGCTAGTACCATAAACTGTTCCATATTACCGGACAGTTTATGGTACTAGCTGTAAATTGGTAGTTGTTTAGCAAATACATCCAAGGAAATCATGTCGTTGGACCAGCCTAAACTGTCCATAGCTGATCAGCTATACACGCCAGCTGCTACTTCCGCTCTCCTATTATATATATATTGTGAGTATATACCCTGCATACCCTAGATTGTACAACATCCGAGGACAGCTAAACTGTTGAAAACAATGGATCAAATTTTTGGAGAACTAGTTGGTCCCGCGACCGAAAAATGGTTGACATAACGCCGAAAACAAGCACAATTTCTTGGACGGCTTATTTGCTTTTCAGAATTCTGAGCAAACACTGAAGGATGGACTCCCCTCTAAGCCGCTCCATACACCTTCCATACAACCGCCGTTTTTGCGTCTGAATAATTAGCCACGAAAATCGAGATTCGATTGTACTAGCTGAGCTGAGGAGAATTCTGTTTTGACAACAGTGTCAATTCGCGTTACTATGCACAGAAAATAATTATGCATGTAGATCGGTGCTACTCACTTTAAAATGCACACTATAGCCACCCCTGGTAATTTTTCGGGAATTGCACAGCGGATTGTGCTGAGGAGTAGATAATCTAGGCTTAGGATAAAGGAACAGGCTGAGGTCGATCGGGTCCATAGCTGGTACACAAGATTGTTCGTAGTTAGAGGACAGTCTAGGGTGTCGTGCTGGAGATTGTCCGGTCGGTCTGTCCTGTTTTGAGGACGGTATATGGAGAACTTACGCCTCACTTCGCCTATTGACACCATACCGCAGACTGCGCTACACTCTCCAATGTCGAAGGGGAGACACCAAATGACCTACAACTTTCATCCCAGCTATCCCGAGCGTCTGGTCATCCATTCGACCACTGACACACAGCAAAGAGACCCTCTTACCGGCAAGCCGATGTCCGGAACAGGTGAGACCATGTCGTGTAACCACTGTGGAAAAGCTATTCAAGTACATACAAACGTCGCAGTCTGCTTGCCGGTAAAAAAGAATGACATTGTCATTGGTTATAGACCAATCGACAGTACTGTCATCATTGGCAAAGACTGCGCCAAAAGGTTGAACGCTCTCGACAGGCACGCTGACCGCTGTAACTTCAAATGGGTAACGGAATGAGTGCACTCCGAGAGACTTTGGACTGAGGCTGGCTCGGAAGGAGATGAAATGATCACTGCTCAAGAAATCCTCAACACAGCCCGCTACGACGACCGTCGATACGAGATTCGCCACCTACCCGAGCAGACCACAGTCATAGCCTCTTGTGAGGTTGGCTATCGTCGAGAGGCCCACTGGTACCGAGAGGAGCTCCACCAGGCCCCAGACGGTCGGCTCTATCTGTGGGGAGAGGGAAACCCCGACTCACCATATGCCTACACGATCGATAGTGCACACAGCATGTGGACTGGTGGGGAGAGGACGTGGTTGTTGTCCTCTCGCCTGCCTGTCGTCGATCCCTGCCCTGCCCCCTCCCACTTCGACCCCAACGACCCCACCCACTCAACCAAGCTCATCACCACGGCCGACTGCGGATGGTGTGGGGAGATGGTGGTGGTGAGGGGATGAGCACTCAAATCTTCCAACCCTGAAGGAGATCAACCATGACCATGAACAACGAGACCACCATCTGGGATGAAGCGATGGCTGCGCGGTAGCCTCCAAGGGAGGGCCTTCCGGGCCTTCCCTTGGGTGCCACGAACGAACAGACCGCCGGGGAGCCGGCAGAGGAGAGAACCGATGCAACCGCTCAGCGATGATCCCCAGGCGAACATTCAGACCCTGAAGCTGCTCGCTCTGGAGCAGGAGATAGCGCGCGTCCGCGAGTTGATCCGTCAGGCCGCGGCAGGCGGTGCCCGGTGAGTGTCTCTGTCAAGACAAAACCCAAACACTCAACCTCATTCCGTCTAACCGATCTATCTGTTCGTCTGCTCCAGCAGATAGCAGACACGACCCAAACCAGTTTGACGAACGCGCTCGACCGTGCAATCGAGGAACGAGCGAGACAACTGCATATCGTGTTGGTCGGTGTAGGGCAACCGAAATCGACACCGATAGCACAAAACCCGGGATGCATCTGCGGACACCACCCGCGCGAGTGTTCGTGTTAGAACCTTGACAACCAACCGGACACATGATAGGCTCCAACTGTCGAACAGTTGAACTGCCCCGGGTCCGCATGCAAATACGCATACGACCGACGAACAAACCATGAACGTACGACCGACGAAAGGACGAACCACAATGGCAAAGCCCAACCGGCCGACACCGACCACCGAAGAGATGACCGGAGATGCGATCCCAGGCCACGACGTGCCCACCAACGTGTCAACCAACCCCAGAGCAGACCTGCCAAGCGCTGATATCCCGATGAACAGCACAGCGACCGACCCTGCGACTGCCGCAGACACGCGGACCGTCATCAGGGAGGCGTTGGACGCCTACGAGGAGATTGAGGCCGAAATCTCCCTCAAGCAATGGGAAATCAAAGTTCTTCTCATCGAGCAGTCCGCCGTCGTCAAGACTGTCCTCGATCAGGATTGGGACTTCAGCAAGAACCGGCTGAAGTGGACTGGTCACGATGGCACGTCGAGGGTTGCAAAGACGATCCGTGTCCGTCGGCTGAACAACAAGACCGGCGAGCCTATCCCTGGTGGGCCGGTCTACCAGTTCGGTTTCGTCGACACAGAGAAGAAGCAGCCGGAGGTGGTGGAGCTGTAGGACAACTGACAACGACTTCAACACTTGTAGGAGAACAAGACATGTGGGAAATCTGGGCAAGAAGTTCACAGTCAACTATGTGAATTGTTGAGCCGAAACGGGGCAACAGTCGGTCGGCGTCAAAGCTGTCTACTGTTCGCTCCGTCGTAGCAAGACGGCAACTTGTTACCTGATGAAGGCAAGCCGATTAGATGCGCAATGAATACACGAAAGGACAGGACAAAACAATGAAAACTATTTACAAATACCCGTTAGAGATCAATGATCAGCAAACAGTCAACTTGCCAAGCTCAGCAAGGTTACTAACTGTGCAAGTTCAGAATGGCGTCCCTTGCTTGTGGGCATTGGTGGACACCGCCGACCGAGAAAGTCCACGACTGATTCAAATGTTCGGCACTGGTCATCCTAGCGAAACTGCTGGAGTCTACATCGCTACGTTCCAGTTTGGTCCGTTATTATTTCATGTCTTCGAGAATTGAGGAGACATTATGACCCTAATAGGTCGTACAATCAAGCTGTCATCGAGGAGTTCCCTGGGATCGATAGCGACGGTGGAGACCCAGACTAATGATGAAGGCGAGCCAACCGACATGCCAAACCGATCCGCAGACCGTCACAGCTTCACACGCACACCTGATTGTTTGGGGTGGACTCATTGTAAACATTGCGGGTTATCTCGCAGACATAAAGACGGTAAGCGGCAGTATTTGGATGGTTTTGGTCGTTGGATCGAGGAGAAGTATCGACCATCGTGTACAAGTGTAAGACAAAGTAAGTAGGTTTTCTACAACAACCCCTTACTCCCCCCCATCAGATCAGTAAACGCCCAGACCAGGGCATCCATCCGGTTGGGCGACCACTTGTCCTCAGTCGTCCAGTTACACATTTCGTCTTCCAATCTACCAAACGATCCAACATGATGTGCTCGTCCCTGCTCGTACAGATTAACCACTGGTTGCGCTCTGACGACCTTGCCTCTCGACGCTCGAACGTCCGGCTTGACTGGTACGTTAGGGTCGACCGACCGTATATTGGATTCGACCATGTCGCCGCCGAAGTTCATCTCAGCAGCAACAACATCAGCCTTTGTCCGGTTGTAGCACTGGATTACGTTGGTCCCCCATTCCAGCGGCGACCCGTTGATCGAGTTGTCATCCAGCACGAAGTAATGGCCGTGCCAAGGACTTGATTTGTCGACAACTAGACCGACTGCCACGATGCCTGTCTCGCGATCGTGATGCTTGTCTTGCTGCCCTTTTTTACCTTGTGGGTCGACACCGACAGCAATCATGGACAGCTCGATATTGTTGGACACGAGAAACGACGCCGCAACCATGTTGTCCGTTATGAGCGACCGTTTCCACCGTGCTCCTTCTGCATCGTCTGTGTCCAACCCCTCGATCTCACGGCGGCCTAACGTTGTACCCATGAGTGGATCAAGCACAGCACGGCAGTACTTTTCGCTGAGGTTCTCCGCGTTCTCATATGACGAACCGGTAACGAGGATCGTGTCCGGCATCTTCGCAATCTGACGTAATATCTCCACTGGTTTGGGTGTGGTAGCGATCGCAATCTGTGGGTTACCCTCACGCATACCAAATATTAGATTATTCCAAGCTTTCTCGGGATAATCCCACGCGGCAAATTCGCTTAACGCAGCTGTATCACCGGAAAAGCCGCGGAACTCCTCTGGGTTCGCTCCAGATCTGATCAGACCAACCACACCGTTAGGCCAAATCAACTGCCGTTTACTTGGAAAATATTGGACATCGGTGTGGTTGGTTAGGAGTCCGCCCGGACCGTACAGCTCGTAATCGCGGACATCGGGTGGTGTACGTCCTGCCAGCAACACTTGCGACCCTGGAGATTTCTGGCGAGCGCGGTAGTCCAGCCATTCAGTAATTGAGCGACTCTTCCCGAAACCTCTTCCACATCTTAGCAACCACACAAACCATTTATCGTTGTCCGGTGGGAGTTGTGATGGTCGAGCTGTCAGCTCCCATTTTTTTCGTTGGATGTAATGGAGAATGGAGGAGTGGGATTGCAAATCGACCGCCGATCAACGAAATAATCCAGATTCGACCATACGCACAAGAGTTCGAACATCAGGATCATTCGCCCAATGATCAAACGGAGACCAACATGAGAAACCAAACGTGTTAGCCACGGAGAACTTCGGGTGTCTACCGTTATCGACAGCTGATTGCCCCGTTCGTTCAACAGTTGATCGCAGCCCTAACCTGTCCAGCTCTATCTCAGACAGGCCGGTGTCACAAAGGAGAGAGGAGTGTTCGGTCTTCATTGTACACGGAATCCAATAGATTCAACACAATGACGATGCAATTTACGCTCAAATCCGTTGATGACTCAACGGAATAGAAAACGTACGGTGGTCGGGCAACACTTCCTGCTGTGTTGCAAAACAAACGGGAGCAATGCCAGCACGGTTCGCGATGGTTTAATTCACCACGCCTCGGGACCTGAGATAGATCGGTCTGATATTCATTCATTTTCATGTGCGTCGCTTGTTTTCTCTTTGATCCGTTCCTTCTTTCCCCGGCTCCACACATCTCCGAAATCAACCACTTGCGGTGAACCCTTCTGTTCTTTGTGGTTTCGAAGTATAGCACCGTCATTGCCTCCATTTTTTAATATAGCATCAACGCGCGTCTCTGACCACGAAATGTATTCTTCATTCATTTCAATGCCCACAACTTGATCCCATCCGGCGAGGAGAGCACCAGCGATCTCTGAACCGGCACCAGAGAAGGGGATGAGGATTCGGCGGGGAGATAGATCAGGATGAGGTGGAGGCATAAGAAGACAGGAGAGATAGGTGCAGAGGGGGATTGGTTTCAGGGTCGGGTGACGACAATCGATACCGCCGAGGTTGCGTTCGCGGGTTGAGACCTTGGCACAGTAGAAGAAACGAGAAGCACCACCAGAATCTGAATATTCCGCCCCGGTTGCTGTCATTCCCCAACCATCGCCTGGGTCTTTCGATTTTCTAGGTTTTCCTTGTCGAGATTGAGATTGCCCGCTTTGCTTGTCCAATACTCTCACTGGGCAATCGGGATGGCAGTCCCATATCTCAACCATCTCCATCCCATCTTCGTCCGCCGTTGATGGTTTTACTACACCGCCCACACCGCGAGCATAGACCTTTGGATTCTCTGGTGCACCTTTTCCCGATCCGGGAGACGACGATTGGTTCGCTTTCACCTTGCGTTCGCCGATATATCGGCAGTCGGGGTGATGGGAAAGGATGAGGTTGGCGGGCCAGCGTCCACTATCGTTATATCGTGTCGGGCTGTTAGCTCCCTGTTCACGAGAGCTTGCTCCATAGATCCCTTTCTTCCCTAATCCGCTCTTACTTGGAGTAGCGTGCTTTTCTATGTTTCCGTTGTGAGAGATTCGACACCCACCAATATTTAGTTTCCCCTGACCTCCTGGCTTCTTCACCAACACACACGGCTCCACCGCCGGCTTCAACTGCGTATCCTTATTTTTCGGAAACCCTTGCCCATGCAACCAAGTCAGCATGTCCCTCACACCAAACCCAACATCCTCTGCCGCACACACCAACCTGTGATAGGTCCTGGTCCCGCCAAACGCGAGCATATGCGCTCCCGGCTTCAACACCCTCAACACCTCCCTGGTCCATCTCTCGTGCCACGCTTGCATCTTCTGGCCCTCGTTTGCTCCACCCATCTTCGTGTGCTGACGATCGAACTCCTTTCCCATGAACTTCAACAGGTAGGGTGGATCGCAGAAACAGGCATCAAAGTAATTCACCGGATAAGAACTAAGATGCTCAACAACATCACCATGAAGAATTATGCGATCCAAATCTTTTTCTCGTTCATTCATCTGTGCCACCTGATCCCTTTTTGATCCGTACCTTCTTTCTTCTCAAACTACCCTCAATCAACTCCGCAATCTGTTTCAACGTCTCGTCGTCCAGCTCGTTGACATCCGTCGACGACAGATCGACAGTTATTGGCTTGCCGTCAGCACCCTCAAACTCGATTGACTTCTTAGGCACCCAACCCTTCGTCGCCCGTTGTAGCACAGTTTGCGCTGCACGGACATTTGGCGGATATTTCTTGATCGTCGGCACACGGATAACCAAACGACCCGAACCGTTACAATCCCGGCATTTGGTTTGTTTGGTTTCATCGGTGAACCGCTTGCCTTCGCATGCAGGACATACTGATTTCGGATCGACATGGATCTCTTCGGAACGGTGTCTATACCCAGCCGCAGCTCTGTACATGGACTTGGCAACTCTACCGTCCATTGATTTTCGTAGATCAATTGCTCGCCTAAACTCGGGGTACTTATTCATCCATGCGAATACGGTTTGTTCAGAAACACCGAACCGCTCAGCAATCATCAGGGTCGTTGTGTGCGGTCCATGGAGCATGATATATTCTTCAGCCAGACGGGGGAAGTCAGATTGGTAGATGAAAGGTCGACCACCACCGCGATTACCCACAGCATTTTTATTGCCTTTGAGACGGCCGGGCTCGGCACCGCCGCGGTGACCCGGAGGAGCGTTCTTACGACCTTTGGCGTACTTGTTACCTTTGGGAGCGGCCATCAGACGAATCCTGAGCAGGAGCAGATAATGCGTACGTGTCTCCAGGCTTGATGATCGACCTGCAAGCATGGCAGCGGAGAGTCGAATCAGCTGTGCGCCTCTCAGGGCCAGCAGGTTGTATGGTGGTTGAGCTCACTGTTTATCTCTCCCTGCGCCAGCTCGCATCTCGCGGGTCATCTCAAAACCCCTGACTTGTTCAACGAGGGAGCCTACGAGGTCGATCAGATCGAGGATGATTTCCTGGTCGCCATGCCGTTTGGCAAGGTCGTGAGGTGTCATGGCGCGGCCAATCGGGTTTCCCCATGCGTCGGTGTCGGATTCATCAACCAGAGTGAATCTACCATTCTTGGCAATGGAATAGGTATGGGAGCCGAGCTTGATCTCTCCGATACGGTGGAGTTTGATACTTTCAGGGAATGGGAGATGACAGTTAGGACAAGTTCCATCGTCTCGCGGTTTGAATTTTGCACGAGACGGGCATTCGCAATGCGTCTTTGCAGGTTGGTCGGATCGTTGCATTGCGTCAAACTCGGCTTTCGTTAAGAGTTCACCGAACACCTCCCAAACGTCGGGCGAGCGCTTCCGAGTGGGTGGTGGATTCTCGGGGTCGGCGGCTGATTTGTCGGTTGATCCTGGAATCGTCTGTCTGGCCATGTATTCATCATCCTTTCGTTGTGATCGTTTCGCAAGGTCTCTTCGATCGACTGTTGTTTTCGCCGGAGCAGCTCGATCATCGTCGGTTCCACCCAGCGGGGTATTCCGCGTTCCTGATCCCGCCAGAAACGGACTAGACGGTCGGAGACTCCGAGGAGGTCTGATAGCTGTTTGATCCAGCCGCGGTCCGATCCGACGAGCTGGTGGGACAGCTGGAGAAACCGTGTGTGGTCGGTTTGATGGTTCGTCATGTGTGGACAAATCCTCCAATCGGTTCGTGATATGATTCTTTGTAAGGTAGAACCATGCCATGTATCTCCAGGGTTCTGATCGCAGATAAGTCGTCGCTCGTTGCCGGTATAGCTGGGGAGTTCTCATACCAGTCGTCGTATGGTGGGTCGCATAGCTGTCTCCTTGCTCACCAAGTACCATCAGAGTCGGCGTCTCGTTCGTTGTCTTCCAGCCACTCGGCAGCGTCGTCAACGGCTTCTGGTATGGTGTCGTATTCGCGAGTTCTGTACAACCCGATTTCCTTGTTGCCTGTTGTGTTCCAGTGGTAGACACTGTTCCAGTAGTAGACACGACCAACGTATCTGCCAGTTGCGGTCCTCAGTACACCGTAATAGATTTGCATGGTAGGACCTCCTCTCCTCTATCTGTTGCCTTTAGACCAACGATTTACGAAACCGCTTTTTGCCGGAGCGTGGTGACTGGTCGACCAGATGTTGATTGTGTCGGTTGCGGGGAGTAATGTAATGACTAGTATGGTCGACAAGAACGGCAAACGGACGCTTCCGAGGTTGCATTAAACAAGTTTTCAGGTTGGAGCGAGGACTATTGACGATCAACACCAAGAACCGGTCGTTATCTGAGACAACTTCGTACTGATCGGGGACAAGACCGAGTTTCACAGCAGCAGTCGTGGCTTGGAGACGATTACCGAACCGCTTCGGTTTCAAAGTTTTCGGGTTGGCAAGATGGTTCTCGGGAGTGGTAGCAAAGGTCGGTACTGAGGTTGTTTTTGCCGTGTTCGTATTCATGTGTCTATCCTTTTGTCTCGATCGTCAGGTTGTTAGCAGGGCTCGACTCGTAGCACCGAACAATGAAGCCGGCAGTCACACTGATCATGTTGCCATCTTTTTTAATCCAACTTTGATCGATCAGTTTGTTAAACGTGAAACCGTCCGAGAATCTTTCAACATACAGAGACTGTAGCTCTGACAGAGGAAATGGCTCCCAGCTGTTTCGTTTCTGACACAGACGGACGATCCACCGTGCACTTATTTCGGTTTCAGCGTTCGTTGGTGGTCTGTTATCCGTGTCCTGTCCTGTAACTGTGAACAGTCTACAGCGGGTCAACCGGTCTGTCAAGTGGTCTAGGAGATTTTGGGTAGGCAAAATTAGCATCGAGGACGGTGGAGGTCTGTAGAATGTGCAATGGATCAGCTGGTATACAGAAGGTACAAGCGAGTTGGAGCAAGACCCGTGCCAACTTTTTTCGAAGAATCTTCATTTTGGGGTGATTTGGGCTTGACAAGCCTGTTGATGCCCTCTATAGTAGGGGCATAACAGAGACCAACCCAGGAGACAAGCCAATGACCTACAGACAGATGGAAAAAATCAACCAACAGTCTTGCCGGATCATTGAAGAGCGGGTACTCACCGTGGATGTTGTCTCCAACTACCACTCTTGGCTCATCTCCAATACCAATCTGGAGGACTTCGAGCAGGGTGTGTACCGTCCGTACTTCTGGTCGTTTGCGCTTCTTACCACCTGCTTTTAGACATGAAAGGATAAAACAATGAATACGTACCGTGTTCCTTGTCGGACCATTCCTCCTGCTCCTCGATCTCCCCAGTTTCCAACCGGCGGATGTGTGCTTGCCGGTCGCGGTAGTCCAGCTCGGTCGGCTCGCCACATCCCGGGTGGGACGTCATCAGCGACTACACAACTAACCTAGAAACCCTACTGGCTCCGATCAACGCGTACGCCGATACTCTAAGTTGACGGCACCCGAACACCGCAACCCCATAATCGGAGGGTTGCATCCTGTCTCTCGACTATCCTTGATATGCGGGATCGTGGCGTTTGGCGTCGTGGTCGAATGTCGAGCGACAGAATGGAATCCTCCGAACCACGTACCCAACAGAAAGGAACGCAGCACCATGGAGTCACCGCGTTGCTACAATCACAAGGACCGTGCCGAAATCCCCCGCCTGTGTCAAACGTGCCAGAGAATCGCCGTTGAGCAGGAGATAGTGACGAAAGTCGTAGATGCCATGCTCCAGGCTGGATACCCTCTCCAGACAGACATACAAAACGACCCGCGCCCTGCCGTTCCGACGTCAGACCGCGCAGAAATACTCGCTGAGATGATGGCCGTCGATGACGAGTTCCTCGGAGTGTACCAGGAAGGCGATCGTATCGGCTGGGTGCGGTTTGTGTACGGGAATGATGGTTGGGACGTTGTTAGTGACTACAGCACTAACTTGGAAAGCATCCTCAGGCCAATCAATGAATACGCAGATAGCCTCTGTTGAAAGGGGACACTTCACATGTACGATCAAGACTTGAACGAGATTCACCCTGACACTGAAGACTTGAAGGCCTACGAGTCCCTTATTCGATCTGAAGCCAGGTACGTGAGTGCTCTAAAGCAGAAAGTCATTGATGCTGCACGTCAGATGGACTGACAGTGAATTTATGGGCATCTTCGACCGTGGAATGCTTCGCGGACCTAGCGACGACCCACGTCCGGTCGGGTGGGTCCGCTTCGATTACGAGGACTTCGACGACGGAGACCACCAGTCGGCTCTCGAATCAGTGTACGGACGAGCTGACAAATAATGTTCAACTTGACCGAAAAAGGAGACCAAATGAGTATGCACTGCCACAGAGGCTATAGCAGACAGCAAAATCAGCGCGAGATGAAGATTAACGCCATTGCTGCAGCAATCGAGCACGGGGCATCGGAGAGCGACATCAACCGGTGGGCGCCAGAGCATGGTTGTGACTCCGCCGTGATCACTCAGGGCATTCGGCGCGGCAAGCGCCGCCTCCGCAAGGTCGCCAGCTTCACCGGCCCAAGAGGCGCCTTTGAGACAGCCCGCCCTGTATAGTGGGGACATGCTCACTTTGAGAACTTTCTCCGGAAAACCACTTAACACCTGACAATCTGCTCCGTATAGTAGGAGACATCATGAAGAGAACTGACACCATCAACCACGGAAATACCAACGAGACCACCCCCTGGCATATTTGGCTGGAGGCGGTACTCTTGACCGCCAAAGTTTCAGTTGAAGATCTCGAACCATTTCGCGTACAAGTCAACCGTTGGTATCAAGCCGGTGAGCCAGTCTGGATGGCAGCTGACAGCTTGTGTATTGCGGTGCAAGAAAGAAACAACGCAATCAGAATCGAGGAGATGTGCTTCAAGAAAGACTCGATCGGCAACGCTGTCAAGGCCAGTTTGAGAGTCATCAACGAGAGAGGAAATCAAAAATGAGTATAACAGTCAACCCCCCTCTCGTTTTCGAGCGCCGGCACCGCTTGATCTGGGAGGGGACCCCTGGCTCACCCCCGCCTACCACAACGACGGCAATGAGGGGAGATGGTACGTGGCTGGGTGGGCACGGACGGACGAGCTCACCCTCCATCGCGATCGAGAGATGGCCCTGATCGGGGAGAAGGAAACACAGCCGTGATCTTGACTGTCTCCACCAACCGGCAATCCAAATCCCGCAAGTGCACCAGCTGGGCGTATTTGTTGGTGCTGGCAATCGCGAAACTGTGGCTGAGTACGCCGCTGGATGAAGATGAGATAAAAGGCGGTGTGGTGATTAAACTGTGGCATGGGAGGGTGAAATGAATACCCGAACAACGAAGACAATCGATGTGTCAGCGGTTGGTGATTGGTGTAAACAGTGTGAGTCCGTAGCTCGGGCAAAGGAGCAACTTCGTCAAGCATTTGTGTTGGGTGGTCGCTTCGGGTATGTTCAATTCAGAGGGTGCTTTGCTGATAGCATAGTCTTATCCGGGGAATTATGGGAGTTATCATTTTGACAAAACTGTGGCATGTGGAAACCAAGGAAGGAATAGGCAAAGTGAACACCAACAAGATTACATA
>Ga0137423_1000195_pt1 | contig 18897 bp, 17 predicted proteins | sample EasRivERMZT600_2_FD_102326 | JGI IMG/M metagenome (GOLD analysis project Ga0137423, IMG submission 102326) | Soil microbial communities from meander-bound floodplain in the East River, Colorado, USA - East River MetaG ERMZT600_2 | ecosystem: Environmental > Terrestrial > Soil > Floodplain ...
GTCGGTCTCGGGGTCCTGCGTCAGAACCGCAAAAGGAAAAATAACGGTCAATGCGAGTATGGCTGCAACGGTCGCCGTTCTCATTGCTATTGCCTGTCCCAGCAGAAGTGCATTCGCGTTGCCAGAACAAAAACACTGGATTCAAACGTGTTTTGCTGGTCAGCGCGGATGAGGCGTGGCACCGCAATTCCCTTTCATGGAGTCCAGCGGCCTTCCGAGAACCAACGAAACTATTTCGCACTCTTATCGGGTTGCCAGAGCGGAAGGGGTTACCCTGAGGATCGATCAACATCGCGAACCAGCCCATGCCAGGCACGGGCGATTTACCCTTCATCAGTCGGGCGCCGAGTTCCTGCGCGCGATTGACGGAGGATTCGGGCGACTCCACCGTGACGTAGTTGATCCAGGCTTTGCCGTCATAGCCGGCCGGACGCTTCATCATTCCGCCGTTGATTCCTCCGGCCTGCGTCGCCATATTTTTTTCATCGGTGTCGACGGTTTTGATCAGGCGATAGTCCATACCCGGCACAGGCTGGATAGTCCAATCGAACAGGCTGGTATAGAACTTCTCCAGCTTGTCCGGATCATCTGCATATATTTCGAAGTGCGCGACGAAGTTTTTTCTCATCAAGTTCCTCCTTTCCCAACTCTGGCTGCACATGAAGGCCCGCCTCGCACGTTGAGTTGGAAGGGCGGCTGGGCTAAAATCCTGCGCTTCTCGGGGGAACACATCATGAAAAGATGGTTGCTGTTATTTGCTGTCCTTTGCGCCGTCGCGAGCGGTGCCTGCTCTTCAACTACAAACCAGGTTCCGGCCACCACTGAAACGACGATTCCCAAGATCGCCGTTGAAAAGCACACGCTGGCGAACGGCCTGGAGGTGCTTCTGGTCGAGGATCATCGACTGCCGCGGGTTGCAGTGAACCTCTGGTACCACGTCGGACCAGTCAACGAAGAGCCCGGACGAACCGGCTTCGCGCATCTGTTCGAGCACATGATGTTTCAGAAGTCGAAGCACGTTCCCGAAGACAGCTTCTTTCAATTCCTTGAAGCGGCCGGCGCCAGCGACGTCAATGGCACGACCGATCTCGACCGCACCAATTACTTTGAAACCGTACCAACCAATCAGCTCGAGCTTGCGCTGTGGCTGGAATCCGATCGCATGGGTTACCTTCTGGACGACCTGAACGCAACATCGTTCAAAAACCAGCAGGACGTCGTGCGCAACGAGCGGCGGCAGGGTATCGAGAACAGCCCGTTCGGCATCGTTCAGGAAGCGGTCTCGCACCTGCTGTATCCGAAGGAACATCCGTACTACGCCGCCGTGATCGGTTCGCATGCAGACATACAGGCGGCGCAGCTTCAGGACGTCAAAAAATTCTTCAAACAGTACTACGTTCCCAACAACGCGAGCATTGCCCTGGTTGGTGATATCAATAAGCCCGAAGCCTTGAAGCTCGTCGAAAAATACTTCGGTTCGTTCAAGAAGGGCGCGGACGTGCCACCGGTCAAAGTGACCACTCCGCCGATCACGGAAGAGCGCCGGCGAATCGTGAAAGATCGCGTCGAAATGCCACGGCTGTACATGTCTTGGATTGTTCCGCCGATTTATTCCGACGGTGATGCGCTGGCGGACATTACGTCCAACCTTCTGGGCGGCGACAAGGTCAGCCGGCTCTACAAGAGCCTCGTCTACGAAAAGCAGATCGCGCAGGATGTTTCGGCTTACAACTATTCTTATTCACTGGGATCCGTCTTCACGATCCAGGTCACTGCCGCGCCAAATCACACTCTCGAGGAACTCGAAAAGGAGATCGACGTTCAGCTCGAAGCGCTCCGGACTCAAGCGCCAGAGGCTACAGAACTGGATGGCGCCAAACGAACGATCGAACGCAACATCCTGTTTTCGCTGGAACGCAACGGCGGCTTCTCCGGCATTGCGGATCGCATCAATTCATATAACCACCACCGGAAGAATCCGGACTTTCTGGAGCAGGATATCCAGCGGTACCGCAAGGCCACACCCGACGAGATCAAAGGATTCGCCGCGCAATATCTGACGAAGAACTCTCGCGTGATCGTGTATGGCGTACCGGGCGAACAGGACCTGGGTAAGCCGGTCCCAACTCCGAAAGATGTCGCTAACAAAGAAGGAAGCGAATCGGTCAATCCGGACGAAGCATTCCGCGCCATGCCTCCAGCGCCGGGAACCGATCCCGCGCTTGTGCTCCCCACGCCGACATCCTTTCAACTCGCGAATGGACTGACGGTGATTCTGGATTCCCGAAAGGGCCTGCCGACCGTGTCGGCCAGCATCGTGTTTCGTGGGGGCGTAGCCGCAAACCCGGGGGACAAACCCGGCCTGGGCGGGTTCATGCTCGACATGCTCGATGAAGGAACGTCGACACGCTCGGCGCTTGCCTTTGCGGAGCAACTCAAGCAGGCAGGCGCACAGATGTCGGAATCTCCCACCCGCGACGCAAATTCGCTGGTCCTTGCCGCGACGCGTGGAACGATCGGTGCGGGATTCGATCTGCTGGCAGATGCGGTGATGAATCCCGCATTTTCAATGGATGAGGTCGAACGGGTGCGTAAGCGCCGGCTTGGCGAACTCATCCAGTTGAAAGAGGATCCCGCCCAGGTGTCGGACATTCTCACGATCATCGCTCTTAACGGCCAGGCTAATCCTTATGCCTATCCCGTTCTTGGAACGGAACCGGCCGTGAAGGCGGTCACGGTAGAATCACTCCGCGACTTCTGGAAGAACCAGGTGACGCCGGGCAATGCCACAATCATCGTCTCCGGCGACTTCACAAAAGAGGACCTCACCGCATATCTCGAAAAGTCATTCGGGAAATGGCCTAAAGCCGAAGCGTCTCCGATTTCCATAACTGAGGCCCCTTTCACGCGAAAGCTGGTCGTGGTCGATACACCTGGTGCGCCGCAAACTCAGTTGAGAGTCGCGATCCCCGGACCGAAACGTTCGACGCCGGATTACGAACCGCTTCTCGTCATGAATGAGATTCTCGGCGGCGCGTTCTCGAGCCGCATAAACCTCAACCTGCGGGAACAACACGGGTACACCTACGGCGCTTTCATGAGAATCCGCGCGCTCGCGCACGGTGGATGGTTCGTCGTAGGATCGGGGGTCCGCACGGAGGTCACAGCGCCTGCCGTATCGGAGATGGTCAAGGAACTCTCCCGGATGGGGGACGATCCGATCACAGCGCAGGAAATGACACTCGCAAAATCCTCGCTCGTCCGTGCGCTACCGAGTTCTTTCGAAACGACAAGCGACACGGTCGGTATGTTGTCTGACATTCCGATATACAACCTCCCGCTTTCCTACTACGCAGAGTCCGCAAAGAAGGTGGACGCGGTGACCGATGCCAGCGTCAAAGCCGTCGCAAAGAAGTACCTGCTGCCGGACAAGATGCTCGTAGTCGCGGTCGGAGATCGGAAAGCCATCGATCGCAGCCTCAGCGCGCTTCGCCTCGGTGAGATGGAACTCCGCGATCCGGATGGGAATCTGAAAAAGTAGACGCAGAATTAGCGCGGCAGAGCCACTTCGTCGGGGAACTTGAGTACCGTACTCGTTCGAACACGGGCGCGGCGGCAGCCTTTTCTTGTTGCTTTCCCAAATGAGACGGCAGTACTCTCCTGTTGGTAACCCAAATAGGACGAATATCGGAGTGGACTTATGAAGCACCTCTTGTTCGGACTGCTGTTGACAGCCGCGCCGCCGTTGGAGCAACAGCCGCTGCCCAACGCGCAGTCGTTTTCGCGAAGCGTGCCGGCTGTCATATTTGCGACGCTCACCGCTGCGGAAATGATGGACGACAAAACCATCCGGTTCGACGCCGCGAAGCTCCGGCATTTCAGGTACACGGAAAAGGAAACCCGCGTCGCGCTCGACTCCAAAGGCAACGTCAAAAAGACCGATGTGGACGTTTATGAAGTGATTCGCGGACCCGAGGTGTGGCAGATCTACCGCCGGCAGATATCCAGAAACGGAATTCCTCTCACCGAAAAAGAACTCCAGCAACAGGACCGTGAACAGAAGAAATGGGAGCAAGAGGAACTACGCGAAGCGAAAAAGCAAGCGCAGGCTCGCAGGAATGCCCGGCCGCCGGATCCAGCGCATCAGAAAAAGGAGGAAGACGAACTCATTCGCCTGTTTTCGGACATGTACGAAATTCAGGTTGCCGGCCGTGAGGTGCTGCACGAACGTCCAACGATCCTGCTGACCTTCAACCCGAAACCGGGGTTCAAGACCAAAGACACAGTCCTCAAACTGCTGCACCATCTGTCACTCCGCGCATGGCTGACGGAACAGAATCATGAAATCGTAAAGATCGAATGCACGCTGCTGGAGCCGGTTTCCTTAGGTCTTGTTCTGGCAAAGTTTCAAAGCGGCTCGAAGCTGGTCCTGGAGCGCCAGATGGTCCGGGAGGGACTCTGGGCTCCGTCGAGGATCGATGCTACCGTCCGCGCAAGGATTCTTCTCGTCAAGGGGCTTAACGAACGGCAGATCATGGAGTATTCGGACTTCAAGGAATATTCGGTCGAAACCATCCTCAGAGTCGAAGGGCCGGTACAGGACGAATAAGATTATTTCTGCCCCTTCGTGCCTCTGTGCCACTGTGGCTCGTCTAAATTTCCGCCTAAGAAACCCTCTTTCTCGACAGTTATCCCTTATGAAGGCGGAAAAAAGGCTTCAACGGATGGAAGGGTGAGCGACAGAACCGAATCCCAGTGGATCGTGGACGCCCTGGATCAGTATGAGGATGCGCTGATCCGGTATGCGGTCTGGATCCTTCGAGATCAGGAACTTGCAAGGGAAGTGGTTCAGGAAACGTTCCTCCGGTTGTGCCGCGAAGAACAGTCGAAAGTCGGCGGATACCTCGCTCAATGGCTGTTCACCGTTTGCCGCAACCTCGCCTTCGACACACGTAAAAGGGAGGCCCGCATGACACCCCTCGAAGACACGGACATCGGTGTCGATTCCAACCTCGAACAGAAGGAAGCGGTTGGCGAGATCTTCCGGCTGGTGGAAAACCTGCCGAAAAACCAGCGCGAAGTGGTCTATCTGAAATTTCAGTGCGACCTCAGCTATAAGGAGATCAGCGACGTCACGAAGCTGTCCGTCGGCAACGTGGGTTTGCTTCTGCATACCGCGTTGAAGGCCATTCGCAAGCGGGTCCTGTCCGAACCAGCAAGGAGGGTTCAATGACACGCATCAACCCCGATGATCCGAAATGGACCGCCTACGTTTTCGGCGAACTCGATGAAGCCGAACGTGCCGCAGTCGAGCGTGAGCTCGAGAGTTCGGAAGAGGCGCGCATGCTCGTCGAAGAACTTCGTTTTGCAGCGGACCTGACAAAGATGGAGTTGCGCGAAGCAGTGCAGGTTGCGCCGCTTACCAACGCGCAACGACAGAAGATTCACCAGTCCGCAAGCGTGGCGCGGCCCCGGTGCTGGTTCCAGGCGCCGGTCCGGATGTGGGCAACCGGTCTTGCAGCAGCCGCGGTGATCGTGTTGGCAGTCGTGCTCCCCTTACAACTGAAGGTTTCGGACAACGCTTTGCCCGTGGCATCAAATCCCGTTTCGATCGCCGAAGTACGACCCGCCGAAACGCAGAAGCTCGCCGAATCTCCGGCGGAATCCAAAGCCCCTGCGAAAGCCGAGTCCGACTTTAGATTGCGATACGATCACGATCAGTCCGCGCTCGCCGCACCCCCAATGCCGGCCGCATCGCCTGCACCTGCTCGAGCGATGGCGGATGCCGTGAATCAGACCGCGACGGCCGAAACCGTCGCGACATTTGCCGAGGCGGCAGCGGTTGCTCCCGGGCTTGAAGGAACCCGCCCGGCGCCGCCTGTTGCAGAGGAAGCTCGTAAGGAAAATGAAGCACGGCCAACAGGCAGGGTATTCGGAACAGTGAAGGATGCGACGTCCGCACTTATTCCAGGCGTCGACGTTACGGCGACGAACACCGAGACCGGCGCTACGTCGAAAACCGTAACCGATGCGGCCGGAAATTTCGCCCTCGATGGTCTCCAGCCGGGCAACTATAGGCTGAACTCATCCCTCCCAGGATTTCAGACCGCAACCCGCGATGGCATTCAACTGGGTGCGAATGCACAGGCAAAGCAGGACTTGACGCTGCAGGTGGCGCAGGTCAATCAATCCGTTGAAGTAGTCACGACAGCGGATAACAAACTCTCAAGCGCCTCCAGCGCCTCCGTTGGCGTAGTAGGACAGGCCGGAGCCGGTGCACGATCGCGCGTGCAGGCGCTCGCCCCAGGTGTCGCCAATTTCGGGGTCGATAATCTCGCTGTTCCTACAAGCGTATCGCCGCGGTTTCCGGGGGTTCCTCCCGGATTCGATCGGACTCGGCCCGGCCTCTACAACGGTGCGGAGTCGTACGACAGGATCAACGACAATCCTTTCCTGCCCGTCCTCCAGAACCGGTTATCGACGTTTTCGATCGATGTGGACACTGCCTCGTACTCGAACGTGCGACGACTTCTGAACCAGAACCAGATTCCCCCCCGCGATGCCGTCCGCATCGAGGAAATGATCAACTACTTCCCCTACGATTACCCGCAGCCACAAGGCAACAATCCTATCGGTGCGTCGATCGAGGTGGCTCCCGCGCCCTGGAGTCCGCAACACCGGCTGGTCCGGGTTGCAATCAAAGCCCGGGATCTCGAAGCACGCCGCAGACCGGCAAGCAACCTCGTGTTTCTGCTGGATGTGTCCGGATCAATGGAGCCTGAGGAACGGCTTCCGTTGCTGAAAAATGCCATGCGGATGCTCGTCGACCAACTGAACGCGAATGACCGAGTCACCGTGGTGACGTATGCCGGTACGACCGGAGTCGCATTGCGCCCGACCCGTGGAGACCAGAAGGACACCATCCTTCAACTCATCGGCAGTCTCAAGGCCGGCGGTTCCACCAAGGGCGCTTCAGGCATTCAGCTCGCGTACGAACAGGCGACGGCAGGTTTCATTCCTGGCGGTGTGAATCGCGTGATTCTGGCTACGGACGGAGATTTCAATGTCGGGATCACCAACGACAATGCTCTGCTTCGCCTGATCGAAGACAAGGCGAAGACCGGTGTGTTTCTGACGGTGCTTGGTGTTGGAATGGGCAACTACAAGGACGCCAGGCTCGAAATGCTGGCCGACAAAGGGAACGGCAACTTCGCATACATCGACACGTTGAATGAAGCTCGCAAAGTTCTGGTTGATCAAATGAGCAGCACGCTCGTCACGATGGCCAGCGACGTGAAGGTCCAGGTCGAATTCAACCCGGCCGTCGTCGATGCGTATCGCCTCATCGGCTACGAAAACCGCGCCCTGCGCAACGAAGACTTCAACAATGACCTGAAGGACGCAGGCGAAATGGGCGCGGGCCATACGGTGACTGTTCTATATCAAGTGGTGCCGCGCGGCATTCCGGTCAACGCGTCAGGCGCGCCGGGAGTGGATCCGCTCAGGTATCAGCAGGTCCCGGCGGCACCGTTGGCCAGGAACGCGTCGAATGAAACATTGATCGTGAAAGTGCGCTACAAGGAGCCTTCGGGCGGCGACAGCAGATTGCTGGAATTTCCACTGGTCGATCGTCAGCAGCCGTTTGTCAAATCCAGTGTCGATTTCCGCTTTGCCGCCGCGGTTGCGTCGTTCGGAATGATCCTGCGCGACTCGCCGCACAAAGGAACATCGACGATCAATTCCGTTCTGAGCATTGCCGAAGACAGTCTCGGTTCCGATCGGAACGGCTACCGCCGCGAATTCCTGCAACTGGTCCAGCGCGCGCGGCAGATTCGCGGCCGCGACTGAAGAGTTCGATGGCAACGGACCCGGTTTTCAACCCCCGTGCTATCCTCAGTCCATGTCCAATTCCGACATCCTCAGCAAGGCTGACAGGGCGCTGAGACCGGTTTTGAAGGAACTGGGACGGTTCTCCTGGATCCGAATCGAAGGCTGCTGCGCCGGACACAAGCAGGAAGACACGCTTTGGCTGGAAATCAATGTCCTGGGCGCGTCCGGTCTGCAACGCCTGAGCGAGCTGTTAAGGATTCTGGACGCAAAGCTGGCGGGCACTGATTGCCGCGTCGATTGTCTGCTGAGTTATGCCGCGCCTGCCGGTATTCCGCTCACGCCCCATGGATGGATTCCGACGGCGATCGAGGTTTTCTGGCCGCCGCGAAACGACTGGCGGCGCAGCCAATCGATGATCGTGGAAACGTTGCTCTCTTCGATCGAGGAGAGCAGCGGCCGGTTGACCCAACTCGAGAATCCTTCCTGTGCGATCAATTATTGCCCGTTCTGCTCATCATCTTTCATTCGCGTCGACACGTTGGAAAAACCCGGCAACCGATACCGATGCGGGGATTGCGATATGACGTGGACGATGATTGAACCTTCGGTCTGAACATGGATTTCGGATTCAGCGAAGAACTCCTCGAAATAAAACGCACCGTTCGCGAGTTTGCCGAACGGGAGATTCGTCCTCACGTGATGGAATGGGACGAAAAGCAGATCTTCCCGATCGACATCCTCAAGCAACTCGCGCAACTGGGATTTCTGGGAGTCCTCATTCCAACCGAGTACGGCGGCTCCGGCCTGGGATACGTTGAATATGTGACGATCGTCGAAGAACTGTCGCGCGTCGATGGCTCGATAGGAATCTCTGTCGCTGCGCACAACTCACTCTGCACCGGTCATATCTACAGTTTCGGTACTGAAGATCAGCGGCGCCGGTTCGTCGTGCCTCTGGCCAGGGGAGAAAAGATCGGGGCATGGAGCCTCACGGAGCCCGAGGCCGGCAGCGACGCAGGCGGCACACAGACAGTAGCCCGGCTCGACGGCGATCACTGGATTCTGAACGGACAGAAAACCTTCACAACGCATGGCACATACGGCGATGTATGTGTTGCGATGGCGGTAACCGACAAGTCTGCGGGGCATCACGGTATTTCCGCATTCATTCTCGAGAAGGGCATGCCCGGTTTCTCCGCCGGTAAAAAAGAAAACAAACTTGGACTCAGAGCCAGCGACACGTCGACTGTCGTCTTTGAGGACTGCCGCATCCCGAAAGAGAATCTGCTCGGCGAACCCGGGCACGGCTTCATCGACGCGTTGAAAGTTCTCGACGGCGGCCGAATCAGCATCGCTGCGCTGGGCGTCGGCATGGCTCAGGGCGCATACGAAGCGGCGCTGCATTACTCGAAACAGCGGAAACAATTCGGGCGGCCAATCGCGGAATTTCAGGCGATTCAATTCAAGCTTGCGGACATGGCGACAGAGATCGATGCGGCGCGCCTCCTCACGCATCGGGCCGCATGGATGAAAGACCAGGGCATGCAAACGACCGCTCAGTCATCGATGGCAAAGCTGTACGCCGGGGAGGTTGCCGTTCGCGTGGCGAACGAATGCGTGCAAGTCCACGGAGGCTACGGCTACATCAAGGAATATCCTGCCGAAAAGTTCTATCGTGACGTTAAACTCTGCACGATCGGCGAAGGCACGAGCGAAATCCAGCGGCTCGTCATAGCGCGCGAAATATTGAGATCCTAGCCGCCGGTCCAAACTGATGCCGGACCAACTCCTCGACAGATTCTTCAAAGGAGATACCCGCGCGCTCGCGCGCATCATCACGCGCGTGGAGAACCGGTCCGCAGACAGCCTGCCGCTGCTCCAGCAATTGTTTTCGCGTACCGGAAAAGCGCAGGTTCTCGGTGTCACCGGAAGCCCGGGCTCGGGCAAAAGCACGCTGGTGGATCGCCTCGCTTCCACATATCGAAAGAAAGGCAACACGCTGGCGGTGGTGGCGGTCGATCCGAGCAGTCCATTCACAGGCGGCGCCATACTGGGAGACCGGATTCGCATGCAGGGCCCCGGCACCGATCCCGGCGTTTACATCCGAAGCATGGCAACGCGAGGAAATCTCGGCGGGCTCGCGACGGCGACGGCGGACGTCGTCACGGTCCTGGATGCAGCCGGCAAAAACCCGATCATCGTCGAAACCGTTGGTGTCGGGCAGGACGAGATCGACATCGTCAAACTCGCAGACGTTTCTCTCGTCGTGCTTGTGCCGGGAATGGGAGACGACGTTCAGGCGCTCAAGGCCGGCATCATGGAAATCGGCGACATCTTCGTCCTGAACAAATGCGATCGTCCAGGCGTGGAAAAAATGGAGCGGGCGGTTCAGACCGTTCTTTCGCTGGCTCATCGCCCAGACGGATGGGATCCGCCGATCGTCAAAACCGTCGCTACCGAAGGCCGGGGAATCGACGAACTGATTGAAACGATCGCACAATGCGCCGCGTTTTTTCAGAGTTCTACCGCGCGGCTCGAAAAAAAGAGAGAGGCCGCGAGGCAGCGGCTAATTACACTGCTGGAAGAGAGGCTGGTACGGATCGCCGTCGAGCAGGTCTTCCCGGACGGAAAACTCAACAAACTCGCCGAAGAAATCGCGAACCGGCAGCAGGACCCTTACACAATCGTGGATGAAGTCATACGGAATCTGAGGTTCAAGTGAAGATCGATCACATCGGAATCGCGGTGAAGTCGCTCGACGACGCCATCAAAGTCTACGAACATGCGATGGGATTGAAGGTCAGTGGCTTCGATCAGGTCGACGAGCAGGGTGTGCGCGTTGCGATGCTGAACATCGGCGAGAGCCACATCGAGCTTCTGGAGCCCACCGGCCCGGAATCCCCGATAGAGAAATTCATGGCGAAACGCGGTGAAGGCATTCACCACATAGCGTTGAGAGTACAGAACATCGAAGAGTCGCTGGAACGGTTGAGAGCAGCCGGCGTCCGGCTTATCGACAGCGTCCCGCGGCGCGGCGCGCACAACACGCGCATTGCGTTCATTCATCCTTCTTCAACACACGGAGTCTTACTGGAGTTAGTTCAGCATGGCGAATGACATCAGGATCGGCATTGTCGGCGGCAGTGGTCTTTACGAAATGGCAGGTCTGACGGATATCTCGGAAGTCCAGGTCGAAACACCGTTCGGCAACCCGTCCGATGCGTATCGCGTCGGAACGCTGGAAGGCAAACGTGTCGTGTTTCTCGCGCGGCACAATCGAAGCCACTCGATCTCGCCTTCGGAGTTGAATTTCCGGGCCAACATCTACGGTTTCAAACAACTGGGCGTGGAGTGGATTCTTTCCGCGAGCGCCGTCGGCTCGTTGAAAGAGGAACTGAGGCCGTTGGACATCGTCCTGCCGGACCAGTTTTACGATCGAACAAAGACCAGGATCTCGACGTTCTTCGGCAACGGCATTGTCGTGCACGTCAGTTTTGCTCATCCGCTGTGCGCGAAACTCGCGGATGTTATCGAACAGGGAGCACGCGATTCCGGCGTTCCGGTGAAACGGGGAGGTACGTACGTCTGCATGGAGGGACCGCAGTTCTCCACCGTGGCCGAGTCCAATACCTATCGCAAACATGGAGCCGACCTGATCGGGATGACGAATCTTCAGGAAGCGAAACTCGCGCGCGAAGCAGAAATCTGCTACACGACGATGGCACTCGTCACGGATTACGATTGCTGGCATCCGGATCACGATGCCGTGACCGTGAAGGAAGTGATCGAGAACCTCAAGAAGAACAGCGATAACGCTCAAAAGATCATCCGCGCGGCGGTGAAGCGGCTGCCCGTCGATCGCACCTGCAAGTGTGGACATGCGCTGCAGCACGCGATCATGACGGACCTGAGCAAGGTTCCCGAGGACACGAAAAAGAAAGTCGAATTGTTAATCCGCAAGTATGTCTGAGACACCCGCGATGGCCACGAGGCGGCGATGTCTATATTCCTGAACCAGGGCCTGACGCTGCGTTCGGGCTGGAAATTCGCAGCCTACGTGTTTTTTTTCATCCTCTTCCTCTGGATTACTGCAGGACTGACGCTTTTAGCCGGCGACAGCACGGGCAGCACGATCCTCCAGGACCAGCTTGTAAACATCGCGCTGAGCAACATCATGTTCTCCGTGCCCGCGATAGCGGCGATGTTGCTGACCATACGGTTCATGGACCATCGACCGCTGCACGAATTCGGCATCGGCCTTGTGCCGCGGTGGCAGCAGGACTTCGCGGTGGGTCTGGGTTTTGCCGCGGGGATGCTGGCGTTGATGATCGGCGGATGCTATGCGATTGGTTTCGTCAGCATGCGCTGGACAGGCGACCAGGCTCCGCCGGGCGCGCTCGTCGCAACCTTCGGCCTTTTGTTGTGGGCGGCTGCAAACGAGGAATTGATCTTTCGCGGATTCCCACTTCGGACCCTGAGTGAAGCAATCGGTCCCTGGCCTGCCATGCTCGCGCTCTCTCTGCTGTTCGGGGCGCTGCACTGGCAGAATCCGAATGCATCGGTTCTCAGCACCATCAACACGGTGGTCGCCGGAATTCTGTTGTCTCTTGCGTATACCCGCACAGGATCGCTCTGGATGCCGTACGGAATTCATGTCGTCTGGAACCTCGGACTCGGTTTTGTGTTCGGCTTTCCTCTCTCCGGCATCGATATTGCATCGCTCTGGACAACGGGCATCGCCGGAAGCGACCTCCTTCTGGGCGGCGGGTACGGTCCCGAAGGCGGGCTGCTTATGACATTCGTGTTTGCCGGCGCAGCCGTCATTGTCGAGAAGAGGTATCGCTCACGGACTTCGCGGTAAACTGTTGCGGACGGTAATCGTCGAGAGCCATGGATCCAACAATCCCCATTAAGCTTCTGCTGGCAGCCCTGCTGGGCGGCATCATCGGTGTGGAACGCGAGATGCGCGACAAGCCGGCAGGTCTGCGCACGAACATTCTGATCTGCGTGGGTTCCACGTTGTTCATGAGCATTTCGACGAAAGTCGCGGAAATCCTCGGCGGAGATCCTACACGTATCGCGGCGCAGATTATTTCCGGAATCGGATTCCTGGGCGCCGGAGCGGTGCTGCACTCCCACGGTTTCGTTTTAGGACTGACGACGGCAGCCACGATCTGGGTCGTAGCGGGCGTCGGAATGGCGCTCGGATCGGGTATGTATCTTGTCGCCGTTTTCACGACCGCGATGAGTCTTGTCATTCTGTACCTGCTGGCGTTCATGGAAGACAAAATCCAGGGCCGCAAATCATACAGCTATGCGTTGACGGTCTCGGATTTGAACCGCGCTCTCGTGTCTATTCACAAGGTTCTTCAAGAATGTTCCGTCGCGGCGGCGAGCTTCAATTTCAAGAAGAAGACGGGACACTACCGTGTCTGGTTCAACCTCTTTGTCGCGCGCGATACGAACATAAAAATCATGCAGCAGCTATCGGAAATCCCCGAGGTCACCCAACTGGAAACCGGCGGCAACACGCGGCAGTTCTCCTCTGGCGAAAATCGCGAACCGGACGATCGGAGCGACCATATCGCATGATTCCGTTCGTCAAGACACATGCACTGGGAAATGATTTCATCCTGGTTGAAAAGACGGACGCGCTACCGGACGACCTTGCCGGCTTGGCACAGAAGATTTGTGACCGGTATTTCGGCGTAGGCGGCGACGGCCTGATTCTCTGGAACTCCGGCAACGACGCCTTCAACCTGAGGATCTTCAATCAGGACGGCGGCGAAGCGGAGTGTTCCGGAAACGGCTTGCGTTGCCTTGCAGCATACCTCGTGGAGTCGGGACGTTGGCCGGAAAATGAGATCCGCCTCCGGACTATCTCTGGTTTGTACGCGCTTCGGCGTGTCGGACGCGAGTACGAAGCAGACATGGGCGAACCGAAACTGGCCCCGCCGGACATTCCATTCGTGCCGGATACTCCGATGGACCGCGTCGTCGATTATCCGCTGCGCGCAGGCGACCGATCGTTCCAGATCACAGCGTGCTCAACCGGCAATCCGCATTGTTCTCTGTTCGTGGACAAGGTGGACGACTCCTATGTATCCGCGATCGGGCCATTGCTTGAAAGGCATCCGGCATTCCCCAACCGTACGAATGTCGAGTTCATCCACGTGCTCAACGATAGCGAGTTGGAAGTGCGATTCTGGGAACGTGGAGTCGGTTATTCGAACGCATCAGGAACAGGATCGTGCGGCGCGACTGTTGCGTCGATACTGAACGGCAAAACCGGACGGAAGGTCACGGTGCACGCTAAAGCAGGCAAGCTGGTTGTCGAGTGGCCGGAAAACGGCCGATTGAAACTGACATCCACTGCCAACATCGTTGCGGAAGGGAATTACCTGGAAATCTAAATGAGTAAGGAATTGTTCGACGTCGTTATCGTCGGGGCGGGGCCGAGCGGGCTCGCGGCAGCCATTGAAGCAAAGAAACACGGTTTGAAGTATCTGGTACTGGACAAAGGAGGCATTACCGATTCGATCCTGCGCTTCCCAACGCAGATGATCTTCTTCACGACGCCGGAACTTCTCGAAATCGGCGGTGTCCCGCTCGTCTCGGAGCGTGAGAAACCGACGCGAAACGAAGCGCTCAAGTATTACCGGAAAGTGGCGGGCGCTTTTCAGCTCGACGTGCATCAGTACGAAGAAGTGCAGCGCATCCAACAGGTGAAGCCGTACACCTTTCGTGTCGAAACGGCCGGCGGCGCGTATGAAACGCACAACGTCGTCATCTCGATCGGCTATTACGACAACCCAAACATGATGAAGGTTCCCGGCGAAGACTCGTCGCACGTTTCTCATTACTACACGGAAGCCCATCCGTTCTACGATCGCGATGTCGTCGTTATCGGCGGAAAGAACTCGGCAGCCGAGGCCGCTCTCGATTTGTTCCGCGGGGGAGCCCGCGTATCACTGATCCATCGCGGATCGGCGATGGGAGAAACCGTGAAGTACTGGGTACGGCCGGATATCGAAAACCGGTTCAAACGGAATGAAATCGCGGCGTACTTCAATGCCACGGTTCTGCAGATCACCAGAACCCACGTGAGGATTTCGCAGAATGGCGAACGGCTGGATGTTGCCGCTCATCAGGTATTCGCGCTGACCGGCTATCACTCTTCGACGAAATTCTTCGAGCAGTTGGGGATACGGTATGACTCGAGTACCCTTCGCCCTGAATACAATCCGGAAACGTTCGAAACCAACGTTGCGGGCGTTTATCTGGCCGGTTCTGTAATCGGAGGCCGTCTGAATGGTGAGGTATTCATAGAGAACGGCAGATTTCACGGTGAGACACTGATGAAGGCGATCGTGAAGCGGTAGTCTTTGTGTTTCTATTTCTCGGAGTACGCTACGACCGCATCCTCATACTTGTCGTGGATCTTGATTCCGAAGAACTCTTCGACGCGTTCGGTCGGCCACATTTCGACCGCATCCCAGGCCATGCGTTCGCAAACATTGACGCAGATCTTACAGCCGATGCATTCGTCGAACCGGACCTGCACGGCCGGAATCACGACGTTTATGCCGTCAGAGGTGTCGCGCGGAGTGTGTTCGATGCAATCCACGGGGCAGAAACTGATGCAGGCTTCACAACCAGTGCAGTTATCGGGAATGACAACGGCAATTTCCTTCGGTTTCTTTTTCTTGCGCGTGATCTTGCCGGGTGCTTCGGGGATGATCAGAGTTGGATTCGCTTTTTTCGGATCGTATGCCACGTATCAATGCACTCCTAATAATGTCGCGTAATCCATTCTACCGCGAAAGCTGACGATGCGTTCGATGGTTTCTCCGATCTGATTGTTCGGAGTGGAGGCGCCGGCCGTTATTCCGATGACCTTCGTTTCAAGGGGAAGCCATCCGCGCGTTATCACTTCCTCTTTGCCCCCGGGTGGCTTGTGGCGGATCTCTTCGGCGCTCATGATTCCTGTGGCCTCCTCGATATGGTAGGTCGCAACGAATCCGGCGGCGATTTTGGAGAGATTGTTGGTGTTGCTGCTGTTGTAACCGCCGATGACGATCATCAGATCCGGCTTTTGCCGTTCCAGTTCGCGGACGGCGTCCTGCCGATCCTGGGTTGCGCTGCAGATCGTATCGAAGGAATAGAAGCGGCCCGCCATTTCCTCCTCGCCGTACTGCCGGGTCATCGCGACGCGAAGCATCTCCGCTATCTCGAGCGACTCCGAACTGAGCATGGTCGTCTGGTTGGCGAGTCCGATGCGCTCGAGGTGCCGAGCGGGATCAAAGTCTTTGGATACAGCCCTGCGGAATCGAGACAGGAATTCCCGCGGGTCACCTCGATCGGCAATGTAGTCGCAAACGTAGGCGGCCTCTCTCTTGTCGCGAATGATCAGATACTGAGCGCCCGAGAATAACGTTGTTCGAGAAAAGGTCGCTTCAGTCTCTTCATGCTCGAATTTGCCGTGGATGACGGACGTGACCCCCGCTCGCGCGTACCGCTCAACGTTTTTCCAGACATTGAGAACAGAACCGCACGTTGTGTCGACAACGACACAGCCCCTTTTCGCCAGCAGGTCGATGTCGGCTGCGGGAATGCCGAAGGCAGGTATCAACACGACGTCTTCCTCTCGAACGTCGTCGTATTTGGCGCTGCCATCCGGAAGAAATCGAATACCCATGCGCTCGAGTTTATTGTTCACGTGGGGATTGTGGATGATCTCGCCTGTCAGAAAGATGCGCCGGTTCGGGAACTTCGTTACTGTTTCGTACGCGTATTCGACAGCGCGTTCCACTCCGTAACAAAAACCGAATTCCATTGCGAGCAGGAAGGTGACGCCGCCAGCCTCCAGACGAAAGCCGTTGGCCCGCATGAGGTCGACGATTTGACTGCGATAATTTTCGTGGAGTTGCGGCCGGATTTCAGCACGAAGCCCAAATCCCTTTTGGAAGTACGTTTGATCCATGTCCCTCAGTCGAGGATTGTAACATGCGTAAGGACTGTGCTAATTTCGCCGGTTTGTAACGTCGAAAGGAAGATTGAAGGTTATTGAGTACACGTCGAGCAAAAATAACCGCCGTTGGTCATTACCTGCCTGAACGCCGAGTAACGAACAAGGATTTAGAAAAAATCGTGGATACCTCCGACGACTGGATCATCGAGCGGACCGGTATTCGCGAACGCCGCGTTGTCGCCAAAGGCCAGGCGACGAGCGATCTGGCGGCCGGCGCTGCAATGCAGGTATTGGAACGTCGCGGAATTTCGCCCGATGAAATCGATTTGATCATCGTCGCCACCGTTACTCCGGACATGTTCTTTCCTTCATCCGCATGTCTTGTGCAGACAAAGATCGGAGCAAAGAAGGCATGGGGATTCGATTTGTCCGGCGCCTGTTCCGGTTTTGTCTACGCACTCGCGACGGGCACACAGTTCATCACTTCAGGCACATACCGGAAAGTGCTCGTCATCGGCGCCGACGTCATGACATCGATCATTGATTTTCAGGATCGAGCAACGTGCGTGCTCTTCGGTGACGGTGCCGGCGCCGTCCTGCTCGAAACGGCGGAGGACGGCGAGCGCGGAGTCATCGACTTCATCCTTCGCAGCGATGGAAGCGGCGGCCAGTACCTCAACATGCCGGCCGGCGGCAGTCTGAATCCCACAAGCCCCGAAACCATCGCAAAGAAAATGCATTACGTGCATCAGGATGGAAGGGCGGTGTTCAAGTTCGCCGTTCGAGGTATGGTCGATGTCTCCGACGAGATTCTCAAAAAGCACGGCCTTTCCGCTGCTGACATCAAACTCTACATTCCCCACCAGGCAAACCTGAGGATCGTGAAGGCGGCGGCCGACAAGATGGGTCTGGCGGACTCGCAGGTCGCTATCAATATTGATCGATATGCCAACACGACGGCCGCTACGATTCCAATCTGCCTCTCGGAAGCCATTGAATTTAAAACAGTTATAAAGAACGACCTCGTCCTGCTGGCCAGCTTCGGCGCCGGATTTACCTGGGGCAGCCTGCTGCTCCGGTGGGAAAACTGAGGGCGCCCTCAAAAAAAACCTGTATTTTCGAATTCGGTTCGCCAGTCTATAGGGGTGTAAGGCAAGAGATAAAACAGGCCGCGTCAAGCTGTTGCAGTCTTCCGCTACCGTCCCTGGCGAAAAGAAACAATCAGCTGACGCGGCTTTGCTTTTTTATCGCGAGTTCACAGCACAACGAACCCGCGTCCATCCCGGGCCGAAGCAGATCCAACGAGGCCCACCGCCACTCGACGTACTTTGGAATTCCGTCCATCAAGACTTCCCAGAGTTCCATCTCCAGCCGATATTTCGCGCGATCCTGAAAACCCGAGGCCAGTCGGCGCAGCGGCACCAGAGTGACCCCGAGTTTCTCGCGGCCGATCCGCTCGACCACGTCTTGTGGCCCTTCACTCCCGCGGGCTGTGCCGGCCGGCAATCCCCAGATGCCGGGCAATTCATCGTCGTCATCAGGACGGCGGATTGCCAGGATCTGGCTTCCCTCCGTAATCAGGACGGCCACGGAATGTTTAACGTGACGCATAGCTGAGGCTATTCCTTGTTAAATGTCCGGAGCCAGCCGCCGAATTGCCACAAATCTCGCAGTACATCCGGCCATGGCGGCCGGTTTTTGCCGTATGCCGTGCGCAATCTCCATCGAATGTAGTTTGAAGGAGGCATGGGCAAAAACGGCGGTCTGCGATACCAGTCGCGCGGTATGAGGCGAAAGTAATACCGGGTGAGAGCCCAAAGGATGCTCATGCGCTCCATCTCACGCCGCCGAATTCAAATTCGAGATTTTCATCTTGAAGATCGCGGGCCCTCTCACTAGAGTTCTTCCTGCCCCGCCCCATATCCCATCACATCACAACATGCTTTTCAAAACACGTAGTGCCGCTGTCTACGGCATCGAGGCGTACCTTGTCGATGTCGAAGTGAATATTTCTACAGGTGGAAACGGCCAGGTCCTGATTGTCGGCCTGCCGGATACCGCTGTGCGCGAATCGAAGAATCGAGTTCTTCCCGCCA
>Ga0137423_1000199_pt1 | contig 18736 bp, 15 predicted proteins | sample EasRivERMZT600_2_FD_102326 | JGI IMG/M metagenome (GOLD analysis project Ga0137423, IMG submission 102326) | Soil microbial communities from meander-bound floodplain in the East River, Colorado, USA - East River MetaG ERMZT600_2 | ecosystem: Environmental > Terrestrial > Soil > Floodplain ...
AGACATCGAACGCATCGGTGATATCGCGGTCAACATCGCAGAACGCGGACTGGAGTTGATCCAGGAGCCCGAGTTGAAACGGCTCGTTGATCTTCCGATCATGGCCGACGCGGCGCAGAAGATTCTGAAAGAAAGTCTCGATGCTTTCGTGAATTCGGACGCGGAGCTTGCAGAAAAAGTCATTACGAACGACAACATCGTCGATGATCTTTACGAACAGATCTTCCGCGAACTTCTGACATACATGTTGGAAGACCCGCGAGCGATATCGCGGGCCATTAAACTGATCTTCATTGCAAAGCATCTCGAGCGGGTTGGCGATCACTCGGCCAATATCGCGGAGATGGTGATCTTTTTGGTGAGAGGCCAGGATATCCGGCATGCAACGCGTCTTGATCGTCGATGACGACCCCGACATTCAGAAACTTGTCAGCTACAACTTCGGCCAGGCCGGCTTCGAGGTCGCCACGGCCGGAACCGGACAAAAGGCTCTCGAATCCGTTCAGAAACAGGCGCCTGATCTGATCATTCTCGATTTGATGCTTCCCGACATCGATGGAATGGAAGTTTGCCGCACTCTGCGCCAGCGCGATAATTCCCGCCGGATTCCCATCATCATGCTTACTGCCCGCGGCGAGGAAATCGATCGCGTCATTGGATTCGAACTGGGAGCGGACGATTACGTTTCCAAGCCATTCAGCCAGCGTGAACTCATCCTTCGGGTGAAATCCATTTTCCGCCGCATGAAGGAGCAGCGAAGCGACATGCTGCGGGCCGGCAGGATCCAGGTTTATCCCGCGCGCCGGCAGTGCTTCCTCGGCAGCCGGGAAGTCGAACTCACCTCGAAGGAGTTCGATCTGCTGCAGGAGTTGATGCTTGGCCGCGGCAACGTTCTGACACGCGCAGCGCTCATGGACAAGGTCTGGGGCTACCATGGAGAAGCCGTGTCGCGAACGCTGGATACGCATGTCCGCCGGCTCCGCGAGAAACTTGGCCAGGATGGGCTGCACGTTGAAACTGTTCGTGGCGTCGGCTATCGCATCGAAACTTCCGTGGAAGACTCCTGAACTATGTCGTTCCGGCTACATTCCCGATTAATCGCCTGGAACGTTCTCATCATTGTCCTCGTTACTTTCGTCCTTTCGTCATTCTTCCGCTTCTCGGAACTGGTCCTCGTCGTGGTTGCCGCGATCGGCCTCACGCTCATATTCAGCTATGGCGTACGAGTTCTAGTGACGGGTCCTCTGCACGAAATTGCTGATGCCTCGCGCAAGCTGGCTTCCGGCGATCTCGATCAACGACTGCCCATCACCGGCGATGAAGAGATCGCAGCGCTTGGCACCTCGCTGAACACGATGGCGCAGAACCTGAGCAGGCAGTTTCAGGAGCTCACCAATGGAAAGCAGCGGCTGGAGCAGATTCTGGAAGCCATGGGCCAGGGCGTTCTGGTTCTCGACCGCTCCGGGCGTGTGACATTGACGAACAGTTCGATTCGAAAGATTCTCGAGACCGAACGCGATCTGGTCGGGAAAACACCGCTGGAAATCTTCCGGCGTCCTGAGCTGGAGAAAGCGGTCCGCGAAGTCGCCGAAGGCGGATCCGCTCAAACTCTGGAGATCTCGGCAGGGAGCGGAAGGATTTTGCAGGCGAACGTGGCGCCCGTTCCATCCGCAGCAGGCGGCATCGAGTCCGTGGTCGTCGTCTTTCATGATCTTACGGACATCCGGCGTACGGAACGAATGCGGCGCGACTTCGTCGCGAACGTGTCGCATGAATTCAAAACACCGTTGACGTCCATCCGGGGATACGCGGAGACATTGATGTCCGGCGCCAAGGACGATCCGAAGATCGCGGCGGATTTTCTAAAAACGATCGAGAGAAACGCGCAGCACCTCGAGGCTCTGGTCAGCGATCTATTGACCCTGGCACGGCTCGAGGCCGAGGTTCCGTCGACGAAGGAACACATCCCGCTGCGAGCCCTCATTGAAGAACAGATCGCGACTCGAAAGAACGCTCTGCGCCTTCAGGAACTGACGGTGTTGATAGAATGCGCACCCTTCGAGATTCAGGCAGACCGCGTTCGTCTTTCGACCGCACTCTCAAACCTGATCGACAACGCGATGTATTACAACCGTCCCGGCGGACGGATCACGGTTTCGGCGGAAGTTGTCGGCAGTACGTTGAAACTCGCCGTAATCGATACCGGCCATGGTATCCCTTCCGATGAACTGCCCCGGATTTTCGAGCGCTTTTATCGCGTGGACAAAGCGCGAACACGCGATTCCGGCGGTACCGGGCTCGGTCTGTCCATCGTCAAGCACGCCATCGAAAGTCAGGGCGGCACGATCAGCGTGTCCAGCCTCGTCGGGTCCGGCTCGACGTTTACCATCCGCCTGCCTGTGTAGCTCGCATCCGACTTTTGTTAACACAGGACCAAAAATATGTGACTTTTCTGTGAACTTACGCCCGCCTGCCATGCGGTCCGCTGCAAAACCGTTATCTTGTTTCGGACTTGTTACAAAACCATTTCAACAACATTTCGCAACGAGGGGGACTAAGGATGAAACTGGCGACAGTGGTGGTGGTTGTGGTGCTTTGTTGGTCGAGCGCGGTCTGGGCTCAGTCTGAAGAAATCGAACGGCTCACGCGGGTCGTTAACGAACAGACGAGAGAAATCGATGAACTGAAGACACAACTCACGCGGATCGAACGGGCGCTGTCCACGATCACTCCTGCGCCGCAGCCAGCCACCGTTGTTCCCGCAGCGCTGGTCACCCCGGCGCGGACGATTCCTCCGGCGCAGACCACGCAGGCGCCGACCACGCAGCAACTCCTCGATCAGCAGAAAGCAGTCGTGACCCAGGCGCTTGCCAGCAAATGGTATGAAAAGATTTCCATTCGCGGCTACACGCAGTTCCGGCACAGCAATGTGTATTCGGAGGAGGGGCCGCCGCTCGAGATTCCAGCCGATCGCTCCGTCAATCCGAACGAGAGCATATTGATCCGGCGAGGCCGCCTGGTCTTCAGCGGAGACATCACCAATCATCTCACCCTGTACGCGCAGACCGACTTTAACGGATCGACGGGCGCGGCTGATTTCTCGCTGCAAATGCGGGACCTGTACGGTGACATCTCACTCGACAGCAAGAAGGAGTTTCGCTTCCGTATCGGCCAGTCGAAGGTTCCCTACGGCTGGTCGAATATGCAATCGAGTTCGAATCGCGGGCCCTTTGAACGGGCGGATTCCATCAACAGCGCAGCCGAGGGTGAACGCGATTACGGGGCGTATTTCATGTGGGCACCGTCTGAAGCGCGACAGCGCTTCCGAGATCTGGGCCCGCTGAAAGGCTCGGGTGACTACGGAGTGGTTGCCTTAGGCATCTACGCCGGCCAGGGACCAAACCGTCCCGATCTGAATGGAATTGTGCATGGGGTCGGACGAGTGAGTTATCCGTTCAAGACGAGCGGCGGAAAGTTTTTCGAGCTCGGGTTGCAGGCATATCACGGCAAGTTTGTGACGCAGCCACAAACCATAACCGTAGGCGGGGCATCGATAACGCCGACCATCCCTCTGAGGGGCGTGATCGATCAGCGCGTCGGGCTGACAGCGATCTGGTATCCGCAACCGCTGGGTATCGAAACCGAGTGGAACATCGGCCGCGGTCCTGAACTCACTTCCGATTTCCGCCGGATCGAGTCGAGCTTTCTAAATGGCGGATATGTTCAGGTCAACTACCTCTACAGAAAACAGGGCGGCCAGACCTTCTTGTTTCCGTTTGCGCGCTGGAACTATTTCGACGGCGGCCGAAAGTTCGCGCGGAATGCACCGAACGACCGGGTGAATGAACTGGACCTTGGCTTCGAATTCGCGCCATGGCCGGAAATCGAGATCACTCCGCTCTACTCGCGAACGTTTCGCCGAACCAGAACAGGGATATTCCCATACGACGTTACAAAAAACGCGAACCGCGTCGGGATCCAGGTGCAGTGGAACTACTAGCTAGCGGAGTGAGCGAAGCTGCTTCGGCGTGAGCAGCCAGTTCAGGACGGCGCACTGGCCGAACGTCAGTTTGTCGGATGTGAGCTTGCAGAGGCCGCCTTTTTTCATTTCGATTGCCGCATCGCTTTCTCCGGTGATCAGGACAGAAACAAGGCGGCTCAAGTCCGGCTCGTGACCGACGAGCAATACGCGTTGCGGTTTTTCGTCATTGATCTCGGCGATCAGTTCGAGCGCGTTGCCGTCGGGTAAAAGATGGTCGGTGAACGTGACTTCCTCGTCGAGTTCATCCGCGACGATACGCGCGGTCTTTTCCGCGCGGGCATACGGGCTCGACAGAATCAGATCGAACTGCAGGCCCATGCCAAGCATGGCCTCGGCAATCTGTTGCATCTTTTCTTCGCCCTCTTTGGTCAGCGGTCGGTCGCCGTCGCGTTTATACCCTCCGGTGCCTCTCTCCACAGCAATACCGTGACGAAGAACGTAGATTTCCATTTATTGAGGTTTTTTGTCGGTCAGAGCGACTTTTCGCATCGCCCGAACGGCGTCTTCGATCCTGCGCAGATCCTTTCGGCGGCCTTTCTCGGGTTTGAGGCTGATACCCTCGAGTCGTTCCTTCATTTGTGCAATAGCCGTCCTCTGGTGAGGTTTCTCATTCAGAAAGTCGATCAACTGAACGATGTCCCGTTGCAGATTGGCGACGTACACTCGCCCGATCTCTTTTACTTCCGTTCGCAAGTGTTGTAGCTGTGCGAGCAATTCTTTCCGAACTGTCTGAGTCATCACTTCCCTCTTGGCTGCGATGTACCTTGCCGTTCAATATCACTTCGATCTTTGCTCGTAGTTCATGCTGGATTGCCCTTGGAGACCGGTTCCCGTCCACCGTCTCGAAGCCGTAGAGCTCCTGCATGGCTTTGAGTTCTTTTTGTATCAGCCGCTGATACTCGATGAAACTTCCGTACATGTTCGATGTCCGGTGCATGTCCATTCCGGATTCCCAATAGTCCAGGACCAGATGCTTCCGCAGATTGCGCTCGACCAGAATCTTCGGGCTGACCGTCAGGTAAAAAACTGCATCTGGAATGAGACTGATGCCGTACACGCTGCGAATCCAGGCCGGCTCGACGCCCCGGACGATGGATCGGGCCATCAGCGTGTAGATATACCGGTCCGCGAGAACGATGAACCCGGATCGAAGCGCTGGAATGATCCGGTTTTCGAGCTGGTCGGCAAAATCCGTCGCATAAAACAAACTGAGAGTTCGCGTGCCCAGAATGTTGCCGTTCATGGCTTGTTCCAGTTCGCGAGCCACGAGCGTGGATCTTTTAAGTCCGACATTGACGGTTGGATGGCCGCGGCGTTCGAGCCAGTTTCGAAGAAGATCGATCTGTGTCGAACGGCCTGAACCGTCGGCGCCTTCGACAACGATAAGCTGTCCCTTCAGTTGCTCCAGATCTACGCCTGGAAGTCCCTTTCCGTAAAATCGTTTTGACTTCAGCATGGTTATGACACGTGCCGGGGAAACATCGAGCCGTGCCATCGATACCGTGGCAGATCGATTTTGCTTTCGACGATTTCCCGCACTTTGGTCTGTTGAACGTCCGGAGGCTCTGTAGCATCGACTTTGATGAAGTCGTATTCACGCGTCATCCGGCGGTATTCCTGATTGATCTTGCCTTGAAAAATCCGAAAGCTCTCGTATGGATCCTTCGAGTAGCCCATATCCATTCCGGCTTCGTGATACTTCACACTCGTCCGGCCGTCCAGGATGCGTCCGAGAGCGGTTTTCAGCGGAACTTCAAAATAGAAGGTAACGTCCGGAGGAACCGCGTAACTGTAGAGTTCCCTGAGCCACGCGCGGTCGCAGCCCCGCACGGCGTCTCTTGCGAAAGCCGTGAAGACGTATCGATCGGCCAGCACGATGTATCCGGCGTGCAGGAGCGGCATGATCTGACGTTCGTAGCGGTCCGCGAAATCCGTGCAATGGATCAGCGAAAACGTCGTCGCCGTAAGAAGTTGCCGCTTCTTTCCCTTCCGTGTGGCTTTTCTTACGATGGCGGAGGAATTCCACTCTGTGAAGAAAACCTTGTAGCCTTCCAGCTCCAGCCAGCGTTTCAGCAGATACACCTGTGTCGATTTGCCGGAGCCGTCGAGTCCTTCGACCGCGATCAGTTTCCCGGGAGCGTCATTTTTCTTTGCCGGTGCCATCAGTAACAAGGTCCTCCACAACGACGTTGGCGTCGAAGACGCTCTCAAACATATCGCGCTTTGCCGACAGCGCCCACTTTTCCAGAAGCATGTCGCCCTTTCCCTTCAAGCGAAACGTGAATTTGGGACGCTTGTATTCAACTTCCACACTCTCAACGGTGGACATGTGTTCGTGATCGAGCGCGTCCGCCAGTCGAAGGATCGCCGCCAGCTTGGAGATCGTTAATCGCTGTTTCGGCGGCAGGTCTTCATACGGTTTGTGCGTCATCTTCGGCGCCGACTTCCGATGATAGCGCGTTACGTTCGCCACCATATCCATTTGAAGCTGCGTGAGACCGATCAGCGGACTCGACTGGATGAGATACATCGTGTGCTTATGGTGATTCGCGACGTTGACGTAATGCCCGATGTCGTGCAACATCGCCGCGACTTCGAGGATCAACCGGGCCTCCGTGTCGAGTTCGTGGAAAGCCTGAGTCTGATCGAAGATGTCCGTCCCAAGTTTCGCAACGATCGTGGCATGCTTTTCATCGAAGAAGTAACGCTTGCCGAGGCGGCGCGCCGACTCGATGACCTGTTCGCGGTACAGCCGCTTTTCCTGATCACGCAATTCCGAAATGATCTGGAGGAGGACGCCGTCTTTCAGGCCCAGCCCGGGAATGACAACCTCCGCAACACCCGCCTGCTGTACGATCTTCAGCAGGACGATAGCTGCCGGAACGATCACATCGGCGCGATCCGGACGGAGGCGAAAGTTTTGAATGCGTTCCTCGAAAGTGGTTCCACGGAGCTTCTTGACGATGGATTTCAATTCGTCGACGGTGACCTTCTGATTGCTGTTCTTGTCGAACATTTCCTTCCGCAGATCGCCTATCGATTCGATACTCCCGCCGGTGCCTACACAAACGTCGATCTTTTGATTGCCTATTTCCTGTTCGAGCCGTCTTTGTGTGGCATCGACGTATTCGGTGACGAGTTGATTGAATCGCTCCTCGCCAGCCTTCTCATCCAGGATTTTCAGGAGCCGGACGCTGCCCATCGCGAAGCTTTCAGTGCAGCGCACGTTAGTGTCGTCGGCGAGAACAACTTCCACGCTGCCGCCGCCGATATCGATCAGCAGCGCAACTTTGCTCTTCAAATTCACTGCCTGCTTGGCCGCCTGATGGATCAGAAGCGCCTCTTCCTCACCGCCGATGATGGAAATCTCGATTCCCGTGGCCTTCTGGATGGCCTTCAATACGCTGTCCCGATTCGTTGCTTCGCGTAGAGCACTCGTTCCAACGGCCTTGACGTGCGTCGCCCCGTGTTCCTTCAGCTTTTGCTTGAAATCGATGAAAGTCTGCACGGTCCGGTCGATCGTGTGCGCTGAAATCGCACCTTTTGTAAAGACGTCCTGTCCTAGCCGTACCGGCTCGCGCACGCTGTAGATTGTTTGATATCCGCCTTCGGCATTGGCATTCGCTATCACCAGACGAATAGCGTTGCTACCAACATCAATAGCGGCGATGGTCGGCACAGAGCCAACAAATGTGACTGTCGATGATGAGGATTTCATTTCGAAATTATTAAAGTATTGTTACAAGGCTACGGCTTGATTATGCGGGAGGGGCGCCTTGTCAGTCGAGGGCGGGCTCAGGCCGTCACGATAAGACAGCCGTTTTCGTATCGTGCCTCAGCTTTCCGGACAACGATGCGGTGCGGAAATTCGACGGTCCGAAAAGCCTTTTTGGATGCCCATCGCAAATCCGCCTGGATCACCATCGCGTCCGGTGTCACCAGCAGCTGTACATCCATGGGCCGAACGTCCCCGATACGGACGGTCACCGTAATCTGTTGACCTGCTTCTTCGACACGAACTTCAGGCTTAAAGAGTAGTTCCTGTTCCGCGGCGAGCCAGTCCTCAACATCCAGCGTCCGGAGTCCTCCGCGCTTGAGCGATATCTCGTAGGCGCGCTTCGTGATGTGAGCGTAGATTTCCTCGAGTTCATCGAGGATGGTTTCCGCGGTTCGAACAGGGACCATGGCGGCTTGCATGACGTACAGGCTGTCAGGATCGAGTTTCAGTTTTGTAACAACCGAATGAATCGTCCGAGAATTCCAGGCACGCCAGGGCGATCGCAATCGTTAAAAGCAGCGTCGCGCCGAAATCCAGCCCCAGGACCTGCAGCAGCCGCTGAGCGCCGGCCCCGGGCGCCAGCGGCTGGATGAGCACAGAAATTGTCGCGGCATAGATCAGGATTCGAATCCGCCGATCCTTCATGAGACAGGACGTCACGACCACCGGTGCCAGCAGAACTGCAAGGGCATACTTTTGAGTGAAGGGCTGCAACAGCGCGACGAGACAAAACGCCAATGCGTGATCGAGCCATCCGTTGCCGTGCCGCCGCCTGTTTGCCAGGAAGAGAAACGCCGCGTAGAGTCCACCTGCCAGGACCATCCACAACAGTCGAACGGCAGAGGGATCCAGCGCAGCGAGATTGACCTGCGCGTAGTTCGAATCCGGAACCTGCGAGTAATCGACCACTGTCAGATAACGCATCAGGATCCCTCTCAGCGACTGATTCGGAAACCAGATCTCGCTTTCGCTCAGCTGGGTTTGAGATTCCTGCATGAACCATTGCCCAAGCAGATCGATGTTTCCCTGCACGCCGAAGTAAATCGAAGGCAAAACCGAGAGCAGAAGAACAAAGCCGAGTGTGTATGCGACAGGTTTCCAGTCACGCCGCACGGCGAGGTAGGGAAGAAAGAACAACGGCCATACCTTCACGCTGATCGCGAGTCCGAGAACGGCGCCAGCGAGCGCCGGCCGGCTGCGAGCGGTCCACAACCCTGCAATGGCCAGCGCGACAACGAAAAACTGCGCGTTGCCGTAGCGGAATTCCTCAATGATGTAGGGTGTGATGAAAAGGAACGGAACGATCCAATACGTCATCGCGGGCTGCAACCCGCGTCTCCATGCCTCAACCAGCAGCCAACCCAGCGTACCGATCTTCGCAACGACCCACACAGCTGCAGCCGGTCCCAACGGCAACATCGCCAGCGGCGCGAACAGCAAAAGAAACAGCGGTGGATAACGGTAATGCATCGGCCAGCCCAGCCCGCTCGTCTCGCCGTAGACCGGCCGTGTCTCATCGAACACTCCGCGGGCGCCGTAGTGATAAACACGGAAATCCATCGGATGAGCAGCGACGTGATAGGCAAACCCGGCGGCAATAGCAGCCACGCCGACGATTGCAAGCCATGATTTCCATCGCGTTTGCCCAAACACGCGACCAAGTCTAGCAAGCATTGTCGCGTTTTCAGCGACCGCTCATGTCGCGACCTGCGCGACTTTTTCGGCACATCGGCTGCTTAACCTGTTGAATTGTGTGAATCGCCAAACGGCAGACAATCTGCCCTGCAGGCCCGCTATGCAGGGCCACCGAGATTGCACTATTCTTTCCCAACGGAAAAAGGAGCGCGCATGGAGACCGAGATCACCAAGAAGTTGTTTACGGTCGGGGACTACCACCGCATGGCGAGGGCAGGAATCCTCCGTGAAGATGATCGTCTCGAGCTCATCGACGGAGAAGTCATCGAGATGAGTCCGATCGGTCATCGCCATTTCGTTTGTGTGGGTCGGATGGACACGCTTTTCAGGCGTCCATTTGGCGACAAGGTCTTTGTAAGCATCCAGGGCCCGTTGCGCCTGAATGAGTGGACCGAGGTTCAGCCGGATGTCGTTCTGTTCAAACCAAGGTCGGACTTTTATGCCGCAAAGATACCGAATGCCGCGGATGTGCTGTTGGTTGTTGAAGTCTCTGACACAACGCTCGCAACCGACCAGAAGGTCAAATTGCCAAAGTATGAATCGGCTGGTATTGCCGAGTACTGGATTGCGGATCTGGAGCACGACCTTCTTCATGTCTACCGTCATCTTCAGGGCCAGAGATATACGACGATCCTGACGCTACGCCCTGGCGACTCAGTTAGTTTGCTTTCGAGCCCCAATGTTGAGTTCCGCGTCGACGAACTCCTAACGACAGATTTTGAAACGTCGGCCGATGCACCCTAGTCCGTTGAAGACGTGGGCCACAGACGACATCCTCGCCGTCGTCCGGCGATATTGGGGCTTCTCAGAACTTCGGCCCCTGCAGGAGGACGGCATTCGCGCCGGCCTCGAGCGGCGTGACTCTCTGGTCGTTATGCCTACAGGCGGCGGTAAGTCGCTCTGCTACGAAGTGCCGGCCGAGCTTGAACAACGCACAGACATTGTCGTTTCGCCGCTGATCGCGCTGATGAAAGATCAGGTGGATGGCCTGCGGGAATGCGGATACTCCGCGGCTGCTCTCTACAGCGGCATGCCGTTCAGCGAAGTGCGTGCCATCGAGGAGCAGGCTGCTGCCGGACGATTCCGGTTGTTGTTTGTTGCGCCGGAGCGTTTGTTGACGCCTCGATTTCTGGAACTTGTCGAGCGATTGCAGGTGCGAGCGTTTGCAGTCGATGAAGCGCATTGCATCAGTCACTGGGGACATGACTTTCGGCCGGAATACCGCCAGCTTGTCGAATTGAAGACGCGTTTTCCGCAAGCGAGCATTCATGCATACACGGCGACTGCGACCGAACGTGTGCGCGTCGACATCATCGAGCAACTCCGTCTTCAGAAGCCGGCTGTCCTCGTGGGGATCTTTGACCGTCCGAACCTCATTTATCGCGTGATCCCTCGTGTCGATGCGCGTTCGCAGACCCTGGATGTCCTTCGCCGCCACCGAGGCGATGCAGCGATCGTTTACTGCATCAGCCGCAAGGACGCCGAAGCGATGGCTGGCAGCCTCGAGGAGAATGGCATTCGCGCGGCGTTCTATCACGCGGGGATGGGAGCGGACCAACGCCGCCGGACGCAGGATGCGTTTGCAAACGAGGAGATCGACGTCGTTGCGGCAACCGTCGCGTTCGGCATGGGTATCGACCGCAGCGATGTCCGTGCCGTCATCCACGCCGCAATGCCGAAATCCATCGAACACTACCAGCAGGAGACCGGGCGCGCCGGGCGCGACGGACTGGAAGCCGAATGCGTGCTGCTTTATTCCGCTGCAGACGTCATCCGCTGGGAATCGTTGATGGAAAAGGCCGCAGACGAAGCAGCAGTTTCGCCGGAGATTCTCACCGCGTCGCGCGACCTGCTTCAGCACATGCGCCGGTTTTGTTCCGCTGTCGAATGCAGACACCGCAGCCTCTCGGAATATTTCGGCCAACGCTTCATGAAGGCGGAGTGCGGCGCGTGCGATGTCTGTCTGAATGAAGTCGACGGCCTCGATGACGCGACTGTCACTGCTCAAAAAATCCTGTCATGCGTGGCCCGCACCGGCCAGCGTTTCGGCGCCGAACACATCGTAGACGTCCTGCTCGGCGCAAACACAGAACGTGTGCGCCGATGGAATCACGATCAGGTCAGGACCTACGGCCTGATGAAAGAGACAGATCGCAAGTCGCTCACGAACATGTTGTATCAGCTCGTCGATAACGGCGTGCTCGAACGCACGACCGATGAGCGGCCGGTTCTCCGCCTGAATGACGCGTCCTGGGATGTGATGCGCGGACAGCGCGCCGTGAGACTCATTCAGGCAAAAACCCGTGTTCGCAAAACGAAATTCGACGAAGAGTCCTGGGAAGGCGTCGATCGCGCGTTGTTCGAAACCCTTCGCCGTTTGCGACGCGAGATCGCCGACAGCCGTAACGTGCCTCCGTACGTTTTGTTCAGCGATGCAACGCTCCGTGATATGGCGCGCCTGCGCCCCGGCTCGCCCGCAACCATGCGCAGCATTCGAGGCATCGGCGAACGAAAACTGACCGATCTCGGAGACCGCTTCCTCGGTGTTATCGCCGGCTATTGCCGTGCTAATGGTTTGCCGTTGAATGCAGGTGTCGAAGGTCCGCCTCGGCTTCCACAGCCTTCCAAAAAACCTTCAAAGCCGCCGAAGGTTCCCAGGGTGAATCCAGCCAGACTCGAGGCATTCGAAATGTTTGCACGTGGCGACGACGTCGAAAGCGTCGCTACCGCCACGGGTCGATCGCTGAGCACGGCCTGGCTCTATCTGTTCCAGTTTGTCGAGGCAAATCCCACTCAATCTTTGGATCGATGGATCGATCCATCCACATACGACACTGTGTTGAACGCAGCGAAAGAAGTCGGCACCGCCTATCTCCGGCCGATCCACGAGAAACTCGAAGGAAAGGTCTCCTTCGAACACATCCGTCTGGCTCTCGCCCGCATCCGCTCAAACCCCTCTACCTGATCGCGTTCGGAATTTTTGCTTGACTCGTTCGCCCGCGTACAATCAAACTACTCGATCTATTAGATAGAGTGTATCTGTTATATCGACTTTAAGAGGACGAACATGACATTCATGCCGCGGCGCGTTTCTCAGATTCTTCTGGTAGTTCTTTCACTTTCAACGTCCCTGGTCGCACAGACTGGAAGCAGTTCCATCACCGGTTCTGTAACGGATATCACGGGTGGGGCGCTGCCCGGGGTCGATGTGACCTTATTTAATGTGGAGACCGGCTCACGGCTCGACACCATCACGAATGAGAGCGGCATCTACCGTTTTGCCGCGCTGCCCCCAGGAGCGTTTCGGCTCGAAGCGAACTTGCCGGGATTTGCGCCGTCTTTGCGCGGTCCGATGACGCTGCAGGTCAGCCAGACGCTGGCTATCGACGTGGTACTGCAGGTTACGTCCATCAATTCGTCAGTCGAGGTGACGGAAGCCGCCCCGTTGATCGAATCCCAAACGTCCGATATCGGACAGGCCGTCACGCGGCAGATGATCGCCGCGCTGCCTCTGCCGAACCGGGCCGCCTCATCGCTCGCGGCGCTGGCGCCGGGTGTTGTGATGATCGACAGTGGTACCGGCACTGCTGAAAACTATCCCGTCTTTTCCGTCGCGGGCGGCCGCGCTCGCAATCAGACATTCATTCTGGATGGCGGCAATGCAACGAATGCGGTTGGCCTGACACGCGCGCAGCAATTGGTCAGCTTGCCTGTTGACGCGATGCAGGAGTTCAAGGTCATCGCCAATAATTACTCGGCCGAGTTTGGACATTCGACGGGCGGTGTCGTGGCGATGTCGACTCGATCGGGCACGAACCAGCTTCATGGAAGCATTTTCGAGTCGCTGCGTAACGATGCACTCGATGCGCGCAATTTCTTTGCAGCGAAGAAACAGCCGATCCGCCTGAATCAGTTTGGCGGCACTTTGGGCGGCCCGATCATCAGGGACAAAACGCATTTCTTCGCGTCGTGGGAGCAAACACGGCAAAAGACCAGCGATACCATCGCGTCGACCGTTCCGACGCTGGCGAATCGTCGAGGTGATTTCTCCGACTTGCGAAACAGCGCGGGCGAACCGGTCCTGATCTTTGACCCGGCGACAACCGCCGGCCGCAATCGCGCGGCATTCCCGAACAACATCATTCCTCCGGATCGCGTCGATCCCGTTGCCAGGGTCCTGCTCGACTACTTTCCATTGCCGAACCGGCAGGGAACGGTCACGAACGCCAGCAATTACCTCGGAACGAGCGTGAACACGCTCAATCGCAACATCGTGATGGGACGCGTGGATCATCGGCTGAGCGAGAAAGACCTGTTGACCGCGCGTTACTACATCAACGACAGCGACACGTACGCGTCCGGCACGTACGGCATACCGGAATCCGACCCCCTGGGAGATATCACGGATGTCCGCATTCAAAGCATCCTCGGCGCATACACGCACATCTTCAATTCGAGTGTGATCCATGAACTTCGGTTCACGTACCTTCGACGCAAATTCATCGATACGCGGCCGGGGCACATGGAGAATCTTGCCGCGAAGATCGGCCTCAACGGTGTAAGCGAAACCGCGTTTCCGGCCTTCACGATTCCGGGTTATGCATCGCTTGGGAACTCGACACGCGTTTTCCGTATTCAGACTCCGATCCTGGACCGCCAGTTCATCGACACGCTTTCGTGGACGCGGGGAAGTCATGCCTTGAAATTCGGAGCCGAGGTGCGGCTGGGCGGAAATAGCGAAATCCGCGATCGCAGTTCTGCGGGAAGTTTCACGATCACTCCCTTGATCACGAGCCAGCCCGGAGTGGCGAATACCGGAAACGCCCTGGCGAGTCTGCTGCTCGGCGAAGTCAACGCGGCCAATATCCAGGTCTCCGATCAAATCACGACGCGGGCCACTTACTGGGGCTTTTTCGCTCAGGACGACTGGCGCGTTACAAAGAACCTGACACTCAACTATGGCTTCCGATACGACCTCGAGCTGCCGCGCCGCGCCGTCGGGAACACGATGAATTCCTTCGATGCCACGGCGATTAATCCGGTGTCCGGAACGCCCGGTGTCGTTACCTTCGCAGGTGTGAACGGAACGCCCGAGCGGGCATTCGCGACCGACAAAAACAACTTCGGACCGCGGTTCGGTTTCGCTTATCGCCTGCCCTTCAAGAAAGACACGTTGATTCGCGGCGGGGCCGGAATCTTTTATGGCCAGACCGTAGATGCGACGATCGGCGACACGGCTTCGCTTGGCTTCTCCACGACCGCAAGCCACGTCGTGTCGCAGGCAGATCTGCAGAGCGCGTTTCGTCTGCGTGATGGTTTCCCGGCTGTCATCCGACCGGAGAGAAATGGCGCGTTCGGGGCTGTGCCTCTCGGGCAACGACCGAATACGGCGGTGTCGTTCTTTGATCCGCAGCAGGTGGCGCCCGTCTCGTATCAGTACAACCTGAACCTTCAACGTGAACTGACAGCCAATGTGCTTTTCGAACTCGGTTACATCGGAAATATCAGCCATCACCTGAACGGCAGCGACCTCACTCTAAATCAGGTGCCGACGGACCTCATGGGACCCGGCGACGCGCAGGCCCGACGGCCGTTTCCGCAGTTCAGCGATGTGCGTTGGATCAATCCCTCGATCGGAAACTCGACCTACCACGGCGCCTTCGTTCGCGCGGAGAAGCGGATGAGCGGCAGCTTCTCATTCCTGGCTCATTACACATTTTCCAAATTCATCGACGACGTCGAAGCGACGAGCGAGTACGGAATGACGGGCAATTACATGGATGCTTACAACCGTCGTCTCGATAAAGGACTGAGCGCGAGCGACGTTCCGCATCATGTCGTCCTGACTCTCCTCTACGAACTGCCGGGACCAAAGTCGCGCCGTCTTCTGAAATCGGTGTTCGGCGGCTGGAAGCTGGGCCTGCTGGAGACCTGGATGTCCGGCCCTCCGTTCACGGTCTTCACAAGCTCGAATGCGACAAATGCATTTTCGGCAGGACCGCAGCGGCCGAATCTGCTTCGGAATCCTGAGCTGCCGAAGAGCGAAAGGACTGTTGCGCGCTGGTTCGACACGACGGCATTTGCGGCTCCCGCGCAATTCACCTTCGGCAATTCACCGCGATCCGTGTTGCGCGGCGCGCCTCTGTTTACGACGGATCTCACGCTCGAAAAGTCGTTCCAATTGACCGAGAATGTGAAGTTTGATCTGCGCAGCGAGTTCTACAACCTGCTGAATCACGCCAACTTCAACCTGCCCGGACTCACGTACGGCGCAGCGGATTTTGGAGTCATCAGCAGCGCAAGGCCTGGAAGGGCCGTGCAGCTAGCCGCCCGGCTCGCCTTCTAATGCGTTAACATCTGGAGGGATGGGTGGGATTTTCACGAATTTGTTCGGAGCCGTTCCGAAGGAAACGCTGATCGCGCTGGCGGTCGCATCTGTGGTCGCTTTCGTGGCGACCCTGGTGGCGATCCCCTTCATCCTCATTCGCCTGCCCGAGGACTACTTCCTTGTTCGCCATCGCAACCCGTGGCTGAAAGACAGCCATCCACTGCTGCGTTTCATCGCGGTCCTCTTGAAGAATCTGGCCGGTGCAATATTTCTGCTGGCAGGTATTGCGATGCTGGTCCTTCCGGGGCAGGGAGTCCTGACGATGCTCATCGGAATCACGCTGCTGGATTTTCCTGGGAAGCAGCGGCTGGAGGCAAAAATCATCGGCCGGCCTGCGGTGATGAATGTGATCAACTCGCTTCGCGAGAAGTTCGGCAAGCCGCCGTTGAAGGCTCCCGGCGCGGAGGACTGAGCTTCTAACGGCCTACTTCTTCATTTAACTTCCCGTGAATCAGTTCGAGCATCAGGGTAAATCCTGGTGAAAATCAGGTGATTCTCCCAGTTTTCTACCGTAATTTTTGGCGTCGATGTCAGGTAAATTTTCACCGGAAAATCAGGCGATCCAGAAACGTACTCCCGGTTGGTAGTGGCGTACCGTAACCGGATCCGTGGGTTGTCGTCCACTAACTGACTGTTCCGTATGTCGTTTCGCGTACACAAGGCGCTTGGAGGTCTACGTGCTTTACTGATCGCGATTCTTAGGACACTGGTGGTCTTCAAATGATTGATATCCAGTCAGTTGAAACGAATCCACAACACTAAGTTTCAGACAATTCAAGCAATTCGAGTTTCTTATGAAGCAGCCAAGGACTTGGCTGGTAGGAGTGGATTCCAGTACGGCATCCACGCTCTCGGCACGACTTTCAGCTCAGGGGTACGCAGTAGATCTAGTTCAGGAGATGCCACGCGTATTCGACCGGGATTCCAAACCAGCCGCTATCGTTCTTAATGTCGTCGATACCGGGATGCCAGCATTGAACGTGCTGGTGTCTGCCCAGAAAGCTGTTCCTCCCATCCCCGTTGTCGTCCTCGTTCAGCCGCACCAAGCCAGAATCGCTGTAGAGGCTGTGAAACTCGGCGCGACCGACGCGTTCGTGATGCCGTTAGATCCGTCGGACCTGCTGATGGCCCTCCAGAAGATTCTTTCGGATGACTCGGGGAATGCGAGCGCGAAACCAGTTGCTGATCCACAACTAACTGCGTCGGATGCAGCGGTCTTCGTTTCGGCCAGCAGAAAAATGTTGAGTATCTGGAATGTGGCAACGACAGTTGCGCGATCCGATGTGCCGGTTCTCATTCTTGGAGAGTCCGGAGTTGGCAAGGAAGTGCTCGCCAGGTTTATTCATCGCCACTCGCGACGAGCTGACAAAGCGCTGGTAAAAGTCAACTGCGCAGCTCTGCCGCATGACCTCCTGGAGTCGGAACTATTCGGTTACGATCGGGGGGCTTTCACTGGGGCGGTCGGTGAAAAGCCGGGGAAATTCGAGCTTGCGGACAAGGGGAGCATCCTTCTGGATGAGATCGGCGAAATGCACCCCAGCCTTCAAGCAAAACTCCTCCACGTGCTGGAGGACAGCGAATTCAGCAGACTCGGCGGCAAACGACAGGTAAAGGTGGATGTCCGCGTTGTTGCGTCGACGAATCGCAAATTGCAGGAGGCGATTCCACGCGGAGAGTTCAGAGATGATCTGTACTTTAGGCTTAGCGTCGTTAAGATCATCATTCCTCCACTGCGCGAGCGGAAAGAAGACATTCCTCTGCTCGTAACACACTTCTTGAATCGCCATCGTGACAGCATGTCGAGCTCGATCGAAGAACTCCCGCCCCCGGTGATCGACGAATTCATGCGTTGTGACTGGCCCGGAAATGTCCGTCAGTTGGAGAATACGATCCGTCGATATCTCATTCTGCCTGAGCTGGACATGGAACTGAATGCGATCAGCTCAAGCCCACCCCCACCTCTGACGGAGATGCCGAAACGGATGTTTGCGGTAACTGCTGCCGGCGGTACCGCGGCAGCACACTCATCTGTCGTTCCGTTTCCTGGTCCACAGGAATCCGTTTCACTAAAGGAGATTGCATCCTCGGCCGCGGAACGTGCGGAACGGGAGATGGTTTACCACATCCTCGAGCAAACGAATTGGAATCGAATTCATGCTGCCCGACGGCTGAACATCTGTTACCGGGCTCTGCTGAACAAGCTCAAAAAGTGGCAGATGAAGGAGCCTAAAGCCTCCTGATCCTTATCTTCTGCGGCCTGCGGCCCCATGCAGTCCGGTTGCATCCATGGCAGCCGAATTGCAATCCTGGTACAGCCGATTGTTCCAGACTTACAAATCCGATTTCGTCTTTTTTTCACAAGACAGGCAGGGTGGCCATGGTAGTGTCTGGTTTTGTTAAGCCCTCGTGCGAACACGGAGAAATCGAAGTGGAACGCTTCAGGATTGGGGATCGCGTTGAAATTGTCGGTCAGACCGCGAAGCAATTGAGGTCGAAAGTCGGTGTCATCACGTCTGTCGAGGAAGCATCAATCGGCAAGAATTTCACGGTCACTCTCGCGGACGGCGCAGAGTCTGCCTTTTCCGCATCTCAACTGAAGATCCCGGAGGCCTCGTTCGCGGACCTGATCTTCGACACGCGTGTATCGCCTGCCCCATCCGGACTGCGTGGCTCCGTTTCAGGGCGGCACTTGCGATTCGTTTGCCGGGAATTCGACATTGACCTCAAACTCACCGGGTCGTCCGGACAGCAGAGGAATCTGCTCGGACAGTTGACAACGGACGGCGCGGCTGTGGAACCCTCCCTGGTCACACTGCTGCTTGAAGGCAAACCT
>Ga0137423_1000208_pt1 | contig 18144 bp, 13 predicted proteins | sample EasRivERMZT600_2_FD_102326 | JGI IMG/M metagenome (GOLD analysis project Ga0137423, IMG submission 102326) | Soil microbial communities from meander-bound floodplain in the East River, Colorado, USA - East River MetaG ERMZT600_2 | ecosystem: Environmental > Terrestrial > Soil > Floodplain ...
ACTACCCCTGGGTTCGCATCGTCGATCCGGTCACCCAGCAAGAGAACCATTATCCACCATCGGGTTTCGTCGCGGGCATATATGCGCGCAACGACATCGAGCGCGCGGTCTACAAGGCGCCGGCAAACGAGGTCGTCAATCTGTCGATCGGGTTCGAGACGCTGCTCAGCAAAGCTCAACAAGAAGTGCTGAACCCCGAAGGGATCAACTGCTTCCGCTTCTTCGAAGGACGCGGCATGCGGCTGTGGGGTGCGAGGACCATGAGTTCGGATCCCGAGTGGAAATACGTCAATCTGCGGCGCTACTTTGCCTACCTCGAGCGCTCGATAGACAAAGGTACGCAGTGGGCCGTGTTCGAGCCGAACGGCGAACGGCTTTGGGCGAATGTCCGCCGCACGATCGAGGATTTTCTGCTCAACGAATGGCAGAACGGCGCGCTGCTCGGCGACAAGCCGGAGAAGTCGTACTTCGTCAAATGCGATCGATCCACCATGTCCCAGAACGACCTCGATAACGGTCGTCTCGTCTGTCTCGTCGGCGTCGCGCCACTGCGGCCGGCGGAGTTCGTCATCTTCCGCATCGGCCAGTGGACGGCCGACCGCAAAATCTGAGGGGACACGCCATGGCAGTTCAACGCGACCGTCCATACGTCCAGTTCAACTTCCTCGTCGACATCGGCGACGGCCAGACCGACGGTCCGTCGGCCGGTTTCCAGGAACTGTCCGGCATCGGCATGGAAGTCACCGTGTCCGAATACCGAACCGGCAACTCGAAGGAAAACTCGGTAATGAAAATTACCGGGATGAACAAATCGACCGACGTCACGATGAAACGCGGCGTCATCGGTTCGCTCAATCTCTACAAGTGGCTCGATCAGATACGCAACGGCGACCAGAACGCCCTGCGCACCGTAACGGTCACCCTGCAGAACGAAGACCACACCGACGCCGTCGTCACCTGGAAGCTCATGCGGGCGCGGATCATCAAGAGCACGATGGGGCCGTTCAACGCCAAGGGCACGGACGTCGCCATGGAAGAGATGGTGCTCGCCTACGAGCGGCTCGAGATGGAATGAGTCGATGTATGCGATAAACCGTCTTCCGGGCATCAGCGTTGAAACCGTTCATCCGCCGGCTGTTGACGCGCTGCCGCGGATGGACGTGGCCGCCTTCGTGGGCTTCGCGTCGCGCGGTCCGGTGCATCGTCCGGTCGCGATCGACAGCGTGGCGGCCTTTGCCGCGGTTTTCGGCGGTGATCTCGCTTTGGTCCGCGACGGGCTACGCGCCGAGATCGTCAAGGGCGCACTCGCCCCGGCGGTGCGCGGATTCTTTTCGAATGGGGGCCGCCTCTGCTGGGTGATCCGGGTCGCGCGCAGTGCAGCTCTCGAAGCGAGCTGGCGCGGCGTTTCCGCCGGTGCGCTTGCAGCCGAAATGACGGCGCACGTTGCCTCGACGGGGCAGTTCATTGTGCCGGGCATGCTTGCGGTCAGCGGCGATGGTTCGGGCCTCACCGCTGCCGTGGCGGAAGCCGGCAGCCTGGGCTCATGGTCCGATCATTTGCGCGTTTCGGCGCGAATTGAACGCAACAACTTTACGTTCCTGTCCCAAGGGGCGACCGCGACGGGATTCCGCTTTTCCGCGCCACGAGGAAGCCAAGACGGCGACCTGATCGAACTCAGCGCGCCTGATTCGCAGACGCGGGCCTACGCGCGGATCGTCGGGATCGCGGATGGACGCGCTGACGCCGAATGGTGCGGCGCCTTTCAAGATATTGCCGACGCGCTTGCGGACCGCGAGGGAACCGCGCAGCTCGTCGGCGAGCCCCTATTGCACAAGGCGAGCTTCGGCGTGAAGGGACGCGCCCATTTGCGATTTGCTGCGACGGTTCCAAGCGGGCTCGAGCCCGGCCGCTGGCTACGCTGCTTGGTCGATTCCGACGAAATCGTCCTTCGTTTGGAGACCGTCAGCGAAAGCGCGGTGACGGGCGACGCTTGGGCCGTTGCGCGCACACCGGCGCTGCCGCCCCCGCCTGTACTTGCCGCTCGCGTCAGCGTGGCGCTTCGTGTCGACGACGGCAACGAGACGAGTGTGTCCGGACCTTTTGCGCTCACGCCCGATCACTCGGAGTCATGGTGGCGCAATCTTGGCGACGACGCCTTTTACGCTGCGCGACCAACCGTGCAGGCGTCCCAACGATCGCTGCTCGCCGCCGTCGAGCGTGATCGCCTCAATCCGCCGGACGCCTGGTTACCGCTCGGTCTGGACGACAACTGGTCAGCGGCGCTCGGCGCTTCGAAAGAGAAACGGACAGCCCTCGAGCGCGACGGGTTGTCGAAATTCGACCGCGAACTGTTCCTCGATCCCGCGCTGGCCGAGCTGCGCACGGTGACGCTCGCTACAGAAGCCGACCGTCTCCGCGATCTTGGTGCGCGCCAGCTCTTCGGCATTCACGGCACGTTTGCGATCGGCTCGGGCGCCAATTTCAACGAGGCGAGCATGATCGCGGTGCCGGATGCGATCCATCCGGGCTGGGACCTGCGCAAGAACGAAGAGGTGTTACAGCCGAACCCCGACGCCGTTTCGCCCGCGCATTGGTTTGATCACCGGGGGCCGTGCGCGGTCGTTCCGGCGAACGTCTCGCTGGCCGCGCCGGATGCGTCGCGCTTCCTCGACTGCACGACGCGAGAACTGCTGCGGCCGGTATTTGTGCCGTTCGGTGGCCCGCAGCCCACCGGCCAGATCGTGCTCAGTTGGACTGCGTCCGAGCCCGATGCGATCTATCGCCTGGAAGAGGCAGGGCACGCTGACTTCGCGGGTGCGACGACAGTCTGGCGCGGCGCCGAGACCACGCACACGGTCCATGCCGGCCGGGAGGGCATCTACTACTACCGGGTAAGTGCCGAACTCGGGGGCGAAGTCAGCGAGGCGTCGACAATTGCCGTGCTGGTGCGCGACAGCGTTTGGATCGGCCGCCGACCCGAAGATTTCGTCAAGGGCAGCGAGGCGGAGCTGCTTGCCATACACCGCGCCGTATTGCGTCTATGCGCTTCAAGCGGCGAACTGTTCGCCGTGCTTTGCTTGCCCCGCGATTTCGGCGCCCGCGAGGCAATCGCCTATGTGTCTCAACTTGCTCGCTGGCGCAACGGCTTCGGGGACATTCACGCCTTCGACACCAACGAGCGTCGCGCTCTTTCCTATGGCGCTGTCTATCACCCTTGGCTCGCATCTCCGTCAGGCAGCACCACCGATCCAAAACTCGTAACCGCGCCGCCGGACGGCACGGTTGCCGGGACCTTTGCCACCATGGCGATACGCCGTGGAGCCTGGATCGCACCGGCGAATATCGTCATCCAGGACATCGTCGCGCTCAGCCCGGCAATCGTCGAAGGCGACCGCCTCGCCCTCGATACGGCGCGCATCAATCTGGTGCGGCGCGACGCCCGCGGCTTCCTTGTATTGGATGCGGATACACTGTCGGACGAGCGGGAGTGGCGCCAAATCAACGTCCGGCGACTGATGAGCCTCTTGCGGCGGACGGCCATCCGGCGCGGCAGCTCATACCTGTTCGAACCGAACGGCGACGTGTTGCAGCGCGCGATCGAACGCGGTTTCAGCCAGATGCTCGATGACTTCGTGCGGCGCGGGGCCTTTTCCGGCCGCACGTCTGCCGACAGCTACCGCATCATGGTGGCGCCGACCCGCGCCGACCGCGAGGCAGGACGTCTGATCGTCGAGATCGCGGTCGCGCCGTCGCAGCCGATGCGGTTCGTCACCCTGCGCCTCGCGCAACAGGGCGAGCGCTTCACCGTGGCCGAGGAGCGCTGAGTCATGGTCGCGCCCTATCCCTTCACCGCGTTCAACTTCTCGGTCGAGATCAATCGCGGCCAGAACGGCGGGCCGTTGGTCGCGGCGGCATTCTCGGAGTGCGACGGCCTCGAAATGACGATGGACGTCAAGACGATCCGCGAGGGCGGGGCGAGTGATCGGCCAATACGGGTCAACGGCGCGGTCAACTATGCGAACGTGACACTGAAGCGCGGCATGACCGACGATTTCGGTCTCTGGACATGGTTCCGCGATTCCATCGACGACCCGCGCCTGCGCGCCGACGCCGAAGTCGTGCTGCTAGGGGCCGACGGCGTGAAGGAGCGGGCGCGCTTCCAGCTTTCACGCTGCGTACCGATCAAGCTCAAAGCGCCGGCCATGAACGCCAAAGACGGCGCGATCGCGATCGAAGAACTGCAGATGGCCTACGAAACATTGACGTTCAAAGCGGGAAAGGACTGAGCCTTGCCGAAGCTCGAGAAGGCACGCCTCATCGAATTGAAGAACGACTTCAAGTCCGAAAAGCCGGGCGGGCAGAACGTCACCGTCCAGTTCAATCCCGAAAATCTCAAGGTCACGTTCGCCAATCAACTTGTCCAGCCGCAAGGCGGCGATCAGGCCGCGGGAAATACCGGCCGCCAGTTCGTCGGCGCCGGCACAACCAAACTCGCGATGACGCTGTGGTTCGACGTGACGGCAATGACGGAAGAGCCGGTCGACGATGTTCGGCGCCTCACTCAGAAGGTCATTTTCTTTATGACTCCGACCCCGGACGAGCAGGACCCAAAGAAGAAGGTCCCTCCCGGAGTCCGCTTTGTCTGGGGATCGTTCCTGTTCGATGGAATGGTCGAGGGTCTCGAAGAATCGCTCGAGTTCTTTTCGCCCGAGGGCAAACCGCTGCGCGCCAGCATTGCGCTCACTCTGTCGCAACAGAAAATCCTCGAAACAGAATTCAAAGGCGAGGGCCGTGTGCCTGCCACTGGCGGGCGCACGCCGCTGAGCGCGGCAAAAGCGGGCGACTCGCTGCAATCGATGGCGGCAAGCGCCGGCAAGAGCGATTGGCAGTCGATCGCCGCTGCCAACAACATCGAGAATCCGCTGCAGCTCGCCCCGGGCCAACTGATCAATCTGCAGGCGGGTGGCGCCGCTACGGCAGGGGTCTCTGTGTCGCTGCCTGCGATCGGTTCGCCACGCATCGCCGGCTCTACGCGCTTCGGCGTCAATTAGAGGATTGTGTCATGCCGGTCGTCATCAACGAGTTCGAAGCGGTCGCGGAAGCACCGGCGCAGCGCGACGGCGCCAAGGACCCGGCGAAAGACGCCGGAGGCTCGCGGCTGCCGAGCAAGCTCGAGCCGGCGGTGCTGCGGACGCTGCTTTTCCGCATCGAGGCGCGGTCGCGCCGCCTTTGGCCGCACTGAGGGAAGAGCGATGGCCACCGGCTCCAACGTCGCTGTGCTCCCGATCCGGCCCGCGCGGCCGACGATCGAGATCGGCGGGACCCGTAAGGCCGCGCTCGAAGCGGCAATGTTGTCGATGGAGATCGCCGACTGCGTCGACGGCATGGCGCGCTGCGAACTGGAGTTCGGAAATTGGGGCGGCAGCGACAGCGCGGGTTTCCAGCATTTCGACCGCAAGACCATCGAGTTCGGAAAGGACATCAAGGTCAAGCTGAGCGACGACACGGTGTTCGAGGGGCGCATTGCCGCGATCACGGCGAGCTATCCCGACGGTGGTCCACCCAAGATCGGGCTGCTCGCGGAAGACCGGCTGCAGGATCTGCGCATGACGCGGCGCACGCGAACCTTCGCGCAATCATCGCTGGCCGATGTGGTGCGCAGCATCGCCTCGGATCACAGCTTGACCCCGCAAGTCAATCTGAGTGGGGGCAAGGCCCCTCTGCTGGCGCAATTGAACCAGAGCGATCTCGCGTTCCTGCACGATCTCGCCCGGCGCGAAGATGCGCAGATCTGGGTCGAGGGCAAGACGCTCCACGCTGCGGCGACGCGTCCCAACACGCGCGTCGAATTGCGCTGGGCCGGCAGCTTGCGCGAATTCCATGTCGAGGCCGATCTTGCCCACCAGCGTACGGCGGTCGTGGCGGCGGGCTGGAACGTCGGGGACAAGAAGGGCGCAAGCCATCGCGCGGGCGATGCAGCTGTGCAATCCGAGTTGGGCTCGACCGAAAGCGGTGCGGCCATCCTCGCCAATGCATTCGGATCGCGCGTCGATACCGTTGCCCACGAACTGCCGCGCGACGGGAACGAGGCCCGGTTCTATGCCGAAGCGCAAGTCCGCTGCATGGCGCGGCGCTTCGTGAGAGGCCGGGGCGTCGCCGAAACCCGGGCTGATCTGCGCGTTGGAGGGACACTCGCGCTCACCGGCTTGGGTCCGCTGTTCGACGGCGATTACCGCGTCACGGCGCTGGCCCACCGTTTCGACGCGGAGCAGGGCATGCGCAGTGAATTCTCCTGCGAACGACCGGGACTGGGGCGGCCATGACGGCATTGCACGATCTCACGCGCGCCGATGTTCAGGTGCATGGCCGCCTCGCCGATGGATGGGGTGGCCGTTGGTACGGCGTCGTGCCGGCGGTGGTGAGCGACATCAAAGACCCCGACGGTCAAGGCCGGGTGAAGGTGAAACTGCCCTGGTCGCCGGACGGTGGCGGCGGAAACGGCTATGAGGCATGGGCCCGCATGGCGACCCTGTTCGGCGGTCCTGATCGCGGAAGCTGGTTCATTCCCGATGTCGACGACGAAGTGCTGGTCGCATTCGAACACGGTGACCCGCGCCGTCCCTATGTGCTCGGCGGTCTGTGGAACGGCCGCGACTCGCCGCCCGAGAAGATGGACGGCAGCGGCAAGAACAACAAGAAGACGATCCGTTCGCGCAACGGAGTCAAGGTCACGCTCGACGACCAGGATGGTCAGGAGAAACTGATCCTGGAAACGCCGGGCGGACAGAAAGTCACCCTCAAGGATGGTCCCGGCTCGCTGGTGCTCGAGGATTCGAACGGCAACTCCGTCAAGCTGGAGACGGCCGGGATCACCGTCACCGCGTCGGCCAAGGTGACCATCAACGCCAGCCAAGTCGCGGTCTCGGCCGGGATGGTGACCGTCGATGCAGGGATGTCGAAATTCTCCGGTGTGGTGCAAGCCGACACCGTCATCACCAATTCGGTGGTGTCGGCGAGCTACACGCCGGGCGCAGGGAATATCTGGTGATGACGGTCATGCTTCCTCCACGGGGACATCCGATCGCGTGGCAGGCCCCGCGCCCATTGTGGCACGGCGCGACGCCGTTTGCCGCGGCGCCCCAGATCCTGCGTTTCGCGAGCGACGATTTCATGGAGCAGATGCTCGCGACGTTGGCGGAAAATCCGGCGCAGATTTCGACGCGGGTTGCGCGTCCCGAGACATGGCGCTCACCCGCGGGGAAATTTGAAAGTGCCGATCTCATACAGCGCGTGCCGATCCCGGCACCGGTCGCCGCAAGCAAGCGCCGGCGGCTCTTCAGGGGCACACGTCCCGTGCCTCCGCCTGCGGCAATTCCTGCGCAGGACGAGCCGCTGAAGCTCTACCAACCGGCGCATCAGCGTCACTACCTCGTCACCGGGAGCCTGGTCTGCGCCATCCCCGGGCTCCCCGAACGCAAGGTCGCCGGCGGTCACGAAACGGTCCACTTCGTCATGCGGCGCCTGCTGCCCAAGGAAAAAAATGGCGATCCGCCGCTGCACGAGTATGCCTTCGTCAAGGACGGCAATGACGCACGCTGGCAGCTGGTCGACGCGGACGCCGAGAATCCAGACCGGCTCGCACCCGGCGAGGACCTGTTGCCGTTGTTTCCGCTCACGCATGATGACGCAAACAGCAGCTCACGCACCTTATGGGCCGGTCTCGTGCCGGTCGCCCGTCGCGATGACTATCTGAGCAAGGCCGTCGACCGGACAGCGGTCGCACTCGTGGATGGGCAGTTGGCAGCGCTGCGTCCGGGCGAAGCTCCCAAGCCGCGCGAGTCGAAATTGGGGCGCATGACCCTGTTCAAGATGGACGTTGCCGAGCCGTGGAAGGCGATCGTGCGCGCGGCACAAAAGGCAAGTAGCGACCTAACACACGGAGACCCCGACAACAAAGAATTGGACCTGGATAAGAAACGTCGCAGGCTCGACTACAATCTCCAGTTTCAGATGCAGTCGTGGCTTGTTCTGCTCGACCTTGCCGACTGGCTCAAGGATCACCTTAAAGAGGTCTGGACAGCCGTGATGAAAGACGATCCCAGCAAGCTGACTGATTACCCGCTTGCGGTCTACGACTGGCTGAACAAACCGTACGCTTGGGAAAACAACCAGCCTGCCGAAAACCCGCTGGTCAACTCGCTGAACGGCACAATAAGCGAGTTCCGAGCGATTGCCAATATGATCCACGATAAGCGGTTGCCACCAGAAATCAAGTTGAGTACGTCGCTGCGCTCGATGATGAACTCGGTAATCGACGCGATGAACGCGCAAGCGAAGAACGCACCCCCAACGTCGAAGCTAATGGTGGGTTCTCTGCGTGAAGCGCTCAAGCAGATTTGCGACGAGACGACACGCAACGCGCTCGAAGCGCAAACCAAGCAATATACATTTGTCGCTGCGGTCGCCGAGGAGCCTGGATGGCCGCCGTTTCATTTTCCGCTCGCCGGGTTAAATGACGTGTCAAGGCTTAGAGGCCCATTCGAAGCTGCTCCTGCTGCTGTTCCTGCTCCCGAGAAGCCAGAGGAAGAAGACGCCGATAAGAAGTTGCCCATCATCATGCCCCCTGCCGCCATGCCTGCTGACGAAGCAGAGATACTGGACAAAGTCACTGCCCTCGTGGTTCGAGCGCTGCCCGAGAAAATTGAGAGCGACATTCCTCCAATCCCGTTCGCGATGAAATTGCGCGACACGATCGTCGCGACCGCGAACGATCAGGGTTTGTTCGTCATCCGCATGGTGCATATCAATCGCGACTGCGGCCCCCTTCATCCGCCTACGCTTTCGGCTGCGAGCGAGCGCTTTCATCTTGCGAGCTATTTCGACAGCGACGCGCCGGTGCGCCCGATCCGCATCACGCTTCCGGCCGACACGAGCCCGGCCGGATTGCGCAAGCATGGCCGCGGCACTGCGTTTGTCCTGTCGGACATCCTATGCGGCCAAGTCCAGCGCGCAAAGGCACTCGGTCTGATCGACCTCATCTGCCAGGTCCTGCCCTGGCCCTTCCACAAAGACATCGACCTCGGCGATGGCGGCCCGTGCAGGGACTCGAAGAACGATGTCGGCATGATTTGCTCTCTGTCGATCCCGATCGTCACGCTTTGCGCCCTGATCCTGCTGATGATCATCATCTCGCTGCTGGATTTCATCTTCCGCTGGCTCCCGTGGTTCATCGCCTGCTTCCCGGTGCGGGGCTTGAAAGGGAAGCAACGATGAGCCCGTTTGGCAAAAGCATTGGTTTTCCCATGCGTGTTGGCGCCGACGGCCGCATCCGCTGGTCCGAGGGCGAAGCCAACATACGGGAATCGATTGCGATCGTGTTGCGCACCGCTCAGGGCGAGCGGATTGCGCTTGCGGAGTTCGGAGCCGGTCTCGATCTCTATCTTTTTGAGCCCAACAACGCGGCCACTCATGTCCGCATCGAAGGCGCCATCGTTGCGGCGCTGACGCGCTGGGAGCCGCGGATCGCGGTGGAACGCGTCGATGTGATGGCGGACCCGCGAGACGCCACGGCGGCCATCGCAACAATCGATTACCGGCTGGTCGCGACCGGCGGGCGGGAGCGCACCAGCGTTTCCGTGCCGCTCGGCTCGGCGTGAAGGGAGGAAGCGGACCATGCCTCTTCCGGCCCCTTTGATCGATACGCGGACCTATCAGCAGCTGGTCGATGAGACGCTTGCCCGGGTTCCGATCCACACGCCGGAATGGACCAACTTCAACAGTGCCGATCCCGGCGTCACGATCGTTCAGCTGTTCGCCTTCCTGACCGAAAACCTGCTCTATCGCGCGAACCAGATTCCCGAACGCAACCGCGCGAAGTTCCTCAACCTGCTCGGCGTCGGGTTACGGCCGGCGAGCGAAGCAAAGGGGCTTGCCACCATCAGCAATCTTCGCGGCGCGTTGGACGTCGAGACGCTCCCCGCCGATCTCGAGCTCCGTGCGGGCAATATGCCGTTCCGCACGACGCTTGGCCTCGGCGTTCTGCCGATCGAAGCGCGTCTCTTCACCAAGCGCCAGATACAGAATCCGGCAGCGGAACTGGTCGATTACTATCGCCTGCTCTATGCGTCGTACGATGCCGACCTGCCGACCAATTTTCTGCTCTACGGAACGGTTCCGTTCGACAGCAGCCAAGGGGTTCTCGATCTTTCGGACACGGTCGACCGGTCGCTGTGGATCGCCCTGTTGGGACGGCCCGACGATCGTGGCGACCCCGACGATCCCTGGCGGCTCGTCCGCGACAAGCTCGCCAATCGCGTGCTTTCGCTCGGTCTCGCGCCCGCCGTCGATGTCGAGCAGCTGACTCTCGCACCCGGTGGTGCGCCGCCGCTCCCGGCAAATCTTCTCGCCTACGAGATGCCGCAGGTCGGGGTCGATCGAACTCTGTTGTTCGACGCGGCCGGGTGGCCGGACGCCCGATATCGGCCGCTCGAAGCGCGCGCCGATTTCGACCCGCTGACGCAGCCCGGTGTGGTGCAGATCACGCTGCCCGGCGCGGATGAGCTGACGTTGTGGCGCAACATCGATCCGCTCGAGGCAGGAATTGGGGATCTGCCGCCGATGATCGACGACAGCGCGCTCGCCGGCCGGCTCGTGACCTGGCTTCGCGTGCGCGCAAGCGGCGGAGCGCGGGTGCGGCTGCGCTGGGCAGGCATCAACGCTGTGCCGATCCGCCAATATGAGCGCGTGCTGGCCGAACGATTGGCCGATGGAGACGGCACGCCGGAGCAGAGCCGAAGACTCGCGCGCGCTCCTGTCCTCAAGGGCACCATCACTATTGAGACCGTGGTTGACGGGCGCTCTCAACGCTGGACCGAAATCGACGATCTGCTCGCGGCAGGACCCGAGGTTCCGATTGCGGGCGCGTCACCGACGAGCGCGCCGGTCGATTGTTTTGTCGCCGATCACGAGGCGGGAATTGTGCGCTTTGGCGATGGATTTGCAGGACGCCGCCCGTCGGCCGAGGCCCGGATTTATGCCAGCTACGGCTACAGCGAGGGCGCCGAAGGCAATATCGGGGCCGGCGCGATTCAAGGCGGCCCTCTGCTTCCTGGCGGTTACGTCGCCACCAATCCGCTGCCGACGTGGGGGGGGGCCGATGCGGAAACGGTCGCGAACGGCGAAAAGCAAGTGCGGCGCATGCTCCAGCATCGCGACCGGCTGGTTACCGCCGAGGATTTTGTTTCGATCGCGTGGCGTGCGCCCGGCGTTGCCATCGGGCGGATCGAAGTCCTTCCGGCATGGCATCCCGACCTCGCCCCGGCGGCGATCGGGTCAGCGGCCGGCGTGGTTACGCTTCTTGCCATTCCGTCGGACGACATCACGCACCCGGACGCTCCGCGTGCGAACCGCCCGTTCCTCGACGCGCTCTGCCGCTATCTCGATCCGCGGCGTCTGCTGACGACCGAGCTCGTGCTGCGCGGGCCAAACTACAAGGGCATCTGGATTTCCGTCGGCATCGAGGTCGCGGCAGGCAAGTCGATCGCGGAGACGACGGAAGCCGTGCGGCACCGTCTCCGCGCATTCCTGAGCCCGTTGCCGGAATCCGGAGCCGGGTTCGCCAGTCAGCAAGGCCAGCTTTACGGCCCGCCTGTCGATCCGGCAAAGCGCGGCTGGCCGCTCAATCAGTCGGTCAACGCACGCGTTCTTCTCGCCGAAGCCGCGCGCGTCGCAGGCGTCATCGCCGTCGCCGAGGTGGTGCTCGCCGAAACCGGCAAACCTCCGGTGGCATCGGTTTCGATCACCGGCATCGAGCTTCCGGAAATTCTCGGCATCTCGGTCGTCGCCGGCGACCCGATCGATCTCGCCGCCTTGCGCGGAGACCGCGCACCGGACGGACCAACGATACCGGCGCTCGCCGTTCCTGTCGTCGCGGAGACCTGCTGATGAATACCGATGGCGGCCGCTTTCATCTGCTGCTCGGCGCCGCCGACTGGGGACGCTGCATGAGCGGCCCTGAGGCCGCTCCGGTCAAGCTCGTGGATCTTTGGGCAGACGAGGCCGGTTCGTTCGGTATCAAGCCGCCGGCATGGGACGAGGGGCGCAGCGAACTGACTTTGCCCTTGGCGATGGTGACGCTGCCTGCCACCCCCGGAGAGGTGCCGCTCGCGCAGACGCAGCGTCGCGCGGCCTGTGCCGATAGCAACGGAAACATATACAGCATCGCCGATGATCCGACAGTGCTGCGCGTCCATTCGAATGGCGACGGGCGCACCGGGGTGTTTTGGCCCGATCCGCGCGCCGTGCAAAAGCCGCGCGATCTGTTCAGGGACGCCGATCCTTTACCGGCCACGTCGCAGCGATACACGGCGCTGGCGGTAACCGATGATGCCTGGCTCGTCGCCGCATTCACCGATGACAGTTCGCGCGGGCTCGCGCGTTTCGATCTGATCGGCGGCGGCGCGCCGCTCACCACGCTTTGGCCGGACGATCTGGACATTTCAGTGTCCTCCCTGGCGCCGCGCACCGGCGGCGGACTATGGTTGCTCGACGGAAAAATTCGCCGGCTTTACGAACTCGATTCTCAACTCGTGTTCATCGGCACAGCGCCCGGCGAAATCATCCCCGAGCTGTTCCAACCCGTCGATGGCGAATTGCGAACGAGCGCCTCCGCTGTTTCCGGCGCCGGTCGCGACCTTTCGGCGCTCGCGCCTGACATCGACCCAATCGGCATCGCGCCACTCAAAGGCGGTGCGATGGCGATCCTGTCGCGCCATCCAGCACGATTGTACGTTCTTCAGCCCGACGGCAGTCTTGTTCCGCCGTTGCCGCTCGATTTCGTTCCGCACGATCTCGTCTTTGCGAATGTCACGTTGCGCGGCGAGAAGACGCCCAAGCCGCGACTATTGCTGTCGGGCGGGGCCGGCAATCAGGCGCGCGGTTTCAGGATCGACGACGGCCCTGGACCGATACGCGCGCACGCCACAAGCGAACTGTTTCCGATGCGACGCTATGGCGGACGCGCGCTCGTTTCGGTCAAGGGAGTGGCACACTACGACAGCGGCTCGCAACCGCACTGGACGCCTTTCGTCGAGCGCCCGCGCGTCCGCTTCGACGAGACGATCACGTTTCTGTCGCCCATCTTCGACGGTGGAACGCCAGACTTGGTTTGGGACCGTTTGCGTCTTGACGGCTGCATTCCTCCAGGCACGTTTGTCGACGTCGAGGCTCGCGCCGCCGATGAGCGCGACCCTGAGCCGCACGAAACGGTTCCCGCGGCATGGCTCGCTCAGCCGCGCCCATGCCTCTCGCTGAGCGGCCATGAGCTAGCCGGGCATAGCCGGATTGCCATGACTGCGACCGACGCCCGGACGGGGCGTGGGACATGGGAGTTGCTGTTCCAGCGCATCCGGGGCCGGTATCTGCAGCTTCGTATCCGCATGTCGGGCGACGCGGACGCGAGTCCCCGCCTGCGTGCGTTGCGGGCGTCATATCCGCGGTTTTCCTACACGGAACGATTCCTGCCGGCGATCTATCGGGAAGATTCCGTCTCGGGCGATTTCGTCGAGCGCTTCCTTGCCAACATGCAGGGCATCAACAGCGTGATCGAGGGACGCATCGCGGCCGCGCAGGCGCTCTTCGATGCACGCACCGCACCGCCCGAGGCGCTGGCCTGGCTCGCGGATTGGTTCGATGTGGCGCTCGACCCGGCCTGGGACGAGCAGCGCCAGCGACAGTTCATCGCGCGTGCTGCGACATTTTTCGGTTGGCGCGGCACGCTGCGGGGAGTCGAATCGGCGCTCTCACTGGCTTTCGACCATAAGCTCGACGGCACGCTGTTTGGGGACCCTGCAAAGCGGAACCGGCGGCGGAGTGGGATCAGGATTGTCGAAAGCTTCCTCACGCGAAGGTTGGGCGCACTTGTTGCGGGCGACCCGACAGCGCCACCGGGTCTCGCGACGATTCGTACCGGTGCACGCTGGGAACCGGCACAGGGTGTCGCGCGACTGGTCGATGTCGTCGCAGCGGCGCTCGGGCGTGATCCCAAATCAAACGAGCACAATTCGCCTTTCCCGTTGTTTCCGGCCGCTGGCGACGATCCCGCGCGGTGGCGAACGGCGATGCAGCAAGTCCTCGGCTTCGTTCCCACGGCAGGAGCCGAGGAACGGCTGCGCTGGGTACGCCATCAGTCGATGAGACGGGGCGTTCAAGTCGCAGACCTGCCGCGGACAAGAGTGCCGGCGGAGGTCGAGAACAGCTGGCGCGAATTTGTTTCGGTGCCGTCACGTCCGCGGCTGCTGTGGCAGCAGTTTCTCGCCGGCCGATACCGGCGATTGGCCGCGCTCAATTCTGCGCATGCGAGCGGATGGACCGAGTTCGGCTTGGTGCCGCTTCCCGATCACTTGCCCTCGACCAACGTCGCGCAAGCCGATTGGCTGCAGTTCGAAAGCCGCACGCTTCCGATCGATGCGAGCGCTCATCGGTTCTCCGTGCTGCTTCCAGTCCAGGCCGGATCGAACTCCACAATCCCGCTCGACACTCAGGCTGCCCTCGCGCGCCGCATTGTCGAATTGGAAAAGCCGGCGCACACGATCTTCGACGTGCGGTTCTACTTCGCCATGAACCGCATCGGCGAAGCGCGCGTCGGCCTCGATACCGCTCTCGGCCAGGGGAGCCGGGCGCCCGAGCTTCTGCCGCCTGCAGTGCTTGGCCGCGCTTATCTGGGCGAGAGTTTTCTCATTGCCAACGGGCCGCCCGAAAGCGATGGGCGAAGGGTGCTGCGATGCTGAGCACGGCCATCCAATCCACCACACTGTCAGAAGAGGCGCACCATGGGATGCTGTAATTCCGTGACCAGCTGTAGCGACACCAAAGCGGCCAATCCATCGATGCACGTCAACTACGCCAAAGGCATGGTGTTGGGGGTCGACGACTATATTCAGGAGTTTGCCTACCTTTCGGGTCGCGACCGATGGATGGCGCGAGACCTGATCGGATACGGGACGTGCAGCGGCCTTGCCGTGTTGGTCGAAAAAGACAGCGCGCTGCACGGTCCGCGGGTCCGGATCAAGCCTGGATCGGCGGTTGCTCCGTCGGGTCAGATGATCTGCGTGGAGCGCGACCAATGTGGATCGCTCAACGCGTGGCTGGAGAAGCCGGAGAATGCGGTGAAGGTGACGCGGCGGCTTTCAGGCGGATCGCCGCCCGACGAAGGCGCAATCAAGCTGCATCTCGTGCTGTGTTATCGGGACTGTGCGGTCATGCCGGTCCCGGTGCCGGGCGAGCCCTGCCGATCCGACGACGATCTGATGGCGCCATCGCGCATCGCCGACGACTACACTTTGACGCTCGCGCTCGATCCGCCTGAACAGACCGAATGGGATGCGGTCACCGCGTTCGGGCAGTGGCTGGGCAGCATACTCGTCGAAGAAAACATGTCGCCGCCGTTCGACGATGAAAGCACCTGGGAGCGGGCGATTAAAGATGCGCTGAACGCGATCATCGATGATCCCCAAGCCTCGCCGCCGGAGCATCCGTCCTCGCCGCCGGCCGGGCCGCTGGTGTCACGCGATCGCTACGATGATTTTGTTCGGCTCGCCTATCGATATTGGATTGTCGACTACCGTCCGCGCGTGATGGCGCAGACGTGCGGAGCACAGGCGACGTGCGCGAGCAATTGCGTGCTGCTCGCATCGCTCGACGTCCCGGTGGTTCGCAGCGGGAACAGTTCCGACCGCGTGTGGCAAGTCGACGGCGATGCCGAGTCCGTGACCATCGATGAGAGTCGCAGGCCGCTGATCGGGCCTCGCCCGGACCTGCCCGGACCTCGGGGTGCCGAGGGCCCGGCCGGATCGGGCGGTGGAGTCGGGGTCGCGATTGCAGGCCCGACAGGGCCGCAAGGTCCAACTGGTCCGGCCGGTGCGGCCGGGCCGATGGGACCAACCGGACCGCAAGGCCCCCAAGGACCCGAAGGACCAATGGGACCCGCCGGACCCGGTGGCGGCGCGGGGGGAGGGGCGACAGTTGGGCCTCAAGGTCCGGCAGGCGCGACGGGTGCGGCGGGACCAACGGGACCAACGGGACCGCAGGGTTCGGCGGGACCGGCCGGCCCCATGGGTCCAACCGGATCGCAAGGTCCGGCGGGATCGGCGGGACCGATGGGGCCACCCGGACCTCCAGGCAGTGCGGGAGCAGATGGCCCGATGGGGCCGCAAGGTGTTCCGGGAAAACAGGGCGATCCTGGAACACAAGGGAACGCAGGTCCGCAAGGGGCCGTAGGACCGGAGGGACCTGCCGGCCCTCAGGGACCAGCGGGCCCGCAGGGAGCCGCCGGACCGAGCGGATCCGTCGGCCCCTTCACGCTCCGAACCGTCATTACACAGACGAATTTCCAGCTCGATGATCGGTTCGACGCCGTGCTTGCATCATCGCCCGCGGGCGGGGTTACCACCATCGCCCTGCCGCGCGCCGCGATCGCGCGCCTCGGCCGCGTTTACGTGATCAGAGCGGTAAAGGGACCGATTGCGGTCCGGAGCCCCGACCCCATCGATGGTGTCCCCACGGGGCTGAACGTCGAAGCGGGTCAGGCGGTGTTCGTGCTGTCGGACGGCCAGAGGGACTGGTTCACGATTTCCAAAGCCTAATCCGGAGGACGGTGAATGGCGACCGAATTGCTTGGGCTGCAACAGCCGTTCACGGCGGACGGCATCGAGACGGTCAATTTTTTCAATGGCCGGCTGCTCACTGGAACCACCATGGAGCGGGAGCAGGCGACACGGCGCGCAGCGGATGCAAGACTCGGCTGCGCCATCGGCGATGGCGTTGCGTGCGGTCTTGAAGTGAGCTTTGCGGGCCCCATCGCTCCAGGCCGTCAGCCTGTAGCGCGCGTAAGCTCCGGACTGGCGATCAACAGAGAAGGTCATACGCTCTGTCTGCAGAACGAAGTGACGATTGCTTTGGCGGCTCCTCCGGCTCGGCCGCTGGAGCGCAGCGCCCGACTGTTCGACACCTGCCCCGACACGCTCGCCACAGGCGATTATGTCGCCGGACAGGGTCTCTTCCTCCTTACGATCTCTCCGGCATTCGCCAAGCAGGGGCGCGCGCAGGCCAGCGGTTTGGATCAGGCAAGCGTACGCTGCAACAGCGATGCGACGGTCGAGGGCGTCCAGTTCCGGCTTCTGGCGATCGACCCCTCCCGCTTCGGCGGCGCCTCATTTGCGGCGAACGATTTTCGCAACCGGATTGCCTATCGCGCCTTTGGCGCCGGCGTCGGCGCGCGCTGGCCGGGGAATCTGGTCGGCGCGGAGCCGCGCGGCGACGATCTGATCGAAGAGCTTCGCAGAAATGGCCTCAGCGACAGCGAAGTTCCGCTCGCGTTGATGGCGTTCGCAGGCTCGTTCGATCACCGCTTCACCGACATGTGGAGCGTGCGGCGTCCGATTGCGCTGTCCGACGGCAGCGACTTCGTTGCCAATCTCGCGGACCCGCGCCGAACCGTCGTCGGCCGCGCCATGTTCCGGCAGTTTCAGGCGCATATCGGCGAGCTTGCGGCTGCAACGGGTCGTGTCCCGGCGACGGCACGCGGCCACTTCCCACAGCTGCCGCCGGCCGGGCTGCTGACTTTTCTGTCGGACGACGAGGTCGCCGCATTTTTCGCGGGCATGACGGTGCGCGGGCCTGTCCATATCGACGCGTCCGCTGTCGAGCCGTTGATCCGGGAGAGTTTCACTGCGCCTGCGATCAACACGGACAGCGCCGAAGCGATCTGGCTGTATCGGATCGCGCAGACCGTGAAGGCGCGAGGGCCGAACCGATTGCCCCCTCCGGCCGATATCTTGCTCTTTGCCAGCGGGCATCTGCCGTATCGGGCGGACGCACGCTTCGATCTCAACTTCTGGAACTACGCCAACTACGCGCTGATGCCCTGATAGCACGGGAGAGAAACCATGCCTTTCACCGCTTTAAGCAGAAGTCTCTTGGATAACGCCGCCGCCTCACGCCTGGCCCACGCGGGTTTCGGCAATTTCATCGTCGACCCTCAACCCGTGCCTGTGCCGCCGTCTCCGCCTCGCGAGGCGCCTATTCCAAACCCTACAGACAAACCGGGATCGCTGATTACGGCCCTGCAAGACGTGAAGCCAGGCGACC
>Ga0137423_1000209_pt1 | contig 18092 bp, 18 predicted proteins | sample EasRivERMZT600_2_FD_102326 | JGI IMG/M metagenome (GOLD analysis project Ga0137423, IMG submission 102326) | Soil microbial communities from meander-bound floodplain in the East River, Colorado, USA - East River MetaG ERMZT600_2 | ecosystem: Environmental > Terrestrial > Soil > Floodplain ...
ACATGGCAATCAATACAGTTGTAGTTCGTGGCTGCGGAAATGAACCCCATCGTATTCATGAATTCATCGACGGGAATTCCCTTGAGCACGGTAACGTTCTTGAAGGCCTGTTCCGACATCAGCTGCCGTGGAGGCGCAGCCTGACCTGCAGCCGGTGCGCTACTCAGCAGCCAGAGAGCAATCGTCGCGAGAAGGAAGTTCATATGCGCTCGTACCTTTACTTCTTTTCCCCGCCAGTTCCGCCGATTCCATCAAGGGGCCGTCCTTGCCAGAAAGTGCGCTCAATCGAATAGACACAAAATTCTTCTCTCAAGTCCCCGTACGCTGTCCCGTCCGGCCTTTGCCCCCACAGACCCTTTTGAATTCGCTGTGAGGAATTCATCAGCTGCAACACCTTCTTGCCACTCCAGGGCCCCGTGTACGCCTTCGGGTCGGTAAGCGTCATGCTGAATTCCAAATTGTCATGATCCAGGCGCCTGAAGCGCTCCTCAATACGCATCTGGTCACTGTGGATGGAGCCGTAGGGATCGATCCAGCTTCGCTCATCGTAACCGGAAGATTCGACGACGAGGGTGTCTCCCTCCCAATGGGCAGTCGAATATCCGTACCAACGCGGCTTTGCTTCAGGTCCAGGCAGCTTGCGCCCGTCCGTCCAGAGGTCGCGCCATACACGGTCCCGTTCGAAGAACATCACGAATTCGTCAGGAAGCTTAACGAATCGGTAGTTACTGTAGTCCAGGTTGCGAGGGTAGCCGGATGGGTCGCACTGGAATAGCGGATCATTCCAATCTTTCTGGTCCTGGTAGAAGCCAAAGGCCAGCGGCGTATTTCTGGCGGAGGCCCTGGTCTTACTCCACTTCTCCTTTCCCCATTCCGTCATGGGAGGACGATTGGTGCCTATGATGGGATCGAATCCTCCGGGGTTTCTCCAAATGCCGGAGATGTCACGCGGATCGAAGGGCAGATTCGATGGAGTCGGAGCTGGTTGCGCTTGCCTTTGCCCGCGCTGAGCATTTTGCGCAAAAAAGATCTGTGCCAAAGCCGACACAGCCACAAGAGCGAATAAGGCGGTGCGACGATACGTCATGAGGAAACTCCCTTCGTTTCTTAGCGTCGGGCCCACCGTCCAGTTCAGTTCGGTACACCGCTTTGCTTGATGCTGCGCCCTATCGGGCTTGCGCTTCGCGGCGGCCTCCTAACAGCTGGCCGGTCCCCCCACGCCCTTTCAAAAAGCTTACTTCTCTTGTTCGGACTCGGGCCTTTCGCGGGTGTCTTTCGGCATCTTGACTTCAACCTTCGTGTAGCCGGGCTTCACCGGGAGTGTGTTCATGTCGACAGCTTCCGCTCCCTGGCCGCACCTGCCGTTGCCACCCAACCTCTTGCCATCCTTAACGAACACGATTTGAGTACAAGTGCCGAACGTCCTGTCGCCCTTGGCCGGAACGAGGCTCACCAGGAGCTCGTCCCCCGCCTTGAATGTGGCCTTTGTCCAGCCATTCGCGAGAGCGTTTCCCGGACTTACTGTTTCGACGCCCCAGGTTTGCTCTTCGCCCTTGTCATTCTTCAAGGCGAAATAGATCTGGACATGGGGATTGGCCCATATGTACTGCGTCACGGTCGCTTTCGTTGTGACGCGGACAGTGTAGTCGTACACACCTGCCGTTCCATGGTGCGCGAATAGCGGGATAGCAATCGCCAGAAGGCCCAGTGTGATTACAAATAAGCGAACTGGAAGTTTACGCGTCATGTGACATCTCCTTAATTTCGAAAGCTACTGCCGGACCTCTCGCTTCGTCTCAGACCATACACACATGTCTTCGTTGAAATCGTTGAACGCCGAGCGTGTTGGCTTTTCTACCAATTGAAAGATCTTCTTGTCGCCTTTCCAGGTCCCGACATAGGCCTTGGGGTCCGTGATATTCAGGGTCATCTCCAGATGGTCGCGGTCCACGCGACGGTAGCGTTCTTCCACAGTCATCTGGTCGCTGTGCGGTGAGCCGTATTGGTCAAGCCACGAGGCTTCATCAAAGCCGTTCGAGTTGACGACAAACGTATCTCCCTCCCAATGGCCAACGGCGTAACCGTACCAGCGTGAGTCCGCCGTTTCAGCGTTCGGAAGTTTTCGCCCATCCGTCCAAATGTCGCGCCAGGCGCGATTGTTCTGGAAAAACTGAATCACTTCTTCATTGGCATGGGCGAATCTCATTCCCGTCGGCGTGGGGTTCCACATGATGCGCGGAAAACCCGTGGGATCACACCAACGGATCGGATCATTCCAATCTTTTTCGTTCGGGTAAGCGCCATTGCTTAATGCGTTGGCAACTCCCGTCTTCGTCTTGCGAAACTTTTCCAAACCCCAAGGCGTCATCGGCGGCCGATTGTTGCTCGGTGCGTTCAGGGCGCCGCGTGGCAGTCCGGTGTTGGTGATGTCCCAGAATCCGGACAGATCACGTGGGTTAAAAGGCTTGCTCGAGGCCGCCCCGGCCTTGCCTTGTTGCGTTCCTCGCTGAGCGTTTTGAGCGAAAGCGACCAGCGACGACGCCAGCGCTGCTATGAGGATCGCGCCCATCAAGCGATTTAGCATTCTTAGAACTCCCCTTTACTGTTCTTGATCTGATGGGCAGGATTCTACGCCTCTGAATCCAGACAGCACAAGCCAGCGAACTTATGGAGTAAATGGAGTAATGGAAATGCGCCGGGCCGGTCGCATCCTTAATATATATAGCCAGTATCTGCTGACGGATCTGGGTAACACGGCCTTCGAGGGTCTTGCTGTCACCAACGCCGTTCGATGGGCTGAAGCCGATTTCCTCGTTCGGAACCTGCGCGTGTGTTCGGCAACTCAATTCACAGCGGTCCGACGGACGTCCGGAGCGCTCTGTAGGTCTAGAAAACGGTCGGTTGCAGACCAGGACGCGAACCCTGGAACTTGCGAGCCAGCCGATGTATTGACATTCCTCGCACCCCCGCCGGGGTGCGAATATTCCCCTCGTCAGCAGAGTAAGTAGAGGAATATCGCGCCAGTCTTCACGCCAGAGCATGGATGGCGAATGCCGTCGCGATCAGCGGATCGTCCTCTTTCACCATCTTATTTTCGTTTCGGAAACTGCCATCTGCGGCCTGCGCGGGAAGCGTTACCGGCAGGCCCAGCGCGGTCCTGGAAATCACGCCAGCGTAGTAGAAACGCAGTCCCGATCCCCACGATTCACGCGCGGTTCCGTCGAATCCCGGCGCTCTTTCCGGCTGGTGGTGGTCCCTCAGCCAGGCAATGGCTTTGACTGTCCGGCTGTCGTGATCGGGAATCCCGGCGGCGCGCAATGCAAGCAATCCATCCGCGGTAGCAGTTCCGTAGCTTACGAAGCTGCCGTTTGCCTCGCCCGCCTTGTTGATTTCCGGATTCACGGTGGAAAAATAGAATCCGCCATCGCTGTTCTGAGAGCGTTCCAAATACACCAGCGCCTTGGTGATTGCAGGATCGGAAGGTACGACACCCGCCAGCCGCAGCGCTTCGAGCACGCATCGCGTCATGGACAGGTCCACATGACCCGCATCCGGAGGGCGCTGGATGGGGCCGCCCATTCCCCATGCGCCGTAGGGAGAGTCCTCTCGCTTCCAGCCGTTGGTTTCGGTGAACTGCTGGGCGCGGAGATGCGCGACCATCGGCGAGATCTCGCGCTCGGGGCCGGCGCGCCCGGCCTTGACGATTGCGGCGACGGCGAGAGACGTGGCGTAGTTTGGATAATCTTCGGCGGTCTCGTCCATTCGGCCGAGCGCCCCATCGGCGTTCGTATTCTTGTTGATGAATGCCAGGGCTCGATCGACTGCCGCCTGATCCACCGGCATGGAGGAGGCCGGGACCGTCAACAACGCGTCGATCACAAACGGAGTCAGTGACTGGCCGGACCGCAGCAGGCCATAAGTGCTGCTGTGAAAGCCGCCATCCTCGGCCTGCTGCGCCCACAGAAATTGCGCAGCCTTCTGAAGCGGACCGCTGTTGCCGCGGCGTGAACAGGCAGCCGCGGCTGCAGCGGTCAACAGAAATGTGCGCCGGTTAATTTGCACGACCGATGCTCAGGTTGAGCATGGCGGAACTCGTCACGGCAACACGTCCGGTAATGCAGTGATGTCCCGCCCAGGTTCCATCGTTATTTTGGAGACTGACGATCTTCTGTGTGATCTGCGAATTCCATTTCTTCCACTCCTCGCCGCCAGTGCGCTTCAAGCCGTCGCTGATGTTGAGGTACGAGAAGAATTCCTCGCCACCCATCGACCCGAAGCCATTCACAAAGCTCGGGCTGCTGAGCTGGGCATTGATGCCGGCGATTTGCTTGGCATTGTTCATTCTATCTTTTTCGGTGCGGCTCAGTTGCTCCAATGCCTGCGCGCTCTGATACAGCGGCACTCCGGCCGCTTCCGCAGATACAGCTCCGGCGTTGATACTGTAATTTTCAGCGGCCGCCATCACGCGACCTTCGACTTTCACACCTTTCTGCTGTGCTTCGAACAGGCTCCTCGACGCCATCGACGTTCCGAGGATCGGCGCCCAGCCACCCGCGACATTCCAACTGCCGTCGGATTTCTGATTCCGCTGAATTTTGGCCACGCACTTTTCCAGAGCCTGTCGAACACGCGCATTCTGAGCCGGCCTGGAGAGCGTCCCGTCCACTTTGGCCAGGAGCATCGATGTCAGAAACGTATCGATGTAAGGACCCAGTTTTCGCTGGATCTGAGTTCCCGTGGAATTCGTAATCGCCAGGCCGTCGGCCGCGCTGGCCTCAACGCGCTTCAATATGAAATCGAGTGCGCGGTCCACATTTGGCCGATACTGCGGTCCCGCTTCCAGCAGCGCCAGCGCCGCGACCGCGGTATTCGCCACGTCATTTCCATTCGATTCCAGCCTCTCGCCCGTCCGGATGTAGGACGTTTCACCGCCGTCCTGGCCCCAGCCGCCGTCGCTGCCCTGCACCGAAGCAAGCCACTTCGCCCCCTTATTCACAGCACCGAGAACTGATGCCGCTACGGCCGTTTCCTTTGACGGCTTCTGTACCCTGGTGCTGTTCTGCGCCAATAGCCCGCCGACGACGACGAGCGTGATGGATATTCCAACTACGATGGACTTCATGGTTATCTCCTTTCGATCCTCGACATAAATCGAGCGTTTTGCTTTGGGGGGAAGAGGAGTTTTCGAAAACCTTCTAATTGGTAAACGTTTGACTGCGGACCTTCTTAGGGGTTTGAAAGAAAAAGACAACCCCGCCCCGTCTTTCCGCGCGCCCGGCCTGTAGCCACTCGCAGGTTTACATAACACCTATGCGGCGGCAGTATCGCCCTGCGGCTTACTTTGACGAGTGGCGGCGGGTTTCCATCCATGCCGCCCATGCCACTCATGCCGCCAAGTGTTCCAGCCGGCTTCTCTTCCAGATGTTCTGCGATCATGGCTTCGGTGGTCAGCCTCAGGCCGGCACCGACCTTGATCACGGCAACGCCGCCGGCCAGTTTGCGTTCACAGCGGCCCGGTAAAGCGAGCAAGGCACTTTTGTTAACGACTTTTCCGAGATCAATTAGCGACAAGAGATGGAGTATATTCGCCGCCACAGAAGGAGACTGAGTATGCGAACTGTACTTGGGACCGTGGTTTTTCTAACGGCGGGCATCTTGGGGTTGCTGGGCCAGAGCTCGACGGGATCGCTGGATATCTACTACATCGACACCGAGGGTGGTCAATCGACACTCTTTGTGAGCCCCACGGGCGAATCGCTTCTTGTGGACACCGGGAACGCCGGCGATCGTGATCTTGGCCGCATTGTCGACACGCTGAAATCCGCAAGTGTGAAGCAAATCGATCACATGTGGACGACGCACTACCATGGAGACCACGTTGGCTCGCTGTTCAATCTCGCCAAACAGGTCCCGATCATGCGCTTCTACGACCACGGCAAGCCTCATTCAGGCGATCGAGTCGTTGCTCCCAAGTTCCTCGCGGCCTATGAAGAACTGACGCAAGGCAAACGCACGATCGTGAAGCCAGGAGACAAGGTGAAGATGGCAGGCCTCGACATCACGACTGTGTCGGCGGCCAATCAGTTCATCCGAACGAATCTGCCGGGCGGCGGAAAACAGAACACCGCCTGCACCAATGTGCAGAAGAAAGACGAGAGCGCATACGCAGATCCGGACAACGGCGAGTCGGCGGGCTTCGTTCTTTCTTATGGCCGGTTTCGAACGATCGATCTGGGCGACCTCACCTGGAACGGTGAGATCGATCTGATGTGCCCGACGAATCGTATCGGAACCGTTGATCTGTATCTCACGTCTCACCACGGCCTCGCTAAATCCGGAGCTCCCCCGCTCGTGCATGCACTGCAGCCGCGTGTTGCAGTGATGAACAACGGCACCCGCAAAGGTGGCGAACCGGACTCGTTTCGTGTGTTGTTCGGCTCGCCCGGCCTCGAGGATATCTGGCAATTGCATTGGGCATACAACGTGGGACTCGAGAACTCGCCGGCAACGTTCGTCGCGAACGTCGAAGACAACGCAACAATCGCCGGCGTGCTGGTGCCGCCGCAACCCGCAGCGCCTCGAGGCGGAGGTTTCGGCGGCGCGGCGCACTCGCCCGCTTACCTGATTAAGGTGTCCGCCAGACAGGACGGCACGTTCTCCGTCACCAACACGCGTAACGGTTTCAGTAAAACCTACGGTCCACGTCGATGAACATTATGTGGGCCTCTAAAACGGTTGCGATCGGGAGCGGCGGCGTCTAGCCTGACCGGCATGGAATTGCGACATCTCAGGTACTTCGTCGCGGTTGGCGGAGGAACTGAACTTCACCCGGGCCGCTGCCCGGTTGCACACGTCACAACCGTCGCCGGTCCGTCGGATGTGGCGTATCCCAATGCGGAGAGCCCGTCTTCAAAGGAAGCCCCAACATGGGCCACGGTGGAACGTACCGGCAGCCGGCCGAGGCTGGTTCGGCGAAATTGCTGTGGCGTGGCTCGACTATCAACTCAAGGGCAACGGTGAAGGCGCGAAGTGGTTCGTCGGATCGGATTGCAGGCTGTGTAAAGAGCCCGTGTGGTCTGTCGAGAAGAAAGGAATGCAGTGAGCCGCGTTAGCGGCGTCAGAATGTAGCCCAGGGCGAAAGCCCTGGGTACAGAGGTTGTTTTGTTGGCGAGCCCCGCAGGGGCGAAAGATTGGTCGTGAAATCTTCCGCTCCTACGGAGCTTTCGGATTGTAGGTTTTTCTGAACCCCACGCTGGCGCGTGGGGCTACGTTCTGCCGCCGCTACGCGGCTTCCAACGGAAAACGAAAATGAAGAACTCGTTATACAAAATCGTACTTCTCTCAATCGCGTGGACTGGAGCTATGTCTCAGAACACGACGGGGCGCAGTGCAGTACTCATTCCGCATGAGTCGTGGACCTGTGGAATGGCAGACGGCATCCCGAATCCCGAAAGCGGGACTCTGGTGTTCGAGACGGTAATGAAGTTTGAACGCGTACTCGACGTCGGAAAGACCCAATACGGAAACCGGCAGGTGGTCGTCGCGCAGGAAGGATCCATCTACGGATCGAAATTGTCCGGCACTGTGATGCCTGGAGCGTTGGATTTTGAGCTGAAACTTTCCAACGGCACGATCGAGATCGAACAAGTGCTCGTGCTCAAGACAAGCGATGGGAAGTATGTCTATGCGCGCAACGCCGGAACAGGCTCGGATTCCAACGACGTTCGGGTCGTGATGGATTTTGAGGCGCCCAATGACGGCGGGTTCGCGTGGCTCAACTCCGGGAAGTACGTCGCTCGACGCGTTTTGAACCCGGCGGCAAAGACGTTGACGATGCGGGTCTATGACCTGTCCGCTTCATCAGTGGCCGCGGCCCCCGCAAATACGATCAGGATCCGCAAACCGGAAGGTGTGCTGAATCAGCCCTGGGATTATCGAAGAGCGGAACCTTTCGAGAAGCGAGGAAACATCGTGGTCACCGAGAGCGTCACACTGAGCCCCAGCCAGACGGTGGGGGCGAGCAAAAGGGGCAACCGAAACATTATTCCGATCACCGGAGGCGAACTCAGCGGGCGTATTACCGGCAAAGTGTTATTTGGCGGCGCAGATTATCAGAGCCGCCCGAACCCTCCCGCTATCGACGCGAGGTATCTGTGGGAGACGAGCGACGGCTACATCATCGTCGTTCGAAACGCCGGCTCCGGCACTCTCGTACCAACGTTCGAAGTGCGGACGGATAGCCCTTACGCATGGCTGAACACAGGCCGTTTTCTAAGCTCCCCGCCCGGCATCAAGCCTGGCGGTGTGGGCATCACCTTCTACGAAAGCAACTGATGAACCTACACGTGCGCGGTCATAGACCGCGCCTACAACCGGAGGCACTCCAATGAGACTCACCCATTTCGGAAGGCTCAGTGGCATCGCGACACTGGCCATTCTTCTTTTGCTGATCGCGCCCGGGCCCGTCATTGCGGCGCAGGCCACAACCGAACAAATCCGTGTAGTCAATGTCACGCAGAGGGGCGGTCCGCCGTCAGGCCCGCATCCCATCGTGATCGAGCACGATCAGCGTCTCGCGACACACACGATCTACCGTCCGGCCACGCTTGGGCCATCCAAACACCCGGTGCTGGTTTGGGGCAACGGCGCCTGTGTGAAGAATGGGCTGTCATTCCCCGAGTATTTGTCCGAAATCGCCTCCTATGGATTCGTCGTGGTAGCGGATGGACCGCCGGTGCCGCCCGCGCCCCGCGGCGGACAGGCTGGCGCAGCGACTCCTGCAGCGCCGCCGCGAGGTGCGCAACCGGGAGCGGCGGCTCCGGGGGGTCGAGGCGGCGCCCCGGCATCGATTAACGCCGACGGCACTCCGCTGACGGCAGCGATCGACTGGCTCCAGCGCGAATCCGCTGACTCCACCAGCCGCTTCTATCAAAAAGTGGAAACCTCGCGCGTCGCCGCAATGGGCATGTCCTGCGGCGGCCTGATGGCCTACAACATATCCGCGGATCCGCGCGTCGCAACGGTCGGCATCTGGAACAGCGGTTTACTCCAGCCCAACGAGAAGATCTTCGCCGGCCTGCATTCCTCCGTGATCATCATCACGGGCGGCGAAAGCGACATCGCATACCCCAACGGCAAGCGCGACTTCGAAACAATGCCGGCGCCGATTCCAGTGTTTTATGGTGTTTATCCATCCATCGGCCACGGTGGCATGTATGATGGGGGTGGTGGTGGAGCCTTCGGGGTGGTGGCGGTCGGATAGTTGAAATGGCAGTTGCAGAACGACACCACTGAAAAAGGGAAAGGATATTTCGTCGGCTCGACGTGCGGCCTGTGCTCCAACCCTCAGTGGAAAACCGATTCGCGGTCGCTGCGGTAATGAAAACCTTGATGAAAAACGGACGAGCACTTGTCTCCTTGTCCGTCGGCCTGGTTGTTGCGGTCACTGCAACACCAGGCCAGATCTCTCCGCCTCCGCTTCGGTGGATCGACGCGGGAACGGAGTTGGTTCTGCAGAGCGAGATCTCGTTCGAGAACTCGAGCGGCCGTCTTGGAATCTTGAACGCAGCCGGACCGATTGAAACGAAAGGGCACGCCTTCTTTCAACCGCTCGGGATCAACGGCAGAGCATGCGTCACATGCCACCAGCCTGCGAATGCCATGAGCCTTTCCGTCGACGCCATCCGGGAACGGTGGCGCGCAACAAAGGGTAAAGATCCGCTGTTTGCGGCGATCGATGGTTCCGACAATCCAAGTGCTCCTCAGGAACGTGAGTCTTCTCATTCCTTGTTGCTGAACCGCGGATTATTCCGCGTGGGTTTACCGTGGCCGCCTGTTCAAAACCCGACACCGGAGATCAGCGTCGAAATCGTTCGCGATCCAACGGGGGTCAATCGAGATCCGGCGTGGGGGCTGAAGAGCGCCAAGCCCACCATTTCAGTCTTCCGGCGGCCACGGCCCGCGGCCAACTTGAAATACGTTCTCGCGCCGGACAACGGCGTGTTCAACGTCAAGCTCGGTGTGCTTCTGGATCGAGACCCGGTCACCGGCAAGCCTGTCAGCATGAACATGATGGCCGATGCGCGCGCAGCGACTCTCGCGATTCAGGCGGAGAGCGCATATCGCGACCATCAGGAAGGCAAAGGGCAACTCCGTCCGGAACACCTGAATCAAATCATCGCATTCGAGAGTCAGGTCTACGCCGCGCAGATTTTCGACATCAGTGCGAAAGACCTTATCGAAGCGAATGGTCCAGGCGCGCTCGGTCCGATGAACTTGTTTCGTGAAATGGCGGGAGTCTTGAACAGTCCTGCGAAACCCGTGTTTCTTTCTTTTGACCGATGGAAAAGCGACACAGAGTTTCGCCAGTCCGTGGCCAGAGGCAATGACATCTTTTTGAATCGCACGTTCTGGGTAAGGGATGTTGCGCACATCAATTCGATTGGCCTCGGGAATCCGGCAAAGCGGAGTTGTGCCGTTTGCCACAATGCCGTCATGTCGGGAATGGATCGAGCCCCGGGCTGGGTCGATCTTGGGACGACAAACTTCCCGACGTGGACCGAGCCCAAAACATGGAATGAGGCAGGCGACTTGCCTGTCTTCAAGCTGACTTGCCGGAGCGAGGCCAAACCTCACCCCTTTCTCGGCCGCGTCATCTACACCAGCGACCCGGGACGCGCATTGATCACCGGAAAATGCGCAGACATTGGAGCTATCACGATGGGTCAGTTTCGCGGATTGGCGGCCCGAGCGCCGTACTTCTCCAATGGTTCGGCAAAGAATCTTATCGAGCTTGTCGACTACTACGACCGACGCTTCGATATGCGTCTCACGACACAGGAGAAGGAAGACCTCGTGAACTTCCTGAGAGTGTTATGAAACGACTGACGCATGTGTTTGCCGTGGCAATCCTGGGGGTGGCGCCGGTTTACGCGCAGAACCTTTCGTTCGTGACCTGCCCGGTCGTACGGGATACGAAAACAGTTCCATGCTGGCTCGCGGAATACAACGGGGAGATCTACTATTTAGGCAATCAGGGTGGCGTCGCACAGGACTTCTATCCTCCGCAACTCAATCATGAAGTATTGGTGGAAGGAACGATCGCCGAAGGCCCGCGTGTTTGTGGCGGTGTTCCTTTGCGACCGGTGAAGACATCCGTTTTCCTCGAGATCAATCGTGCGTGTTATACGATTCTCCCCATTGAAGATGGAATCGAGGCTCCTGAACGTGCACCCGGACGCGGCCCCGTTTCATGGGTTCGTTCCGATGGGCCGTCGGATGTCACGCTCTACTTCGACTTCGACAACGACTTCCTCAGCCTGCACACAACTACAGCCGTTCAGCGCATCGCAGAGCAATTCCAGCAGACCAAAGCATCGGCGATTGAAGTACGGGCTTTCCGCGGCTCCTTGAGACTCTCCAACGGAAAGGAGATGGTCGAGCAACCGGGAATCGCTGGAAGTCGAGCCGCCAGGATTCGCGAGATCATTGAAGGATTGGGCGTTCCGAAAGCCTCGGTGAGCGTGATACTTGTTTCCGATGTACAGCCACCGAACGGAATTGACGATCCCTGGAGCAGGAAAGTCACGCTATCTGTGAAGAAGTGAGGCTAATTACATCGCTTACATATAGGAGAAGCGAGGAGGTTCAACCCCGTGAAGCTTAATGTCTATGCGTTTTTGCTCTCGCTGTTCGCCTCGGCAATGTTCTCGGGCGGCCACGCGGTCGCTCATCACTCGTTCGCCGCTGAGTTCGACTTCGAGAAACCTGTGACGCTCCAGGGCGTCGTCGTGAAGTGGGAGATGATCAACCCGCACGGATGGATCACCGTGGATGTCGCCGGGCCGGCCGGCCAGAAAGTCCGGTGGATGGTCGAGACCTCGAATCCCAACGGCCTGATGCGGCTCGGCTGGACAAAGAATACGCTGAAACCGGGAGACCAGATCACCATCGATGCGTACAGGGCGAAGGACGGGTCGAACACAGCAAACGCTGCGCGGGTGACTCTGGCCGATGGGCGTCGCGTGTTTGCGGGTTCTGCAACGACTCCGCAGGGAAAGTGAGGAGACGATGAAAGCTGTTCCGACATATTACGGCTTCGCCGTGGCGACGGCTATGTGCGTCCTGCTAATCGCCGGCGCTTCCTCTCCGATGACTGCACAGGTGACGCCAGCTCCATCGAACGCGCCCAACAAAACTCTCCCCAGACTTCCCGGTGGACGCCCCGATCTTCAGGGACTCTGGCTGAAGAGTGCCGGCGGCTTTCAAGGCCTATTCATCGGTTCGCTGGATGGAACAAATTTCGCCGCAGGTGGTACGAGAGGCGGCGGCCGAGGAGCCGGCGGCGCTCGAGGCGGCCCAGCGCCAAGCCGGTTCGAATACACGCCCGAAGCCGAAGCCGAAAGGAACTACCGTCGGCAAAACCTGTACCTTGATCCCGAGGCCCGTTGCCATCTGCCTGGGGTTCCGCGCGCCCTCGATCAGCCCGCCGGGCTTTATCCGGTGCAGATCATCCAGGACGAGAAATACGTTGCGCTGCTTCACGAAGCCATGCACGACGTACGCATCATTCCCACGGACAACAGCCCACATCCGAAAAATTATTGGGCGTGGGATGGAGACTCACGCGGCCGCTGGGAAGGCGACACATTCGTCGTGGATGTGAGCAACTTCAACGGCCGCGCCTGGCTGGACATGGAGGGGAATTTCGTCGACGAGAACGAACACGTCCTGGAGCGCTTCACGCTGATTGATCCCGACACCATCCTTTACGAAGCCACGATCACCGACCCGACGGTCTTTGTGAAACCGGTCGAGATGCGCTTCACGCTGAAACGAGTACCCGCGGACCAGCAGATTCTTGAATACAGCTGTCTCGAGGGAGAGCGAAGCCTGCAGAATTACACCCAAGAGGATGGCGGCAAGAAGGTGAGGGTGAAATGAAAAATCGTTTCCTGATGGCAGCGCCCTATCGGGCTTGCACTCGCTCCGCTCGTGTATTGCGACTCGCTTTCTGTTCGACCGTGGCCGCGGGGATCGTCGCAGCATCCGTGCTTACCGGCCACGCCCAAACCCAGAGGCCGTTCACACCGGCCCGCTTGTGGGACGGCAAGACGCCGGATTTTCGGGGCATCTGGCAGGTGCGTGACACGGCCTACGTGAATATCGAAGGTCATCCTGGAGAAAGGGGCATCGCTGCCGCCAGGAGCATCATCGTCGATCCGTCTGATGGGAAAATTCCGTACAAGCCGCAGGCGCTTGCACAGCGACAAGAGAACTATAGAAATCGAGCGACTGCCGATCCCGCTAGTAAGTGCTATCAAGCCGGTGTTCCCCGCGCGACCTATCTTCCGACTCCACTGCAGATTCTTCAGAGTCCCGGGAACTTTGCGATCGTCTACCAGGACAATCACGCGTTCCGCGTTTTTCACCCGGACACTCGGCCGCACTTCGACGCAACGGACTGGTGGATGGGCGATACCCGTTATCGATGGCAAGGAGACACGCTGGTTGCCGATGTCGTTGCGCTGACCGATCAGCTTTGGCTGGACCAGGCCGGAAACTTTCACAGCACTGAATTCCACGTCGTGGAACGCTACCGCATGACCGGCGCCGATACCATTGAGTACGAAGCACGGATTGAAGACCCCGTCGTCTACACAACCCCGTGGACGCTCCGCACCATTCTTTATCGCGTTACGCAACCGGGAGCCCGGATCATTGAAGACGAATGCCTCGAGGACGCGAACGGCGTGCGTCATCACATCTCCCCATCTGATCCGAAGAATTTGTTGAAGTCCGACTATTCCCGCTGGAAGAAACCAGCACAGAAGTAGCCTATGAAAAAGACATTCTTGCTGACACCGCTATTGCTAACTGTCGTTGTCGCGTTGACGGTCTATGCCGCCGCTCAACAGCAAACGCAAGCCGGCGTACGCCTGATTGCCGGCGCCGCCGAGGCTCTTGGCGGAAGAGAGCGCATCCTTGCAGTAAAGACGATCGTTCTCGAGGGGTATGGTGAAACAGCCTATATGAATGGAGGGGGAAACATCTCGGCTTCTCCCGATGCACCGCAAAAATGGGTCCGCATACCGGAATACCAAAAGACGGTGGATCTCGAACATCGACGCATGCGCGTGCGGCAGCGTAATCATCAGAACTTTGTCTTTGCTTCCGCTGCAGGGTACCTCGGCGCCGCCAACCCCAATACCGTTTACCTTGATGGACAGATAGCGTACAACGTCGGTGCCAACGGCCGCGGCGTTCGCGCGAATGACGCAGCAGGGCGCGCCAGACGGCTAGAAATGCTGAACAATCCTGTGGTGATCGTGCGCATCGCTCTGGACCCAGCAACAAAATTAAGCAATGTCCGCAGTCAGGGAAACGTGCAACTCGTGGATATCGTCACGGCCTGGGAAGACCGGCTGACTCTTGCAATCGATACCGCTTCGCGTCTGCCTGCATGGATCAGCTGGATGCAGCGCGACGAAAACCTCGGAGATGTCACGTTGCGAACGGCGTACACAGGCTACCTGCCCGTCAAAGGAATTCGGCTGCCGATGGGTTACAACACCACGATGGACTTCCGGAATGTAACGGCCAACAAGATCTATGTGGACAAATACGCTGTTGACGAGCCGATTGACGATCTCGCCGCGCCAGCCGATGTACGCGCAGCGCCAGCTCCAGCGCCGCCCGCCCCGCCCGTGCCGCAAGTCACGCCTGTGGCGAAAGGCGTGTGGCTGCTTCATGCGGCAGGAGGAGGAGGCGGCGGCGCCAACTCAATCCTGTTCGAATTCGCTGACCATCTGACGATGTTTGAAGCGCCGTCCAGTCAGGTGTGGGCTAAAGCTTTGATGGAGCGGGCGCGCGCAACGGTCCCGGGCAAACCGCTTACGGAAGTGATCATTTCCCATCACCATTTCGATCACACCGGGGGAATCCGTCAAGCGATGGCGGAAGGTTTGACGCTCATCGCCCACAAAGGAACCGAAGGATTGTTTCGCGAAATTGCCGCAAGAAAAGGAACGATCGGCCCAGATGCGATTGGAACGAATTTAAAACCTCTCAAGTTCAAGGGCGTCGATGAAGAGATGGTGCTCAAAGACACCGCCATGGAGGTGCATGTCTATCACGCTGTTTCACAAAGTCACATGGCCGAAGGCGTGTTTGCTTATGTTCCGCGCGACAAGCTGCTAGTGCAAGGCGACTTTTTCGATGTTGGTTGGGAGATCTACTGGTGGCAGAACACGTATCTCGACAACATCAGGCACTGGAAGCTGCAAGTGGACACCGATGTCCCCGTGCACGGACGTGTATTACCTTTGACGCAGGTCCTCCAAGATATCCAGCGTATGACAAAAGCGGCGCAGGAACTTTGCGATCGGACGAAAGCGGTTGGAGTATTTACGCCCGGTTGTCCGGTCAAAACACCCGCTCCATAGCTGACATCAACGCGGGCGGTCATAGACCAGAGCTGGACTAATTAGGCCACGGGATGAGAAATCACTGCAAATAAAGCATGGATTTACCTCAACAAAAATGGGTTTTGGAAAAGAGGTTGGTTCGACGACGCATTGTGGCTGTCCTGATTAGGCCAACGTCAGGGCAAGTTGTTGTGGCTCAAGCGGCGGAGTGCCGAGCGGATCGGAAAGCCACTCGTTCAAGTCGCGATAGGTAAACAGGTTCATTTGAAGCAAGGACGCAAGATTGGAAAAGGACCAGTTTTTTTGGCACAAGCAATGAAGCCAGCGAAGCAGTAATAAGGCGATGAGTGCAGTCCAGATCTGAATAAGTAACGCGTTTTCAGTCGTACCGACAAAGGTTTTGATTTTCAGATTCTGTTTGAGGGTTTTGAAAAAGACTTCAATTTGCCAACGTTGGCGATAGATGTTGGCGATGGTGGAAGCACCGAAGTCGAGATGGTTGGTTAACAGAACAATCGATTCTTGAGTGTCTTGGTTCCAGACGATGATGCGGCGTAGCGGGAAGGGATACTCACGCTGGCCTTGGCGGCTGGCGAGGTTAATAAGGTCATCTTGCAGAACGTGTCGTTTTTGAGGGACGGGACGTTCATCGACGGTGTCGATCTTGAGATCATGACGAAGGCGAGTCACAAAGAACATCCCCTGGGTCGTCCATTTCGCCCAAAGCTCATAGTCAATGTAGGCGCGATCCATCACAATGATCGACCCGCGCTGAATGGGTATCAGATAGGCCGCCTGGACATCGCTATGGAATGCACCGGTGAAGTGAATGAACCGAGGCATGTAGTCGTCGTGATCCAGGAGCACGTGAGCCTTCACACCCCCTTTGACTTTCTTAAACTGTGCCCATGGAAACAGCGACAGACACAAGGAAATGGTGGTCGAATCCAACGAGAGCAACTTGTTTTTAAAACGAAACGGCTTCGAACTCGCTCCGAGCATAGATTGACCACGAAATCGTTCCAGCGTTGTCCAGAACAATTGCTGGAACAGAGCGGCAGGCCGGTGTCGATTCGCATAACCCAAACTGGATTTGTTCGGGGCCTCCGAAATTCCGAGGTGTTTCAGCTTACCCAGGCAACAAGTCAATCCGTTACAGATCAACCGCAGCGAATCGGCGTGCGCCAACTGACAAAACAACATCGCCACGAACTGGGTCCAACTTGTAAATCCTCGCGCATGTCTTTCAGCTTTTGTGGCTTTCACCAAAGCGATGCGAGACGGGCGAAATCAGTATGGTATGACGTGGGGACAGCCCAGCCTTCGCGCGGCGATTGCAGAAAAAAGCCGCCGGTTTTACGGCCAGGAAATCGATCCCGACCAGCATGTCACGGTGACCTGCGGAGTTACCGAAGCCGTCATTGCCGCCCTGTTAGGTATCGTCAATCCGGGCGAGAAAGTCGTGATCCTGGAACCGGCCCACGAAAACTATCATGCGGGTATCGCGTTCGCCGGCGGGATTCCGGTCTGGGTTCCGCTGCGTCCACCTCACTATCGCTTTGACGCTGAAGAACTGGCGCGCGCATTTCAACAGAAGCCCAAGGCCGTGCTCTTCAATTCTCCTCACAATCCGTCCGGCAGGGTGTTCACCGAGCAGGAACTCGCGATCATCCGGGACCTTTGCGTGAAGCATGACGTGGTTGCAATTACCGATGAAATCTACGAACACCTCGTGTTCGATGGCCTTCGCCATATACCGATCGCGACGTATCCCGGTATGGAGGATCGCACGATCACCATCTGCGGTTTGGGAAAGACCTTTGCGGTCACCGGATGGCGAGTGGGGTATTGCATTGCGAGCGCAGAACTGACCGACGCGTTGCGCAAGGTTCATGACTTTACTACCGTATGCGCTCCCACACCGCTGCAGGAAGCGATGGCGTCGGTTATCGGTTTGCCTGATTCGTACTACCAGTGGGTTCAGACCTTTTATGCCTCTCGCCGGTCGCGCATGCTCGGGATCCTCGACAAGTACGGCTTCAAGTACGCGGTTCCCGAAGGGGCCTACTACGTGATGGCGGACTTCCGGCACCTGGGCCGCGGTCACGACGATATGGTTTTCGCGTATTGGTTGATCGACGAAGTCGGTGTTGCAACTGTGCCGGGCTCGAGCTTTTACGCTTCCGATCCGGGCCTTGGTCGCGGTCTGGTGCGCTTCGCATTTCCAAAGAAAGACGAAACATTCGACGTTGTGGAAAAGCGATTCGAGAAGTTGGAGACCCTCAGGTGAATCGGTGAATCTGCGCGCACGAATTTAAAACACAATGCGCTTGCTGCCGCGTTCAATCGACCAACACACCGCCAGCAGTCATTCAGACACACTCACGCATCTGAAGCTGCTGGAATGCCCTCAGGTCGACACGACCGAAATTCAGTTCACGCGCCATAAAACTTTTTATGGCATCGGAGTTTGCGATAGTATCGCGTTCGAATTTCCCATATCCCTGGAGGATCTTCTTATGCATCTCGGCCGTTCGTTTCGTTTGCTGATCTTTGTCGCCCTCGCTGCGCTGCCTGGTGTTGCTGCGGGTCCCCTGCCTTCCACCAAGCCGGAGGCCGTCGGTCTTTCTCAAGAACGCCTGGATCGCATTCGCACGCTGGTGAAAA
>Ga0137423_1000213_pt1 | contig 17970 bp, 13 predicted proteins | sample EasRivERMZT600_2_FD_102326 | JGI IMG/M metagenome (GOLD analysis project Ga0137423, IMG submission 102326) | Soil microbial communities from meander-bound floodplain in the East River, Colorado, USA - East River MetaG ERMZT600_2 | ecosystem: Environmental > Terrestrial > Soil > Floodplain ...
GCAGCCGTAACGCCGTCGCCAAACTCGCGTCCGTCCGTGCCGACATCCGGTACCGACTCCTGCGCCGGCATCGGTCTTCCACGTCCCGGCAGGCGAACCGCCTGACCCGGATCGACTTCGACAGCGCGGATGTCTCCACCCGACGGTAACAGCACGTAATCCGTCTTTGTGGGCAAGGCAGGCGTGCCTGGAATTCCGGAGGTTTTGAAGCCCGGCAAAACGGGAAAATCGAATCCCACGCGATCCACAATCTTGAGAGCTCCCGCGGGCAGCTTCAGTCTGCTTTCAACTCGATCGGATGGTCTTGATGGACTGTGTGGTCCGAGAATGCTCCGGTCGAGGACGATCGTAAATTGTTCGTCTGCGCCGGCGTTCCAGCGCACCGACTCTTTGGTATCGGCCAGCCATCGAATGGGCGGCGCATAAACAGACAGGTAGATGTCCGGTTTGGCTTCAAAGAGGTCGCTGAAATCACTCCGAAGATACTGGATTTCAAACGACCCATCGGAACCTGTCGTGACGCTGCCGAGCAAATCGTCAAAAAACATATCCTTGTCAAAAGCCCGGACGATCAAACCAGGGACGCCTAAGCCGGATTCCTTCTCTGTTACGCGCCCGCTTATACGAAACAATGGTTCATCCTTGGAGATCTGTACGGTTGCCATAAAACACTCCGATTCCCAGGCATGAGTTTTCGCCTGGATAGTCCGCATGGAGGCGGCAGTTGGGGTTTTGGGTTTTCAGACGTGTGGGGAAATTCTGATCTTCGGCCGGTTGCGGTACAAGAACAAATTCAGGTACGAAGTGAAGAGTTACTACTCCATAATCCGCTCCGGAGGCTCGTTATGCGGCGGCATGTCCTGGCGGCGCTGATACTGGTCGGCGCTCTATCGATAAACGTTCTTGCTCAGACGACGGCTATTCGCGCCGGACGACTGATCGACTCGGAGAATGGAACCATTGCTCGAGATCAGATCATCCTGCTCGACGGCGGAACGATCAAAGCTGTTGGTGGAAAGGTCAGTATTCCAACGGACGCGAAGGTGATCGATCTTTCGAATTCCACGGTTCTGCCGGGGCTATTCGACATGCACACCCATCTGTGCATGACGGTCAAGGCTGAAAGAGACAATCGCAGCTATTACTACACGACTTTGAATGATCCTGACTCGTTTCGCGCTATCGAGGGAGTGGTCAATGCTCGCACGATGCTCGAAGCCGGATTTACAACTGTCCGCGATATCGGAAATGAGGGGAACTTTGCTTGTTCGAGCGTGCGACGCGCTATCGAAGACAAAATGGTTCCCGGACCGACGATGTTCAATGCCGGGCGCATTATCGCCCCCTATGGCGGCCAGTTTCACCTCCAACCCGACAAGCCGAAACTCGCCGAACCCGAATACTTTTTCGCCGATACACGGGACGAAATGGTGAAGGCCATACGGGAAAACATTCATTACGGCGCTAAAGTCATCAAGATTGTGGTCGATGATCAGCCCTACATCTCGATCGTTTGCGCAGAGCCTACAAGGTTGGTGTGACGATGGCCTACGGTACCGACGTTATCGACCAAATCGAGGGAGAAACACGCGGGAGCATCGCGATGTCGGGAATTGGTCCGTGGATCGAGGCCGGTATTCCGCCAAAGGTGCTTCTACAGGCAATGACCTTGAATGCAGCTCGTCTGCTACGTGTGGACAAAGAACGCGGTTCCATTCGCGTCGGAATGGCCGCAGACATCATCGCAACTGAAGGCAACCCTCTCGATGATGCGAATGCTTTAAAGAAGGTTGTATTTGTCATGAAGAATGGCGTTGCCGTCAAGCAATGATGAGTCCTCTCGGATTCCCTTCCGGTTGCACTCCCAAATGCTAAGATACGGGCCACAAACTCCCCGGAGGTTACCCATGATGAAACGTCTGCTCCTGCTCGCTTGCGCTGCCACGACCGTTTTCGCCCAGGGCCGAGGCGGCCCAGCCAACCGCGAAGCGCCTGTGACGCCTGTTCCCTTCGAGCGTATCCTCCGCTCGAATCAGGAGCCTCAGAACTGGTTGACCTACTCCGGGAACCTCAACGCCCAGCGCCACAGCGGTCTCACGCAGATCCGCCCGGAAAACGCTAAGGAGCTCACTCTCCAATGGGTCTTTCAATCGCGCTCACTCGACAAGCACGAGGTCACTCCTCTCGTCGTCGATGGCGTCATGTATACCATCCAGAGTCCCAACACGGTGATCGCGCTCGATGCCGTGACCGGCAAGACCATTTGGCAGTACGTGCATACGCCGGCCGAAGGGACGCGCAATCCCTGCTGCGGAAACCTCACGCGCGGCGTCGCAATCCTCGGCGACAAGCTCTTCCTGGCCGGCCTCGATGCAAAAATGATCGCGCTCGATGCAAAAACCGGAAAAGAACTTTGGAAGGTCCAGATCGCCGACTACAAGCAGCAGTACGCGATGACCGTCGCGCCTCTCATCGTCAAGGATAAGGTGATCTCCGGCGTCGCCGGCGGCGAACACGGTATCCGCGGCTTCCTCGCTGCCTACGACGTGAACACCGGTAAGGAGGTCTGGCGCTTCAACACGGTTCCCGGACCCGGCGAGCCCGGGCACGAAACCTGGCTCGGCAAGGACGGCAAACCCAACGACTCTTACCTGCATGGCGGCGCCCCTATCTGGATCACCGGTTCGTATGACCCCGAGACGAACCTCACCATGTGGAGCACCGGCAACGCTGGTCCGGACTATAACGGCGACAACCGGCTTGGAGACAACCTCTACAGCTCCTCCGTCGTCGCCGTCGATGCCGACAGCGGCAAGCTGAAATGGCATTACCAGTTCTCTCCGCACGACGAATTCGATTGGGATGCGACCCAGATTCCCGTTCTCGCCGACATCGACGTCAACGGCAGCCCCCGCAAAGTTATGCTGTTCGCGAACCGCAATGGCGTGTTCTACGTGCTCGACCGCACCAACGGTCAGTTCCTGTCGGGCACCGCTTTCACCAAGACCAACTGGTTCACCGGCTTCGATGAAAAAGGCCGGCCGACGCGAGCTCCCGGAATCGTGCCCACATTGCAAGGGACCCTGGTGTACCCCGGCAACCAGGGTGGAACGAATTGGTACAACCCCTCGTTCAGTCCGGTTACGGGTTTGTTTTATATCCCCGCGTGGGAGAACAGCTCCAGTGTTTACCGCAAAGGCGAAGAGCCTCCCGAGTTCCACGACGGCCAGAGCTTCACTGGCCTGGGTCCCCAGCGCGGAACCACAACCGATGACGTATTCAGCTCCATCATCGCCATGGATCCGAAAACCAGACAGCGTAAGTGGACCTTCCGGATGTCAGCTCCATCCACCGAAGGCGGCGTGCTCACTACCGCTTCGAATGTGTTGTTCGCCGGCGGCCGCAACGGACAGTTCATCGCCCTTGATGCCCGCGACGGCAAGCTCCTGTGGGAAACCAATCTCGGGCCGTCTGTTTCCGCCGGCCCCATGAGTTACATGGTCAATGGAAAGCAGTATGTGAGCGTCCAGTGCGGGATGTCGCTGTTCACATTCGCGTTGAGATAGATTCGTACCGCAAGGAGCGGTTCAATGCCACTTGTAAGGATCCTTGTGGTCGAGGACAACGAACCGTTCCGGCGATTGATTGCGTTGGAGGTTCGACGGACGGCTGACTTCCAGGTCGTCGCGGAAGTTTCCGATGGACTGGAAGCCGTTCAGCAAGCACTGCAGTTGCAGCCGGATCTGATTCTGTTGGATATCGGCTTACCGAAGCTGAATGGAATAAAAGCCGCCAGGCAGATACGTCGCCTTGCGCCCGACACGAAGCTCCTCTTTGTCAGCGGGGAATCTTCTTCCGATATCGTACGAGAGACCTTTGCTCTGGGCGGACACGGCTATGTTCATAAAACATACGCCAAGACGGATCTGCTGCCCGCTATTGATGCCGTTCTTAAGGGTGAGCGATTCGTCAGCGCTGGACTGGAGTTCAGCGACAGCACGGGGCCCGAAGTTCCCTATCGCCACGAAATTGTTTTCTGTTCTGACGACGGAGTCCTGCTCGAAGCCCTCGCTGACTTTATTGCCACGGCTCTGAACGCCGGCAACCCGGCGATTGTGTGGGCTACCGAATCGCACCGGGAGACGCTCCTACACACATTGCGGGCCCGAGGAGTGGATATTGAGCTCGCCATGCAGCGAGGAACCTACATTGCCTCGGATGCTGGAGAAACACTCGACCCGGTTCAAATTATCAACACGATTAACGGCTTGAGCGAAGCAGCCTCGAAAGCAGGCAAGAAGCATCCTCGCGTTGCTGTTTGCGGCGAACGTGCAGGTCGGCTGTGGGCGGAAGGCAAAACGGATGTGGCAATACACATCGAACAATTCTGCAACGAGTTAGCCAGGAGTCACGACATAGACATTCTGTGTCCCTATCCATCGCCCATTGCGGACGAAGGCGGCCAGGCGTTGAAGGCCATTTGCGCGGAGCACACGCTTGTTATTTCCCAATGAATCTGCATCACTTGAAACACAGTCTCTCCCTGTCGCCGGCTGAACTCACGCAGCAGATCGAGGCAGCAACGAATCAGGTCGTGGAGCTTGGGAGCGATATTCAGGCTCTATCACACCGCCTTCATTCCTCGAAGCTCGAGCTTCTGGGGCTCACGGCGGCAGCCGACGGCCTTTGCAAAGAGTTTTCCCACTCACAGAAAGTGGACATTGCATTTCACTCCGCGAACGTACCTAAAGACTTGTCACCGGAAATTTCCTTGTGTCTCTTCCGGGTTTTGCAGGAAGCCCTGCAAAATGCGACCAAGCATAGTGGCTCACAACATTTCGAAGTTTCACTCAAAGGCCGGCCAAACGATATCGAACTGACAGTGCTGGATGCAGGGATCGGCTTTGAACCCGAACAGGCGATCAAAGGACGAGGGCTCGGGCTCAGCAGCATGCAGGAACGATTAAAGCTGGTCCATGGGCAGCTTTTCATCAAATCGAGGTTGCATCGCGGAACGACCGTGCAAGCTCGCGTGCCGCTCAAAGAGCGGACTTCGTGATCTCTCTTAAAAGCCAGACTTTCGCCATTTTCCAATCGCGCAGGACGGTATCGGTAGAGACGCCGAGCACAGCAGCGACTTCTTCCGTGTTGAGACCACCGAAAAAGCGTAGTTCAACGACCTGACTCTTTCGCTCATCGACGGACGCCAACGCCGACAACGCTTCGTCCAGCGCGACGAGATCCGGGCCGTGTTGTTTGGTCACAAGAAGCGCCTCATCCAGCGAGATCGTCGCCGCGCCACTGCCTCGTTTCTGGTAGTGGCGGGCGCGCGCTTTGTCGACAAGGATGTGCCGCATCACTCGTGCGGCAACGGCGAAGAAGTGTCCGCGATCCTCCCAACGGATCCGCTCGATATCGACAAGACGGAGGTAGGCCTCGTTGACAAGCGCAGTCGCCTGCAGCGTGTGGTCTTGCCGTTCGCCGCCCATGTAGCGGGCAGCGATGCGGTGGAGATCTTTGTAGACCAGATCGAAAAGGCGATCCTGCGCCTTCGCATCGCCGCCGCGCCATGCAGACAACAGGGCCGTGACTTGTTGGGATAAGGGTTGGGACATGGTTGAGCCGCCCGCTGATTCTAACGGAAATCTTTTTTAAAGAGCCTGCGGGTTTTTTCGCGGATTTATCGCCTACCAATACATAAGATGCCTGCGCACTGTAGGCGCTTCATGGATTGGAGGAGTGATGAAGATAGCCCTTGTAGCAATCCTTTGGATCGGTTTCGGCGGGATGCAGGGTTCAAACGCCACGCTCAGTGGGACCGTCTTCGACACATCGGGCGCCGTACTTCAGGAAGTCCTGCTGTCGCTCGAGAACCTGCAAACCGGCGTGCGTTTCACGACGTTCAGCAATGACGTCGGGATCTACGTATTCACGGGCGTTCAACCGGGACAGTACCGCCTGAGGGGCGAGCGGCCGGGGTTCGGGGCCGTCGTCTTCAATCCGTTGGTGCTCGAGGTGTCGGCGCAGGTCACCCACAACTTCAGTTTGAGCGTCGCCGCTGTTGAAGAGAGCCTTCAGGTAACCACAGATCTGAACTCACCGCTGGCGGCAACGACGCCGTCTGTTGGAGGCGTGATCAACGGTATCCGGGTCAGCGACCTTCCATTGCCGGATCGTAACGCGCTGGGGCTTGTGGACACTCAACCCGGAATCGTCCGTTCCCCGAGTAACAACGGCACGGCGGAACATCTCGGAGGAGCGCGAAGACCTGCCGTGAACGTCACGCGCGATGGAATCAGCGTCATTCATCAGGTCGGCAACGCCGGCGTGAATTCGGTGGTTTATCTCAGCGCCGATCTTGTCGATGAAGTCCGAGTTGTGACGTCTCCCGCCGACGCGGAGTTGGGAAGAGGTTCCGGGCAGGTTCAGATCTCCACGCGCGCTGGAACCAACGCATTTCGTGGCAGTCTGTTCGAATCGCACCGCAACACCGCGCTGAACGCCAACTCCTTTTTCAATAATCAAAGGGGCAACCCTCGAGATTCTCTGATCCGGAACCAGTTCGGCGGACGTCTGGGCGGCCCGCTGGTGAAGAGCAGGACGTTCTTTCACTTCCTGTACGACGGGCAGCGCGAGGTAACCAGGGACGCCGCCACTTCTATCGTCTACACGGATCTGGCCCGGCAGGGCGTTTTCCGATTCTTTCCCGGAGCCCAAAATCAAAATTTCAACGCGGCTTTTCCCACTGTGGACATCAACGGCAATCCCGTCCGGCCTGCCGATGCGACAAACGACCTCCAATCGATCCCAATTCTCGGACGGGATCCGCTCCGGCTCGGCATGGATCCGACAGGCACGGTGCAGCGGCTGATGGATGTCATTCCGCTCCCGAATAATTTCAGAGTCGGCGACGGCCTGAATACGGCAGGGTACACGTGGAACCGGCGCGTCACTTCGGATCGAGACCAATACAATCTCCGCCTCGATCACCACTTTAACGACCGTCATCGACTGAATTTCAGTTGGACGCATCAGACGACTTCGTCCATTAACGGATACGCGCCGCAAAGTTTCCCGGGATCGCCAGGTGGATTTTTCGAGACAGGCGCGAACTTCTATTCCGGAAGGGCGACCTCAATCCTGTCGTCTCGCATGGTCAACGACTTTTATTCAGGCTCGGTGGCTGGACGAGATCGCAGCTATGCATCCTGGGAACGCGAAGGCAAGGCTTTGATGCCCGTCGCCAATGGCATCGGATACCGGCCACAGTTTACAGGCGGCATCGCGCTGGTGTTCCCTGTAGGTCCTCCGTTTGGCGGCGTCCCCGCTGGATCGATTTCGCGGTTGAATCTCTTCGGAGACACCGTGAGTTGGGTTTCCGGTCGCCACAACTTCAAATTCGGGGGAGAGGTACGTTTCGGGAGCGGCGATGACGCCTTCGTCGATATCGGCGTCACGCCCATCGCAATGTTCGGCGCCGGGACGCCGGCGGTAACCGGCATTCAGACGATTCCAGGCATCGGGCAGAACCAGGCGACCGCACAGAACCTGCTGATCAACCTTGCCGGATCCTTGCAGCAATATAACCAGAGGTTCTATACGTCCGGCGGCGCGAATCCTGTCTTTGAGGCGATCCAGGAAGGACGCCATGCGGATGGAGATATCTTCCAGCGAGAGTTCAGCGCTTTCTTTAAGGATGATTTTAAGTTACGGCCGGATCTGACATTGAACGTTGGCGTCCGTTATGAGTACTACGGCGTGCCCTGGCTAAGCGCCAACAATCAAGGCGGAGGAAGCCCCGGGCTCGTCGGCGGATCCAGTGGAGTCTTTGGATTGTCCGGCACAAGTTTCGCCGACCTCTATCAACCGGGACGACTCAACGGAACCTTGACCCGGATCGAGTTCGTGGGACCGAGAAGCCCAAATCCGGACAAGCAACTCCATAAGGACGACTGGAACAACTTCGCTCCGGCGGTCGGTTTGAGTTGGCACATTCCTTACTTCGGCCGCGACAGGACCGTCCTGCGGATGGGCTATGGACTCGGTTATGAGAGGATCCCGCTTTTTGTTTTCGGCAACACGGTAGGACTGACGCCGGGCACGGTCGCGCCCACGCCGTTCACTTCCGCGCAGTACCTGGATCTCTCTCGAATCCGGCTGCCCCTGACGCCGGTCGGAACGCCACTGGACCCTGTACCGCTGACGGACCGAAACCAACCCCTCGGAGTCTATGACACCAATCTGAGAACTGGATACGTTCAGAACTGGAGCCTGACGATTCAGCGGGAACTCCCCGGCAGGATGTCGTTGGATGTCCGGTATCTCGGCAGTAAAGGAACGAAGCTCGTCCGCCAGCTCGACGTCAACGAGGTCAACATTTTTGAAAGCGGCGTTCTCGATGCATTTCTTGCAGTACAGGCCGGCCGCGACTCGGCGCTGCTGGATCGCATGTTCAACGGCGTCACGAGCGGGAACGTAGTGATCGGCTCGACGATGACGACCTCGCAGTTTTTACGATCCAATACCGCCACTCGCGATTTCTTTGCGAATAACCACGTTGGCGGTTTCGCGGAGTATCTCAACAACACGAATCTCGCGAACAATACGCGAGGCGAACTGCTGCGACGAGCCGGCCTTCCGGAGAATCTGATCGTCGGCAATCCGCAATTCTCGCAAGCTCGTATCGCCGGGAATCTCGCGAACTCGACCTACCATGCGATGCAAATCGAACTAGGCAAGCGTTTTTCCAATGGATGGACTCTGCAGAGCCATTACACCTGGAGCCGGACAATTGGAGAACATGCCGGCAACAGCAATCCTCTGATCGACGTCTTCTACAAGAACGGACGCGACCGCCATCTGGACAAGCGGCTTCTGCCGTTTCATCGAACGCATTCCTTCAAGACCAACGGAACTTTCGAGCTGCCTTTTGGTCCCAACAAACGCTTTTTGAATTCCGGCGGCGGCGTGCTGTCGCGATTGGTGGAACGCTGGCAATTCGGCGGGATCCTGAACCTCGTTTCCGGCCAGCCGATCATGTTTGAAACGCTGACGAGGTCGTTCAATCAGTATGTGACGAACAATTCGGCGAGTCTGGTTGGAGTGTTGCCGAAAGACTTTGGAAAAGTCGCATATGACAGCGTTGGCGTCCGGTATTTCGAAGACCTGGGTATCGGCCGCGATCCGGCGGTCGGTGCGGTGACGACGCAGCAAGGCTTGAACCAGGCAAGCCTGATGCAGGCCATCACGGACTCCAGCGGCAGGATCCTTGCGGTAAATGCTTTGCCCGGCTCGATCGGCGGCATGGGTTCCGGCTATTTGGAAGGTCCGGGACAAGTTCGATTCGACGTCAATTTGGTTAAGCGTGTTCACATCGGCGAAGGCAAGGACTTTGAATTTCGAATCGACGCAATCGATGTACTGAACCGTGCGAACTTCGCGAATCCCGACGCGAATATCAACAGCCCGACGTTCGGCCGGATTACTGAAACAATTGGCGGAAACCGGATACTCGTTCTGAATGCCAGGATCAATTTTTAACGGTAGAATCCGCGTCAACCATGCAGGAGAAGAGTATGTTTTTTTTGCGCGTGTGCGGCTTGTTGTTGATCAGCTACCCGCTGGCCGCAGCGACGATCACCGGACCGGTTCCTTCGACCGCGAAGCCGGGAGATGCCTCCCACAACTATCCGTTCTTTTCAACGGCGCACTACGTCGAGGAACAGGACTACATCGAAGAAGAGTTCTTCATCGAAGGTCTTGCGGTTGAATATGCGGGCGCGCCAAATGTGACGGCGACCGTCGCCCCAGGCGGTCCGTATCCCTACAAGACGCGCGCGATCGTGCGACGTCCGAAGTCCGCGGGGAAATTCAACGGCACGGTGATCCTGGAGTGGAGCAATGTCGCGGCCGGCTTCGCTATCGACAACGATTGGTATTGGTCGCACGAGCACCTGATGCGGCGTGGATTCGTCCATGTCGGCGTCATCGTCGAGCCGGCCGCCGTTCACTCGCCGGTCCTCGGGTTGAAGCGGTGGAACCCGGCGCGATATGGTTCGCTCGACCTGACCGGCGGCGGCAAGTTCACCACCAACCTCGCGGCGGGCTTCGAGCTTTCGTTTTCCATCTTCTCCCAGGTCGCGCAGGAACTCCGGAATCCGGCCGGCGCGACACTGTTGCGGGGTTTGAAAGTACGGAACATCGTGGCCACGGGCCATTCCCGCTCGGCTGGAAGGCTTTCTGCGTACTACAACCGCGTGCAGCCGTTGAACGCCGTCGTTGACGGTTTTGTTTTCCATGGCGCGGGCGGCGTAATCCGGACCGACATCCCGACTCCAGCGTGGAAATTGCTGGCTGAGGGCGACATCCTTTGGACGCAGGCCGCGATGCGTCAGCCGGATTCACGCTATTTCCGGACATGGGAAATCACGGGCGCCTCGCATGCAGATTTTGACTTGTCCAAAGCGGTAGGTGAGCTGGCGGAACGGGACTTACCCCCTCGGCCGGAGGAGTGTGAGCCGGTGTATGGCAGCCGCGTGCCGTCGCATCTGGTCCAGGACGCGACGTACGACTGGATGAAGCTGTGGATCGAGCGCGGGACGCTGCCTCCTCAGGCCCCTCCGATCGCGACGTCTTCGATCGTTCCGCGTGATCAGAGCCCGACCGCGCCTCCTACCGCAGTGGCTGTACGGGACCAACACGGGAACGCCTTAGGCGGAATCCGGATTGCGCAGTTTGCCGTGGCCACAGCAATGAACAGCGGCATGAGGCCCAACAGTCCTCCGGGCACCTGCCGGAATCGCGGTTTACATGAGGCGTTCGATGCGGGTACGGTCGCCCGGCTTTATCCCCAGCGCGCCAAATACCTCGCAGAGGTGAATCGAATTACCGACGAAAACCTCAAAGCCGGCTACATCACAAAGGAAGGCGCCGCACAAACCAGGAGAGACGCCGCTCAGTCGAAGGTTGTCCGATAGAGCGGGCGGTCATAGACCGCCCCTACAGTTAGGGCCCGAAGTTTCCCAGTACCCCGGTGCTATAATCCCCCCGCTTCCAAAGTCCAACAGGAAGAGGCAATAAGAGGACGTGGCGCCGGATTCCCGCAATCGGCCGCCGTCGGAGCGATGGCGCCGGATAGAAGACATCTACCATCACGCGCTGGAGCGCGCCGAAACCCAGCGGGCTGCGTTTCTGGAAGAAGCTTGCGGCGGCGACGAAGGATTACGCCGCGAGGTGGAATCGCTGCTCGGCTTCGCCGTGGACGCCCAGGGTTTCATGGAAAGCTCGCCTCATGGCGACGCGCACTCGGAACCGGCGGCAGAGCCTGTCTCGATTGAGGCCGGCCGCGATCTCGGAGACTACAAGATCCTTTCAGTCCTGGGCGCGGGCGGCATGGGCAAAGTCTATCTGGGACGAGACAACCGGCTCGGACGCACCGTCGCCATCAAAATCCTTGCGCGTGAAAAAATCGCCGACGAGGAGCGCAAGCGCCGCTTCATGCAGGAAGCCCGCGCGGCCTCCGCTCTGAATCATCCCAACATCGTTACGCTTTACGACATCGCCAGCGATGCGGACATCGATTTTCTGGTAATGGAGTATGTCGAAGGACAGTCGCTCGACACGCGAATCACACCGCGAGGACTACCGATCGAGGAAGCGCTTCGATACGCCACGCAAATCGTCGAGGCGCTGGCGGCGGCGCACGCGTCGGGAATCGTGCACCGCGATATCAAGCCGGCGAACGTCATGGTCACCGACAAAGGACTAGTGAAGGTTCTGGACTTCGGTCTGGCGAAGCTGGCCGAAGCTCCCGCCGCCGCCAGCCCGGATTCGCCGACCGTGGTGACACGCACGCAGAAAGGCATGATCCTCGGGACCGCCGCCTACATGTCTCCGGAACAGGCTTCAGGGAAGCGGGTCGATGCGCGCGCGGACATTTTCGCAGTCGGAGTCGTTCTTTACGAAATGCTGACAGGCCGCCGCCCGTTTGATCGCGGCACCGTTCTGGCGACGCTGGGCGCCGTCATGTATGAAGAGCCGGCGCCGCTCAATACGATCGTCAGGAACGCCTCTCCTGAATTGGTTCGGGTCGTCGAACGATGTCTACGCAAAGACGCGGACCGGCGGATTCAGACGATGGCCGACTTGAAGGTTGCTTTGGAAGAACTGCGCGACTCGCCCACGACCTCGATGTCGGCGGTTGAGTTACCGGCAAGCCGCCGCAGATCCTGGAAACTTTCGGCGGCCGCGGCCATCGTGATTCTGGCAGCGGCGACCGCAGTTGTGCTCTTCCTGCCGCGCGCCGACGGGCCGGCGCCGCCGCTTGCCGCCGTTGTGAAACCGCTGACTACCGTTACCGGCTGGGAAGTGGCGCCAAGCTGGTCGCCGGATGGAACGCTCATCACCTTCAGCAACAATCGGGACGGCAACATGGATATTTTCATGATGCCCGCTGCCGGAGGCGATCCCGTTCAGCTCACCAAAAACCCTACCGATGAAGTCGCACCGCGCTGGTCTCCGGATTTCCGCTATCTGGCTTACGTCACGGATCCGGGCGAAGGAGCGAACATTTACCTGATCCCCGCCCTCGGTGGCGCGGAACGGAAGCTCGTGGAAACGGGCGTTCCGACATTGGAAAAATTTGGTCAGACGCTTCAGCTATTGGGTTCGGCGCCGTGGAAGCCGGATGGACAGGAGCTTCTCTTTTCGAAAGGGACTCCTTCGGGCGGAGCGGCCATCTGGCGCATCAACATCACGACTCGAGAAGAGACCCAGGTGACTTTTCCAGGGCCTGGTGAAAGCGACTTCAACTCGACATGGTCCTTCGATGGGACGCGAATCGCCTTTGATCGAATCGGCGGAAGCGGATACGCATTGTGGACGATTCCCGCAGCCGGCGGAGAGCCCCGGATGGCGTCCGATCAGAACACCTTCGGCGCCTCGACGTGGTCCACGGACAGCAAAAAACTCTTGTTCGTATCCCAGCGGACCGGCTTCCGGAATATCTGGGAAATCGAGGTCGACACCGGCCGGCTGCGGCAGATTACAAGCGGCCCGTCCTGGGATCAGTTTCCAGTAGTCTCGCGCAATGGAAGGCTTGCGTACGTTTCGTTTGCGCATCAGGTCGATTTGCATTCGCTTGTTCCCGAAACAGGACGCGAAGAACGTCTCACATTTCATAGCCACGAAAACTTCTTTCCAAGCTTCTCGCCCGACGGCGGACGGTTCGTTTACCAGTCGGATCGGACGAGCAATAACGAAATCTGGCTGCGCAACGCCGACGGCAGCGAGCGGAATCTCACGGATAACCCAGCGGCGGATTTGACTCCGGACTGGTCGCCGGACGGAACAGAGATCGTCTTTGTGTCGAACCGAGGCGGAACATCCCAAGTTTGGGTCATGGATGCCGATGGCGGACCGCAGCGCCGGGTGAGTGAATATCGAGTTCCCGCTACATTGACGGGGTGGAGCAGCGGTCTCATCGCTCCCCGTTGGTCGCCCGATGGGAGGACGATCGGGTTTTTCGCGACCAGCGACAAGGGCGACGCCCTTTGGTTTGCGGACCGCAACGGCGCCAACGCACGCTCTATTCTTCAAGGCGTCCTCTACTTCGACTGGTACCGTGACAGCCGTAACATCATATTTGTCCGCCGCGGTGAAGACGGCCGCACCGGCGTGCGTACATTCGAACTGGCCTCCGGTGAAGAAACGGTTCTGCTTCAGGAGCCGGCGATCGAGTTAGCGGTATCGCGAGACGGCGCCAACTTGCTATTCACCCACGCCCTGAGCCACTTCAATATGAACCTCTGGCTCCTTCCCCTGAAGCCCGGTCCTGCCGGGAAGCCGGTCGGCGCCGGCCAGCCGAAACAAATCACGGATGGCCGCAGCCTCTGGCATGTGCATGGGGGAGGATGGTCGCCGGATGGAAAGACGATCGTTTACACCCGCGACGCCGATCAGGGCGACATTTACACCATCGAGAATTACAGGTAGACCCCGGAAGACGGGGCGATCCTTGCAAGCGTCTTCAGAGCCGACGCTGCTTTGGCTTTGCGCAGGCTCTTCCACTCGCTTCCGGCCCGCTTGTGCTTGAGGTCCGTGAGGTAAGCGTACTCCGCGGTGAGCAACTGGTGCTCGTCGGCTTTGGCTTTGATCCACGCCCGCGCGAACACCGCGAGCGTCGGCGCCTCTCCGCGAGTCCAGAACTCCATGGCTAGCACCCGTGCGACGGCGCCATCCCGGAATCGGCCGTCGGTGAGTTCACCGAGCGACTGCAGGATGCCGGTGTGCTCCTTCGAGTACCAGCGATAATACAGACGGTCGTGAGGTCCCGGCCTCGCGGGTGGATCATCGTGCCGCACGATCTCCGCGGGGATGCAGGTCGGTTGGCCTGCATTGCCGGTTGCCAGGTAATGGCGGACGCGAGCCAGCACGATGGGCTTTCGATCAGTATCCTTCGTGGCCTTCATTTTTCCGTCGGGACACTCGGCAAGAATCCTGTATGGGATCCCGCGATCGGAACAGAAACCGCGAATCTCTTCGAGGTTCAAGTAGTTCAGTTCCTCGAGGAATCTTGCGTGCGCGTCTTTTGTAAGCTGCGAGAGCAGGTTCGGCATGGGGGTCATCGATAACACACTAATGCTTCACGAGGCCAGGGAACTCCCCTCCTCAGGGTGGTGTTGGTCCAGCGTCATCTTCTTTTTCCCATCGTTCCTCGATCTCGCGATTTCTTCGCCTTCGCCTGTAGATCGCAAGCAACGCAAGGAAGGTCACGGCCAGCCAAAGCGTCGTGGACGACCCGATGATCGGAACCCATCTCGTCCAGATTCGCTGCCGCTTCCAGAACTCGGCTTCCATCGCGCCGAGCGTAGCGCCGGTTGTCTCTCTCACAGCATCGTTGAATGCCGCGCCACGCCTCACGCGCATCAGGATTTCAGCCCCGGAGTCCGCCCCGTAACGCTCCAGCAAATCATGGACGAAGGCGCCCGCCAATGCGTAGCCGCGGGTCTGATCGTTCTGGCCGCCCGAGAAGAGACGATCGATTTGGTCAAGGCTCGTGCGGGAGCCCGACATTAATTGGTAAAGAAGCTGTGTTTGGTCTGCGAACCGCCGTTGCCGCTCAACGACCATGGAAAGTCCTTCATTGAACCACCGCGGTACGGGTTCGCCGCCGGACGCGCGCCGGATCAGCACATGAGCGATTTCGTGACGAACGACGTCATCGAATGTGCGGCTCGGATAGCTTGGCGATCGCGTGGGGAAAACGACGACGAGATTGGATTCGCCGACAGCAAAGCCTGCAATCCATGACGACACGCTGCGCGCGAAATTCGAATTCTCGTTGGCAAGGATCACCTGAATGGGCAGCCCGGCCTCGGTGACTCCCAAAAGCCGCGCGATATCCGCGAAGCGCTCCGGCTCCATAGATTCCAGGCGCGTGCGAATGCTCGCGAACTCCGGAGGCCCTTCGATGAGTAGTTTGGGAAACTGCGAGACCGCGCCCTCTTGTGCCAGAACCCAGGCGAACACGACGAGACAATACATGTGACGAGCAAAATCAGCTAAAGAGGCGTTCGTCGATCATCGATTGCCCGAGAAGTCGGCCTGGCCGTTAGGCTGCCATGAAATCCGACACCGATGCACGATCGTCAGCCTTTCGCCCAATCTTCCCAAACAAGACCTTTCACACGGCCAAATTCTTTACTTCACTTGCTCGCCGGCTTCGACCACTTCTTGAAAGCGGTTACGAACCGAAACTGGCTTGCCCTTGATTAAAGCGATGCACGCGTTCGTATCGAGAAGATAGTTCAATCGAATATCACGCGTCTTGGGGTCTGCGGCTGCTGGCGAGATCCCTTCTTCATGAAGGCCGGCTTGACGCGATCAAGTTCGGCGAACCATTGACGGACGTCGGAAATTCGCGGTTCCAGAAGGACTCCGTCGCCGACCTGCCTGATGCGGACTTCATCTCCGTCGAAGCGGAATTCACGGGGAAGACGCACGGCTTGACTACGGCCATTTCGAAATAATTTCGCCGTCCTCGTTTTCGACATCCTTCACGCCTCCAACCGACATATACCATGAATCTATATTCGATCGCAGCGCGACTTCGATCAAGACGATCGCGAATGGTCATAGACCGCCCCTACAGAAGAATTAGTTCTCCGTTGGCCGTTCGATATGATCGATAACGAGAACGTCAGCAGGTCCCGTCGAAGATTCCAACTTCAATCCCAGCTGCTCTTCCAGGAGAGTGAAGATGGATGGACCGGTGGCGTCAACCGCGTTCAGAGGATCTGGTGGAAGCTCCATTCGAAGGTTATACAGTCCCGTCAGCCCGGTCTTGTTCACAACTTTACGCCGGACGATGTTGGAGATGTTCCCAGCTATACGTTCGATATCCACCATTGCTACGGTCCATACTCCACGCGAAATATTGCTACTCCCACAACTGAACTGACGCTGTTGGCCCGGAGCGAGAGGCGGAGGCGGATTATCGTCCGGATCGGCCTTAAAGCAGCTGCCTTCCTTGTATACGGTGAGTTTCGGGCCACCCTTTACGACCTTCAGGTCATAAATCGGAATGTCCCGTGTTTCGCGGTGCACCTTTAGCTTGAGTCTGTCTTCGAGGAGCAATTGCAGCATGCTCATCATCTCGTCGCGGCTGGGATTACCTTCAGCCCGCGCCGCGATGTCGTAGCGGTCCGAATCGATCCAATCGGGCCCACCAATGAGTAAAAAGCGCTGTGGGATGCCGTAGGCGTTGCGAATCACATTCTGCATTCCGTTATTTCTCACGTGCAGACGCCCGCCCGGCTGGGCGGAGAAATCGGCTCCTGGCGGTTGGTTCTCGCCCAGAGTATTCACTTTGATTGTCGCCGCCTCGAATCGTGCGCGAACGTTTTGAACCGCACCGGTCACGAGCGGGAAAGCCACGACCGCCAGCCCTGAGGCTGCAAGCATCAGCTTTTTGGCGAAGTTCAATTTGGCAGCGCGATTTTCCAGAATCGCTTTGACACGGTTCTTGAGATCGGAACCCATCACGCCGGCCGCGCATGTCGGCGACGACTCCAGATTCAACTTACAAACAGTGAGAATGCCCTGGATATAGGTATCCGGTTCCTGCCCAATACGCAGCACTTCTTCGTCGCACGCACGTTCCCGCTCATCCATCAGACGCTTTCCGATCCCGCGCACCAGCGGGTAAAACCAGAACAGCGTTTCGGCAACCATATAGATCGCCATTGCGAGGTTGTCGCGTCTCCGGACGTGGCATAGCTCATGAATAAGAATCGCTTTGAATTGTTCGCGAGTTATTTTGTCGGTAAGACCATGCGGTAAGACTAAAACCGGCCGGATGATTCCCAATATGGCGGGCTCGAGCAAACCTGGCGATGACAGCACGGCGACCGGCACATCCTTCAGCGGCAATTCAACGTTCAACGGCGATGCCAGTTTGAGGACGGCTCGGACGCGCAGCCAGGAACGCAACCAGCACCAGGCGGAGACGAGAAATCCGCAAAGCCAGACAGCAATCAGGATCGTAGAGATCGGATTCACTTTCGGTGCTGCCGGTAATGGCATTGGGACGGGATCCGTGGCGCTGGAGAGCATGCCAATCGCCGCAACGGTCGAAATCGGAACCTGCGTGATCGCCGGGGCAACGCGCCATTCCAATTGATTTCCGATCGTGACGAATAAAGAAAGAGGAATCAGGAATTTCATCGCGGCGACGAACCATACGCAATACCGGACGCGAGCACTGTTGTTGCGCAATATCAGGACCAGTAATGCCGACGCTGCAGCAACGATCGTCGATTGCCAGAGATGATTAGCCAATGATACGAATTCGGGAATCATTTCGACTTTTCCTTTCTTTGGTAGTCGCGCACCATCCCCTCGACCTCTTTAACGTCATCCATCGTGAGCTTGCCGGAATCAACGAGCCGCGCCATGACAGGTTTTGCATCA
>Ga0137423_1000215_pt1 | contig 17922 bp, 19 predicted proteins | sample EasRivERMZT600_2_FD_102326 | JGI IMG/M metagenome (GOLD analysis project Ga0137423, IMG submission 102326) | Soil microbial communities from meander-bound floodplain in the East River, Colorado, USA - East River MetaG ERMZT600_2 | ecosystem: Environmental > Terrestrial > Soil > Floodplain ...
ACTGTCCAACCGCGCCTCCGTTGAAAGCATCGGAAGCGATATGACGCAGAACCACGGCGTGGTCCTGCATCTCGCCTTTCACAGCTTCGATTGCGAAACACGGAACAGTCCAGAGTCCGCCGTTGCTGGGAATCGACTGGACAATCCGATCCGCTTCGGACTGGGTAAGTTTATAATCTTCCTGCAAATCTGGAGTGTCGGCCAGAACTTGCATTTTATGCACGCATTCTTGCGCGTCATCCCGCGTTAATTTGATTATCATTTCGTTTTGCATTTGCTTCGCTGCGCGAGTGATTGCACAGCGGCTCGAATACAAAAAACTAAGCAATGTATTCGTTTACTTCTGACAGTTTCAAAATCACAATGCGCGGGCTCTTTTCAAGAGTTTTGAAGTTGGCGTATAAAACCCCTTGCGAATTGTAAATACGATCAGCGTGGATTTTCGTTCCAGCGTCAACCACTTTGACTTTGACAAAATGGCCACTCGCGGTGCGAACTGAATCGAAATAATCTTGTTTGAGTCTCAGTGTGTTTTCGTTTTTCATCTTGTGAACAGAATACGCGAGAGTGGCGAACGAGCAAGAGAAAAAGAAAAGATTTTTTCATTTACGCCGTAACCTGTTGCCAATGAATGAAATAAAAAAGCAGATTTTTTTCAGATAATAGCAGTGAAAATGCATGTTGAAACGATAATCCTATCGAACTTTCAGGCCCACAAGGACTTGCGCCTGGCACTTTCGCCCATTACTTCCATCGTCGGCCCCTCTGACATCGGCAAGAGCGCAATCCTTCGTGCGTTGCGCTGGTGCTGTCTGAATGATTTTGCGGGGGATGACTTCATCACTTGGGGCGAGAAGGAAACTTTTGTGCATCTGCTCATTCGCGAGCAGAAGAAAGTTTTTCAAATCATCCGCACGAAATCCGCACGGCACAATGCCTATGCGCTCGACAAGGAAGAATTCAAAGCGGTTGGCACGGGAGTGCCTGATCGAATTTCAAACCTCCTCAGGCTCAGTGAAATCAATTTCCAGGGCCAGTTCGATTCCCCTTTTTGGTTCAGCGAGTCTGCCCCGGAAATCTCACGGCAGTTGAACCGCGTGATTGACCTTTCAGTTATTGACACCTCACTATCGTTCATCGCCTCGGCTGTGCGCAGTGCATCAGAGCGGGTGGCATTGCTCACAGAACGGCTGGAGGGCTGGCGCAGGGAGCAGAACGAGCTTGAACCGCAGCGAGCCAGGGCGGCGCAATTCAGGGCACTTGAGAAACTGGAGCAAAAACAAAATGAAGCTGAAGAAAATCACGATCACCTTTTCACCCTCCTCGCCCGTATCGATTCCAATAGTGCTGGCGAGTTGCAGGAGCAGGCGGAAGATGCCCTGGCTCTTTTTGGCACGGCGCGAGGGTGGCGGAATCTTTCTCTGGATGTCGAGGCACTGCAATCGATCCTTGGCCGAATAGATAACCTGGGCACGTGGGCCGAGCCGCCAGACTTCTCAGGCGTGGAAACGGCCAGGGCGGTGCTGATCCAGAAAAGCTATTTTTGCGCCTCGCTGGAAAAACTGGTTGAGGCGATCACGGAGGCAGATAATAATTGTGTGGACTTGCACGAGACATTTTTAGCCTGCGAAGAAAAGTTCCACCGGGAAATACAAAATCAAATATGCCCACTGTGCGGAAAGAAACTGTAAAGCCCATCGCCGTCCTCTGCTCGGACCTGCACCTGAGTTTGACCGCGCCCGCTTGTCGCGCCGACCCGGACTGGCTTCATGTGCAGGCGGAGTATCTCGGGCAACTCCGGGAATTCTCGGGGAGACGCAATCTTCCGGTTTTGTGCGCCGGGGATATTTTTGATCGGTGGAACGCGCCACCCGAACTGATCAACTTTGCTTTGGAGCATTTGCCGGATGGAATGATTTGCATACCGGGACAGCATGATTTGCCGGGGCATAACCTGAATGAGATGCACCGCAGTGGATACGGCGTGCTGGTCAAGGCCAATAAAATTATAGACGTTTCGGATGGATCGTGGAGGACCTTTGATGATTTTTTCCTAAAAGGATTCCCTTGGGGTAATCTGTTGAGTCCGTCCGGAAACCAGCATGGACTCAAGGTGGCGCTCATTCACAAATACATTTGGATGCCTGATTTCTCCTACCCAGGCGCGCCCAAAGAATCGATGGCGATTGCCGTTGAAAAAGAACTGGGTGGATACGATGTGGCGGTATTTGGAGACAACCACATCCACTTCTCAGTCAGTTCACCGCCGTGCCATATTTGGAACTGCGGCGGCTTCATTCGGCGCAAGTCAGATGAAATCGCCTACCAACCCAGTGTGGGCATCCTTCACTCGGACGGCAGCATCAAACGTCATCGTCTGGACACGTCGATTGATCGATTCCATCCCAAATCGGAGACGCGGGACGCCATCGCCGTGAATATGAAGGAATTCATCCAGAGCCTGGAGAGCCTGGGCGAGCATGGCCTGGACTTCAGGGAGGCGGTGAAGCGACATCTTGCCAGTGACAAGGTGGAGAATAGTGTGCGTGGGATTGTTTTGGAGGCGATTGAACATCATGATTAAAATATTGAAAGATTGGACCTTGCCCATTTTGGGTGGGATAGGGCTTGCCTTTGCCCTCTCGATTATCCTCAAACCAAAATCAGCCCTAACACCGGAAGGAAGTGCCGTGTTCTATTTGGATGGACATGCCTTTTGTAGTCACAGTTTTCCGGACAATCCGAAATTGGATGCGGTCGTTATTCATCTTCCAAGTTGCCGCTGTGGATGGAGGAAACGATAATGGACGAAGCGAAATTCAAAAAACTAAAGGCGGAGGTTGAGGATGCCCGGGCAAACGCTGCGCGAGCGCAAGGCGCCCTGGCGCAGTTGCAGGCGCAACTCAAGTCCGAATTCAAGGTTGATTCAGTCAAGGCAGCGAGGAAGCTCCTCGAGGATTTGAAACTGGACAAGGCCGATGCCGAAATGCTGTTCAACAAGGCCCTGAAAAATTACGAGCAGAAATGGAAACAGTGAAGCACTTCAATTTAATAATGGACCTGTTCCGTATTGGTGTGGCTGCCGCGTTGCTCGCGATCCTTTCAGGGATTGCCTTCGGTATCTGGAAATTCGCAATGGGCATACCATGAACTGGCAGGCAGAACAAAACGAAGTGGCCGAGCTTGAGCAGCGCCTTGACTTCCTGCGCCGATCAGTCGAAACGGACACCTCGGAGCTTGGCAAGGCGGAGCAGAGGCACACGGACACGTTGCATGCGCAGGAGATTCTCCAGCTTCTCTCGAAAGCGATCCAGCAGAAGGCCCATGAGAAAATTGCCGGAGTGGTTACGAACTGCCTTCAGGCGGTGTTCGGCGATCAGGCCTACACGTTCAGCATTCAATTCGAGATGAAGCGGGGCAAGACCGAGGCCAGGCTGATTTTCAAGCGGGGCGAAATGGAGGTTGATCCAATCTCAGCTTCCGGAGGCGGGATGATTAACGTGGCCGCGTTCGCCTTAAGGGCTGCGTGCCTCGTCCTGCACCGGCCCCGCTTGTCTCCTTTGCTCGTTTTGGATGAGCCGTTCGGGCATGTCAGTGTCGAATACCAGGACAATGTTCGCACGATGCTTGAGCAGTTGAGCAAGGACCTGGGCGTGCAACTGGTCATGGTGACGCACAACGAAAACTACGCCACCGGGAAGATAATAAGGTTGTGAGATGCTTTTCCAAATCACAGCTCCGCACTTTTGTGCCGGATTTGGTTTCACCAATGGAGTGGATCAAATTGCGCCAATCATCCGTTACATGCGGGATTGGAGCCTGGAAAAGATTGAAGCGTATTGCGAAAAGAAAGGATGGACCATGGCGCTGATTCAACCCAACCTTCCCATCCAGCCCGCGCAAGCAGAGATGATCACCTGCCAAATCTGCGGTAACACCTGGACGACGGACAACTCAAATGCAATCAAGCGGGCGTGGAAACATAAAATGGTTGCCCACATCCACGGTCCCCTGTGTGATTTCTGTTGGACGCTTTACTCGCTGCGCAACCAGGCAAACGTGCAGGGCCTGAGCCTGCGCCAGGTCGTGAAGGATTTTCTTTGGGGCGAAGCCCAGCGAACACACAAGTCCGTGGATGAAATATGGCAAAAGAATACGTAGTGAATGATGGAATGCTGGTACCGCCCGATTGGGTGGGTGGCAAAAAGGCCACCGTCGCCGAGTGGGGCCAGAGGGAATACGAATCCGGAAAGTCTGTTGGGTGGGAGCAAGGCGTGGAAGCCGCCTCCAATAAAATACTGGATTGCGCTGCTGACCTTTTCAAGAAAGGCAAGGACCAGCAGGCGCAGAACATACGGGAATTGGCCGAAACAATCCGAAAGCTAAAACATGGCAACTGAAAAAGTAAAACTCTGGTACATGAATGAGACGGTGCGCGCCTACCTGTTCTCGAAAATCCCGAGCAGCAGGCAGGGCGACAAGACCGATCAGGTCTGGATTCCCAAAAGCCTGGTTGAGCACATCCAGAAATGGCCCGCCAAGCAAAACGAGCTATGGCCAGAATGGATTCTGACCATGCCCGATTGGTTCGTTGAGAAGAACCTTTAGATTGAAAACGAGTGAGTGAAGTCCTGTTGTTGCAGGATCACTCCCCGCCCACCGCAACCCTGGCAAGTGTCGTCTTCGCGCAGGATCGAACGGCCAGTCCCACCGCAAGGCCGGCAAGCAACAGGCTGGAGGGGCGGCGGACTGGCCGTCTGAAATAAAGGCACCTGGCGCGTTCTGTTCATCCCCACAAAAAGGTTGATTCTCATGCCGTCACTTTATGCCGGGTGCAAAGCCGGCGCAAGTAACAAATAGGAGCTTACGCCTGAAGATTTTTTTATGGATAAGCGGGAATCGTTTGCTGTGCCGTAATGTTCGTGTCGATTTCATCGCCCCACACATCGAACAACGCCACACGCCAATACTGCGCGGCATGCGCCCCGCCAGACAAAGGCACGATTACAAAAGTCTCGGCAATCACATTCGCCTGCCCGGGCTCTGCTGCCGTCTCGTCCACCACAGGCGTGACCACTTCGGGATCGAATCCGTTCGTGGCCGAGAGCCACACCTTGACGCGAATCAAATCCGCCTCATTCGGCACGGTCCAAAACAGACGATACGCAACTTCTGTGCCGGACTCGCCGCCCGACGGTATCTCATGCCCGGGCGCAGTGGGCGGCAGCGGAATTGGATTCGTGAAATTGTGGGCCATGATCGGCCCAAGTGAATCATCGATATACCTCGCCTGCACCTCAACCCTGTGGTCCCTCACCAGAAGGTTGTCCCATATCGCATCCTGGTAGGTATAGTGCAATCTGCGCTCCCACGTGCGCGTGTAGGTGTTCCCCAGGATCGGCGTGGATTCCGTTGTGTTGTCATACACCCGAATCACCCAGTCCATAACATTCGGCGCATCCAGCCAGCCCACCTTCCACTCAAGGTATTCCCAGTCCAGAAGGATGATCAGGCCCAGTCCTCCACCCACCACGTCAAACTCTTCCGTGATGAACGGGCCCACACCTTCATTGGTCACGGCGCCGACACGGACATGCAATTCACCCACGCCCACCTCCAGCACCAGGCCCGTCTGCGTATGCTCGCCCCGGTTGACCCAGGTTTCGCCATCGATGGAAGTCTCCACCACGTATCGATTCACGCCAGGCACGGGCGACCAGTAAAGCTGGACCGTGGGCTTGTCGGTATCAATCTGGTTGATGATTAAAAGAGTGGGCGCAGTCAGGGGTGGTTTCGGATCAGGCAACTCCTGTGAGGGCGGCGTGCCCGGGCCTGGGTTGGCTGAATTCTCCTCCAGTGTATAGATTTCAGGCGCGTCATTCACACAGGTGATTCGGATGACCTCGCCACCTTGTGGCTCTATGCGCACAATCTTTGCCAGCTTGCGATTCACGCCCGCAACGCCGAACACATAAAGCATCGGCTCATTTTCCCCGCCCGTCAGAAAATCGTAATTGGATGCGCCGGCGCTGATGATCGGCTGCATGGCATTATCACCTTCATTCACCGGAAACGGCCCAATCGCCTCACCCTGCCGGTTGCGCAGCATCATCACCTTGCTGCCCGGCGCGGAGAAGTCCAAAGGCTCCGAAACAGTTAATCTATGCTCGCTGCCCGAAATGTATTCCGACGCCACGATATATCCTGTCTGGCCCCATGATGGTGTGTCGTGCCCGACGATCACCAAATCGCCATATGATCCAATGTAGCCCTCCAGCCCAGTGTCAAAGGAGATGTTCTCGCGCAGATACTTTTTCGTGCCGAGCGTGTAAAGCGCCTCCCGGTAGGCGTGGTCACGATCCTGAATGCCAGGAATGCGCAGGTCCTCGGGGTTGTCCGTCGTGCCTCCGGGCAGTGTGGCGATGACTGTCTCTTCCGAGTAGCCTGTGTTGGGATCGATGTAGGCAACCTGGAGGGAGTCATGCTCATTCACTTCCCACATTTTCAGGTTCCAGTTGAACGAGCCTGCCACCATGTTGTCCGGAGTGAAAAACATGACCGGCACTTCCTGCAACTCGTCCCGCCTCATCGTAATCAGCGAACCAATCAGCAGGGGCACGGCGCGCCCTACCCGCGCAATCGTGCGGGCCGCTTCCCAGACCGTAATCGGGTCACGGAATATCCAGTCAAAGTGTTCGTTGCGCCCTTCGTATGCCGCGTCCAGTTCCTCCAAACGGCTCAGGTCCAGGAAGGTGTCGGTGACCCTGCCGCCATAAAGCGCCTTGAACACATCCACGAATGCCCAGACGATGGAGCGGGTTTCGATGGGCGCCGACCAGCCTCCACCACTCTCCCACACCGGCAATTTGCGCGTGGCGATGACGTTGAACCGAACCTGGGTCTGGTCGTTCAGGTTGCTGGAGGCCTGAATCTTCACGGCCAGCAAAGTGACATCGCCCCAGGCCTGGCTTTCGGGCGCGAAGCCCTTCAGCGATTCCCAAATAATCATGTGCCCCGACCGGTGGTCCTCCACCTTGATGGTCAGGCGCCTGATGCGGACTTCATATCGTCCCTCCGCCACCGTGGGTCCCTGCACAGTGCGCCTCTGCGGAGTGACTGTCGCGAAGTTGAACAGAAGCGAGGACGGAGAAGTGAAAGCCACCCAGGTACCGGGTCCCACAGGCGCGCCTGCATCGTCAATTTCGCGGTACTGTATTTCCACAGTAATCTGGGCGGGCCTCACTTCTCCATCGTCATTGATTCGATACAAGCCGCGTGGGAACGCAACGTCCACCTGCATGCCTGTGATGAGCGTGCCGGAAGGGTTGGCGGCGAACGGGCCCTCCCATCCGTCCGGCACATACTCGTCCTCGTTCGAGCCATAAATCTCCTGGTCGCCTACTTCCACCGATGTGTAAACGGACGTGGGAAAGAGCGTGACCGTGGAGCCGGGCGGAACAATTTCGTATTGCACCTCCGTGAATACATCGATATCCGTGTCTCCAATCCTCACTTCGTGAATTGCAAACTCACCTTGCCCAAGGCAAAAAATCGAATGCTGGAATTGCTGGTTGTCGAAATACTGAAAATAAGGCCTCGCCGCCACGGCAGGGTAAATCCTGTTGCGCCCGTAGCAAACTTCAATCGGCTCACCCAGCCGGACCACGTTCTGCTGGCCTCGAGTTGAGAAAACAGGATCACTCTCGGGCAACTCGCCTGGCGTGGTGGGCACATCAACGGTCAAGGCGAAGGCAAGAGACAACGCAACCAGCGCCACCACGGCAATAACTATGATGGCATAAATGCCCTGAGGCGGGAGCGCGATGAACTGCACCACGTCCGTGGCCTCAATCACATAGTCCCACTGCTCACGCTTGAGATATTTGCCATTGACCGCGCAGATGGTGGGCGTGTCGAATTCGCTGAAGCCAGGCGTTTTTATCTGCAACCACTGCCGGATCGAAACACCACCGGCATGAAATGACCGCTCCGTGTTGCGGGGCTCAAATACATTCTTCGTTTCTAGGATGTGGGCCATGATCTGTGCCGATAGTATTTGATGTTGCGGAACGAAAACGCAATTTTCAATTCGCGCAGTGTATTGACAACCACACCACCCGAAGGACTCCAGGCATGGATGACTTTGCCCCCGTTTTGTTCAAGGTAGATTCCCACATGGTGGAAAGCCACGGTTTGGCTCATGGCCACAACACAACCCTCAAAAGGATTTAGTTCGGGCCTCCACTCCTCCACAATCGCACGGGTGACGGGAAACTCCGGGGTGTTGTGCGGCGTCAGTCCAATCCATTCAGGCAGGGCGATGCCGAATCGCTTTTCGTAAATGTCCCGCACCAGGCCCCAACAGTCGAACGAGTCCGGGCCTCGGGCGCCTGGCTTGTAAGGCTTGCCCACATAATCAATTGCCCAGTGTGTTCTCATTTGAAAATCCAGATGGTATCGGAGACGAGATGGCATCGGACGCATTCCCAGCCACCACAATGCAAGCGCACCAACGGCCACTTGCAGTGCGGACACTCAGGCAAAAGTAAATAAGAGGTTTTCATCCCAGAGTTGGAAAGCGCTCCCGATTGTAAAGCTCCGAAGGAGATTTCCTGTTTACCAGGTCCATAAACGTGGCCGTGCAACTCACCTGCAAGGGCGTGATGGCCACGTCCCGCACAAAAAGCACCAGAGGCGGAACCATCTGCGGACCCGACAGGTCATTGGACATATACGGCCGGTAGGTGATTTCAATAGGCACTTCTGAGGTAAGCGCCGTCTCCACAAATTCCACCACACGCTGGCCCACATTATCGATGGCGATGTTGAGCGTTTGCTGCCCGTCCTCAGTCATGGGTGGCAGTGAAAATTGAAACCCAACCGGCTCAAAAGTTCGAAGCACTGAGTTTTCGTCATACGCCTCGAAAGTGCGCCGTGTCTGCGATATGTAAACCGTGTCCTGCACTCCAGTTTGCTTGATTTCAAGCGTGTGGATGATCGATATGGAAGCAGGCGCGAGCGCGTAGGCTTCCTTGATGGCGTCTTCTAAAGATTCGTTCACGATTCCTCCTCCACCACTTCCATCATTGCCGACACATGAAACAGGTTGTCCGTACGTTCCAGCGTGTAGGGCGAAAGGAAAGCCACGGTGCGATTCACCAACTGCCCGCCTTCAAATCCGCCCAGCACAAAATAGTGTTCGCCCTGCGCGAGGTTCACCTCCACGAAGTCCTTGAAGATTTCAAATTGATCCTCGGTAAAGTTCCAGTTGTATTCGCACATCTCCAGGGGCTCTGCGAATTCCCGCCGGACTCTCGGCCTGCCCGTCTCCATAACCGTGACCGTTGAGCGCGGGTCCAGTGGATGAATCCTTTGGATAAGCGGGTGGGGCAGATTGTATGGCCACGATTCGGTCATGAGAAACAAAAATGTTGCGTGAGTTTCCAGTGCCCGTTCGAAACCAGGATATAAAAATCGCCTTCAGGATCGTTGTGGTCCGTGTTGCCAATCTGCGCTTTGTAAAGACCACTTTTGGCATAGATGGGCGTGGGATAAAAGTCCCAGAAAATCTCCGAGTAGATGTGGATGGTGAGCCCCTCCAGGTTTTCGTCGCGCTCACTGATAAAGATGGCCCGGGCATGGGCGCGGTATTCGGCAATAATGCCTTCATTCGGGTCCACATCCTCCGGCAAGCTCCAGACATAACTGGAGAAAAATGTGCTGGGAATGCCCGCACCGCAGGACCACTCTCCCGGATAGTAAATCTGATCGTCCCCGCCCTGCACCGGATCACCACTCTCAGGTTCGGTCGGCACTGCATCCCTCGGCTCAATGATCACCACGGGATGGAGCAGGCAGATGGTTGCGTCCACCATCCACGATCCGTCATTGTAGGTGGATCGTATCTCGCCCAGAAATCGAACCTGCCAGTTGGTCACGGCGCTGTTTTTCGGATAACGCAATTCGAGCGCGAAGGTGGAAGTTCCATTGCCCAAATCGTCCAGATGGAAGGCCCGGAAGATGTCGTGCTGGAAAGGCGTCAGCACAAACTGAACCTGAAAATTCTGATAGGCTGGATAGAAGCGTCGGCGCCGTGCCAACCTTCCGTGTGTTCTGTCACTGACCAAAGCGCCCATGGTCGGTCCGCCTGAGTAATCGATATGCGGCAGGGGCAAGGTCGAAGGCCACACATTGTTTACCTGGACGTTCATCGTGTGCCGCGCCTGAGCCCGTAGGCGCGTTCAAAAGTTTTATGGACAGGACCCTCTCCCTTTGCAATGTCCCTTTGTATCTCGGCCTTGGCTCGTTTCACACTTATTTCGATAATGCCCTCGGAGTTAAGCCGGCTGTCATCCACATTGATGTTCGATCCATTCTGGTTGTTCACAATCACGGTGACACCGCTACCCAGCATGTTATTCGACAGGACCGACCCATTCGAAGCAGGATTGAACACCTCGGGACCACGCTCACCCACCAGGTACGCTGAATTTGCGCTCACAGAGCCCCCTGCCGCACGTTTACCACTAAACTCAAGCTTCACTGCTTGAATGGAGGACACGATGTTAGCGGTCGCTGCAACCACGCTCGCGATGGCGGCGAGGTTCAGGGGCCAGGGCATGGCCGCGGCCCCTGCAATGCCCTGCTGGATTTTGATGATCGATTCGGCAATGGCGAAAGCTTTCGAGGTTGCGAACATGGCTTTATACATGCCTGATTGTTTGCCCGCAAAGGCGGCGGTGATGTCCGCCAAATCAGAAAAAGCCTGCTGCCCGGAGACAATCAAAACTTCGTATTCCGCCTGCTTTAGTTTTTTCAACTTCTCCGTATAGGCGGCTTGAAGCTCCAGCATTTTCTCATGCTCTTCCTGCGTCAGTTGGATTTTGGAATTCTTTATCTCTTCCAACAGCTTCAAGGAGTCCTTTGCCTCGATTTCTTCCTGTGTCATCTGCGCCATGCCGGCCAGTTCCTGACTGCCAAATCCGAAACCAAATGAAAGCGGGCCGCGCACGGATTTCGCCCTGCCTGCGGCGTCCATGCCTGGCAACTGGTTGAAACGATCCATCAACCGTTTCTCATTCATCAACTCTTCCACCAGGCCTCCACCACCGCCCGGCGCTCCTCCCGCCATCATTGCCAGTTCCGCATCCGTGTAGGTGTGCTGCACCTTGAGCAATTCTAGTTCCGCGTCCGTATAAGTCTCCCTCGCGTTCTGCGCCCTCTGGGCAATGTCTGCAATCTGTTTGCTCCACTTCGGGGCGGCATTCAAAATTTCAAACTCCCTTTGCAGGTCCTCGCGCGCCTGTTTGAAGTGCTCAGTATTGATCGAAGGCACTGTGGCACCCGGCGCGCCGAATCCAAATATCTCCGCGGTGGACTTCATGCCCGCCTTGCGGTTCAGTTCGTCTTGCTTTTTGATCCATTCATTCAGGTTGGAGATGATCGGATTCATCGCCTTGCCCGCCGTCTCCATCAGGGCTAAAAATCCTATCTGTCCAAGCTTGATCCCTTTCATGAACAGTTGCGCGGCGTCCGCCATGCGCATGAATCCTGAGATGACAACCGGCACGGTGTTATTTACAAAAACACCCAGCGTGGAATCCAGCCCATCGGTGGTGAAGGTAAGCTCCTGCAAGAATCCATTGAAGGCTTTCACATGGGGCGCGAGTTGCTCCCCGAGCGTGATAAAAATTTCGTTGAATCGATTCTTGGTGATTTGCAGTTGAGCGGCCAGGGTTTCGTTCCTTTTCGCCGTCTCTTCAATCAGCCTTTTGTTTTCCGTCCACTCTGTCTTGCCAATCGCCAACTGCTTGTTGAGCAGTTCGCCCGCGCCCGCGACAGACAGGAACGCCCGCTGCAATCGGGTTTCCTCGAATCCCAAATCCCGCAGCACCCGGGCGCTGTCTGTTCCTGATGCCTTCAGGTCTTCCATGAACCGGACAAACTCGCCAATGCCGCGCCTGCCTGAATTGTTCAGGTCGAGCAGAACTTTCTGGATGGCGGTGCCGCCTGCCTCAGCTTCGATGCCTGCGGATGAGAAAGCAGCCGCGATGGAGAACACCTCGTCACTGGTCAGTCCCGCAATCTTGCCCGCGCCTGCGATGCGGTTCGCCATCTCCAAAATCTCCCGCTCTGTCGCGGCGCCCGCATCTCCCAACTTGGCAACCACAGAGCCCATCCGATCGATGTTGCGGATCGGCTCCTGCATGATGTTGGAGATTCGTGCGAAGGCCGTTGCCGCCTCTTCCGATGCCATGCCCGTCGCGGTGCCGAACATGGCAATGGTTTTTGTAAACTGCTGGAGATTCTCAGTGCCTTCCACTCCCAGTTGCCCGCCTAGTTCCATGATGCGCGACAACTCAACCGCGGTGTTCGGCATCTCTTTCGCCATGCCGCGAATCGCTTTGGACAGCCTATCGAATTCCTGAGGCGTTCCGCTCACTGTCTTTTTGACACCAGCAAAAGCAGACTCGAAATCCATGAAGGCTTTTGTGGCGACCACGCCGACCGCAATACCCACCGCACCAAAGGCCGCGACGGCGCCAACAGAAAACCGCGTAACATCTGCAAGCATCCTTTTGGCGCCCCGGTCCACATCGATCACCGCACGGTTCATTCCCCGGGTAAGTTCCGAGGAATGCGCCGTGAGCCGAACGAATAATGTGCCGAGACTTCCCGAACCTCCCGAGCCTAAACTTGCTGCAATTGCCATTTCAGTTCCTCTTCAGTGGCGCGCCTGTCGCCATGCCCCAGGCTGCTTTGGATTTCTTCACACGTTCCCGAGGGTCCTCCGTCGAGATGGATAAATCCAACAGACAGTCGCCCAACTTCACCGTGCCCGGATTCTTCACAAGAGCCATCTTCAAATACTGGGCAACCTGCGCCAGGTAGTAGTCCTGTTTCGTCCGTCTCGTCTCCTCGATTTCGAGGAACCGCAACCAGTCCCAAAACTCCGTGTAGGTAATCTTCCCGGCCAGTTCTGTGACTGTCGTTTTAAGGTGAGAGGCGATGCGATACCAAAGCAGCCTCTCACCCATCATGCGTTTTTTGCCTCGGCCTCGGCTTCCTTCTGCTTCTCGCCTTCAATCTTGTTCAGGTCCGAAGCGGCGTCATAGATGGCAGCCGCGGCCGTGGAGGGCCAGCCTGCAATCTCTTCCCGGGTCACCGGCTTGGTAGACTCCACATTGAACATGCAGCGCGTGAGCAGTTCCGCCTGCATGCCTTCAAAGTCCCGGATGCCTTGCGGACGTCCCGTCTCGGCATGAAAGCTCATGCGCTTGGCGAGCATGTTCAGGTATTTGTCCTTTTCGGACGCGGGCATCTCGCGCAACTCGTAAGTGTGCCGGACGCCAGCCGCGTCTTCCAATACCACTGGTCGTTTCTGGGCCACGAGTGAAAACACAAGGGCCCCGTTTTGATGTTCTTTCATTGATGCAGGTTTTGTTGGTTAACTTAAAAAGCCGAGCCAGTAGGATTCTCCCACCACGCCGCCACTTCCAGTTGAGGCGTTCCCTCGTCATGGTTCGAAGGGATGATCGTCACCGTGGCGGTGGGCTGCTCTCCTTCGGTCAGGGCGCCCGGAGTGAATTCATCCACCCAGCCCCAAAAGTGGAGCGAGGCGCCGTCTGGGAACGTCACCGTGATAAGCTGGTTTTCGTTAATCTGATCCCGAAGGTCGGCATAAGCTTCCGTCTCATACGCCGCCACAATCGTCATCGGGCTCAGTGTCTTGAGGCTTTTGGGTGAGGCGGTGCGCAGTGTCTCATTGCGCATCGTGGTGGTGTCAATCGGACCACCGCCCTGGTAGCCTGGAGGCGTCACCTCCTTCTCATAGATTTTCAGCGTTGGATCATTCGCCAGCGTGATTAGTGTTTGGTATCCGTCATCGATTCTTGGCATATTGCATGTCCCTTTCGGTTCAAGGTTAAGTTTCTAAGCTAGGCCTTGCATTTGTTCAATCTCAATCAGTTGCAGAAAGTATGCCGAAAATGTTCCACCGGGTGTTTTCATCATCCACGGGCTCCACAGTAAATCGAAAATTATTGCCGCTGAAACTCACGCCGGTGAAAGTGCCGGCGCCACTGCCACCACCTCCCACAAATTCAGTGTCCTGGTAATTGGAGAAGGGCACATACTGCCATGCGGCTCCATCGTGGTACATCAAAGCCCTGTCTGTGTAACCGCTCACCCGATTCGCCCCGCTTGCGTCTTCCTTGCCCACAATCCACAGGTCAACGGTGTATTGCTTCGCCGTGTCCAATGCCGCCAGTGTCACAGTGTAGGCGTTGCCAGGCGCTCCGGTAACAACCCGCGCATCCCGAAATGTGACGGCTCCTGAAAAGCTTCCACTGGTAACACTCAGGGTTGTGCCACTCATGGATAATCCCGTGCCTAGTGAAATCTCTTCCGGGTCGCCCGCGCCACCCGCTGAACCCCTGCCAATCAGGCGCGAGGCAGCGGACACATTCTGCATGCGCGCATAAGTCACAGCATCATTCGGAATCGCGCCCGAAGGTATGCCCAGGATTGTTGCCTCGATTTCATCCGGGTTCGGTGTGGTGTTAATCGTCCATTCAATCTCGGCATTATCAATGAACTTGGCGCCGGTCGCCGAGGTTGCATTTACCGAAACGTCATCCCCCACCGAGACAACCTGCCAGGTGGAATCACCGCGCAGGAATGTCGTGCTGTCCGCAGAGCCTGAACCAAGCCGGGCGGTCGCCATTGTGCCTGAGGTAATGTCCGAGGCGGCATGAGCATGCCCGGGAATGGACGCGATTTGCCAGGTCTGATCACCCCGAAGAAATGTTGTGGAGTTTGCCGTCCCGGAACCCAGCCGGGCGGTCGCCATTGTGCCTGAGGTAATGTCCGAGGCAGCGTGTGCGTGCCCTGATAACGATACAGGTGTTCCGCCCTGACTTAGTGTGCCGGTGCTTACGTCCACACTGGAATTGCCAAACGTGATTACCGGGTCCGTCGCGCCACTCAATCCCGCGGTCAGTGTGCGGGTGGAGTTGGCGCTGTTCCAAATCGTCACATTGTTGACGAAGGTTTCCGGAGCCCACAACAGAATCACGGCCAGTCCTTCAGAGCCCGGATCACCACCGGTCAGCCCGGCCCCAGTCTCGACACTGGACACGTAGTTTCCCGTGGTGTCGGTGGAGAGCGCAACAGAGTTTGCCTGAATCGTTGCAGTGGCTGCGCCAGCAGCAATAACCACGTCACCAGAAATTGCACTGCGTTGAATGCCGGCGGAGCCTGTGAATTCAAGCCCGCCTCCCACAGAAATCTCTTCCGGGTCGCTGGTGCCTGCGGTATCGCGTCCGATCAGCCGGTCTGTGGTGATGTTCTGCATCTTGGCAAATACAACCGTATCCGAATCCAACGTCCATATGGCCGTCCCACCACTGACGGTGATGTCCCCTTTGTCCCCCTCCGTCAAACCGGTGACTGCCTGCCATGTCGAATCACCGCGCAGGAACGTGGTTGAGTTGGCGGTGCCCGAACCCAGGCGCGCCGTGGCCATGGTGCCTGAAACTATATCACCAGCGCCATGCGTATGCCCGGTCAGGGACACCGCGGTGCCTCCCACCGTCAGGGTGGTTCCAACCACAACTGTCCCGGAATAGATTGCCCGAACCGGATCACTCACGGAACCAATGTCCCGGTTCGAATCAAAAGGAATCAAATGTCCGGTCGTGCTGATTTGCCAATACGGCACTCCCTCTGCCCAAAATGTGATGTCCGATCCTCTGATCAGAAGCGGATCAAAGGCGGATGCGTCCCGGTCGTAAGCCTGAATGATCCCAGAGCCTCCACTGTAAGCCAGTTCCAGTCCCGCTCCCGTGCCCGCGACTGTCGCACCAATCGCCCTGAGTGTGTCGCCTGTGACAATGCCTCCCGAGGTGATTGCCCCTCCCGCACCAATCGTGCCCACTGCTGAAATCCCACTGCCATCGATGGATGCAACCTCCGTGGAATTCACCCGGAAGCGGTGCTCGTTTCCCGTGTTCACATTGTAAAGGATTCCAACGCCACTGGCCGTGGTTGCGTGGGTAATCTGCCCCCACCTGGGATGGTCACTGTATCCACTGCCGCCAAGTCCAAGGGTAAATTGGTCGTTGTCATTTCCCAATTGAAAATGAGCAATGGCATTCGCGCCAGTGTTAATATTCCTGTTCTGGATCGTCGCGCCGCTGTTCTGGTCCTGCACCACACTAATGGGAATAAAGGTGGAGGTGATGCCATCCCGCAACGCCAACCCGGTGGTAATCCTGACTGAGTTAGGAAGTCCCACTGTGATGTCGGCGTTTTCAGAACCGCTTCCTGAAACCTCCACCTCACTGGCAGTGCCTGTGATTGTCGCCACATAGTTGCCCGTGGTGTCGTCCGCCAGTTCCACAGCATCGTCGTCCACAATCCAAACCGTGCCTGTGGCAGATACTCTGATGTCGCCCTTGTCGCCGTCGGTTAGTCCCAAAATTGGCTGCCAGGTTTGGTCACCGCGCAGGAATGATGTTGTGTCGGCCGTTCCCGAACCAAGCCGGGCGGTGCCCACCAACCCACTGGTGATGTCTGTGCCGGCGTGCGCATGTCCCGCCAATGAGACAGCGGTACCGCCCTGTGTAATTGTTCCACTGGACGCGAGTGTTCCGGTCACTGCCACTCCGGAAGCATCAACCACAAAACGATCCGTGCCGGCAGCGGCTTGAAATCTATGAGAGCTGGAAGCATTCACCTGGTATTTAATCCCAGTCGAGGAACCAAGAGCCACCTGCTGAATAATCCCCCACCTTGGATCATTCGAATTTGTCTTCCCGTTTATCCTGAAAAGCATGCTGTCAGCCTCATTAGCCACCGTGAACGCTGCATAGGCACTCGCACCACCACTGGTGTTTTGGTTGATGGCAACCTGGGAACTGTTGTTGGCTGTAATAATCCTGAGAGGAATGGCGGCAGTGCCTAATGTTGTTCCGATACCCAGAGACTGCGCCAGCAAAACCGCATCCGGTAATCCAACCACAATGGCGGCATTCTCGGAACCACTGCCAGCCACCTCCACCTCACTGGTTGTTCCAGAAACAGTGGCGGCGTAATTCCCTGCCGTGTGTGTTGCCAGCGTCAGTTCCGCCAGGCTGGAAAGTGCCCCGGAGCTTCCATCATTCACCACGACGTGCCCGGCCGTGCCCGAGGCTATCTTGCTCCGGGCAATCGCGGCGCCCGTGGCAATCTCTGCATTAACAATGTTGGAGACGTAACCATATACCGTGTCCGGAGTTGTGGCGGTGTCCAGCACCCAGAAAAGCTTGGTACTGTTCGTGAGCGTCAAATCAACCACCGCGCTGCCATTGATGTCAATGGAATCACCCGAGCCGGCGCCACCGCCACTCAGGTCCAGTGCAACGATGCCGCCACCCAGGTCCGTTAGCTTGGTGTTTGTCACCCTGATTTCCGAAACGCCAATCACGCTTGGCGTTCCATCATCCTCTTCCACAGTCAGGGCAGAGGGCGCGAGCAGGGCGGCGAGGTTGTTCAGGCTGATCACCCGGTTGGTGCCGTTCGTGCTGCCTGTGTGGAAAACGAAAAGGGCGCCTCCTCCCACCGCATTGGTGGTGAGATACAGCCTTGGATTGGAAAAGTCCGCGGGCAGCAAAGGCAGGCCGTCCACAACCGGGAATCTATTCGCCTGCCCGCAGGCAGTGACGACACACAAAAACAGGATGGGAAGGAATTTCATGCCAGGGATATTGTCACAACCGCATTCAAGGAAAAGTAATGCCGAGGACGGTCCGAATCGCCGATGCCCATTGCCAGGATATCTCCCGTGCGTGAGATGTTCTGGACAAGGTATCCCACACTCTCCACCGTCACCGTCACCTGGTATTGTGCGTCCAGCATCAGGGCAATTTCCTGAATCTTGAG